>Ga0182030_10003308_pt1 | contig 34372 bp, 34 predicted proteins | sample 812S3MmetaG_FD_121299 | JGI IMG/M metagenome (GOLD analysis project Ga0182030, IMG submission 121299) | Permafrost microbial communities from Stordalen Mire, Sweden - 812S3M metaG (Illumina Assembly) | ecosystem: Environmental > Terrestrial > Soil > Wetlands > Permafrost | place: Sweden...
CCAGCCCTACCCATCGTGTACTCTTCTTCATCGACCGGCTCCTGTCGTGTGTAGCTCTGCGCAGCTTTGCCGCCGCGTAACCTACGACCTCGCGACTTGAGCCGGTCACTTCATGTAACTAGGGCCGTTTCCTGCCCTGATGTCCATCACCCGTCGTCGGGCACGGCGATTCCCACGGCGCGCATCAGACGCAGCGCATTGGAGCTCTGCACGATCCCGGGCCGGAGGACGTAATCGAACGTCATCGCCTCCCCCTCGACCTGCTCCTCGAGGTGCACGTTCTCCACCTGCCCTCCGAGCTCGCGCTCCAGCGCCGTGATGCCGAGATCGTGCGTCGACACCGCGCCCAGAGCCCCGAACCCGACGAGCTCGCGCACCACCGCGCAGGCCCCGAGGACGCGCTCGCGGGAGTTGGTGCCGTGGAGGATCTCGTCGAGCAGGAACAGCACCGGCGGCCGCCCCTTCTCCTTGGCCCAGTCGAGCACGCGCTTGAGGCGGCGGAGCTCGGCATAGAAGTGCGACACGCCCTCCTCCAGCGAGTCCTCGATGCGCATGCTCGTCGCCACCCGCGCCGCGCCGATGCGCATGGAGGCGGCGCAGACGGGAGCCCCCGCAAAGGCCAGGACCGCGTTGACGCCGAGCGCCCGCAGCAGCGTGCTCTTGCCGGACATGTTCGAGCCCGTCACCACCAGCGCGCGCCCGGCGACCGGCAGCCGCACGTCGTTGCCCACGCGGCGGTCCGCGGGGAGGAGCGGGTGGCCGAGCGAGTGCGCGTCGAGCACGGGCGCCGCTGCCAGCTCGGGCCATGCGAACGCGGGGTTCTCGAAGGCGAACCCCGCGAGCGACGCGAGCGCCTCCACTTCGCCCAGCGCGTCGAGCCAGCCGCGTACGTTCACTCCCGCGCGCGAGCGCCAGCCGAGCAAGGCGGACGCGCAGTGCACGTCCCACATCAGCAGCGGCCCGATGACCAGGCGGAACACCTCGTTGCGGCGCGCGTCGACGAACCCGACGATGCGCTCGAGCGCGGCGATCTCTTCGCTCGCCTTGCGCTTGCCGGCCGAGAGCCGCTGCTGGATCTTTCGAAGGAGCGGCGCCTCGAACCGCTCGACCTCGATGGCGGCGATCATCGAGCGCCAGCGCGTCGCCGAGGATTCCCTGGCGGACGACGCCGAGAGCATCGGCGTGAGTCGAACGCCGACCGCGATCCCGATGGCGATCTGCACGACGACGACGAGGGCGACGACGCCGGGGCGTAGGCCGACGACCGAGCCGAGCACGATGACCGCCAGGGTGACGAGGGGGAGCCCCCAGGCCAGCAGTCTCGTCGCGGGCGCGAGGCCGCCCTCTTTCTCCGCCCACGCCAGGAGAGGCGCCGGATCGGGCTTCTCGTCGGCGAGGACGCCGCCCGCGGTGGCCAGCGCCTCCCGGAACACCGGACGGGTGGCGAGATCACGCACCGCCTCCTGGCGCGCGACGACGTCGTCCGGCCACACGCCGACCCCGGGGTCTTCGAGAGACAGGAGCTTGGCCAGACGCTCCTCGCCGAAGCGCGTCTCGGTCGCGTCGACCAGCTGCATCAACGAGCCACGTCCGAAGACGTCGAGATCTGCCACGAAGGGGTGGTCGACCGACTGGAAGCGCTGGCTGGTCGACGGCAGCGCGTCCCAGGCGTGGTCGAGCCGCGCCAGCCCGCGCTGGTGGAACCGGAGCGCCGCCGAGGCGCGCTCCTTCGCGTGGTGCACCCGCGAGTGCACGACGACCATCGCCAGGAACGCGACCAGGTCGGCGGCCAGCATCCACCATACCCAGGGTCCCAGACGCCCCCAGACAACGGCCCCGATCGAGGCGAGCGCGACTACGGCGAGGACCAGGCGCGTCGTGCCTATCGCCCGGGCGCGCCCCTCGAGCAACGCGGCCTCTCGAGACCGCTGGTCCCGCCCCCGCTCGTAGGTCGCCCTGGCCTCCATCGGGGCCTTGTTACCACGACGGATGCGCGCCTCAGGCTGCGCGTGAAGACCGTCGCGGCGATCGTGCCGCACGGGACGCCGCCACCGGCAGCAATCCCACCGCCACCGCCAGCCCCGCCATCGTCAGCCGGGGCGCGCCCTGCCCTCGTCTCTCGACGAGCCCGGCCGTATCGAGCCGCCGGATGGCGTCCCGGACCTCCGCGGGCGAATCGCCCACGCGAGCCGCCAGCGCCTCCTCGTCCGCCGCTTCACGCCGCCTTGCTACCCGCAACATTGCCCTGAGAACCGTTGCCTCGATGCTCATGGGCGGACCCTACGACAGCACTGAACGTCCGTCCAGAAAGCACCTCCGATTTGGAGGAGCGCTGGTCACATCCATCCGGTCACATCATCCCGAGCTCGTGGAACAGGAACGCCAGCTCGTCACCCACCTCGTCGACCAGCTTGGCGACGGGTTTTCCCGCCCCGTGACCGGCGCGGCTCTCGATCCGGAGGAGGATCGGGTGGGCAGGCTCTCCCTGGGCGGCCTGCATGCGGGCCGCCATCTTGCGGGCGTGCATCGGGTCCACGCGTGAGTCGCTCTCGGCCGTCGTGAAGAGGACCGCGGGGTAGCGCGCCGCATCCTTGACACGATGGTAGGGCGAGTAGGCATAGAGCCAGGCGAAGGCCGCCGGATCGTCCGGATCGCCGTACTCCGCGGTCCACAGCTGTCCGATGCGGAAGCGGTGGTACCGCAGCATGTCCGCCAGCGGCACCAGGCTGAGGCCCGCACGGAACAGCTCCGGGCGCTGCGTCACCGCCGTCGCCACCAGCAGGCCCCCGTTGGAGCCGCCCACCACGCCGAGCCGCTCGGGCCGGGTCACCTTCGCGCGCACCAGCTCTTCGGCGCACGCGTAGAGGTCGTCGAAGACGTTCTGCTTTCTCTCGAGCATCCCCGCCCGGTGCCAGTCCTCGCCGAACTCCCCGCCCCCGCGGAGGAGGGCGACCACCCACACGCCGCCATGCTCGACCGTGAGCAGCGTCCGTGAGCTGAAGGCGGGCGTCTGCGCGATGTTGAAGCCGCCGTAGCCGTAGAGCACCGCAGGCCGCTCGCCGTCCCGCGGCGTCCCGGTCTTCTCTACGACGAACATCGGGATGCGGGTCCCGTCCTTGCTCGTGGCGTAGAGCATCGAGATGCGGAGCTCGGGCACGGCGAGGCCCGCGCCGACCCGGTCCCAGACCGTCGTCACGCCGGTCGCAGGATCGGCGCGGAGCACCTGCCACGGCGTCGCGAACGACGTCAGCTCCACGAAGGCTTCGTCCCCGTCCCACGCGGCCGCCACCACCGCCGACCCCAGCACGGGGAGCGCGATCGGGCCGAGGGGCGCCCCGTCGCGTGCGAACCGCTCGATCCGCGAGCTCGCCTCGTGCAGATACGAGGCGACGATCACGCGCTCCGGCCCTCCGAGGACCGCCACGTCCGTGAGCACGTCCTCGGCCTCGGACAGGATCTCCTTCCAGAGGGCGCGGCCGGGCGCGGCGTAGTCCACCTCGAAGAGGCGGTAGCGGGCCGCGCCATCGTTCGACATCACGTACAGCACGTCGTCGAGCGGGCTCGGCTCGTAGAGCGCCTCGACGCCCGTCGCCACCGCAAGCCACGGCGAGCCCGGCGTCGCCAGGTCGCGCAGCCAGACTTCGCTCTTCTGCCAGCCCATGTGCACACGGACCACCAGCCAGCGGCCGTCCGGCGAGACGAGCACGCCCGGCACGTCGAGCTTGTCGCGCCCCTCGCCGAAGACGAGCGGGTCGCGCGTCCAATCGTCGCCCAGCGTGTGGCGGTAGACGCGGCAGGAGTACTTCTCGTCCCCGGGCGGCACGTCGCCCGGCGCCGGGTAACGCGTGTAGAAGAACGTCTTGCCATCGGGGAGCCAGGCGACCGTGGCGTGACGGGTATGGGGGATGCGGTCGGGCAGGTCGGCGCTCGTCGCGACGTCACGTACCCGTAGCGTGCTCTCTTCGCTCCCCGCCTCGCTGACGCCCCAGGCCACGCGCGCGCCGTCGCGCGATACCGCCCACCAGTCGACGGCGGTGGTCCCGTCGGTGGAGAGCGGGGCCGGATCGATGAGCACACGGTCGAGGCCGCCCACGCCGTCGCGGACGTAGAGCACCGCCTGCTCCTGGGCTCCCTCGCGCCTCATGTGAAAGTAGCGCCGGGTCCCGTCGGCGGTCGTCTTCGCCGTGGGGGCCCCGACGTATCCGATGGAGAGGAGCTCGCGCACGCGCGACCGCAGCTCGTCGCGTCCGGGGATGCGCGACAGCCACGCGCGCGTCGCGACGTTCTGCGCCTCGTCCCAGGTGCGAACCTCGGGCGAGTCGCCGTTCTCGAGCCAGCGATACGGATCCTCCACGGCGACGCCGTGAAGCACCTCGACGAGGTCGTCCTTGCGCGTCGCCACGGACTGTCAGACTACCCTTTTGTGGTAAGTCGTCGCCATGCGTCCGCTGGTGCTCCTGTCGAACGACGACGGCTATGCGAGCCCGGGCATCCGGGCCATGCGTGACGCGCTGACGGCAACGGCGGACGTGGTGATCCTCGCGCCCGAGACCGAGCAGAGCGCATCGAGCCACTCGCTGAGCCTGCACAGGGCCCTTCGCCTGCGCGCGGTGGAGCCCGGTATCTTCGCGCTCGACGGGACCCCTGCCGACTGCGTCTACGTCGCCTTGCACGCCGGCGAGCGTGTCCTGCCGAGGCGCCCCGACCTCATCGTGTCGGGCATCAACCATGGGATGAACCTGGGGCAGGACGCCTTCTACTCGGGCACGATCGCCGCCGCGCGCGAGGGGGCCCTCCGTGGCATCCCCGCCGTCGCCACGAGCGCGCACGCCGGCGCGACCCCCAGCGCGGTCGCGGAGCTCAGCGCACGCATCGCCTTCGAGCTCCTCGCCGCACACGCGGGCCTCGGCGCGCTGCTGAACGTCAACGTTCCCCGGGCCTGGACCGGCGAGATCCGGGCGACGCGCCTCGGCGCACGCATCTACGATGAGCTCGTCGACTTCCGCCACGATCCGCGTGGCCGCGAGTACCTGTGGCTGGGCGGCCCGGGTGTACGCCACGAGCGCGACGCGGGGACGGACACCGACGCCTACGACGACGGGGCCGCGTCCATCACGCCGCTGCGCCTCGACCTCACGGCGACCGTGGAGCAGGCGATGGCCGAGGCGATCGTCGCGCGGGTCTCGCACCCGAAGTAGCTCGCGTCCGCGTGGTAGGCTGCCCGCCGGACGGAGCCATGGCCACCAAGAAGACGAAGACCAAGAAGAAGGTTCCTGCGGCTCGCAAGGCGGTCCGTCGCGTGCCGCCGCCCCCCGCCCTGGTGCACGTGTCGCGACCGATGGACAGCTTCCAGCTCTGTCGCTCCCTCATCCGGGACGTGCCCGACTTCCCCAAGCCGGGGATCATGTTCAAGGACATCACGCCGCTGCTCGCCAGCCCGCGCGCGCTGCACATCGTGCTCGACGGGATCGCGGAGCGCTTCATCGGCGAGCACGTCGACGTCATCGTCGGCATCGAGGCCCGCGGCTTCATCTTCGGCGGCGCGCTCGCCGCCCGCCTGAACGCGAGCTTCGTGCCCGTACGGAAGCCCGGCAAGCTCCCGGCCTCGGTCGACCGCGTCGAGCTCGTGACCGAGTACAGCCGGGACGCCCTCGAGATGCACAAGGGGAGCATCCGGGAAGGAGCGCACGTGGTCGTGGTGGACGACGTTCTGGCCACTGGAGGCACGGCGATGGCCGCGGCCGCGCTCGTGAACAAGCAGGGCGGCTATGTCGTCAGCTACGCGTTCGTCGTCGAGCTGTCGTTCCTCGGCGGCCGTGAGCGGCTGCTCCCGGTGCGCGTCGAGAGCTGCCTGGTCTACTGATCACCCGCCGCGACCGCGGGCGAGCATCGCCCCGATCAGACGAAAGAGGGCGCCGATGCGGGCGAAGATGCCGCGTGTCCCGCTGCGGAGCGTGGCCATCGCGACGGCGACGTTCCTCAGCGCAGGGGTGTACGGGTACCACCACAGCTCCCGCTTGCCGCGGCTGCGGTCGAGCAGGACCAGGCGCGGGCGCGTGAGCATGTCGAGGGCGAAGGACGAGCCGGTGATCCCCCAGCCCGTCTCGCCGTGGCCGCTCCACGGCGCGTTCGGCAGGGCCCCGGTGAAGCCGTGGTTGTTGATGGTGACCACCCCCGCGCGGAGCTTCTTCGCCAGGATGCGCGCCTTCTTCCGGTCCTTCGTCCACAGGCTCGCCGTGAGGCCATAGCGCGACGCGTTCGCGCGCCGGATCGCCTCGTCGGCGTCGTCGACCAGCGCGATGGGCAGCACTGGCCCGAACGTCTCGTCGCTCATCAGCGGCGTGTCGTCGCTCTTCACGCTCACCACCGTCGGCGGGTATTCGCGGGTCTCCCCTTCGCCCGTGTCCACGCCGCCGGAGAGCACCTTCGCGCCTGCCGCCTTCGCCGCGTCCACGTGACGCGCCACGATCGCGCGCTGTGCAGGCGTCGCCAGAGGTCCCACGTCGAGCCCTGGGCGCAGCGACGCGACGACCTCGCACACCTTCTTCGTGAACGCCTCGCCCACCGAGCGCACGACGTACACACGCTCGACCGACGCACAGTTCTGCCCGGCGTTCATCATCGCCCCCCACACGACGCCGTTCGCTGCCCTCTCCAGGTCCGCGTCCGCGAGGACGATGGCCGCGTCCTTCCCGCCGAGCTCCAGCGAGCACGGGATGAGCTTCTCGGCGCACGCGTGCGCCACCTTGCGGCCCGTCGCCACGCTCCCCGTGAAGACGACGAGATCGACGTCCGCCTCGCAGAGCGCTCCGCCCACATCGCCCGCCCCCTGCACGATTCCAAACACCCCGTCCGGCACGAGCCCGGAGAGGACCTCGGCCACGAGCGCCCCCGACTTCGGGGACACTTCGCTCGGTTTGAAGACGACGGCGTTGCCCGCAAGCAGCGCGGGCACGATGGTCCGCAGCGGGAGGGCGAAGGGGAAGTTCCACGGCATGATGACCGCGACCACACCGCGCGCCTCACGCTCGATCGTCCCCTCCTTGCCGGGGTAGGCGATGGCGTCGATGTCCACCTCCTCGGGATCGAGCAGCTCGGCGATGTTCGACGTCCAGTACTGCACGACATCCGCCGACGGCAGTACCTCGCCGAGCAGCGCCTCGACCTCGGGTTTTCCCACCTCTGCGCGCACGATCCGGGCGATCTCCTCGGCGCGGTCCAGCACCCGGTCCTTCAGCGGGGCGATGCGGCGCACGCGCTCGTCGGCCGACAGGGCGCCCCACGCGGGCTGAGCCGCGCGGGCTTTCGCGACGACCTCGGGAACGTCGTCCGACGACGCAGTGTCCGTCATGAGGAGGCGGAGCATACACTGCGAGGGCTTCCCGATGACACGCGCTCCCGCTGCTTGCCTCCTCGCCGCCGCCGCCATGGCCGTCGGCGCTTGCTCGCGCGGCAGCCACCCCGCCGACGACGGCCCCCTCGCCCCGGCCACCGCGGCCGGCATCCCGTCTGCCGCGACCTCGGCGCGCGTCGCGACCCCGGAGAGCGCACCGCCGGCGGCCACGCTCTCCGCCCTCGGCACCCCGAGCCCCCCTTCCGGGGGCGGCCACGCTCCGCCTCACGTCCACGACGACGGCGCGACCCTCTCCAGCGCGGGGCTTCCGCCCGAGGTGGTCCGCCGCATCGTGAGGCAGAACTTCGGTCGCTTCCGGCTCTGCTACGAGAACGGCCTTCGAACCGATCCGACGCTATCGGGCTCCGTGAGGACACGCTTCGTCATCGAGTCCGACGGCGCCGTCGGCACCGTCAGCGACGCGGGCTCCCTCATCAGCGACGCCGGGGTCGTCGCATGCGTCCAGCGCGTCTTCGGGAGCCTCGCGTTCCCGCAGCCCACGGGCGCATCGATGGCGGTGACGTACGCGCTCTCGTTCGTGCCATCCTGAGCATCGACCGTCGCTCAGGGGCCCGGCGCCGCCAGCGCCGCCCGCTGCTTCGCGACGTTCACGGTTGGCGCCCCCAGCTCCTCCGCGTGGTCCAGCGCTCGCCCGGCTTCTTCCTTGCGACCGAGCTTGGCCAGTGCCCACGCGCGCCCCAGCTCCGCGGCCGCGAAGCGCGGGCGAAGCACGAGGAGCCGGTCGTACGCTGCGAGCGCACCCGAGGCGTCGCCGCGCGACACCGCCACCGTCGCCAGGCCAAGCCAGCACTCCGGCGACGACGGGTTCACCGTCGCCCCCGTGCGGTACGCCGCGTCCGCCCCCTCGGCGTCCCCGAGGTGCAGCCTCACGAGACCCAGCGCGTGCCACGTCTCCGCGTCGTTCGCGCCACGCTTCACGGCCTCCTCCAGCCGCGGTCGCGCCTCCTCGACCTCGCCCCAGCGCGCGGTGCGCATCCCTCCCTCGCGCGGCCCCGCCGGTGACGACGGCGCCGCGGCGGCGGCCTGGTCGTAGGCCTCCAGCGCCTCGTCGTAGCGGTGCCCCAGCTCCAGCGCGTGGCCCAGCTCGAGGTACGGCGTCGGATCGTCCGGCCCGAGACGGCGCGCCAGCTCCTCGGTCTCGGCGCGCGCCCCCGGCATGTCCCCGGTGTAGCCGAGGAGACGCACGAGGAGCCTGCGCGCGGGAACGTCGTCCGGGTGCGCCGCGAGATCCTTGCGCAGAAAGGCGACCGCCTCCTCTTCTCGATGCTGCCGGACGAGCGACTGCGCCCGGTCGGACGCCGAAGGCCGCGCGCACCCCGGAGCGGCTGCCACGCACAGCGCGAGGGCGACGGAGGCCCAAAGCGTGGTATGCCGCGCGTCAACCCTCATCCTGGAGCGTTTGGAGCATGGCACATCTCGATGAGATCAAGACCATCGGCGTCCTCGGCGCCGGCCAGATGGGCGGCGGTATCGCGCAGGTCGCCGCCGCCGCGGGCTTCGACGTCGTGCTGGTCGACGCATCGCTCGACCTGGCCGACCGCGGCAAGAAGAAGATCGCCGCCGGCGTCGCCCGTCAGGTCGAAAAGGGGAAGATGACGCAGCAGGCGTCCACCACGCTCCTCGCGCGCATCGAGCCGTCCGCCGGGGCCGAGGACTTCCGCGGGTGCGATTTCGTCATCGAGGCGGCGACCGAGAGCTTCGACCTCAAGGTCGCCCTGCTGAAGAAGATCGACTCGGCGCTCGCCCCCGGCAAGTGGCTCGCCAGCAACACGTCGTCGATCTCGCTCACGAAGCTCGCGGCGGCGACGTCGCGGCCCGACCGCGTCATCGGGATGCACTTCATGAACCCGCCGCCGGTGATGAAACTCGTCGAGATCGTGCGCGCGGTGCAGACCAGCAACGAGACCTACAACCTGACCGTGATCCTCGCCGAGAAGATGGGCAAGACGACGACCACCAGCCGCGACGCCCCGGGCTTTCTCGTCAACCGCATCCTCATCCCGATGCTGTGCGAGGCGTGCTTCGCCCTTCAGGAAGGGGTCGGCGCACCGGAGGACATCGACACCGGCGCCAAGCTCGGATTGAACCACCCGATGGGGCCCTTCGAGCTCAGTGATCTCATCGGCCTCGACACGGTGCTGGCCATCGCCGACGTGCTCCACAAGGAGATCGGCGACGACAAGTACCGCGCGCCCACGCTGCTCCGGAACCTCGTCGCCGCCGGCTGGCTCGGCAAGAAGTCCGGCAAAGGGTTCTACGTCTACGACGACAAGGGCAACCGCATGGGAAACGCGGTCTGACATGACCACCGTACTCGTCGAGCGCGACGGTCACGTCGTCACCGTCACCCTGAATCGACCCGACAAGCTGAACGCGCTGAACGAGGAGCTGCTCCACGAGCTCGGTCGCGCCGTGCTCGAGCTCTCGCGCGATCCGTCCGTGCGGTGCGCGATCCTCACCGGCGCGGGAGAGAAGGCGTTCGCCGCCGGCGCCGACATCGCCGCCATGAGCGAGATGAGCACGACGAGAGCCAAGCAGTTTGCCGAGATGGGTCACGCCATCGGGCACGCGATGGAGACGGCGCACTTTCCCGTCATCGCGGCGGTCAACGGCTTCGCGCTGGGCGGCGGGTGTGAGCTCGCGCTGGCGTGCGACTTCATCTACGCCAGCAACAAGGCCAAGCTCGGCCAGCCCGAGGTGAACCTCGGCGTCATCCCCGGCTTCGGGGGAACGCAACGCCTCGCGCGCCGCGTAGGCGAAGCCCGGGCCCGCGAGCTGTGCATGACGGGCGACATGGTCAACGCCGAGGAGGCCCTCCGCATCGGCCTGGTGAACGCCGTCGTCCCGCACGCGGAGCTCTTGCCGCGGGTGCGCGAGGTCGCGAACAAGATGGCGGCCAAGGGACCGCTGGCCATCGCCGCCGCCAAGCGCGTCATCCTGCGCGGCGCCGATGTGCCGCTGCCCACGGCCAACGAGCTCGAGGCCACGGCCTTCGCGGCGCTCTTCGGGACCGCCGACCAGCGCGAGGGCATGCGCGCCTTCGTCGAGAAGCGCGGCGCCAAGTTCGAAGGGCGCTGATACGCTCGTCTCCTAGTTGAACGAGCCGCAGATCAAAGGCGCCAGGACGCGAGCGCGATGCGAGACGAGGCTCCACTACCGCAAATGAGCTGGTGAAGCCTCGGCCCCGGCGACGTCGTCGCGCGACGCCATCGAGGGCTCGCGCGAACCCGCCGAGGAAGAGCATCACGCCGAGACCACTCGCCCACGGCGGCGCATCGCTGCGCGCCGTGCCCATGCTGCAACCCCCGGAGCTGCCGGGGGAAGCGCCGTTCTCGCCGCCAGCGTCGCCTCCCACGGTGGTTGCGCCGCCCGCGTCTCGGTCGATGGGCGGAGTCATGCCGCCCGCGTCACCTCTGTCGCCCGCGTCACTCTTGTCGCCCGCGTCACCCTTGTCGCCCGCATCGCCCTTGTCGCCCGCGTCGTCCTCGACCGCGCCCGCATCGGCCGCGTTCTGATGCACGACCGTGATCTTCACCTCGAGGTCGTTGTCGGGCGGCCCGCCCTGCCCCGGATCGCTGAACCATGCGACGCCGTCCTCGACCACGCCGAAGAACTCGTCGTAGCTGCCGGCCGTGGCCGGCGCGGCCAGATCGAAGGTGAACTTGTACGTCGCCCCCGGCGCGACTGTGCCCTTGACCCCCGCGGGCCGGTTGTCGCCGAGCCACGTGCCGTCCGCGAACACGCTCACGCGGTCACGCGGCTGCGTCGTGCCGAGGTGTGTATTCGAGTCCCATGTCTTGGTGCCAGTGTTCTTCAGCTCGATGTACGACGGAATCACCTGGCCCTCGTTCATGGTCAGGCTCGTGGTCGCCAGCGGGAAGCTCTGGCTCACGAACTGCGCCGCGTAGGGAGCTGTCGCCGAGGCTTCGCACGAAGGCAGAACGGCTTCTGCATAGGAGATGCGCGTGGACTGATCGCACTGCCCGCAACCCTCGAAGTCCGTCTCGAAGGCGACGGTCGCGTCCGTGACGTTGGTGCTCCCCTTGAGCGAGGCGAGCCCGTAGCCGGAGAAGGTCGTCAGCTCGTACCAGATGAAGTCGAGCTGGAGCTGCAGTGACTCGACGGACTGTCCCTCCTTGCTCGCGTACGCGACGGCGTTGTCGTTCGAGTCCGTGTCCCATCGACCGCCGACCGACCACTGCGCGATACCTCGTCCGGGCCCTCCCGCCTGCACCGCGGTCGGGCTCACCCCGGACTCCTGGTCCAGGTTGCCGACGATCCCAGCCGCCTGGAAGTTCGTGAGCCCCTTGCCGACGAAGTAGTTGCACGCGGTCACGTCGTTCGTGAAGAGGTCCGACGCGATCCGTGCCGTGGCCTCACCGGGACCGGCGGGACCCGCGTCCCCGCAGCCGGCGAGGGCGAAGGCGAGGCCGAGGGCGAGTGAGGCGAGGGACCCTCGGTGCAGCGCGAGATCGGGGAGCATCGCGATGCGTTACGCAACGGGCGTGCCCTCGCGTTCGAGCGCGATTTCTCGGGGAATCGGCGTGGTTCACAGGCGTACCACCCGCGGGGAGCCGCGAGGAGCACGCGAGGAGACGCGAGCCCCCCGTCAGCGTGGACGGAGCCGCCGAGCGCGCCGGCGAGTCAGGACCACGACGACGCCGGCGCCCGCGAGGAGCGCGAGACCCGTCCCATCTTCCCCTCCTGCCGTCCGGCATCCGCATCCGCTGTGGCTCCCCGGCGACGACGATCCGCCGGACGTCCCGCCGTCGCCGCCTCCGCCGCTTCCACCGCTACTGCCGCCGCTTCCACCGGAGCCGCTCCCCCCGCCGGATCCGCTGCTCGAGCCGCCCTCGCCGCCGCCGTCGGCCCCTCCGCCTCCGCCATCGCCCCCCGTCACGACGGTTCCATACTCGAACGCGCCGAGATCCGCGTCGGCCGCGCGCGCTGTGCTCCCGAGCGGCTGCACGTACTCGAACGTGGGCGTGAGCGAGAACGTCCCCGCCGATCCCGCAGCCACGGCCTTGCCGATGGCCGGTGAGGCCACCAGCAAGTGGTAGTCGTACGTGGCCGCGTCCACGAACATCGGCGTCGTCGTGCTCAGGTTGTCGACCGAGAGCATGCCGGTGGTCGACAAGGTCCCCGTGCCGACGAAGAGGTTATTGTGCGCGGCGCCGAGCGTGCCCCCGCTGGCCACGTCGATGAACGTGGCGCCCGACGCCGTGTCGTCGTTCACGAACGTGTTGTTCACGACGTAGAGCGTATTGGTCCCCGTGCCGTAGCCCTCTTCGCCATAGTCGAGGAGGATCTTGTTGTCCGGGTTCTGCCCCTTCTCGATCACGTTGCCCACGACGATCCCGAGGCCGCCGTTGGGCAAATCGACCTCGTAGCTGTCGTGGCCCGCCTCGCCGGTGATCCGGTTGTAGAGAATGTCGCTCTCGAGCGCGCGGCTCTTGAGCAGGTGCCCCTTGTCGGCGGTGTCGGTCGCCAGCGCGTGGTCCCAGTTGAACTGGAAGACCAGCTTGCCGTAGTTGCCTCCGCCGCCGGTGCCTATGTAGACGTTGTGCACGCAGGAGACCGCGTCGCAGGCGTCGCCGAGCCCGTTGTTCGCGAGCTCGGTGTGCTCGATGGTGACGGTCCCGCCGCCGGTCGTGGCCGTGGCCAGGATGCCGTCCTGGTTGTCGTGGATGTAGCACCCCGTGACGACCACGCCGTTGCTCTGGATCCGCAGCCCCGCACCATTGCCGCCCTCGCCGTCGGCGATGGCGGCGCCGGTGAGCTCCAGGTTCTCGATGATCACGTCATCGCCGTTGACGACGTAGATGCCCTTGTAGTCCGCGGGGTGATCGTTGCCCGTCAGATCGATCTTCGGCTGGCCGCCGACGCCCTTGAGATGGACGCCGGCGGCGTTGATCTCGCAGCTGTCGGTGTACGTGCCCACCGCGATGTCGATCTCGTCGCCCGCGCTGGCGGCGGCGATGGCCGCGCACGGCGTCGTGTACGTCTGCCCTGGTCCGACCTGGAGGGTCGCCGCGAAGGCGGTTCCATTCGAGAGGAACGCGGCCGCTACGACCGCCGTCGATTGCCATACGCGTCGCTGTCGCATGAACCGAGCGTACACCCTCGCGGCGATGCAACCGTTCGTATGGGGAAGCGACGCGCCGGACTGCACGGAGGCCATCTGGGGACGCAACGGGTACGGAGCGACGGCGAACTACGTGCCGACGACCTGCTACGCCGCCGACCACTTCCTGCCCAACCTCGACGGCCCCGAGCCGCCGGGCCACGGGGCGTGGGACGCCCTGGCGCTCCCAGGCGGCACCTTCCTCGATCTCGTCGGCAACTTGTCGGAGTGGTCACGCGACGACTATCAGCTGCGCACGGAGCCCTGCTGGTCCGCGCCGGGCGTGATGACGGACCCCGTGTGCACGCAGGCGAGCGCGAGCGTCGGCCTCGAAGGCTCCTACCGTGGAGGCGCCTGGGACCTCGGAGGCGTGGCGCTCGAGGCGCCCAACGTGGCGGACGACGAGGTGGGCGCCCAGATCGCGGACGTCGGGTTCCGGTGCATGAAGGCGGGGGAGTGACGAAGACCGCCGGGCGTCTCCGCTAGAAGGTCTTGTACGCCGCGATCACGGTCCCCAGCGCCGCCGTCACCACAGCCATCGCCGCCGCCGCCACGAAGGCCCAGTGCGCGGCTCTCCGCAGCCGCTCCCTCGTGTCCCCCTCCAGCTTCATCGCGGCGAGGTAGGCTCCCGTCCCGGCCCAGGCGAGCAGGAACGCCCCGAACGCCAGATGCTCCTTGCGCTCGAAGAGGTACCCGATGACCTTCGCGTGCTGGAAGATCGACTGACGCAGCCTGTCCCTGTAGTCGGGGTACATGGAGACGCCGAGACCCCCCGCCAGCGTCACCATCCCCACCGCCAGCCCCACGGCGAGGTGCGCCCTCCGCTTGGTCCGCCGGAGGACGATGGCCGGATGGATGAGCGAGATCGCCGCCAGCCAGCCGATGTGGCCGTGCACGTGCTCCTGGATCCGGACGGGGTCAATCAGCGTCACCCCTTCAGGCTACAGCCCCCGAGCGGTCGACGGCATCGCTCGTGAATAGAGACCCTCCCAGTGCCCCCGCAGACCCTCAGGACGGGACAGGGAGGCGCAGAGGAGGTCGGTCCGATGAGTCAGCATGGGGCAGCATGTCTCGGGGGCGGCGCGGGACCAGGCGGTGCGAAGGGGGTAACCCTGCTACGACGGGGAAGCGCGATGACCGACGAAGCGGCGAAGATGGGGATCGAGGGGGTGGGCGCAGGCGCGCACATCCTGCTCTTCGAAGACGACGACACGCTGGCGGGCCTCCTCGCGCGCGTGCTGCGCACCGAGGGCTACCACGTCGACGTGCTCGACAACGCCGACGCCGTCCCGGCCCCGGCCAAGCTCGCACGATACGACGTCGTGCTGAGCGACATCCACCTCGCCAACGACACGAGCGGGCACGATGTCCTCAAGCGCATCCGCGAGGCCAGCCCGACGACGCCCGTCATCCTGATGACCGCGTACGCCGACATCGAGGGCGCGATGAACGCCGTTGGCGAGGGCGCGTACGACTACCTCGCCAAGCCGATCGAGCCGACGGAGCTCAAGCGCATGGTCGGCGAGGCCATCGAGCGGCGAAAGCTGGCGAAGACCGAGCCCGCCGCGCCGACGCGCGCCGACGCGCAGGCCGTGGCGCAGATCGTCGGGACGACGCCGGCGATGCTCACCGTCTACAAGACGGTCGCCCACGTGGCGCCGACGACGGCGACGGTGCTCATCGTCGGCGAGAGCGGCACGGGCAAGGAGCTCGTGGCTCGCGCGATCCATGCCAAGAGCCCCCGCAACAACAAGCCCTTCGTCGCCATCAACTGCGGCGCGCTCCCGGAGTCCATCCTCGAGAGTGAGCTCTTCGGCCACGAGCGCGGCAGCTTCACGGGGGCGAGCGCCCAGAAGCGCGGCCTCTTCGAGGAGGCCAAGGGTGGCACGCTGTTCCTCGACGAGATCGGCGAGATCAGCGTCAAGATGCAGGTGCAGCTCCTTCGCGTGCTGCAAGAGGCGGAGATCCGCAGGGTCGGCGCGGCGGAGACCATCAAGGTCGACGTGCGCGTCGTGGCGGCCTCCAACCGCGATCTGAAGCAAGAGGTCGCGGCGGGACGCTTCCGCGAGGACCTTCTCTTCCGGCTCCAGGTGGTGACCGTTGTCGTGCCGCCGGTCCGCGAGCGACGCGGGGACATCCCGCTGCTCATCAAGCACTTCATCATGCGCCACGCCGATCGCCTGGGCCGCCCCGCGCCGCACGTGGCCCCCGAGGTGTTCGAGATGCTGGAGGGCTACGAGTTCCCCGGCAACGTGCGTGAGCTCTCGCACATCATCGAGCGCGCGATGCTGCTGGCCCGCGAGGGCGTCATCACGGCGACTGACCTGCCCCCCGAGGTCACGAAGGCGTGGACGGCGCAGGGCGGAACGGGCGGGAGCATGGGCTCTCTGGCCGACGACTGGCCGTCGCTCCAGGTGCTGGAGAGGCGCTACATCGACCGGGTGCTGTCACGCACCGGCGGCAACAAGACGCGCGCGGCCGAGGTCCTCGGCATCGACCGCCGGACCCTGAACCGCATGTTCGCGCGGGAGCGGGCGGCGGCCACGGGCCAGCAGCTGACCGAAGAGGAGCTCGACGCGCTCGATCACGAGGACTGAGCTACCGCCTCACGTACTCGATGACCGGATCCCGCGACTTGGCGACCTGGTCGAGGTTCGCGATGCGCAGCTGACCCAGCTGGTGCAGGTACTCCACGTGGGCCCCCGCCTCGTCGAGCGCCAGGATGCGCGAGTAGCCCTCCTGTTCGCCGAAGAGCGCCTGCGACACCTGCACGACCGTTCTCGACTCCGCGCAGAGATCGAGCACTTTCGCGAGCCTGTCCCTGTGGAAAAGTGCGATCGCGTCCACACGGGCCCGCAGATCCCAGATCGGCTCTTCGTGACCTCCGAGCGCGAAGTTGATCCCCTCGACTTTCCTCACTTTGGCCAGGCTGTGGAAGTAATGTTCCAGTCCTGCGAACGGGGTGATGGCCTGCGGGAACTGGTGCGGCGTGATACGCGAGAGGACGTGATCGCTGGTCAGAAGCACGTCGTGCACCTGAAGACACATCAGGCCCGGGCAGTGCCCGGGGACGTGATGTACGCGATAGCCGGGGCCGATGGTGTCCCCGTCGCGGAGGCCACGGTCGACCTCCTGCGGGCGGAACGCGCTCTTGGCCGACTGGTACATCGTGAGAAGCACGGCACGCTCGGCGTCCGGCACCCCGGCGCGGCACCAGAAGACGTCGCAGTCCTTGGAGGCGATGACGATGCGCTCGGTGAAGCAGGAGAGAACCCGGGCGTCGAGCTCGTGGACGGCCAGGTGCCCGCGCGTCTCCTCCTTGAAGAGGTTCACACCGCCGAAGTGATCGAAGTGCGCGTGCGAGACGACGCACCAGTCGACGCTCTCGTAGCGCACCTCCTCGCCGAAGGCCGCGCGAACGAGGGCGAAGCCGAGGGCAAGATCGCGTCGCGAGCTCGGCGAGCCCGAGCCGCAGTCGAAGAGGACGACGCTGCCCTCCTCGACGAGCAGGTACACGTTGTTGATGTGGTGCGGGAACGTCTCGACGCTCATGCAGTAGATGCGCGTTCCCGATCCGGCCCGGAAGCGCCGGGTGCCCGCCACGCCGTGCTGCTCGACGTACGTCGTGCGATCGGGTGTGTCGCCGCTCTCGATGACGCGAGTCAGAGCGTCGAAGCGCGTCTCGAACCCGAGGGCGACGATGGCCGCGCGCTCGTCGGCCAGGCGCTTCAGCGCCTCGGGCCAGTCGAGGTGAGCCCCCTCGCGGGAGAGGACCGCGGCCGGCAGGAGCGCGCCCTCGGCACGTCGAAACAACCACTCCACCTTCTTCCGGGTCTTCGAGGGCACATGCACCATGCTGGATGATCGTTATAGGGCCATCGCGGTCCCAGGTCTCGACCCCACCGCGGCAGAGCCCGACACCTGCCGCATGCCTGCCCGTCGCATCGCGATTCCCCCGGTGAAGCAGCAGACCAGCTACAGCTGCGGGCCCGCAGCGGCCCTCTCCATGCTGCGGTTCTGGCGGTGGGAGACGTTCTCGCGCGTCGACGAGCTGTCGTTGCACATGCCCCTGCGGACCACCGAGACCCAGGGGACCGAGCCGGAGCCCATCGTCGAGTACCTGCGCGAGATCGTGGGGCTCGACGCGGAGTACCGCCACGGCGACGTCACGCTGGCCGAGCTCGAGAACGCGGTCGACGCCGGGCAGCCGCCCATCGTCGATCTCCAGGCGTGGCGCGATGACGCCCGCCCATGGCGCGACACGTGGGACGCGGGGCACTACGTGATCCTCGTGGGCTACGACGCCGAGCGCCTCTTCGTGATGGACCCCAGCGTGCTGACGGCGGGCGCCTACGCGTTTCTGCCGCGCGACGAGCTCGACGAGCGGTGGCACGATCTCGCGGGCATGGACGAGCACCGCCTCGAGCGAATGGCCATCTTCGTGCGTGGCCGCGGCAGCCACTGGATGCCCGACGAGCCGGTGGAGACAAGCGCGACCCGCCTCGCTTGATTCGCCGGGAGCGCGGCGATAGACCAGCACCAAGTGGCCAGCTTGCTCTCCACGGTCCAGGCGCAGCCCACGGCTGTGGAGACGCTGCGTCGGGCGCTCGCCTCCGGGCGGGTTCACCACGCGTACCTCTGCGACGGCCCCGACGGCGTCGGCAAGGAGCGGACGGCGTTCGGCCTGGCGCAGGCGCTCGTGTGCGAGCGGAGGCCCGAGGGGGCGAGCGAGGCGTGCGGCGAATGCAGGGCATGCCTGCGCGCCGTGCCGCGGCAGGGCGACACGCGCCCGCTGCACCCGGACATCGTGGTCCTCGAGCGAGGGCTCTACGATCCCGCGACCATCGGACGAAAGTCGCCGGAGACGCAGGACATCAGCATCGACCAGGTGCGCACGTTGGTCCTGGCGCGGTCGGCGTTCGCGCCCCTCGAGGGGCGGGCCAAGGTGTTCATCGTGCGCCGCGCGGAGGAGCTCAGCATCTCGGCGGCGAATGCGCTCCTGAAGACGCTCGAGGAGCCGGGCGCGCGCACGCACTTCATGCTCCTCTCGGCGACGGCGGACGCGCTTCTGGCAACCATCCGCTCGCGCACGCAGCGGCTGCGCTTCGGCGCGCTGCCGGACGCGGTGGTGACCGAGCTGCTGGTCGCGCGCGGGGTGGAGCGTGCGCTGGCCGAGGAGACCGCGCGACTGGCGGGAGGGAGCATGGCGACGGCGATGACGCTGGGCGATCCCGACGCGAGCGCGCAGCGCGAGGAGTTCGTGTCGCGCGCGCTGGCCTCGCTCGAGGCGAAGGATCTCGGCGGCGCGCTGGAGCTCGCGGAAGAGGCGAAGAAGGGGGACAAGGGGACGCTGGTGGTCCAGATCGAGGCCCTCGCCGCGGCGCTGGCTGCGCAGGCGCGCTCCTCCGCGGGAGAAGCGAACCACCGCGCCGATCGCGCCGCCGCCCGTCACGCGCTCGCGCTCGCCGCGGTCCGTCAGCTCGACGGCAACGCGTCGTCGCAGCTCGCGGTCGAGGCGATGCTGATGAAGATGCGAAGCGCGTAGGGCGCGCGTCGCCTATGCGGTCAACGTCTCCGGGCTCCCGGGCAGGACATCGTAGTCCCCCTCGTGGAGGGCCACGCCCTTCCAGGCCAGCGTCTTCTCGCTGCCGGCGACGATGAGCAGGCGCATCGCGGCCGGCCCGACGTATTCGGCGACGACGGCGCGATCGCCGATCGACGGAGCCCCCGAGCCCACGCGCGAGACACGCACGGGCAGACGGCGCGACCGCTCGTAGCGCACCCCCTCGTGCTCCAGGGCGTGCGGCGGCTCTTTCGTCACCGCCGGCGCGTTCTCGGTGATGGGCGTCAGCCACGTCATGCCTGCGCCGGGCACGTCGCGCACGAAAATCGCGCGGTCCCCGCCGGCCTCGGGCGCCACGAAGAGCGCGGCCACCGGACGCTCCTCGGCGAGCATCAACGCGCCAGCGAGCCACGCCTCGTCACGCTCGGCCACGCGCACCACGACGTCACCGAGCTTGCACGGGAAGCTCGCCGGCGGAGCGTGGGCTGCGGGTTGGGAATCCGCGCCGTCGAGGGGCGGAGGCGGCGCGGCGGCGGCCCGACGCGCCCGCACGCGGCGGACGATCCAGCGCCCGAGCGCGAGCCCTCCCACGATGACCGCCGCGTCGAGGAGAAGGGTCACCGCGCCGCCCCGGCCAGCACCGGCGCGGGGGCGAACATGTCGTGTAGGGTTTGCGCGCGCGTCGTCACCTCGCGCAGCGCATCGCTGCCGGTCCGGGAGGGCAAGAGCTCGGCGACCACGGCGACGGCGTCGACCAGACCGACCAGCTCGCGCGCGCGCTCGCGCGTGATGCCGCCGATGGCGACGAGCGGCACCCCGGCCGCCGCGGCGCGAGCGCTGGCCGCACGCAGGATCTCCACGCCGACGACCGGGTCCGGGTCGATCTTGGTGCGCGTCTCGAAGATCGGGCCGAGGGCGACGTACGTGGGTAGGGCGGCGAGCGCCGCGTCGAGCTGCTCGATCGAGTGCGTGGAGACGCCGACGCCGAGGCCCGGGGTGATGCGCCGCACGCGGTCGATGGGCATGTCGGTCTGCCCGACATGAACGATGTCGCACCCTGCGAGGAGAGCGAGATCCGGGCGGTCGTTGGCGACGAGGAGAACGCCGGCGCAATGGCACATGGGCGCGAGCTCGCGCAGCAGACCGAGCACCTCGCGCGAGGGCGTGTCCTTCGCGCGGAGCTGGAGGGCGGCCGGGCCGACGCGGAGGATCGCCCCGGCGAACGCGACGGGATCCAGGTGTCGGGCGGCGAGCACCCCGAGGTCGACGATGGCATACAGACCACGCATCCAAGCAGGGCTCGTAATCGAGGCCCACCGGGCGCGTCAACGCGATTTGCTGTCGCCCGAAAGGCTGACCCGCCCGACGCTCGCTTCTCGCCCGATGCGCGGGCGGTCGAGCTCGGGCGCGGGATCGATGGAGAGCACGTCGCCCCGGGCGAGATTGTCCCACGCGGCGTTGGTGGCGGACCCGTCGCGGTCGAGGCGCATCGTGCGCGCGCGCGCGACGATCCGCTCGCCCTCGCGGTCGAGCTCCCCGCAGAGGAACGCCTCGAGCTTGCCCTTCGTCGCGATGGCGCCCGAGACGACCCGCAGCCGCGTCGCCGAGGCGGGGACGGGGAAGGCGCTCGCCAGGGTCGCGCCGTCCTTCCGCAGCACGAGGTAGCTGAACGTGAGCCCCTCGCGTCGCAGACCGGCGGCGCGCGCGACGGGGACGAGCCACGCCGGGAGATCGACGTCGAGATCCTCGTGGCACCAGTCGGTCTCGCGGGCGAGCGCCGGGCACGGAGCGGCGTGCAGGCAAGGCGCGAAGATCGTCGCGCCGGAGGCGGCCAGGACGTCGCGTACGCGATGCAGATGGCGCGACCGATCGCGCAGCGCCGGCTCGACGACGACGAGGGAGCCGTGGGGCTCGACGCGCCGGTCGAGCCAGGTCGCGAGGAGCTTCGCGTGGCGCTCGACGCGCACATCCTCCGGCGCGCCGACGTCGAGCTCGCTGAGGACCTGCCCGACCAGCACGACGTCGAACCGCGCCAGATCGTCGAACGCCCCGACGGCGGCGAGCGCGCGAGGGAGCGTTGTCACCTTCACGGCGATGGCGCCCTTCCCCTCCCTGCCCCGCGCGATGGCCGAGGCCACCTCGAGCGCCCGCGCGTCCGAGTCGATCCACGTGACCTCTGCGGTCCCCGTCCCTCCCGCGGCCTCCAGCGCCCGCACGACCCCCCAGGTCGTCGCCCCGAGCCCGGCGCCGATGTCGAGCACGCTCAGCACCGGGCCGTCCCGGAGCGCGCCCGTCGCCACGAGCTCCCGCACGGCCGCGGCGCCCTTGGGAACGTCGCGCGCGAACGAGAACCCCAGGCGCGCCGCCCCCGCGTCCTTCACGGCGGCGCTGGCGCGCGAGGCATCGTTGTAGGCCTCCGAGAGGGCCGTCACGTGGGCCGCGAGCCTGGCGACGTCGCTGCTCGTCGGCCATCCCCGAGCGCGTGCAACGGCGTCGAGCGTGTCGCGCCAGTCCTCTTCGAGCGGGCACACCAGCGGGCTTCGCAGCATTCGCGGCCAGTTCTAGCCCGGGAAGTCGGCGTCGAGGGCGGATGAATCTCGCGCCACCGCCCGCCGAAGGTCGACTAGCTTGGTGGGCATGCGAAGCTCCCACGTCTGCCCCAAATGCAGGCACCGCGAGGTCCTCTTCGTCCCGACGATCGCCGACCGTGACGACGCGGACAAGGTTCGTCCTCTCGTCCTCCACGTGACGCACCTCGACTGGAAGGATGTCGAGATCGGCACCCTCCAGGCGTACGTCTGCCGCGGCTGCGGCTACACGGAGCTCTACACGGAAAACGCGGGCGCCCTGCCCGTAGACCACATCCCGGGCGCCCAGATCCTGCGGGCGAAGGCCTGACCCCACGCCCGCCCCTCGTGCCCTCTAGAACGTTCCGCCGCCCTGCGTTGCCGTCGTCATCGTTTGCCTCCCTGTCCTCCCATGAGCAACTCGGCTGCCACACGCGCACTCGATTTTTCCCGAGAAGGCGCACAGGCCTTGTCCCCACATGTTGACAGCTTGTGGTGCAGCGATGTCCGTGATTCGGACAGAGGCGGACGTGGGACGCGCTGGTAACGTCCGTGCCGCCATGCGTCGAATGCGCCTCCCGACCGCCCTCGTCACCTCGCTTCCCTTGCTCGCCGGGTGTGCCCGGGTGGCGCCCCCCGCGTCCGCGCCGCCGACCGCCGATGCGGCGCTCGCGAGGATGCACGCCACCTTCGCCTGCGCCAACGCGGTGCAGGCCAACGCCAAGATCGACCACTTCGGTGAGCATGGGCGCGTGAGGGGCGATCTGATGCTCTTCGCCGCTCGCCCTGCCCGCCTGCGGATGGACGTCGTGAGCCCCTTCGGCGTGGCCATCGCCACGCTGACCAGCGACGGACGGCGCTTCGGCCTGGCCGATCTCCGCGACAAGGCGTTCTTCACGGGCACCGCGGCCGCATGCAACATCGCCCGGCTGACGACGGTCCCGGTGCCCGGCTCCGTGCTGGTCGATCTCCTGCGCGGAGAGGCCCCCGTGCTCAAGCACGACGCCGCCGGCACGACCATCGCGTGGGACGCCCACGGCTGGTGGACGCTCTCCATCCCGAGCACGCGGGAGGCGCGCGAGGAGATTCACCTCGCCCCGCGCCCGGAGGACTGGGGCCGCCCGTGGGAGCAGCAGCGGATGCGCGTGCTCGACGTGCGCGTCGTGCAGCAGGGCTACGTGCTCTATCACGCCGAGCTGAGCGACCACGCGAGCGAGCCGACGGCGGGGCCGCGCGAAGATCCGGACAACCTCGAGCCGCCGCTCCCGCCGAGCGGCCCCGTGTGCGACGCCGAAGTGCCGCGAAGGATCCACGTCGAGGTGCCGGTGCCCGAGGCGGACGTGCGCTTCGTCTACCAGCAGCTCACCTGGAACCCGCCGTTGCCGGAGGGCACGTTCGATCAGCCCGTCCCGCCCGGGATGCGCGTCGAGCCGGTGACCTGCCCGGAGTAGAGGACCTCGAGAAGGCGGCCGGGCGCGTCGGTGATGAGCGTCTCGACGCCGAGCGCGGCGAGGTCGACGGCCTCGCGGGGGTCGTTCACCGTCCACACGCCGACGCGCAGGCCCCGACGCCGGTAGCGGGCGATCGCGGCGGGCCGGGTCTCGGTTCGCTCGAGGTGCACGGCGTGAACGTAGGGCGGCGTCGCGAAGGCCGACGGCAGGTGCCAGCGTTGACCACGCGAGGTGAGCAGCGCGCGTCGGGTCGCAGGAAGGGCCACCGCGACAGCCGCCAGCAGCGCGGGGTCGAAGGACGACAGCAGGACGTCGGCCCGGGTCGGGCGCAGGACCCGTCGCACCCGCTCGACGAGGACGAGGCGGTTCGGCACATCGTGCTTCAGCTCCACGTTGACCGCGACGTCGTTCTCGCTCGCCCACGCCACCGCCTCGGCGAGGGTCGGCACCTCCAGCGCCCGCAGCTCGGCGAGCGAGGCGCGCGTCGGATCGTGAAGCACGACGACCTCGCCGGAGCCGCAGGTCCGCACGTCCAGCTCGATGGCCCGCGCTCCCTCCCCGCGTGCCTGCTGGAACGCCGCGAGGGTGTTCTCGCGCGGCCACCCATCCCCTCGCCCGCCCCGGTGCCCGACGACGAGCACCCCGGCGCTCCTCCACAGGCTCACGCCGCGAGCTCTTCGGCGATCGAGCGCACCAGCGCCTTGGCCTCCTCGACCTGGTCGGCGGGCAGCGAGATCGCGCCGACGACAGGATGTCCGCCGCCCCCGTGGCGCTCACAGATGGCCGCGATGTTGTGCCGCCTGGGGACGGGGGACCAGGGGTTGTAGCCGATGCTGATCTTGCATTTACTCTTCGAGCGGCTGAGGAGGATCGAGTACGCGCTCTCCGGATAGAGGGCGTACGTCACGAATTTCCCCGCCGCGTCGAGGAGCAGATCGCTCACGTCGACCACCACCACGATCCCTTGCACCTTGGCGCGCTGCTCGACGAGCTTCACGAACGCCTCGTGCGCCCGTCCCAGCGGCTCGTACGCCTGCACGATGTCCGGCGCGCTCGCCACCTCGGCCAGAGACTGCGAGTGTAGGCGCGGGACCATACGCGTGAGGAACGCGTCGTCCCCCAGGTTCTCGACCACCGTCATCAGCTTCAGCACCGGCTCGGCGCGGTCCACGGCCATCTTCGCGCTGGGAAAGGCGGCGCTGTCGATCATGTCCGCCCAGCGCACGAGCTCCACCGTGGGCGACGGATCGAGCGCGAAGCGTTCGCGCCCGAGGTCGGCGATGAGCTTCGTCGCGCTCGTGTACGCGCCGTCGTGAAAGAAGCGGCGCTCGCCCGCGGTCTCCTGGGCGAGAGCGCGGCGCTCGTAGTCCGCGCGGTCGGCGGGCGTGACGAAGGCGCTCACGTGGTGGTCGAAATACCAGTCGAGCTTCTCGAGGGGGCTGTACCGAAAATCGAGGATCGCGTTCACGTCCCCCGTGACGAGCTTCGGATCGACGCCGTTCTGCCCAGGGCCGTAGCCGGCGCCGTGGTACGTGAAGGTCGCGCCGTCGTCCGGGAAGCGGTGGCGGTAGAGCCGCGTGAACATGACGGCGGAGCAGAGCCCGTCGAAGCAGTGGCCGTGAGTCGCGACGAAGACGTGGGGAGCGTGGCCTGTGGTCACGCCTCGCGCATAGCATGGTCTCGTGCGGATCCACCACGCGGCCTTGCGGACGACGGACCTCCCGCGGCTCGAGCGCTTCTACCGCGACGTGCTCGGCTTCGCCGTCGTCCGGCGCGACGACGCACGCGGCAGCGTCTGGCTGGAGGCCGGGGGTGCGGTGCTCATGCTGGAGGGCGCGGACCCCGGCGAGCCGCCGATCCCCCGTGGGAGCATGGAGCTCCTCGCCTTCGCCGTCGACGACAAGGAGGCCTGGCGCGCGCGCGTCGAGGTCGAGGCCGAGACCGCCGACACGCTCTACTTCCGGGATCCGGACGGGCGCCGGCTCGCCGTGAGCTCTTACGTGGTCGCGCGGTGAGGTACGTGGACCCCGTGCTTCGCGGCGAAGTCGACCGCGTCGTCGTACCCCGCGTCGGCGTGGCGGATGATCCCCATGCCGGGGTCGCTCGTCAGCACCCGCTCGAGGCGCTTCGCCGCTTCCGGCGTCCCGTCGGCCACCACCACCATGCCCGCGTGGAGGCTCATCCCCATCCCGACGCCGCCGCCGTGATGGAAGCTCACCCAGCTCGCGCCCGCGGCGGTGTTCACGAGCGCGTTGAGCAGCGGCCAGTCGGCGATGGCGTCCGAGCCGTCCTTCATGTCCTCCGTCTCGCGGTTCGGTGACGCCACGCTGCCGCAGTCGAGGTGATCGCGCCCGATGACGATGGGCCCCTTCACCTTGCCCGTCCGGACCAGCTCGTTGAACGCGAGCCCCACCTTCGCGCGGTCGCCGTAGCCGAGCCAGCAGATGCGCGCCGGCAGGCCCTGGAACTTCACCCGCTCGCGCGCCAGCTCCATCCACCGCTTCAGGTCCTCGTCACCCGGCACGGCCGCGAGCACCGCCTCGTCGGTCACCGCGATGTCCGCGGGATCGCCGCTCAGCGCGACCCACCGGAATGGACCCTTGCCGACGCAGAAGAGCGGGCGGATGTACGCCGGCACGAAGCCCGGGATGTCGAACGCGCGCTCGCACCCTGCCTCCTTGGCGCATGCGCGGATGTTGTTCCCGTAGTCGAAGACCTCTGCCCCACGCTCCTTCATCCAGAGCATCGCGTTCACTTCCTCGGCCATGCTCGCCGTCGCGCGCTCCACGTACCCCACCGCGTCCTCCGCGCGGAGCTCCGCCGCCTCGGCCAGCGACAGACCGATGGGGATGTACCCGGTCAGCGGATCGTGCGCCGCCGTCTGCTCGGTCACGAGATCGGGCACGACCTTGCGGCGAACGAGTTCGGGGTACACCTCGGCCGCGTTGCCGCAGAGCGCGATGCTGAGCGCGCGGCCTTCCTTGCGCGCCGCCTCGAGCTGCCCGAGCGCCGCGTCGAGGTCGTCGACCCGTACGTCGACGTAGCGCGTCGCGAGCCGCTTCTCGATGCGGGACGCGTCCACCTCCACCGCGAGGCAGCTGAGGCCCGCCATGGTCGCCGCGAGGGGCTGCGCGCCGCCCATGCCGCCGAGGCCTGCCGTGAGGACCCAGAAGGGACCCGGCTTCTGCGTGCGCTCGGCGTAGGCGCGGCGCGCCGCGACGAACGTCTCGTACGTCCCCTGCAGGATCCCTTGCGAGCCGATGTAGATCCACGAGCCGGCCGTCATCTGGCCGAACATCGTCAGGCCCATCGCCTCGAGGCGACGGAATTCGTCCCACGTCGCCCACTTCGGCACGAGGTTCGAGTTCGCGAGGATGACGCGAGGCGCGTCGGGGTGCGTGCGGAACTTGCCCACGGCCTTGCCGCTCTGCACCAGCAGCGTCTCGTCGTTCTCCAGCGCGCGGAGCTCCCGCACGATGACGTCGAAGCACTCCCAGTTTCGCGCCGCCTTCCCCGTCCCGCCATAGACCACGAGGTCGTCCGGGCGCTCGGCCACGTCGGGGTCGAGGTTGTTGTGCAGCATGCGGAGGGCGGCCTCCTGGACCCAGCCCTTGCAGGAAAGCTGGCTGCCCGTGGGGGCATGCAGAGTGCGCGGAGAGGACATGGGAGCCAGGCGTAGACCAGGACGCCTCGCGGGTCGAGGGACCTACTTCGTCACGGCCCGCTCACTGGCTCGACTCGAGCCCGAGGTGAAGGCGCTGGGCCTCCTGCGGGTCGAGCGATCCCGGATGGGCGTCCTCGATGGCCTTCGCCTCGCGCAGCCAGACACCCGCCTGCCCGTTGTCACCCAGCGCGCCGAGCGTGAGACCCCGGTAGAGGGCGTACTTCGCCCGCTTCGCGTCGCCCCAGGAGCGGCTGTCAACCTCCGACGCGGCGAACGTCTGCTTCGCCTCGGGGTAATCGCCCCTGTCGAACTGCGAGCGCCCCTCCGCCAGCGCGCCACCGCACGCAGCCAGCGACGCGAGGAGAAACGGCAGGAAGAGACCACGCACGCGCATGAGCGTCCTCGATTCTACACACCCATCGACCGGAGGCGGTCGCGGTTGCGCGGTTTCTAGCGAGACCGCACGCGCTTGCCCGCGGCCCGCAGCATCTCCTCGACGGTCGTCATCTCCCCCTCGGGCGCGCCCTCGTCGTCGCGGCTCGCCATCTCGTCCAGCGTCACCTCCGGCTCGACGCTCGGGCCCTTCGCGCTGTGCTCCCACTTCTCGGCCAGCTCGCGGGCGATCCGCTCGAGGAGCGGGCGCATGCTCTCGCGATGCGTCGCGCTCACCAGGGCGGCGTCCGGGTAAGTGCGCTCGAGCAGCCGGAGCTCGGCGGGATCGACCCGATCGATCTTGTTGAGGACGAGGAGGCGCGGGATCTCCAGCAGGTCGAGCTCTTCCAGGACGTCGAGGACCGTGCGGACGTGGTCTTCCATCGACGGATCGCTCGCGTCGACGACGTGCACGAGGAGGTCCGCGTCGGCGGCCTCTTCGAACGTGGCGCGGAAGGCGGCAAAGAGATCCTCCGGGAGCTGGCGGATGAAGCCCACCGTGTCCGTGATGACCACCTCGCGTTCGCCCCAGCCCGCCCAGCCGCAGCGCAGCGTGCGGGAGCGGGTGTCGAGCGTGGCGAAGAGCCTGTCCTCGGCGAGCACGTCGGAGCCGGTCAGCGTGTTGAGCAGCGTGCTCTTGCCGGCGTTCGTGTAGCCCACGATGGCCACCGTGGGGACGCCCGCACGGGTGCGCTTGCGACGGCGCTGCTCGCGCTGCTTCGTGAGCTTCTTCAGCTGGCGCTCCAGGTGCGTGACGCGGTCCTTCGCGCGGCGCCGCCCGATCTCGAGCTTGGTCTCGCCAGGACCGCGCCCGCCGATGCCGCCCGTGAGACGCGAGAGCGAGTCGTCCTTCTGCCCGAGCCGGGGCATCGCGTACTTCAGCTGCGCGAGCTCGACCTGGAGCTTGCCGTCTCGCCCGTCGGCGCGCTGCGCGAAGATGTCGAGGATGAGCTGCGTCCGGTCGATGACCTTCAGATCGGTGTGCTTGGCGATGCCGCTCGCCTGCGCCGGCGTGAGCTCGCGGTCGAAGACGAGGACGCCTGCGTCGAGCTCGATCGCGCGGACGACGACCTCCTCGAGCTTGCCCTTGCCCATGACGAACTTCGGGTCGATGCGATCGCGCAGCTGCACGATGGAGTCGGCCACGTCCGTCCCCGCCGTGCGCGCCAGCTCGCGGAGCTCGCGCATGCTCTCCTCCGCCACGCGCGCGGCGCCCGCCCCCTTCGACTTGTCGCCGACGTGCACGAGGATGGCGCGACCGTCCTTCGCCTTCACCTCGCGGGCCCCGGCGCGGCGTGCGAACTCCGTTTCGAGGTCGGCCATCAGCCGGGCCACGTCGAGGTGCGCCTGGCCGATGGGGACGGGACCCACCTCCCGGTACGGGAGGGCGCCGTCCTCGGCGGGTACGTTGTACGCGTAGACCATGGCGCGGGGCTCGCCCCCGTGCGCGATCTGGATGGCGGCGACGAGATCGAGCCGCAGGCGCACGAGGTCGACGAGATCGTCGTGCGTCAGCGGCTCGGCCCGCAGGTGCGTGTGCACGAGGCGCAGCCCCCGGAAGCGCCCCTCGGCCGCGCGGAGGCGCCCGATGTCCGGGAGCATCAGCTTGCCGGCATCCCCGACCACGACGTAGTCGACCTGGCCCGAGCGATGAACGAGGACCCCCACCTGCCTCCCCGTCTCGAGCGAGACCGCCGCCAGGGAGCGCGTCAGCTCGGGGGTGGTGATGTCGTCCGCGGGGACGCGGCGCCGGTACAGTCGCTCCAGCGCGCGCAGCGCCGAGGGGGAGAGACCCGTCTTGTGGCCGTAGACTTCGATGGGGGGACGTTTAGCACGGCCGGCCTCTCACCGTCCCCGGTAGACCCACGTGCGCGCCGTATCGGTCTCGCCCTCGGCGCGGGCTCTCGCGTCCTTCACCAGCGAGTGCTGCGGCGCGAGGCTGCATGCGGGATCGGTGGCGCGGGCATCGCCCGTCAGCGCGAAGGCCTGGCAGCGGCAGCCGCCGTGGTCGATCGTGCGCCGGTCGCAGCTCTTGCAGGGCTCGGGCATCCACGCTTCACCGCGGAAGGCGCGCATCCCCTCGCCTTCGCGCCAGAGATGGCCGAGGGAGGCGTCGCGGACGCTCTCGAAGGACATCGGGAGGCAGCGCGCCGCCTGGCACGGGAGGACAGCGCCGTCGGGCGCGACGACGACGAAGCGCCGGCCCCAGCCGTCCATGCAGGCGCGGGGCCGGTCGGCGTGCCAGTCCGGCAAGACGAAGACGACCTCCATCTTCCCCGCCAGGCGCTCCCTGGCCTCGTGGGCAACGACGCGCGCCCGCTCGATCTGCGCCCGCGTCGGCAGGAGGGCCGCCGTGTTCTCCAGCGCCCAGGAGACGAGCTGCACGTTCGCGAGCTCGAGCCGATCCGCTCCGAGTCGCTCGGCCATCGCGACGACCGCCTCGACGCGATCGAGGTTGGCGCGATGCAGCACCACGTTCACCGTCAGCGGCAACCCGAGCGCCTTCACCCACGAGGCGACGCGCATCTTCTGCTCGTGCGACGCGAGGCCCGCGATGCGATCGCTCGACGCAGCGTCGGCGTCCTGCACGCTGAGCTGCACGTGGTCGAGCGACGGAGCCAGCCGGCCGAGACGCGCTTGGTCGAGCGGGACGCCGCTCGTGACGAGGCTCACGTAGAGGTTGCGGTCGTGCGCCCGCTTCGCGATCACGTCGAGGTCCGAGCGCGCGAGGGGCTCGCCGCCCGTCAGGTGCAGTTGCATCACGCCGAGGTCGGCCGCTTCGTCGACGACGCGCAGCCACTGCTCGGTCGAGAGCTCCTCGTTGCCGCGGACGAGCTGCTTCGGATTCGAGCAGTAGGGGCACGCGAGAGGACATCGGTGGGTCAGCTCGGCGACCAGCGTGTAGGGAGAGGAGAGATCATCGGAAGACGGGGAGGCGGGCAGGGTCGAAGGGGCGACCGCCAGACCTTCCCGTCTTCCCGTCTTCCTGTTCCACCCCTCCATCAGGGCGCGATCGTGCAGGTCGTCGAGGAGAGCCTCGACGTCGCGCGCGATCGTGTCGCGGGGGGCGGCGTAGCGGGCCGTCAGCTCGTCGATGATGGCGTCGACCTCGCGGGTGCCGTCGCACAGGGCGACGATCGCGGCGGCGGTGTCCCCGAGGCGCAGGCCTCGCTCCGGCGACAGGAGCACGGGCCGACCGTCGCGCGGATCGGGCTGGACGCGTGCCTTGCGCGAGAGGCGCGGCTTCACACGGCCTCGGCGACGGCGTCGAGCATCGACCAGAGGACGCGGCACTTGTCGATGAGCGCGCGGACGCACGCCTCCTGGAGCGACGGCGTCGTCGCGTGCTCCACCACGAAGGCCAGCGCCTCCTCGGCGTCGCGGGTCGCCCGCGGCACGCGTGACCGGAAGTACGCGAGCGCCGTCTGGTCCACCCACGGGTAGTGCTGCTCCCACGCCGCCACGCGCGTCCGCATGATGTCCGGCGCGAAGTGCTCGGTGAGCGATGACGCCACGGCCTCGACCAGCGAGCGCTCGCGCACGAGCTCCACGTACGCGTCGCACGCGTAGCGCACGGCGGGGAGCACGCGGCGCAGCGACCGCACCTCCGTCTCGTCGAGCCCGACGGCGCGTGCGAGGAGCAGCCACTCGGCGAGGCCCCCCTCCCCGTCCTTCGACCCGTCATGGTCGGCGATGCGCCTCATCCACGCGCGCCGGAAGGCCGGATCGTCGCTCTTCGAGAGGATGAGCGCGTCCTTGATGGGGATGCGCGTCTGGTAATAGTAGCGGTGCAGCACCCAGCGCTGGAGGTGCTCGCGCGAGAGCGCGCCCCGGTGCATGGCCAGGTTGAACGGATGCAGGCTGTGGTACCGCGACGCGCCCTCGCGGCGGAGGCGCTCGACGAAGGCCTCGGGCGAGAGAAGCTCGCCGGTCACAGCGCGATCTCCAACCCGTCGAACGAGAGCTCCCATCCCGCCCGCTCGACGACCGCGCGCTCGGGCGAGCCCTCCCGGAGGACGGGGTTCGTGTTGTTGATGTGCGTGTAGACGCGTCGGGCCGCGCCGAGGCCGTCGACGCCGGCGAGCCTCGCGAGGCTCCCGTCGTCGCCGCCGATGGGGATGTGAGCCATGTCGCGCGCGCGGGATTGCCCCAGACCCTGGGAGCGAAGCTCGTCCTCGCTCCAGAACGTCCCGTCGAAGAAGACCAGCTCGGCGCCCCGCAGCATCGCGTCGACGCCTTCCAGCGCACCGACCGCGGTGGCCACGACGCACACCCGGCCGCTCGCGAGGTCCCGGACGCGGAGGGCCACGTTGTCCTCCGGCGACGGGTCCACCGCACCCATGAGGTGCACCGGGAGCTTTCCCGACGCGGCGACGGCGGTCACGCCGAGCCCCACGGCATCGAGCACCACCTCGCGTCCGAGCTCCAGCGTCTTCCACGTCACCTGGTCGGGCGTCCGCGCCAGCGTTCGCAGCATCGCGTTTCGCTCGACGAGGCCCGCGCGCACCCGCTCGGTGGCGAGCACGACGAGGGGCTGAGACTCGCGCAAGGACAGGAGGCCCAGCACGTGATCGAGATCGCCGTTGGTCAGCGCGATGGCGCCGATGGGCGTGTCGCGGGCAGCGCGCGGATGCAGCGGCGCGAAGCGCTCGATCTGCCGGAGCACGTCGGGCGACGCGTTGACGAGCAGCCAGCGATCGCCGGCCTCTCCCCGGGTCAGCGCCAGCGAGTCCTGCGTGCGCGCCTGGATGCGCGCATCGCCCGCGCGGACGAGCGCGCAGTTCTCACACGCGCAGTTCCACTGCGGCAGCCCCCCGCCCGCGGCGGACCCCAGCACGTGCGCGCGCAGAAGCCGGCTCCCTATTCAGCGGCGGGAGCGGTGTCGGCTTGCTCGACGATGGGCGGCCACTCGCCGTCCTCCTGATACGAGCCGATCTCCGCATCCATCTTCAGCTCTTCGTAGACGGGCGTCGTCCAGTTCATGGCGCTCATGATGCCCGCAATCGGCGCCCCGTGCAACGACGTGGCTCACGAGCGATCCGGTTCCGGACTCGCACACTCTCGCAGAAATCTGTGGCGATTCAGGCGCCGCGCGCGAGCCGGGCGCTACCATGTCCGGGAATAGGAGGTGCTCCCATGCATCGTGGCATTGCCTTCGCTGGGCTGGGCGGGCTGATCGCGGCACTCGCCGCCGGGTGCGGCGCGAGCAACGGCGGCTCCGGAGGCGGAGGGGGCGATGACGCAGGGCACGGGGACGCCACGTCGAGCGGGAGCGGGGGCAGCAGTGGCGGGAGCAGCGGGGGCAGCAGCGGGAGCAGCGGGGGCAGCAGCGGCGGGAGCAGCGGGAGCAGCGGTGGCGGCGGCGACTCGGGGATCGACGGCGGCCAGCCCGCGTCCGATCCGTCGGTCTACCAGCACCACAGGAACGGCACGCGCGACGGCCTCTACACCGACCCCGTCTTCACGCAGACCGCGGCGGCGACCACCCACGTTCTCGCCGGCTTCATGGGGACCGTCAGCGGCGAGGTCTACGCGCAGCCCCTCTACGTCGAGAACGGCCCCAACGCCGTGGAGGCTTTCGTGGTCGTCACGGAGGCCAACCACATCACGACCTACAACGCGACGACGGGGGCCGTGATCTGGGACACGGGCCCCGGCCCGACGACGATCGGCCCCTATGCCACGAAGAACCCGCCCGGAGGGCGGGTGGACTCGACCGACATCGGCATCACCGGCACGCCGTACATCGACATCACCTCGCGCACGATCTTCTTCGACGCGATGACGACACCCGACAACAGCGCCACGTATCATCACCAGGTCTACGCGGTGAGCCTCGATACGGGCTCGGTGCTCACGAACTGGCCGGTCGACGTCAACACCGCCGCCCCGGGCTTCGACTCGGGCGCCCAGAACCAGCGCGGCGCGCTCCAGTTCCTCAACGGCGTCCTCTACGTCCCCTACGGGGGCTACAACGGGGATGGAGGGAACTACTACGGCTCCGTGATCGGCTTCCCGGTCGCGAGCCCGCAGAAGCCGACCTGGTGGCACATCAAAGCCTTGAAGGGCGGGATCTGGGGACCGGGGGCGTTGCCCACCGACGGCACGTCGCTCTTCCCCATCACCGGCAACACCACAGGCACCAACGGCGTGTGGGGCGGCGGCGAGGCGGTGATTCGCCTCGGTGCGGGTCCCACCTTCTCCGGCAACACCACCGACTACTATGCGCCCTCGGATTGGTACACGAACCTCGACCCCAACGACACGGATCTCGGCGGTGCCAGCGAGGTGCTGCTCGACATGCCCGGGGCCAAATATCCGCACCTGGTGGTCGCCGGGGGCAAGGACGCCAACATGTACGTCCTCAATCGTGACAACCTCGGCGGCATCGGGGGCGAACTGCTGAAGCTGCAGGTGGGGACCAACCAGGTGAAGGGGGCCCCCGCCGCGTACACGACGGCGCTGGGGACCTACGTCGCTTTCCACATCGAAGGGGGGACCGGCACCGACTGTCCCACCAACGAGGCAGGGAAGGAGGGTGGAAACCTGGTCGTCATGCAGCTCACGCAGAGCGCGACGGCCGTGACCGCGAAGACGGCGTGGTGCTCGACAGAGGGTGGCCTCGGGTCGCCGATGGTCACCACGACCGACGGCACGTCCAACCCCATCGTTTGGAGCGCGAGCAACGCACTCTACGGGTGGAACGGAGACACCGGCGCGGTCATCGTCGACGGCACCAAGACGAAGATGGCGAGCGGCGTGCAGGGGTGGAACACGCCCATCAACGCCAAGGGGCGCATGGCCTTCGGCGTGAACGGACAGCTCTACGTCTTCACGCCGTAGGGCGTCTCGCGCTCGGCCCGGAGCATCGGCCGCAGTTATTTCGCGACTGTCATCACCGCCCCGCTTGGAGGCGCGACGGTGTTGCCGGACACCGTCCAGAACACGGCGGTGCTCGACACCGCGATGTTCTGCCCCGCGCCACTGGTGGCGAGCGTCGTCACCCCCGACCCGCCCGAGAGCAGCGCTTTCTGAACCTCGATTTCGCTCCACCCGATGGCGTAAGCCTGGCGACATGAGGTGGGCGGCGTCGGCGTGACCGTGAGGCCGGACAGGCGCGTTCTCATCGATCTACGGGCACACCTCCCCCTTTCCCC
>Ga0182030_10003309_pt1 | contig 34364 bp, 30 predicted proteins | sample 812S3MmetaG_FD_121299 | JGI IMG/M metagenome (GOLD analysis project Ga0182030, IMG submission 121299) | Permafrost microbial communities from Stordalen Mire, Sweden - 812S3M metaG (Illumina Assembly) | ecosystem: Environmental > Terrestrial > Soil > Wetlands > Permafrost | place: Sweden...
ACGCACAAACAACTCTCGAACCCACGGTGTGCCGGATCGAACCGGATGACCAGGCGCGCGTAAAAGAGACACTTCGCCGCTTCCGCCCGGATGGTGTCGTCTGCGCCAACGACTTCACCGCCGCGCGGCTCCTTAAGACGCTGACCGACCTCGGCGTCGGCGTGCCCGCAAAAATCCGCATGGCCGGGATTGACGACGTGAAATACGCCAGCCTGCTCTCAGTCCCGCTCACCACGATCCATCAGCCCTGCACCGCCATGGGCGCAATCGCCGTCAACACCATGCTGGAGAGACTCCGCGACCCGAGCCTGCCCGCGCGCGATATTCTGCTTAACTTCCACCTTGTCGTGCGCGATTCCTGCGGACCCCGCAAGACGGATTGACATCCCGTTCCCGGCACCAGATACTTGCTTGCGGTGCCGCCTTTACAAGCAGGAAACAGCAATCTGTATTTACAGGCTGGTGCGAGTCGGCGTTCAATCGCCGTAATCGGCGAAGTGCTGTGGGACATTTTCGACCAGTCGCGAAGACTGGGCGGCGCGCCCCTGAACTTCGCCGCGCACGCCGGCAGACTCGGCCACCATGCACTGTTGATCAGCGCCGTGGGAGCCGATGCACTCGGCGAAGAAGCCGTCGAAGCAATCCAGGCGCTTGGCCTCACAACGGCCTTTCTCCGGAAGACATCCCGATACCCGACCGGCTCTGCGCGCGTCCACCTGGGTCCACGCGATCAAACCCACTTCACGATCGAACGGCCCGCGGCCTACGACGCTGTGAACATTTCCGATCACACACTGGCACAACTCGTTTCGCACGCCCCCGACTGGCTCTACTTCGGCACGCTGTTCGCATCGACGGCGGCGGGCGAGGCCACTCTGTGCCGGCTGTCGAATGCCTTACCAGCGGCCGTGCGCTTCTACGATCTCAACCTGCGACCGGAGTGCTGGTCCGCGCCGCTGGTCTCGCGCCTCCTGCGAAATGCACACGTCGTGAAACTCAACGAAGAAGAACTCGATCACGTGCAGGAATTCACCCGACTCCCCCGCGCCACAGAAGCATTCTGCCGCGAAGGAGCCAAGCGCTACGGCTGGCAGGCGGTATGTGTCACCCTGGGCGCGCGCGGTTGCGCCATCCTCGCCCGGAACGGCTATGTCGAATCGCAGGGCCACGCCGTCAATGTCGCCGACACGGTTGGAGCCGGCGACGCATTCGCCGCCGCCTTCATGCATGGGTTGATCTCGGGATGGCCAGCCGACAAGATCGCGGCCTTCGCCAATCGCGTCGGCGCTCTGGTAGCCAGCCGCCATGGTGCTATCCCGGCGTGGACTGCAGAAGAGGCGGTAGCGCTGTGAGCGCTCCTTCGAATGCGCTTGCGGGCGACCCCGCGCTGACTGCTCCGCTCAACAACTATTTGCTCCGAAGCGCTCTCGTTGCCGCCCTGGGAGGATTACTCTTCGGATTCGATACCGCGGTCATCTCCGGCACAACGCGCTCGCTTACCGAAACCTTCTCGCTTTCGCCGGCCCTGCTCGGCATCACCGTATCCAGCGCCCTTTGGGGCACGGTCGTTGGCGCGTTTGCCGCCGGCCGGCCGAGTGATCGCTTCGGACGCCGGTCCTGCCTCGTAGCCCTGGGCGCCTTATACCTCGCGTCCGCAGTCGGCTGTGCGCTCGCCTGGAGTTGGGCTGCCCTCATCTTCTTTCGTGTCATCGGCGGGCTCGCCATTGGCGCTTCTTCCGTGATCAGCCCCATGTACATTGCGGAAATTTCGCCCGCGGCCCGTCGCGGACGAATGGTCGGCCTGTTTCAGCTGAACATCGTCGCCGGTATATTGGTGGCGTACCTCTGCAACTTCTGGGTTTCGTCATTCGGCTTCGGCGCTTCCGAATGGCGCTGGAAGCTGGGCATGCTTGCGATTCCGGCGGCCGTGTTCTTCGTCACGCTGTTCGGAATTCCAGAAAGCCCGCGATGGCTGATCGCCAGTGGCCGCGCGGACCAGGCGCGCGCAGTGCTTCGCCGCATCGGCTCGCCGAATCCCGATGAAGAGTTCGGGGAAATCGATCGCACGGTGCGGAGCGAGCGCGGTATACGGCGCGAGCGGCTCTTTCTCAGCCCGCGCACAACGGACCCTGCGGCCTGTGCGCTTTTTCAGGCACGTTACGCCAAACCGGTTTTTCTGGCCATTACCATCGGCATGTTCAACCAGCTTTCGGGAATCAACGCCATCCTGTATTACCTGAACTCCATCTTCGAGCGCGCCGGTTTCAGCAAGGTATCGGGCGACATGCAGGCGGTCCTGATTGGCTTCACGAATCTCCTCTTCACCGTCGCGGCCATGACCGTCATTGACCGCTTCGGCCGCCGCAGGCTGCTGCTCACAGGCGCGATCGGCACGGCTGTCTGCCTGGCGGGAGTCGCCCTCATTTTCGCCACCGGACAGCACCCGCAACTGCTGCTGTGGTTCCTCATCGGTTTCATTGCCTCGTTCGCTTTCTCGCAGGGCGCCGTCATCTGGGTTTATCTCAGTGAAGTGTTCCCCAATCTCGTCCGCGCGAAGGGCCAGAGTCTGGGCAGCTTCACGCACTGGTTCATGAACGCCCTGATTTCAGCCGTTTTCCCGATCATGGCAGCGCGCTCCGGCGCCACGCCATTCGTCTTTTTTGCGGTCATGATGGCGACGCAGTTCTTTGTCGTCCTGAAGTTCTATCCGGAGACCGCGCGTATCCGCCTGGAGGAGATCGGGCGCCCGATATGAAGAATCAAGTCCAGCTGATTGCTTACATCGATCGCTTCTCCGGCGGCGGCCTGCATGCGTTTCAGGATTTGCTGGCCGGACCTTTCCGCGGACTGTTCGGCGGCGTTCACCTGTTGCCCTTCTTCTGGCCGATCGATGGCGCCGATGCGGGCTTCGATCCCATCGATCACACGCAGGTCGACCCGCGCCTCGGTTCCTGGGATGACATTCGCGCCCTCAGCAGCCACGTCGAGATCATGGCCGATCTCATCGTCAACCACATCTCCGCCCGCTCGCCGCAGTTTCTCGACTTCCATGCACGCGGCGAAAACTCTCCCTTCGCCGGAATGTTTCTGACTCTGGGCCGCGTCTTCCCCGACGGTGCGCGCGAGTCAGACCTGCTCCGCATCTATCGCCCGCGCCCGGGCCTTCCCTTTACGAAGTCGCGCCTCGCCGACGGAACCGAGCGCCTGCTCTGGACCACCTTCACCTCCGAGCAGATCGACATCGATGTGCGCCAGACCGCGGGCAGGCAATACCTGACGCGTATTCTCGATCAGTTTCAGGACGCCGGCATTCACATCATCCGCCTTGATGCCGTCGGCTACGCTGTCAAGAAGCCGGGCACGAGTTGTTTCATGATTCCCGAAACGTTCGATTTCATTGCGGAACTCAAAGCACAGGCCAATGCCCGCAGGATGGAAGTGCTGGTTGAAATCCACGCGCATTATCAGGATCAGATCGAAATCGCAAAGCAGGCTGATTGGGTCTACGATTTTGCGCTGCCACCGCTTATACTCCACACGCTCTGCCAGCGCGATGCCGGTAACCTCAAACGCTGGCTCGAAATCGGCCCGCGCAATGCAGTCACTGTGCTCGACACGCACGATGGAATCGGCGTGCTCGATGTCGGCCCGACCCGAAATAAAGAGCACGAACTGCCGGGCCTGCTTCCGTCCGAACAAATCAACGCGCTCGTGGAAACGATTCACGAGCGCAGCCATGGCGCGAGCCGCCAGGCCACCGGCGCCGCGGCCGGCAATCTCGACCTCTACCAGGTCAATTGCACGTTTTACGATGCGCTCGGCGCGCGCGACGACGAATATCTGATCGCCCGTGCCCTGCAGTTCTTCGCTCCTGGTGTGCCGCAGGTCTACTACGTCGGACTTCTGGCGGGATCGAACGATCTCGATCTCCTGCGCCGGACCCGCGTCGGCCGCGACATCAATCGGCATTACTACACGCCGGCCGAATGGAACGATCAGCTGCAACGTCCGGTTGTGCGCTCTCTTTTCGACTTGATCCGCTTCCGCAACACCCACCCCGCATTCTCCGGCGACTTCCACCTGCTGCCCTGTGACGATCAGTCGATCCGGATCGAGTGGCGGCGCGATGCGGAGTGGGCACGGCTGAGCGTGGATCTCGAAACCATGTCGGCTTCGATCGCTCACTCCGCGGCAGGCGGGCCAAACGAATTCTCGATCGCGACCGGTGCGGCGCTAAAGGCTCGCCGATGACGCGCCAGAACCTCACCGCCATAAAAGCCCTGACCTTTGTCATGTTCATGATGTTTGCCATGACCACCGATTCGGTCGGCATCATCATTCCCGAAATCATCAAAACGTTCCATCTCAGCCTGACGGCCGCCGGATCCTTTCAATACGCGACCATGGGCGGCATCGCGCTGGCTGGATTCCTGCTGGGCCATTTCGCCGATCGCAGGGGCCGCAAGCCAACCATCATCGCCGGACTCACGCTTTTCGCAGCCACATCTTATCTGTTCATCGCGGGCAACTCATTCTGGTATTTCTGCGCGCTCATGGCTCTCTCGGGCGCGGCCATCGGCATCTTCAAAACCGCGGCACTCGCGCTCATCGGCGATATCGTGACCTCCACGAAAGAGCACACCTCGATCATGAACGCGGTGGAAGGCTTCTTCGGCGTCGGCTCGATCATCGGTCCCGCGATTCTGGCCCGCCTTCTGATTCGCGGGCTTTCCTGGCAATGGCTCTACGTGATTGCCGGTACGATGTGCGTGCTGCTGATCGCCACCGCGGCCTGGGTGCGTTATCCCGCGGCCAAATCGGTCGACACCCGGAGTTCGAACCCAACGGCTGCAATCACAAACCGCTACATTCAGGCCTTCTCTCTGGGAGCGTTTCTGTACGTAGCGGTCGAATCGGCCGTCTATGTCTGGATGCCCACGCTGTTCGCGGGCTATCAGGGCCGCGCTCGGTGGCTCGGCGCCTACAGCATCTCAATATTCTTTCTCCTGCGCGCGGCCGGAAGATTCCTCGGCGCCTGGATGCTGAATCGATTCCAGTGGACGGGTGTTCTTGCACTGTTCTCCGCAATGATCCTGGCCTGCTTTGCCGCCGGCGTGGCAGGCGGCGTCGACTGGGCCATCTATCTGCTGCCCCTCTCCGGGCTGTTCATGTCGGTGATTTACCCGACCATCAATTCCAAAGGCATCAGCTGCCTGCCCAAATCGGAACATGGCGCGGGCGCCGGTGTGATTCTGTTCTTCACCTGTCTTTCGGCGGTGCTGGCACCCCTCGCCATGGGCGCGATCAGCGACGCAATGGGCGGTCCAGGATATGGATTCGTTCTGGCAACAGGATTTGCCGCCCTGCTGTTCATCGGACTCACGCTCAACTGGATTTACAACCCGACGCTTCGCGTGTTCCGCGAGGCAGACGAAACCGAGTACAGTCTGGCTGTCAATGAAGGAGTAACGAATGAAATACGCTAGCTCAAACATAGCTTCGATTCTGCTCGTGATGTGCGGAACCGCTTTGGCGCAGGCGCCCGATCCCGCTGCCGCGTGCGCCGCGCTGAAACAGCTGCAGGTGCCGGGCGTGAATCTTGCCGTCTCGAAGACGGAATGGATTCCCGCCGGATCGACTCCCCCTGGCCGCGGCGCACCAGCGTCCGACGTGAAGCTCCCGGCGTATTGCCGGATCGACGGCATGATCGACAAGCGCACGGGCGCTGCCGGCGCGACCTACGGGATTGGCTTCGCCATCGCGCTGCCGCAGAACTGGAACGGACGCTTTCTGCTGCAGGGTGGCGGCGGCCTCAATGGCTCAGTGGGGGCACCGATGGGTGCAAGCGGCGCGGGCAGCGAACCCGGGCTCGCCCGCGGCTTCGCGGTCGCCAGCACCGACACCGGCCACGAAGGCCGCGGCGGCTTCGACGCCAGCTTCCAGCAGGACCAGCAGGCCAGTCTCGACTTCGCGTACATCGCCATCGGCCGCTTTGCCGAAATTGCGAAGCGGATCGTCGCACAGCATTACGGCAAACCCATCGACCACTCCTACTTCGCCGGATGCTCTACGGGCGGGCGTGAAGCCATGCTGATGGCGGAGCGCTACCCGACCTATTTCGACGGCGTCATCGCCGGCTCGCCCGCCATGCGTACCAGCTATTCCGGTATCGGCGACCGCTGGGTGGCCGCCTCGCTCAATGAGATCGCCCCGAAGGATGAGAAGGGCGTGCCCGTCACGACCAATGCTCTTTCCGAGAGCGACAGAAAAACGGTGATCGAGGGTCTGCTCAATCAGTGCGACGCTCTCGACGGTGTCAAAGACCGCATGGTCTTCAATCAGAAGGCGTGCCGCTTTGATCCCAAAACGCTGGTCTGCAAAGGCGCGAAGACTGACGGCTGCCTCTCCGCCGCACAGGCCGCCGCGATCGAGAAGGGTTTCGCCGGCCCGAAGGATTCCAAAGGCCGCCAGGTTTATCCGGGATTTTTCTTCGACACCGGTATCGCCTCGACTCAGGGCATCCCCGGTCTTCTGCGTGGCGGATCGAGTCCCGTCGGCCCTGGCTTTACCGACATCGGCATGAACGTTGACGCCGCAGTCGAACGCGTGCTCAACGATCCCGCCGAGCCGATTTCAACAACCGCGCGCTGGACCAACCTCAACACCTTCTCCGGCCACAGCGGCAAGCTGATCTTCTACCACGGCGACAGCGATCCCTGGTTCTCCGCGCTCGACACCGTGGATTACTACGAGCGCATGAGCAAAGCCAACGGCGGTGATGACAAGGTGCACGAATGGAGCCGCCTCTACCTTGTTCCCGGCATGGGTCACTGCGCGGGCGGTCCGGAGACGCTCGACAGCTTTGACGCGCTTAGCGCAGTCGTGCGCTGGGTCGAACAAGGCGTAGCGCCGGACAGCCTCACTGCAACGGGCCGTTCGTTCCCCGGTCGCAGCCGCCCGCTCTGCGCATATCCGCTGCATGCGCATTACAAAGGACAGGGCAACACCGAAGACGCGGCGAGCTTCGAGTGCCGGCCGTAGCTCGTGAAGACAGACCTTGATCTGGCAGCGATCAGCGATATTGGCGCGCGATACTTAACCTCCGCATGCGTGATTGCAGCGGCGTGCGCTTCTACGATCACCTTGCCGTTCGGTCGCCTGAGAATCCTTCGAGCTGCGGGTGTTCATCACGGTCGAGCCGGACGTCGATCGGTCTGGCTCGTACGGGTGCCACGTACCGTCTCGAGAGGCCACTGGTGCGACCGAGGAAAACAGGCTTGGCTTGAAAGGGATGAAATGGTCGGGGCGAGTGGATTCGAACCACCGGCCTCCTGGTCCCGAACCAGGCGCTCTACCAGGCTGAGCCACGCCCCGAATTCTTCAGTATACCGAGTTGCACTCGATAGCCTCGCCTCCATACGATCATTACGTGGATTTGCGCGATCTGCCGTCCGTCAATGAAGTCGTCGAGTTGCTCAGCCCGGCTGCGCGGCGGCTGCCGCATGCGTTGTTAGTCGCGGAAGCGAGGCATGCGATTGACGCGGCCCGCGATGCCATTCGAGCCGGCAAAACCGAGCCGGCATCAATCGAGGCGGTAGTGGAGGATGCGCTCGCCAGGTGGACTCGCCCCTCTCTCCGCCACATCATCAACGCGACCGGCGTTGTGCTGCACACGAATCTTGGCCGTGCGCCGCTGGCGGCGTTCGAAATCCCGGCCGGCTATACGAATCTCGAATACGATCTGGATGCGGGCGCGCGCGGCAAACGCGACGTCCACATCGGAAAACTGCTCGAAGGCATTCTGGGCCGCCCCGCGATTACCGTAAACAATGGCGCCGCCGCGCTGTTTCTGGTTCTGAACGAGCTTGCCACGGGTGGCGAAGCTGTTGTCTCTCGTGGTGAGCTGATCGAGATCGGCGACGGTTTCCGGATTCCCGAAATCATGCAGCGCTCGGGTGCGGCCCTTCGGGAAGTCGGCACCACGAACCGCACCCATATCGACGACTATCGCGCGGCCATCAGCGACCGAACGCGGGTGCTGCTGCGGGTTCATCCGAGCAACTTCCGCATCACCGGCTTTACCGCGCGCCCAGCGCTCACCGAGTTGGTTCAACTGGGACGCGAGCGCGGGATCCCCGTCTACGAAGATCTCGGCAGCGGCTGTGTTGTCGATCTGCGGCCTTACGGAGTCGACGAACCGCTTGCACAGCACAGCCTCGCCGCCGGTGCGAATCTGATTTCCTTCAGCGGCGACAAGATGCTGGGTGGTCCGCAGGCAGGAATCATCGCGGGCGATCCCGAACTGGTGAGGCGCGTGCGCCGTAATCCGCTCTTTCGCGCGCTGCGCCAGGACAAGCTCTTCACGAGCGCCATGGAGACCACGCTGCGCCACATCCTGCTGGGCGAATACGACTGCGTTCCGGCGCTGCGTATGATCCGCATGACCGCGCAGGAAATCCGTGCACGCGCGGAAAAACTTGTGGCCCGCGCCGGACGCGGGGCGCGGATTGCCGAAGGGGAATCGGTCATCGGGGGCGGCGCCACGCCCGAGTGCGCCCTGCCAACGTATCTGATCGTGCTGGAGGACAGAGACGCGGTGGCTGAAGAGCGACGTCTGCGCGCAAACAATCCACCGATTATCGCGAGGATCGAGCGCGATCGGGTCGTATTGGATCTGAGAACTGTGTTTCCCGAGGAAGAAGAAGCCTTAATTCAAGGGCTTTGTCAGGGGGGCCAGTTGCCTCAGGCCCTTTCCTGATAAGTGCCTTCCGAGGTATTCACGCGGATTTTTTCGCCTTCGGTGATGAAGGGTGGCACCTGGACGATCAGGCCGGTCTCCATTTTTGCGGGCTTGGTGACGTTGGATACCGTTGCACCTTTGAGACCCGGCTCTGTTTCCACTACGGTCATATCGACGGTTGCAGGCAGTTCCACGCTGATCGGCTTGCCTTCATAAAACTCAACCGTGACCTTGAGCTGCGGAATCAGGTAATTGGTTGCGTCGCCGAGCAATTCCTTTGTCAGGTGCATCTGCTCGTAGTTCTCGGTGTTCATGAAGTAGAAGTACTCGCCATCGTCGTACAGATACTCCATTTCGTGCTCGTCGAGCTGCGCCTTTTCCACTTTGTCTTCGGAAGAGAAGCGATGCTCGGTCATGGAGCCGGTGCGCAGGTTGCGCATCTTGGCCTGCACGAAGCCGCGCAGGTTGCCCGGCGTGCGATGAGTCATGCTGAACACAGAGTGCAGCTCGTTGTTGAACTTGATCACCATTCCCGGACGCAGTTGTGTTGCAGCAAGCATAAGTAGGGTAAGAGCCTGATTATATCAGCCTGTGACAGGCTCTTCGCCGGTGTTGACTGCGAGGTAACCCAGACAGGCGATCGCCAGAAACATCGTCAGCACCTCGGTGTCGCCGAGATTCTTCTCCGCGAGCCCTGAAACCATGGTGCCGATCACGCACGCGGTTGCCGCATGCAGGAGGAAACACCGGTTCGATCGCCCGGGCGGCAGCTTCATCAGGGCGCGGCGGTAATCCCAAATCGCCAGCACCAGCGCCGCAGTCAGAAACAGCGCCGCGGGCAAGCCGCATTCGGCTGCGTAGTGAATATAAATACTGTGCAGATGCTGGTAATCGCCGTCGGGCAGCGGAAGGTGGATATCTGCAGGCAGATACGCCTTGAAAACCGCGTCCTTACGGATCTCCTCCGGTCCGACGCCGACGATTGGATGCGCCTTGATCATCTGCCATCCGGTGCGCCATACGATGAACCGGTGCTGATTCGAATCGAGCTGTCCGTTCGGATGTATCAGCGACGACACGCGCTCCTTTATTGCGGCGGGCGCCACCAGGAGTGCCAGCGCGAGCATCACCGGGAGGCTCAGCGCGGCCCATTTGCGCCAGCACCACAGCAGATAGAATCCCGCGACGATCGCTGCGATCCAGATGGATCGCGTGTCGCTCAGCACGAGTGAAATCCCCACGATCAGCGTGCCGGGAATCGACACCCAGCGCCACTTTCTGGTGTCCGGCGCGAACAGCAGAAAGGCAGCCACCAGGAGCAACACGTAGAGCTCCTGCCCGGAAAACGTCATCCAGTGGCTCATGAAGCCGCGGATGCGGTCGGCGATGTAGAAATGATAGAAGTCCTCGTGGGCCGCGTGCGCGCCGGCCACGTCAGCCGCGAACTGGAACAGACCGCGTGCCGCGGTGACGGTCCCCACGCCGATCCACGCCAGCACAAGCCATCTCGCTTCGGCGAGAGTGCGGATCGACGAATAGACGATCAGCAGAAAAAGATAGACCACCATTTTCCGCACGGTCGGGATGCCGAAGCGCGGGTCGGGCGAAAACGCCAGCGCCACCAGACTCCACGCCAGAAATCCGGCCAGGGGAATCGTGATGCGCGGCCACCGCAGAGGGAGTCCGGAGAGCAGCAGGGCGGCGAGCGCCAGGGGCAGCAGAATCTGGGAAGCGCCGATGGAGATGAGAATCGCGACGGCGGATGCGGACGCCAGCCACAGTGGCAGGCGTTTCAGAAATGGCGACGGGACCAAGATTCGAGTATCCCGCACGCGGTGTAACCCGCCGTTATCCAACGTATACATACTTTGTCTTTGCCACCACTTTGCGGCGCGGTGTACGATGAGTAGAACACCATGAAGATGCTGGATGCGCTGGCCCCCGGCGATTCAGACCGGGATCTGGCCCTCGCTCTCGATCCCGCCAGACTCCCCGCGCACATTGCCATCATCATGGACGGCAACGGGCGCTGGGCGAAGAAGCGCGGTCTGCCGCGCATCGCGGGCCATAAAGTCGGCGTCAGCACCGTGAGATCCGTAGTCGAAGACTGCGCCAACCTGGGCATTCAGGCTCTTACGCTGTATGCCTTTTCGGCTGAGAACTGGAAGCGTCCACGCACCGAGATCGACATGCTGTGGCGCCTGCTTCGCTACTATCTGCGCCACGAACTGGAAGACCTGCAGAAGAACAACATCCGCCTGCACTCGATCGGCCACGTGGAAGCGCTGCCGGAGCGTGCCTACGAAGAACTGCGCGCGGTGGAACGCGCCACGGCGCGCAATACCGGCATGCGACTCAATCTCGCGATCAACTACAGTGCGCGGGTGGAACTCACCGACGCCGTCAACGCGCTGATCGATGAAGCGCGCATCGAGGGACGCCTCTCCAGCCTGGTGGTCGACGAAAAGCAGATTGCGCGGCGACTTTACACCGCCGGTCAGCCCGAGCCGGACCTTCTGATCCGCACCTCAGGCGAGATGCGCGTGAGCAACTTCCTGCTCTGGCAGATCGCGTACGCCGAGCTTTACGTCACCGAGACGCTGTGGCCCGATTTCAACCGCGCCGAACTGCTCCGCGCCATTCTCGACTTTCAGCGCCGCGAACGCCGCTTCGGCGGACTCTCCGCGGAAACCGAGATTGTTCCGGACACACATATTGAGGAGATCCCCGAGATCGTCGTCTCCTCGCAATGAAGCGCGTCCTTACCGCACTCGTCCTCGTTCCCGTCTCCGTTTACGCCGCACTCTTCGCTCCCTGGTGGTTATTCTTTGCCGTCGCCGCGATCCTCGCGGTTCTGGAGTTCCGCGAATACGCGGCAATCACCGGCTGCTTCGCGCCGCTGGGATACGCGGCGGGGCTTCTGATCCTCGCCGCGCCGCAGCACGAAACCGTTCTGCTCATCCTGCTGAGCACGCTGGCGGCCATGTGCCTGACACTCGCGGCGAAAGATCACGCGAGGGGATTCGCAGGCGCCGCGGCGCTTGTGCTCGGGATCGTCTACATCTTCGGCGCGTGGAAGACCGGAATCCTGCTGCACGACATCAATCCCAACTGGCTGATGTTCGGTCTGGCCATCAACTGGATCGGCGACACGGGTGCGTACTATGTCGGGAAGAACTTCGGACGGCACAAACTGGCGCCGGCCGTGAGCCCGGGGAAAAGCTGGGAAGGCGCGATCGCATCGGTTGTCACCGGCGTCGCCTTCGGCATGATCTATCTGCCGCTGGCGATCAAAGGCACATCCCTGGCGATAGCCGCGGGGCTGGCGCTGGTGAGCAACATCGCGGGACAGGTGGGCGATCTGGCGGAATCCGCGATCAAGCGCGGTGCGGGCGTAAAGGACAGCGGCACACTGCTGCCGGGCCATGGCGGCATGCTAGACCGCCTGGACAGCACGATGTTCTCGCTGCCCGTCCTCTACACGCTGCTGACGTTTATGCGATAGTTACTTCTGCGCCGGGCCTTCGGTCGGAGCGCCGGTGCCCTGCGAACCGACGAACAGCTTCTGACCGTTCGGCAGGGTGATGTTGCTGCCGTTGGCGCGGTTGGAGCCGTCCTTTGCCTGCCAGCCTTCCACCACGATATCGGTGCCGGGCAGCAGCGAGTTCTTGGTGAACCCGCGGCGCAGCAGTCCGTTGGGCGCGCCCGCTTCGATCATCCACTCGGTGGTCTTGCCGTCGGCGTCCTTCACGTTGATGTGAATCCACGCATGCGGATTAATCCATTCCATCTGGGTGACGGTGCCCTTCAGGACCAGCGGCTTGTTCACGTCGAATTCCGCCGCGAACGCGTGATGCGCCCACACCGGGGCGGCGCTCGCCAGAAGGCCCGCCGCCAGTATCGCAACTGCAAAGTTCGTCTTCATAATGTCCCCGATCAACTCCCTGGTTACTTCTTTTCGGCCGCTGCTTTCGCTTCTACCGCCGCGGTGCCGGTGATCATGTTGCGCATCGCCATGTTGCCTTCGTGGCACGCATACTCGTAAATCTGATAGCCGGGTTCATGGGTGATCGGGAAACCGATCTTCCATGTGGACGTGTAGGTCTTCGGGTCGTCGACGGTCAGCTCGTAGCTGATGGTGTTGTCCGCCGTGCGCGTGAAGCGCTCAATGAGCTTCGCATCTTCGCTGGTCGGCACGCCGCCGCCGTTGGGCCCGACACCCATCTTGCCATTGAAATTGGTGGTCTCGACCACCAGCGTGTTGCCTTCCCAGTGCCCGACCGCGTCGCCCATATACGACCTGATGCTGGCCGGGACGTGGGCGCGGCCGTCGGTCGGGATGATACGCACGTCATGCACCATCTCATACCGGATCGCCACGTAGCCGGGCGTCTGCACGATCTCGAGGCCGTTGCCGTAAATTACCGGAATGATCGAGCCCGCCACGCCGCGCGAGATGCAGCGGTCGTAGATGCTCCAGTCGGTCCAGGTGGAGGGGGTGCGGTTGCGCGTCGCGGCGGCCTCCCGCTGCTTCGCCTGCGCTTCGGGAGTGAGCGGCGGCACCTGGCCGTCGGCGGGGAAGATGATCTGGGACGTCTGCTTCGAAGCGCGGCGGGCATACTCGCCGAACTGCCCCGGTACGGGCGCGGCATCCACGCCGCGTCCGGGAGCTGCGTTGGCGTTGCCGGCGCCTTCGGACTCGATCTGGCGCAGCGCGGGCGAATGGCTATCGTTGCTCGGATTCACGACGCGCTGCTCGGACGCCTTCACCAGCTTCGCGCGCGCGGCCAGTTCGTCTTCGGTGAGATAGAGCCGGTCGCCATACTGCTTGGGGCGCGCCATGGGCACTCCCCACGTGTCGTCGCTGGTCCATGAGCCCTGCAGGTCAGGATCACCCCACGGCGTCTTCGGCGCGGCAAAGCTCTTTGAGGCCGACGGAGAGGACGCAGCCTTCGATGCGGTGGACGTCTGAGCCGCCATCGGAAGCGCCGCGGCGAGAACAAGCAGGCCGGAGCTTGCGAAAATTCGCTGCATCATACGGGGATCTCCTGGGAACCTATTTTATTACTTTCCAAGAATCTTTTTACGCAGGTCGCCATAGATAAGCTCTTCGGTGAATTCCACGCATTTGAACTCGAGCATACGCGCGTTCTTTTCGCGATGCCGGTAGAGAACCACATTGACCTTCCAGGGCCGGCTGAATGTCTTCGGGTCTTCGATGGTGGCTTCATAGTTCATGGTGTTCGGATCGAGCAGCGACCACCGTTCCGTCACATGCAGCGCATCGCTGGCGAAATTGCCCGCGCGATCGAACCATGCCATGCCGTTGAAGCCGGTCACATCGACCACCAGCGTGTTGCCTTCCCACCGGCCGTTCGACGTTCCCATCCAGGTATCGGTCACGGCTTCCTGGGGCTTGCCCATGTTGATGACGCGGTTCTCGGAGCCGAACTCATAGGCGAAGAGAATGTCCTTCTGCGACTGCACAATCTCGAACGGGAACGGCATGTAGTTGGCGCGCGGAATGCCGGGCATATAGCACTTGATCACCGGGTCTTCCTTCCAGCGATTGGCATGGTTTTTCTTCTTCTGCTCAAGCGCGGCGGGAAGGTAGGGGATTTCTTCGCCGTCCACGATGCCCATGCCCGGCGGGACCGCGCCAATCGCGCCCAGTTGATAGTAAGGACCGGCTTCAGCGCCGTGGCCCTGGATATCCCAGTCAGATGTGCCGAGCGATTGCCAGAGTCCGGAGAGATTCGGGTGCCCGGCAACAGTTGCCGGCCGGTTCTGCGCAGCAAGCGGAATGGCTGCCAGCGAAAGCGCGACGATCGAGGCGCACAAAACCTTCTGCATTCGTTATTTCTGCTCCCTTTGCCTGGGTACGCCGGGCGGAAGCCCGGCGGCAGGCTGAAAGCCTGGCCCCACGAAAGCTTATCAGAATGTTTATTGGGCGCGGCTTAACGGCACCACGATCCGCGCGCGATGAACGGCAACGCACCTCACTTGCGTTCCGCCGGCGCTTTCAGATTCTCCGAGAAGAAGGGCAGCACTTTGGATTCGAACCGCTCTTTCACCCGGTTGCCGTGGTTGCCTTCGTAGATCTCGAAAGTGTGCGCCACACCAAGCCGCGTGAGCGCTTCGTCCATCTGTTTGTTGGAGGCCATCAGATTGTCCATGTCGCCCACATCCATCGCGATGGACCGGTATTTCTTCAGATTCGGGACGTACTGATCGACAAAGGCGAGCGGCGAATTGGCGACCCACTTCGCGGCGATTTCGGGATGCAGGACTCCATCCTGGTTGGGCAGGTCAAAGAACTTCGGCGGGTTGGCGGGATTGGGCGACCACGCGGCCGCCTCGGCTGAAACAACATTCGCGAAACCACCGCCCTGGCCTCCTCTGCCAGCTCCCCGGCCGGGCGCGGCGTTCGATGTCTGCTGGGCCGCCGGGGCGGCCGGACTGCCACGGCCTGCGCCGGGGTTGTTCAACAGACAGCACGAGCTCATCGCGTAGATACTCGAGAAAACATCGGGATATTTCATGGCGAGGCGCAGAGTCCCGTATCCGCCCATGGAGTGCCCCGCAAGGCCGCGGCTGTCGCGTTCGGCAATCGTGCGGTAGTGGCTGTCGACGTAGGCGACCAGATCGTGAGTGATGTAGGCTTCCCAGTTGCCGGTGGTCGGCGAGTTGGAGTACATGCTGCCGTCGTAAATGGTGTGCGCGTCCGGATGCACGAGGATCATCTCGTGGACGGTACCGGCGTTCATCACTTTGTCCGCCGTATCGGGAACCGTCATCAGCTTCCAGTAAGCATCGGCCGTGGCACCGTAACCGTGAATGAAATACACGACGGGGTACCGGCGGTTCGGCTGGCTGGCATAACTCGGCGGCAGATAGACGAAGACGTCGCGTTCCGCGGGATCGCCTTCGAGGTTGCCCTCGAGAGAGGCGCCGTGGACTTTGATTTTCTCGACGGTGCCCGCTTTTGGGGCGCCTGCTGTCTGCGCCTGACCGGCGGCGGCCATGCATCCCAGAGTGAGCAGCAAGGCAGCGTGCAGTTTCACAGTCATTTCTCCTCTTTGTCTTTGACCGCAAGGCCGCCAGTGATGCCGTCGACCTGGTAGCCAATCTGAATTTTTCTGATCTTCGCGATTTCCGCCGGCGTTGCGGTCTTGGGATCCACATTCGCCTGGGCGCAGGTAAATCCCCGCAGCGTGCATTCCGAAGTCGTGTGCCTGATGCCGCGCTCCTTCATCACCCGGCTCAGATACTGCACCACGTCAGGGTGCATGATCACGGCATTGTTGGGTACGAAAGTTCCTACGCCGATCGCATAGTCGACCGGCATCAGAGGCTCGACGCTCGAACCGAACTGGCCGTCGTTCTTTTTGCCGAGATCGTGTGCATTCAGGTCTGCGCCTTTTTCGACCAGATACTTCACTACATTCAGGTCGCCGAGATTCGCCGCCACCATCAACGGGGTGATGCCGTAATTGTCGGCCGCATTGACGTCCTCGCCGAGATCGATCAGCAGCTTAACCACCTCGAGCCGTTCGGCGGGCGGTCTCGGTCTGTGGTAACCGTTGATAAAACCGGTCCCGCAGGCCGCCATCAGTGTCGTTTCCCTGTCGGAAGAAATGATGTGAGGATCGGCGCCGTGCGCAAGCAGCAGCTTCACCAGCTCGATGTCGCCGGAGAAAGCCGCGCGCATAATAGTCGTCGCATAGACGAGCCGCGGCGACCCCTCGCGCATGCGGGCCCTTGGAGTCGAGTTGATGACGGCATTGGGATCCGCGCCCGCGTCCAGCAGCTTCCGGATCAGCGGGAGCGGATCGCGCGTGACCATCCACGGGAAGTTGGGCGCCGTTTCCATGTTGCGCCGGTCCACGGCCCAGAAGAGCGGCGTGAAGCGCTGGGCGTCCTTCTGATTCACATTGGCATGGCTGTCAATCAGGAAATCCGCTACATCGTAACTGCCATCGAACAGGGCGAGGGACAACGCGTCCTTGCCGTCGCCGCCCTGCGCGTTGAGATTCGCGCCCGCTTTGACCAGCAGTTTCGCGGACTCCAGATCGTTTTCGCGCGCGGCGAACATCAGGGGCGTCAGCATGCCGGCGGCGAATTCCTCGATCGGCTGGTTCGGTTTCGCCGGGACCGGCGTAGTGCCTTCGAATCCCCGGCCTGAGGCAGACGGCACGAAGTACGATTTCGCGTTGACGTCCGCACCGTGTCCGATCAGCAGGTTCACTACTTCGGGATGCCGTTCCGAGACAGCCCACATCAGCGCGGTTGTACCGCCCCAGGTCTCCAGTGCATTGACCTGCGCACGGTGATCGAGCAGCGCCTTGACGGCATCGACCTTGCCGCTGCGCGCAGCCATCATCAGCGCGGTATCAGCGGTTTTCGTCAGAGGAGCGTTCGGGTCCGCGCCGGCCACGAGCAGGCGCTCGATCAGGGCGGCGTTTCCGTTCTGCGTGGCGAGTAAGATCGGCGTCGCGCCCGCCTGGTTCGCCGCCATGGGCTTGGCGCCGGCGGCAAGGAGAATGTCGGTCAGTTCGAGATCGTTCGCCTCGACGGCCCAGTGGAGAGCTGTCGTGCCATCGATCTGTTGCGCGTTAACATCCGCCTTCTGCTGCAGAAGGGTTCGCACCGCGCCCTTATCGCCTCGCATCGCGGCATCCGCAACATCGCTTTTCGCCGCTGCGGCGGCCGCAGATGCCATCAACAGGGTGATAACAAGAAATCTCATATGCTTATTCCGGTTTCTGCTTCAACACACGGCTGAGCACGACGGGGAGAGCGTCGTAGTTTTCGAGCGCGATTATATTGAGCGCAGGGTCAGGCGACACTTTGCCGTTGAGTGAAGTCTTACCCTCGCCTTCTCCGTTGGCTTTGACGCGAAGCTCGATCACAGAGAAATCGTATGCCGGCGCTTCGGCGCCTGCGGGTTTCCACAAATCGTTGACTGCGCCCAGGCGCCGCTGCGTGATGAGCACGATGCGCTCGGAGCCATCCGGATTCGCAACTCTTCCGGCGTACCGTATCGCATAGCCTGCAACTTCGCGCGACCACAGGTAGCCCACGGTGGTTGATTCCTGCAGCGCCTTCGCCAACATCGCTTCAGGCGAGGGCTTCGGTGCCGGCGCCTCGCTGCCGCCTCGCCCCGCACGGCCCGCACCGCGTCCGCCGCCTCTGCCGCCTCGGCCTGAATTCTCAGTCTTCAGCATCCAGGCGTCCATCAGCTTTTCCCGCTCGGCGTCGGTGGACCAGCGCAGAATTTCGATGCGGATCGCGTCGGGTGCGCCGGAAACGTTCGCGGTCGTCGCCGTATAGCCGCCGACTGTTCCCGCATGAGCGGCGCTCGCCGCCAGAAGCATTCCGAATACCAAGACACGCCGCCGGGTCATTTGTCCTGATTCGTTCCCCAGACCCGGGTGAGCCATTCCACGAGCCGCTCCAGTTCTTCATCCGACAGCTGCGCACCGCGCTCGCGCATGTCCACCAGCGTGACTCGCCAGCCTTCCTCCGCTTTCCTTGCACCCTGTACGCGGTCGATGCCGTGACATTTCATGCAGGCGCGATTCATCAGCCGGTAGGCCTCGGGGTCGGAAAAGAATGTGGTGATTTCCGGCGGGATGTACGTTCGCGGAAATGGCTTCGAATTCGGCCCGAATGTCGTCGCCAGCCAGTCGGTGAGCAGGTTCATGTCGGCATCCTGCAGACTCAGGCCCGCGCTCTTGTGTTTATCCGCAATCAGCTTTTGCCATCCAGGCTTGTCCAAAGCGAAGAAGGCGTAGTCATCTATCCCGTGGCACTCGGTGCAGTTTTTGCGGATGACGTCCCACACCGGGCCGTCAGGCCGCAGCACTTTGGGACGCGCCGCGCGGCCTCCAACCTGACCCGATAGCGGAATTGCCAGAGCAATCAGCGCTGCGGCAGCCAGCTTCATAGCGAAATCGGATTCGTGCTGGATCCAAAATTCTTCTGGGTCCCGACCTCGAAGCCGGCGGCATTGTACTTCGGAATATCTTCGATGCCGTATTTGTGAAGCACCGCCAGCAGCATGTTCGAGGTGCGTTCCGTGTTGTCGGGGAACACGATGTGCCTGTTGCCCTGCATCTTTCCGTCAATGCCGCCCAGCAGGATGATGGGCACCTTGATGTGCGCGTGCCGGTGCGAGTTCCCCATGTTGCTGCCCTTGTAAATCAGGATGTGATCGAGTATCGTGCCGCCGTCGCCATCCTGAATTTTGCTCAGCTTCTCGGCAAAATAAGCCAGGTTCTGCACATGGTAGCGATTCATCTTCGCGTAGTTTGCGACGTTGTCCGGCTTGTCGCCATGATGTGAGCTGCCATGCCATGCGCCATTGAAACCGGACTCGGGGAAGCTCATGCCGGAGAGGTCCTTGCCCAGCATGTATGTGGCGGACCGCGTCAGATCGCCTTCGAAGGCCAGCGCCAGCAGATCGTACATCAGCCGGTAATGGACATGTTTGCTGGCGGGCAGGCCGAAGGGAATTTCTTCCGATGGCTCCTTCACGGTTGCATCAATCGCAATGCGGATGCGGCGCTCGATCTCGCGTACGTTTTCGAGATAGGTATCGAGTTTCGCGCGATCTCCGGGACCGAGCGGTCTCTTGAACGAGGAAATCTCCTGGGTCACCGAATCGAGAACGCTGGCGTTTTGTTTGCGGCCGAGCCGCCGTTCCTCCGGGCTGGCCCCGTCGCCGAACAGCCGTTCGAAGGCCACGCGCGGATTGACCTCAGTGGGCAGCGGCTGGACGGGCGAGGTCCACGAGACGCAGTTTGTATAGGAGCAGCTGTAGCCCCAGTTGCAATTGCCGTAATTGCCGTCTTCTTCCACGCCGACCTGGAGCGACGAGAGAATTGTGTCCTGCCCGTATTTCCGCGCAATCAGCTGATCTACCGTAATGCCGAGGTAGGGACTGACCGCATTGCGCCGCGGTCGCGAGGCCGACAGCAGCACGGCGCCGCGCGCATGGTCGCCGCCCGGCTCTTCGGTCGTGGCCATGGCTTCCGGAATATCCATGCCGGTGATCAGCGTGAGACGGTTGCGAAACGGTTCAAGAGGTTTGGTGATGAAGGAGAATTCAAAATTCGCGCCTTCCTGCAGCGGACTCCAGTAGCCCGGAGCCGCGCCATGCGGATGCCAGATTCCCAGAAAGCGCTTCACAGGAGCCGCGGCGGTCTTATCCAGCCGCGTCTGCGCCGGGACCATGGAGTCCAGCAGCGGAATGCCGATCGCGACGCCCGCGCCGCGAAGAATCGCCCGGCGCGGAATGAACTTTTTGGAAATGAACATGGTTAAAATCCTGCCTTGGTTTCAATTTCTTTCGTGCGCATCTGGAATGGGTCGCTGCGGATGATCCCCATCAGAATGGAAACGAACCGGTCGTTGTCTTTGTCGGCGTCATGCACGATCGATCGGATCACCGGCATGTCCTGATACTCCATGCCGCGTCCGATCCCGAAGGTCATGAGCTTCTCGGTGATCATCCGTACGAACTGGGGCGAATACTGCATCAGGTGCTGGCGCAGTTCGATCGGGCCGTTCACCTTTGCCCCGTCCCAGAGGACCGCGGACGTGTCGAGGGGAACCCCGCCTTCGCCGCCCTGCATAGTTCGGTACGCGCCGTCCGCATCGAAGTTCTCGAGCGCAAAGCCGATGGGGTCCATCAGCTTGTGGCAGCTCGCGCAGGGTTCATTCTTGCGGTGCATCGTCATCTGCTCGCGCAGCGTCATCACCTTGCTGTCCCCCTTGCTGTCCTCGAGCGGCGGCACATTGGGCGGCGGCTCCGGCGGCGGCGTGCCCAGGATGTTTTCCAGAACCCAGACGCCGCGCTTCACCGGAGAAGTCCGGAAGTTCTGCTGCCACGTGAGCGCAAGCACGCTGCCCTGCCCGAGCAGACCGCGCCGCCACGCCATATCCGGCCCGAGCGTTACGCGCCGGAACTGCGAGCCGTAGATGTTTGGAATGCCGTAGTGTTTGGCGAGGCGCTCGTTGACAAACGTGTAGTCGGCGTCCAGCAGATCCTTCACGCTGCGATTTTCTTTAATGATGCTGCCGAACAGCAGTTCAGTCTCGCGCCGGAAGCTCTTGCGCAGTTCGTCGTCCCAGTTCGGATAGAAAACACCATCCGGGGATGTAGCCGGCAGATTGCGCAGATAGAGCAGCTGGTCGCCGAAATTCTGCACCAGCGACTCCGCTTTGGGATCGGCGAGCATGCGGCGCACCTGGCGTTCGAGCACCGCCGGAACATGCAGTTGATTGTGTGCGGCCACATCGATCAGTTCATCGTCGGGCAGGCTGCTCCACAGGAAGAAAGAAAGCCGCGATGCGAGTTCGAGGTCCGTGATCCGGTAAGGTTGTCCGGGCGTGACGTTTGCCGGCTCCCGCTCGGCACGAACCAGGAATTGCGGACTCGTCAGAATGCGCCGCAGCGCCAGTTCGATGCCATCCTGGAAGGTGCCGTCGCGACGGCCTTCCAGATAGAAGCCCGAAACCCACTCCATGTCCTGTGGGGTAACAGGACGTCGAAAAGCCCGGCGCATCAGCGTCGTGAGGATCTGGTTCGAACAGGAAGATTCCTGCGCCGCGCTGGATGGCCGGCACGTATAGACTTTGCGGATGCTCCGCGAATCCTCCGGCCGCGTGGGCGCGAACGGCCCCTGTATCTGCAGCTTGCCGATTGCCGGGTGATATTGCAGCTGGGGAATCGGATTGTCTTCAAGCGACTTGCGTTCGTACTGGCGGATCAGATCGAGGCTGGGGCGGTAGTTGGTGGCAAGGAACGTGACGCCGACCATATGCGAACCGGCCTTGATCGGCACCGTGACGTCGATCGAGCCGTCGTTGTCGGCGGCATTCGCGGCGGTCAGACCAACGCCGGTGTAATCGCGGATGTCGACGACCTCGTTATCAATCAGGAACTCCAGCTTCTCGCCCGGAATGAATTTGCCGAGGCCGAAGTTCTGTACGGAGAATTTGTACTCGCCGTCGGACGGAAAACTGTGCCGCACCGCCATGCCGCCGCGGGTTCCGAAAGGCAATCCCTCGATATGCTCCGTTTGCGATGTGTCGGCCGGAGAGATGTACGCGGCCTCCGCCGGTGACTTCCAGAAGCCGACCGCGGTGCGCGCGATGCGTGCGGCAGCCGATGTATAAGCTTCAAGCAGCGTGGGCGAAATCGTCAGCGACCCGGCAACGTTGTCGAACCCGCGCGCCGAATCGTCCGCCGGCAGAAGCGTGGAGACGTTGATTTCCAGATCCAGCAGATCGCGAATCGCGTTGGCGTATTCGGTTCGGTTCAGCCGGTGCAGCACCACCGAGCCAGGATTCGGATGCGCCGCCGCTTTGCGGTCGATCTGGACTTCCAGCCAGTCGCGAAGGCCCTCGTACTTATCCAGCGACGGACGGGGCATGCCGGGCGGCGGCATCATGCCGGCACGGAGTTTCCGGATTACCCGCTCCCAGACTTCAGGGTGATCGCCGACCGCGTTGATGTCCGCGCTCTGCAGAGAGAAGTTCGCGATCTTTGTCTTATCGTTGTGGCAGGTGACGCAGTACTGATCGAGCAGCGCCCGTTCAGCCGCGGGCGTCTGGCTTAGCAGCGGGACCTGGCAGAGAATTCCGGCCAGCGCGATAATTCCGCCTGATCGTAGCATTGCAGTCATGGCAATCCCATCAACTCTATCTCTTCGGCGGGCGGGATTCAATGGTCCGTGTCGACCGTGCCCGATGCCAAACCGCAGCGGCGGAATCCGCACCTGCTTTTCCGGACCGCGACAGTAAGGGAGCTTCAAGAAGCGTTTTTCAGCAGAAAATCAGAACGAAAGCTTCAACGCCAGTTGCAACTGCCGCGCCGGGCCGGCGGTGAGGATCTGACCGAACGCAGGCGACTGGAGATCGTTCTCCGGAAGCCCGAGGTCGGCGTGGTTGAAGAGATTGAATATCTCGGCGCGGAACTGGACGCGGCTTCTCTCGGTGATCTCGAAATTCTTGAAGATGGAAAGATCGACGTCTTCGATGCCGGGTCCGCGCACCACGTTGCGTCCTTCGTTGCCGAACCGACCGGCCTGCGTGACGGGGTTGAGCTGCTGAAAGGGCGCGCGGCTCACCCATTCGCTGGCATTGTGCGGCTGGTTCTCATTCGGGTTCGAGATCAGGTTCGGACGGCTTGAGTAGAAGCCCGTGATCTCGGGCGCGCTTCCCTGATCCGCTGCATTGGCGCTGTCGTAGACCGTGAACGGAGTGCCGGTGGAAAGTGTCGCAATCACGTTGGCCTGCCAGCCGTTAACCAGATACCCGGCCGCCTTCGAAGCGCCTTTCCACTGCGGCAGCGCGTAGGTTCCGCTGAAGACGAAGCGATGCGTGGCATCGAAGAGCGAAGGACCATGCTCCGCGGCGAGGTTGAAGGGATTTTGCGCGAGGTCGTTTTCCCCCGCCACCAGAGTTGGCGCGGAGCCGGCAACGTTGAGCGTGGAGATGTCGTCAAGGCTCTTCGAATACCAGTAAGACGCCGTAAAGCGCAGGCCGTGCGAAAACTGGCGCGTGAACTCGACCTGCAGCGCATTGTAGGTGGAGTTGGCGATGTCGGCGAGAAGACCGACGGAGCCGTAGTTGCAGAGTCCCGCCGCGCTGCAGGTGGAATACTCGCGCTGATTGTTGTTGGCGAAAACCGTGGGGTTGGCTTCGATGAAGCGCGGCAGGTGGGTGCCTTTGTTGCCGACATAGCGGATGTCGAGTTTGTAGTCCTTTGCGATCACGCGCTCGAGGGTTAAGTTCCAGTTCTGCGAATACGGCGGGCGCATGCCGGAAGCCACCGTCAGCACGGTCGCGGGCTGCACGAAGTTGTTCACGCCGAATGGCAGCGGACTGTTGCCATAGGGGTTCGCGATGTTGAACCCGGGTCCGGGAAGCTGATAGGCCTGCGTGTATGGCAAGGCGCTGATAGCGGCCTGCAGAGGGCCGCCGGTGCCGTTGGTGAACCCATCGTAGAAGATGCCGTAGCCGGCCCGAATGAGGGTGGTGGCGCTGCCGAAGGGATCCCAGGCGACGCCGATGCGCGGCATGAACTCTTTGTAGTCGACAGGCGCGATGCCCGCGGGCACCCCGGGATCGCCGGGGAACAGCAGGCCTTCCGGCGCGTTGGGGAACACACTCGACTGACGGCCCGGTTCGAAGGCGTTCAGCCGATTGCGGATCTCCGTGTAGGGCGTATTCACTTCGTAGCGCAGCCCGTAGTTCAGCGTTAAATGCGGCGTGACGCGCCATTCATCCTGCGCATAGGTGCCGGTGATCCACTTACGCAAACCGCGGTCGAACGAACCGCCGCCCTGGAAGAACTGCACGGACTGGCCCAGCAGGAAGCTCGCGAAAGAGTCGCTGGCGGGGAACGGCGCGAAGACGAAGAAGCCGTTGGTGGCAATGCCGAAGAGCACGTTGATCTGCTGCCGGTCGAGTTCGGCGCCGAATTTCAGACTGTGGCGGCCCCGCGTCATGGCAATCGAATAAGATCCCTGAAAATCGTTCTGGTAAGTGTCCTGCGGGCCGACGATGGGGTTGCCGAGCGACGCATAGCCCGAGACGATCAGATATGGCACACCTCGGTTGAGTCCAAGAGTTGGCTGGTAGTCGAACCCGAGGCTGCTGCCGGGCGTGTGATTGACGGCCTGTCCATTTAAGAAAACATTCCGAAAAAATGACGCGCGGAAGGTCTGCACAGTCTGCGACGAAGTCAGGTGAGACTCGGAGACGGTGAAGGAGTTAGTCGAGATGTCATCGGTGACAGGAAATCCGGGCACGCCGGCGCCGGAGATGGGCAGCGGATCGAATTCGTGCAGGCTGGATCCCGAGTAGCGCAGGAAAAGCTGATCCTTTTCGCCGAAGTAGTGATCGAGCCGGAAGCCGCCCTGGTCGTAGTTGTTGATGCCGATCTGGGTGGTCTCGAAAACCTGATTGGGCGCGTTGGGCAGCGGATAAAGCTTAGCGGCGGCGGCGGAGACCGGACTGATCAGCGCGGGCGGAATCATGTTGTTGGGAAACTGCTGCCCCGAGAATTCGTTGATAAGCGGCGGCTGCCCGGCGTAGTTACCGGCGCGTTCGGCGGCCGTGGGCACGATTGCGCCCTGGGTCACGCCGGAGGCGTCGCGTTGGCCTTCGTAATAGACGAAGAAGAAGTCCTTGTCTTTGCGTACCGGCCCGCCGAGCGTGGCGCCGTACTGGTTGCGGTGCAGAGGGTCGCTGGACGGCGCGAAGAAGTTGCGCGCGTCGAGATAGTTGTTGCGGAAGAAATCGTAGACCGATCCGTGCAGCGAGTTGGTGCCGGATTTCGTGACCACCGATATGGTCGCGCCGCTCGTTTGTCCGTATTCGGCGGGAGCGTTCAGGCTGAGAATGCGGAACTCGGAGACGGCATCGACAGGCACCCGGATCGCATATCCTCCATTGACGCTGTCGACGTTGGTCGCGCCATCGAGCAGGTAGTTGTTCGACTCCGGCCGCTCGCCGTTGACGGCGAAGGCCTGGCCCGCGCGCGCGATTCCACCAGCCTGCAGAAGACCGGCAGTCATCGGCGCCACACCGGGCTGCAGCAGCCCGAGCTGCGTGATGTCGCGGCCGTTCAGCGGAAGGTCGTTGGCTTCCGCTTCATGAATGGTGCTGCCAATCGCCTGGCTGGTGTCCAGCACCGTGTCCAGCACGGTTACGGTGGTTTTGTCGCCCCCCACCTGCATCCGAACCGGGTACTTAACTACCTGTCCGATATCCACGTGGATTCCCGAAGTTCGTTCCGGCGAAAACCCCTGGGCGGTGACCGTGAGTATGTAATCTCCGACGGGAAGATTCGAGATGTGAAATATGCCGTCACCCGCAGTGACAGCCTGGCGCGTGAGATTGGTCTGCACGTTGGTCACACTCGCCCTGGCCCCGGGAATGACTGCCGAAGAGGCATCGGTGACGGTTCCCTCGATAGTGCCGATCGGATCCTGCGCGTCAGCGGAGACGCAACCGAATATCAACAGCAGTGTGGTCAGAACTTTTTTGCGCATAGCGAGACTTGATCACCGATCCTATTTGCCCGCCGCGATTCGTGACAATAGCCCAAACGCACTACGGGCCCTCACCAGTAACCGAAAAGCATTATGGCGGTGCTTCGCGGCCCGCATGCAGGATAGAGGGATGTTTGCCGGCCGCGTCACGCGCGGATGGGTCATCGTGATGACTGCCGTCATGGGGATCGCAGTGAGTTTCGGCTCGCTCGTGATCTTCGCGTTCAGCGTGTTCATCAAGCCGCTGGGCGATCAGTTCGGCTGGAGCCGCACGGAAATCTCTCTCGCCTTCACGCTGACCGCCCTGACGGTCGCGTTCGCTTCGCCGCTCATCGGTCGCCAGGTAGACCGCGTGGGCGCCCGCAAAGTCCTTCTGCCGTGTGTGGCAGTGTATGGCGCGGCGTTCTGCGGACTCGCGGCAGTCCATTCGCTCGCGCAGTTCTACGCGATCTACATCCTGCTCGGCCTCGTGGGCAACGGCACCACGCAGCTTTGTTATGCGCGCGTAATTTCGGCGTGGTTCGACAAGCGCCGCGGCATCGCGCTGGCGACCATGATGGCCGGTGTGGGCGCGGGCGCGATCGCCATTCCGCCTGTCGCAACACGCCTCATCGAAATCTACGGATGGCGCGCAGCGTATCTGATCTTCGGCCTCGCCATCTTCGTCCTGGGCCTGGTTCCCGCGGGGCTGTTCCTGCGCGAGACGCCGCCGGACGCCGCAGTCCAACGGGAGGAAGCAATGGCATCCGATCCCGGGATGCGCGGGTCGGAAGCTGTGCGCACATCCGTTTTCTGGCTGATGCTGGCGGGCTTCTTTCTTTTCTCCGTGAGCGTGAACGGATCGGTGGCGCATCTGGTGCCTGTGCTGACCGACCGCGGCATCGGCAATCAAACGGCGGCGCTGGCAGCGAGCATGCTCGGCGTGCTGACGCTCGGCGGACGCCTGCTTACCGGTGCGCTGCTCGATCGCTTCGCAGGATCGCGCGTCACAGGAATTTTCTTCGCGATCGCGGCGGTGGGCGTTGCCGTGCTCAGTCAGGCGCATACGGTGACGATGGCATTCGCGGGCGCGGGGCTGATCGGTCTCGGCATGGGCGCGGAGGCGGACGTGATGCCGTATCTGGTGTCGCGGTACTTCGGGCTGCGTTCGTTCTCCGAAATTTACGGCTACACGTTCACCGCCTATGCATTCGCGGGCGCGCTTGGGCCTTTACTGATGGGCTGGAGTTACGATCATCTGCACTCGTATGCGATCGCGCTGGCCGGTCTGGCGGCGGCCATGTTCCTGGGTGCAGTCGTGCTGGCATCACTGCCGCGCTATCCTGTGCTGACGGCGCGGGAAGAACTCGTGGCATCCGGAGCTTAAGAATGCAGGACGACGACATAAAACGCGGTCCGGAAGAGCACAGGCCGGACGGTCCGTTGGGCGCACAAAAAATGAAACCGATGTTTCTGCCGGGCGTCGAGCGCAATCCGAAACCCGGCCGCTATGCGGACATGCTCGCCATGGCGCAGAAGAACGGCATCGAGTATCCGCAGATCTGGCACATGTTCGCGTTCCTGCCGAACGCCACCGAGCATCTGGCCCGCTTCACGCAGGAGATCATGCGCGGACCGGCGCCCATCAGCCCGGGCATCCGCGAATTGATCGCGGCCTACACTTCACACCGCAACGACTGTCCGTTTTGACTGAAGTCGCACGCCGCGGTCGCGGCGGAACTGCTGGGCAGCGAAGAGCTGGTATGGGGTGTGCTGCGCGATCTGGAAACCTCAGGGCTCGACGAAAAGCACAAGGCTCTGTTCCGGTTCGTGGATAAGGTGAATCACGATTCGCCGCGCATCACGGCGGACGACATGACACCGCTCTACCAGGCCGGTTGGGACGACGAAGCCATCTACTTCGCCATCGCGGCCTGTGCCCTGTTCAATTTCTACAACCGCTGGATCGACGCCAGCGGCGTGCATGCGCTGTCGGAAGAGGCCCACCACGCGGGCGGAAAACGGTCCGCAAAAAACGGCTACGCCTGAAAAGAAGACCGATTTCGCACGAAATGCGGTCCTTTGCCCCAAGGGGTCGTTGACGCGTCGTGCTTCCCACTCGTATAATTCGTGACAATCCGCAGAGGGGACGGGATCGATGACCGCAGGGCAGCAGAATTTAAAACACATCGTCGTGCTGATGATGGAGAATCGTTCTTTCGACCACATGCTTGGTTCGCTGGCGGCAACAGATCCGCGGGTAAACGGACTCACCGGCTCAGAAAGCAATACGGACACCACCAACGAACCAGTGCGGGTGCAGGCGCTGGCGGAATTCCAGTCTCAGCTGGATCCGGATCCGAACCACCACTTCCCGGCAGTCCACAAACAGCTTTATTACGGCACTCCCTTCTTCAGCGGAGGCGCGCCGAATCCGCCATCCATGAACGGCTTCGTGCAGAGTTATTTCGACCAGCAGAGGGACGTCGCTCACTCGCGGAAAATCATGTACTATTTTCCGGAAAGCAAGGTCCCTGTGCTGACTACGCTCGCCCGGAACTATGCGCTGTTCAACGGATGGTTCTCTTCGATACCCGGCCCGACGCTCTGTAACCGCGCGTTCGCACACTACGGAACGTCGTTCGGCCAGGTGAGCATGGATGTTTTCTATTACAGCAGGCAGTACCTGAGCATCTATGAGCGCATGGTCAACGCCGGGCACTCCGCGAAGGTTTACTACTTTGACACGGCCAGTTCGAGCCTCGAAGTGGTCAATCTTCTGCAGGATCAGCCGGCGCTGTTCGGTACCTTCGATCAGTTTCTGCACGACTGCAAGTCCGGATCCCTGCCGCAGTACAGCTTTGTCGAACCCAACTATACGGACCACAGCGGCGACGATGGCGGAGAAATCGTGGCCTGCGACCAGCATCCCGACCATGATGTTCAGCAGGGAGAGGTTTTCATCGCGCAGGTTTATAACGCGATCCGAAACAATCCGCAGCTCTGGGAGAGTACCGCGTTGCTTGTTGTCTATGATGAGCACGGAGGCATTTTCGACCACGTGCCGCCGCCAGTCTGCCCGAAGGACGGTTTTCAGGCCACGCCCGATAAGACCGGCGTACCGGGGCTTACGTTCGAATTCGACCGGCTCGGCCTGCGCGTACCGGCCATCCTCATCTCGCCGTGGGTGGAAAAGGGCAGCGTTGTGCCAGGCCCGGAAAATCCCGCCCACGCAAGAGTGTTCGAGCACGCGTCGATTCCGGCGACGGTGACTTCATTCTTTCTCGGGTCCTACGCCGACCGTTCCCCGCGCGAGATCCAGGCGGCCACTTTTCTCGATTTGCTTTCAGATACGATGCGCCCGGACAGCGATTGTCCGCTGTTCGGAGACTAGGAGAGGTTTATGGCGCCCACGCCGCAGATCATACGGGTTCCCAAACCCGCAGGCACCAGCTTTAATCCCGACCGGCCGCTAGGCGCAAATGCGCTGGTAGCGGCGCAGGTCCTTCAAATGGAAGAAGCGGAGAAGAATCTTCCCCCGGAACTGCAAACGGGCACCGTTGTCAGCTCAATCAAGACGGAAGGCCAGGCCGCCGCTTACATTCGCCAGGTGACGGAGGCGATTCACAAAGGCGGCGGTCGCATTTCGAGGAAAGTCCGGGCTACACCGTGAACCGCGTCGCTGCGTTTGCGTTGCTCTGTTGTGCGACGGCAACGGGTTTGTCCGCGGAAAACGGGATTGAAGCGGATTTCCGCGGCGAGGGCACGCGCTTCGATGCCAGTTGCGTGCATCCGATGGGATCGTTCCTCGGCGCAGTCGGGGGCTGTGCCTCGGAGTTGTTTACCGATCATCCTTTGCATATCGCCGTCGGCAGCCTCGCTCCTCAGAACGGCTTCGGGACGGGTCTGGCTCTGGTGACGCATTACACTCCGAACGAGGACTGGCGCCTGTTCTGGGACTTCGACGCGATCGCGACGCCCAATCTTTCCTGGCGCGCGGGCGGCTACATGACCGCGGTGCTCATTCGTCATCCGAAGATCGTGGTGATTCCCGGCGGCGGACCGAAGATACCCAAAGGTCCTTCCGTACAGGAGATGCCGGCGTTTCACTTGTATTCGCAGACCACGTCGCTGAATCAGCTGTCGTACTTCGGGCTCGGCCCGAACAGCCCGCGGACGGAGCAGTCCTTTTTCCGGATGCGGGAAACGATCGTGGGAACGAATGCTGTCTGGCCGCTGTTCGCGCCGCTTGGCCTGTCTCTGTTCGGTGAGGTTAACGGGCGCTTCACTTCGCTCGGCGGCGTAAGTGGCCAGTCGAGTCCTTCCATCCAGCAGATCTATACGGAAGCTACCGCACCCGGTCTCGTCGGACGCCCCGCATTCGCGCAGTTCGGCGAGGGAGTTCAGCTCGGCCCGTCGTTTGCGAACGGATACGTTCGCCTGCAATACTCGATCGGTTTTCAGGAGTGGGTGTCCGGAACCGCGGGATATTCATTCCGCCGCTTCAGTACGGATCTGAATCATCAGATTCCGCTTTACAAAAAGACTCGATCGCTGAAGCCGCAGGAATTCAACGGCCCGGACAGCTGTCTCGAGAGCGCGACGGCCAAAGCCTGCCCACCGATCACGCGGAATCTCGAAGGCAGCGTGGGCTTCGAGTTTCTCTATACGGCATCATTTGTTCCCGGCGCGAACACAGTCCCCTTCTATGCCGATCCCACGCTTGGCGGATCCGATATCAACGGCACTCCTTTCCTGGCGAGTTATCAGGATTACCGCTTTCGCGGCCCCGATCTGCTGTTGCTGCGCGGCACTTTCGAGCATTCGATCTACAAGTTTCCGGTGGGCGCGAAGTTCATGGTGGATGAAGGGCGCGTCGCGCTCACGCACGATGATCTGGGCTTCAATCACCTGGCGCACAGCTACGCGGCAGGTCTGACATTCCACGCCGGGGGACTGCCGGTTCTGGAACTTCTGTTTGCGTGGGGCGGACACCAGGGGGTACACACGATCGCCAGTGTGAGTAATGCGCTCCTCGGTTCCGGCGGACGGCCTTCGCTGTTCTGAAAAATCCCTTTACAGATATACCCCGGTGGGTATACCCTGACAGAAGGCTCAACCCTGGTGGCGCGTCATGGACATCCTCGATTTCATTATCCGGCTGGGTGCGGCGCTGCTGATGGGCGCGACCGTAGGTCTGGAGCGGCAATGGCGGCAGCGCATGGCCGGCACACGGACGAACGCCCTGGTGTCGGCGGGCGCGTCGGCTTTCGTCATGTGCGCGTTTCTGGTCCGCGACACCTCGCGCAGCGAGGCGCAGATCGTGTCGTATGTCGTCTCGGGCGTGGGATTTCTCGGCGCCGGCGTCATCTTTAAAGACGCGGGTGGAGTGCGCGGACTCAACACCGCCGCGACGATCTGGTGTTCAGCTGCGATCGGCGCCATCTCGGGCCTCGGCCAGCCGCTGCTGGCGCTCATTCTGGCCGCGGCCGTCCTGCTGACCAACATTGTGCTGCGCCCGCTCGCCTACCGGCTTTATCCGGCGCAGGCTGTGAGCGAGGAGCACGAGATCACCTACGGTCTCGAGCTGATCTGCCGTCCGGAGGATGAAACCCACATACGGGCGCTGATGCTGCAGGCGATGGCGCGCAGTCCCCTGACCTTGACGCAGCTGCGCAGCGAGGATATTGAGGGCACGGCGAAGATGAAGGTGGCGGCCCGCGTGCGCGGCATCGGCAGGCAGAACGAAGCCATGGAACACATCGTGATGCGGCTTTCGCTCGAGCAGAGCGTCAGTTCGGCCAGTTGGGCCGTACAGGCCGAGGTGGCGGAGTAAGGTCTTAGTGGGGCCAGGCTTTCAGCCTGCCGCCGGGTTTCACCAGGCGCGGAGCATTACCAGTTGCGCGGGAACGCTGTTTCCCTGACCGCGCTAATCCACCGGCATCCAGGAATTGTCGGGGTCGTAGCGCGTGATCGCCGGCGCAAGCGTTGCGGTCTGAGCTCCCATGTCCTTCTCGTAAACGGTGTTGTCCTGGTTCACGATGAAGGTGTGAACACCCGTCACGCCGTATTCGGCGGGCCAGGCAATCAGACCGAAGCCGCCAATCATGAATTTGCCCGCCAGGTATTTGTGCGGGCCGCCGGGAGCGTTCGAACCCTGCTCGGTCAGCACGCGGAAGTAATACCCGTGATACGGCTTGGCCTTCTGGCCGGGAGCGTCCACCGCCGCCTCGGCGAATCCCTGCGTCACCAGCTCAGGCCCGCCGCCCGGTTTATAGAGGCCGTTCATGATGGCGCGGGCGTACTCCATGGTCGCGGCGCCGGAGCGATGCTCTTCGGCGAACTTCCGCTGCGCTTCCACGTACCCCGCGCAGATCTCGATGGCATCGAACTCGTCGGTACCGACGCGGCGCGCGCGTACCTCGAGCGAACCCATCGCAGGCTCGAAATGCCACTGCTGATTTTCGCGCACGAGCGGCACCGGAAAAGGCCACATATTGTCGCCGATCAGCAGGATCATAACGCCGGCACGCAGAGCAGACGGCTCCAGCTTGTGATGCGCTGAGGCAAGTTGCCCGAAGGCCTTGCGCTCCGCCTCATCCCGCGCCCCGTCACCGGTCGTCAGCATGCCCTTTGCTTCGGAGCCGAGAACAGCCGCGAGCGCCGCGGAGTCGTTTTTCATCGCCGCGTCGATCAGAGCCTGCGACGCTTCTTCAGGCGAAGCAAACGTCCGCGCCGTCTTCGGCCGCACCTGACCAAAAACAGCCCCGGCCATCGCCAAGGTAAGGATGGTCACTCGTTGGATCGTTCTGTGTTTCATCGACGTCCACCTCCGCCGCCGCCATGGAACCCACCACCACCACCACCACCGCCGCCGCCGCGAAAACCGCCCCCGCCGCCAAACCCTCCGGCGCCCGCGTGTCCCATACTCGAGAAGCCGTGATCGCTGCGCATCTGCGTCTCACCGCCACTGCGAATGCCGCTGAAGGCGCTGCGGTCGTTGCCTGGGTTTTGGCGTTCAAATCCCTGTGAGCCGAAACGCTGTCCTTCCGGTGCGCGTGTTGCTCCACCTCCGCGAACAGCCTCTCCGCCGCGAAATCCGCCTGCACCGCCGCGGAAGTTGTTTGCGGCGAATCGCTGCGACACGCCGCGATTGGCGTAGGGAACGCCGAGCCGGTGCCCGGGATCGTGCACCCAGACGTTGCCGAAGCCCGGATGATAATCGCGGAAACCGAAACGATGGAAGAAACCGACGTTGAGAAAAATCCCGCCGCCGAACCAGTTCGGGCCCCAACCCCATCCCCATCCCCAGAGCCCCCAGCCACCGCCGAAGTACAATCCCGCGTCGACGTAGGGGAAAAAACCGAAGCCGTAATCGATGGGCGGATACACCCAAGGCGGATAGGCCCCGTAGACCGGCGGTCCCCAGACCCATTCGGGGTTATAGTTCGGCACGTAAATCTGCCCCGGGTCGGTTGGCGTTATTTGGACAGCGGACTGTCCATTCTCCGTCACCGTGTTGACAGTTTCCTGTGGCCCGGACTGGAGTTTGCCGTTACCCTGCGCTTTCACACGCATCTGCTGTATGGCGGCCATCACGTCAGCCTGCTGGGCCAGAAAGGCGTTTCCGAGGTCGGTGGTCCAGCGCACGTCCTGATTAAGGCGCATCAGCACGTCAGGAAACACGACGAGCGCCTGCACGCTGGGATCCCAGTTCTGCTTCTGTGCTTCGTCGATGAGCTTCTTTCCGGTCAGGTTTTTATGCTGCGTAAGCCATTGCTGTGCTTCAACGATTTCCAGCGGATACGTGCTGGCAGCCAGGATCTGGCTGAGCACATTATCCGGATACAGCGCGATCGGCGCCACCAGGTCTTCGAGCTGGGGCTGTGTAAGAAGGGGTTGCTGCGTGGCTGCGGCAGGGGGCGGCTGCTGCGCCGGCGGCAGTTGCTGAGCCACGACAGCCGTGGCCAGCAGAATGACAATACAACCGATGGGCAGCACTCTCGATGTCTTCATGGGGGAGGACTCCAGCAGCCTCCACTATCTGGGATACACCTCCCAGCACCGAAGTTGCCAAAAGCCGGGATGTCGTGAGTGCGAAACCTTACCGATGCTTAAACCGCCTGCTCGCCCCGATCGCCGTTGCGGATGCGGATGGCATCGATGAGGTCGGAAACAAAAATCTTGCCGTCGCCGATCTTGCCCGACCGCGCCGCGTTCGTGATGCAGTCGATCACTTCTTCGAGACGCGTGTCCGGAATCACCAGCTCAAATTTGACCTTGGGCAGCAAATCGACGTTGTATTCCTGGCCGCGGTAAACCTCTTTGTGGCCCTTCTGGCGCCCGTGGCCACGCACTTCACTGATGGTCATGCCGTCGATGCCGATATTCTTGAGGGCTTCCTTGACTTCTTCCATCTTGAACGGCTGCACAACTGCTTCAATCTTTTTCATAGATTTTCTCCCGGCTATTGGCGCCGCTCAGCCTTCGAGCGCGTAGCCCTCTTCCCCATGCTGCGAGAGGTCGAGGCCTTCCTGCTCTGTCTCCGCGTCGACGCGCACGCCGATCAGCAAATC
>Ga0182030_10003311_pt1 | contig 34346 bp, 29 predicted proteins | sample 812S3MmetaG_FD_121299 | JGI IMG/M metagenome (GOLD analysis project Ga0182030, IMG submission 121299) | Permafrost microbial communities from Stordalen Mire, Sweden - 812S3M metaG (Illumina Assembly) | ecosystem: Environmental > Terrestrial > Soil > Wetlands > Permafrost | place: Sweden...
AACTGTAGCCAGATGTCGCGGTGCCCAGCTCCGCTGCCACCCCATCCCAGGCCGCGGCGGCGGCCATCAATGGCCCCGACCCCGGACCGGTGTACATGAGACCGGAATTGATCTCGGGTGGTATCGCCCCGAAGTCCAACACCGCGTCCTCCTCAGTTGGCCGCGATCGCGGTGACGATCCCGGGCCCTCATATAAGAACTAATTGTGGCCCTGGCTACGCCCTCGTAGCCACGACCTCTTGACCAGTCGCTATCTGTGCTCTGATGACTCGTAGGAATTCATTCGAGCCGACGGCCAGCTAACTTTGTGAGCCTGCTACCCGCTACGTTGTGGTGCACTCCTTCGTGCTGCAGTACGTGCCCGCGCCTCAGCATTCCGGGATGCGGGCCAGGAACGTCACTGCACATTCCGCCTCGTCAACCCCCGCTATCAGCAACCGAGTGACAGCTCACATTTGGGGCTGAACTGCCGCTCGCGAATGAGATTAATGGCTCCAAAGGGCCACGCCGACAGGCAATGCCAACTATTCACTCCAGACCAACCACTGTTCATTCCCGGTCAGCTTCTGTTCATTTACAGCGGCCGGTCGTTCATCTGGAGTTCGCGTTTCGGTCGGCTGAGCGACGACCAGCGGACCTCAGTCTTCGTCGATGACAAGCGCCATTTCCGGGCAAGAGGCCACGCCGTCGCGGGTCACTTCCGCATCCTCGGGCGGCACCTCGCGCTCTTCGAGGATCGAATAGCCCGACTCGTCAATCGGGAACAGTTCTGGATCGACGGCGTAACACTGGGCGTGACCCACGCATTTTGACTTTTCCAGTCGAACCCTCACCAAGTCTCCTCTTCCGACGGCTCCGGGGAGCATGCGAATCGGTCGCTAAAGTCTAGAAGATCAGTCGCCGACCAGAGCTCGCCATCCGGATGGCAGCGTCGCCGAAACACATGGGATATTGGTGTGCCACCGGAAACCGGCGACGACAGAGTTGCAAGCCCGCCGGCCCGGCTGCGTCGGGGACTCGGAAACCAAACAGACTGATAGACAAGCGGAGATAGCGGGTATGAGCAATCTTGGCGAAAGCCAGCCCTTCTACCTACCGCGGCTCGACTACTACTCACTGCCGATGGCCGCCGACCGGGGCGTGGGGTGGAAGACTTTGCGCGACGCCGGTCCGGTGGTGTTCATGAACGGCTTCTACTACTTGACGCGCCGCGAGGACGTGCTGGCCGCGCTGCGCAACCCCAAGGTCTTCTCCTCACGATTGGCGCTTCAGCCCCCCGGCTACCTCCCGGTGGTGCCGCTGGCGTTCGACCCGCCGGAGCACACCCGCTATCGCAAGATCCTGCAGCCCTATTTCAGCCCGCACGCCCTGAGTAAGTCGCGGCCCGTGTTGGAGCGCCACGCCGCCGAGATGATCGCTGAGTTCGCCGGCCGCGGCGAGTGCGAGGCGATGGCAGATTTTGCGAATCTGTACCCATTTCAGGTGTTCCTCGACCTTTATGGTCTGCCAGTAGAGGACCGTGACCTTCTGATCGACTGGAAGAACGCCCTGATTGCAGACAAGCCCGTCCTCAGCCAGGAGGACCTCGACAAGGGGCAGGCGCTGTTCGAATATCTCACCGACGCCATCCAGCAGCGTCGGCGAAGCCCAGGGGATGACATGTTGTCGAAAGTGATGACCGGCGACGGCGACTTCAGCGATCTCGAGCTGCTGGGCATGAGTCATTTGTTGATCCTCGCCGGCTTGGACACCGTGACCGCGGCGATCGGATTCTCGCTATTCGAATTGGCGCGCAGGCCCGAACTGCGTATAAAACTTCGCGACAATCCCAGGGATACAAGGGTTTTCATCGAAGAGATCGTTCGGCTGGAGCCGTCGGCGCCGGTAGCGCCGCGGGTGACCACCGAATACGTCGAAGTCGGTGGCATGACACTACCGCCGGGCACAGCGGTGCGGTTGTGCATGGCCGCCGTCAACCGCGACGGCAGCGACGCCGTGTCCACCGACGATTTGGTGTTGGACGGAAAAGTGCATCGGCACTGGGGATTTGGCGGCGGTCCGCACCGCTGCCTGGGTTCTCATCTGGCACGCATCGAGCTGACCGTGATCGTCGGTGAATGGCTCAAGCAAATCCCCGACTTCGAACTACCCCCGGACTACACCCCGGAGATCAGCTTCCCGTCAAAGACGTTCGCGCTCAAGGAATTACCGCTGAGCTGGAGTTGATTGCGGCACGGCAGTCGTTCTACTTGCGCAACTCGGTCGCGGCCACCTGCACGAACACACCGGTGTCCTCGGCCATCAGCAGGCCTCGGCCACGAGGCAACGGGCCGCCCTTCATTTTGCCGCGGATGAAGCCCTCGTCGGGATCGGCATCCATCACCAGCAGCGGCGCATTCGCCTGATGCAGTGCCCGCAGGATCGGGTCGCTGCCCGCCGAGGACCAGCCACCGAACGAGCGCGTGACGAGGACATGCAAGCCGACGTCGGCTGCCCTGGTCACCCATGGCGCGGCCTGATGCAGCGGCGAATCGAACCCCGCAGGGAGCTGTTGGATGTCGTCGACGATCAAGAAGATCTCCGGACCGCTCCACCACGACCGCGACAGCAGCTCTTCCGCGGACAGGCCGGGTGGAGGTTCCCGGCTGGCCAGCAGGGCCGCCATCTGCCCCATCATCGCCTGTACACCGTCGAGGTTGTAGGCGAACTTCTCCACATATTCGGATCCCAATGTGGTCAGTAGCTGACGGCGTGGGTCGACCAGCCAGACCTGCGCGGACGGCTTGCCGGCCGGTGGCGTCGGTGCGGTGCTCGATCCGGGCGCGTAAACCCGGCCGATTTCGGCCATGATGGTGGCCAGCGTCGTGGTTTTGCCACATTCGCGTCGACCCGTCACCATCAAGTGCGCGTTCTCGGCGAAGTTGAGATAGACCGGCGCCAAGTCCAATTCCGAGATAGCCCAAGCGATTCCGCCTACACCAACGCCCTGGCGGGTGTCGCGGGCAGCCAGCTCGCGCACTTGTTCCACACCGAACTTCGCCGGCAGACGGCGCACCGGCGGCGCCTGGCCGCTGGTAAGCCGGCTGACCGCTGCGATCACCGTGTCAGACTCGAAGACGTTGTCGGGGGTGCTGGCCAAGGCCGGCCGACCCACCAACGTGTGCAGGCCCGCCTGCGGGTCGCTGTCGAGTCGGACGTAGTTGACCGCGACCATGCCGCGGCCGGGCTTGACCGGCACCTCCTTGGCGAACCGGGACCGAACCAGTTTGGCGTCTTCCACCGCGGCCAGTCGCAGCTCGATCCGGGAGCCGAAACCGCTACGTACCGGCGGCCGCAGTTCCGATTCGCGGTCGGCGGTGACAATGACGTGCACCCCGAACGAGGGCCCCTGGTTGATGATCAGGTTCACCTGCTCGATCAGCACCTCGTTTTCTTCGGCCAACGCCCGGTAGTTGTCGATCACTAGATAGACATCGCCGAACCCGTCGTTGGGCACCGGACCGGGCTCACCGCCGAATTTGCGGCGCCGAAACACCTCCATCGAGGCGATTCCGTACTCGAGGAAACTCCGTTTGCGGTCGCGTACCAGCGCCAGTAGTTCGGCCACCGTGCGGCGCACACCATAGGGATCGGTCGGGCCGGCCACCTCACCCACGTGCGGCAAACGAGCGATTGTGGTCAGTGCGGTACCGCTGTATGCGATGCAGTAGAACTGAACCTGCTCGGGAGTGTGGGTCAACGCCGCCGAGCAGATCAGGGTCTGCAGCGCCGTGGTCTTGCCCGAACCGCCGGCGCCCAGAATCAAAACGTTGGCGCCGGGGCCGGTGGTGTCCACCGTCCACGGTGGCTGGTCGTGCTTGAACGGACGGTCGATGACCCCGATCGGGAATACCAGATCCCTGGCGGACCCGTACTCTTCCTGCCACGGGCGGCCGAGGAACCTGTCGACCAACTCGTCGATGGGGACAGGTCGGGTCAGCGGCGGCTGCCACAAGCGGTACGGCTCGAAATCGATCTCGCGCAGCTGCTCGATGATCTCGGTGCCGACCTTTGGCGTCCTGATGCTCTCCTCGTCCTCCTCCCCATCGGCGGTCTCGGCGTCAAGCAGGTCACCATTGCTCAGCAGCGAGGCCGCTTCGATATCCGGTCCCCCGACGCTCACTTCGAGTGGGGTGAACGAGTTGGTAAACAGTTGCGGGCGAATGTAATCGATGCTGTGCACCAGCACAGGCGCTTCTTCGCCGTCGATGGTGATCCCGCGGTAGTAGTCCCGCCAGAGGAACTCGGCCTGGAAGCGGATGATGTCCTCGAGGCTCTTACGGAAGTAACCCAGACCTGCCTGGGCGGGCAGGTTCACCGCATTGGGGACACCAGCGGCCTGGGCCGCGCCCGCGGTGCGCGCTTTCAGCACCAAGCGGTAACCCATGTTCTCCATGAGCTTTTCGGCCCGGCTTTCAATCGTCTGCGACGCCATCATCAGGTGGATCCAATAGGCGCGACCCTGCCGGCCGATCGAGTCGAGGACGTCGACGGCGGTCGGCATGATGCGGAACCATTCGTAGAACTCGTCGATGACCACCACGAGCATCGGCAGCGGCGGCAAGTCTTGTCCGCGTGCCCGCATCCTGGTGCGTACCGAGTTGTACTCCTTGGCGTCGTCGACGCCGGCCTCGTCGCATACCGTCTTGCGGCGGGCGATTTCGCCCCACAGCGCGTCCAGGAAGCGCTCCATCAGCGCCTGGTCTTCTTCGAGGTCGGTGATGATCCGCGAAACGTGCGGGACCCCGGCAAAGGGCTTGACCGCTGACCCACCCTTGAGGTCGGCCAGGACGAACTGCAACTCCTCGGGCGGATGGCCGAGCATCAGCGATTCGATCACGGTTCGCACCAGCGTCGACTTACCCGAACCCGTTGTCCCCGACATGACTCCGTGTGGCCCGTCGCCGCCTTCGTCGAGCGACTTCATGTCCAAGAACAGCAGCTCGCCGTTGTCGGAGCGATTACCGAACGGCACCCGCAACCGCGAGCGGCCCATGGTGTCGGTGCGGCTGCCCCACAATGACTCGAAATCGATATTGGCCGGATCGTCAATCCCGTAGTAGGACAAGATGTCCCGGGCGCCGATATGGGCCACCCGCTGGCCGATCTCTTCGTAGGCCTCAGCGAGTCGCCAGCGTGCCAGTTTCTGCGAGAACTCCTCCGCCTCGATGCTGCTCACCTGGTCGGTGAGTGCGAAGAACCAGGGCTTGTCGTCGATCACCATCCAGGTGTCGCGGTCGCGGGGCAGTGCCTCGATCACGCCCTTGTCGTCGAAGCGCAGCGTGCGCTCCGGGACGGACGTCCACATCGACGAGCCGGTCAAGTCGAAGAACGTCACGCCGTCGACGCCTTCGGAGCTGATCACGTAGTCCCATTGGGGATCTACCGCATCGGCGATGATCACGTGGTGCGGTGTCGGGGTCTGGGACGACGAACTGGCATGCCTGGGCGTAAACGACCCACGGCCGGCGAACAATTCGGCTTGCTCCGCAGCGAATTCGCGTACCGAGCTGTACACCATCCGAGCGTTGCCCGCCGCGTCGTGACGGCGCGGATCGCCGAAGTGCGGAAGCCACTTCACCCATTCCCACTCGTCCAGGTCCGAAGTAACCACCACCATCTGCACGTGGTCCGGGCCGTGGGAGAACGCCAGCTGGCAGATGATGGCCCGCATCAGCCCCAGCACCTGCTTGCGGTCCCCGATCAGCGCGTACCACGGCTCGACGAGCAGCGACACCATCTTGGGCAGGTTGTAGACGACGCTCTGATAGCGACCGAATTCCTGAAGTGCCTTACCCGTTACGGGTTCCAGTTCGATGTCGGTCGGCATGTTCTGGGGCTCACCCCAGGTCACCTCGGGACGCGTCATACCCACGCCGACTCGAACGACACCGAAGTTGAGGTCTTTGCCGTCCGGCTTGCGTTCCCACATCCGCGACGTTCCGACGGCAGCGGACAGCGTGCCCGGCGCCGGGTGGTACCACCGGTAGTTGGAGTCCATGCTGTCGGCCGACTCGTGAGCGGTCTCGCGCAGCATGTCCAGCATCAGCATGAACTGGGCGCGCATCGAGTCGAGCTTCGGGCGGCTCATCTGCTGCTGGCCGCCGAACCGGCCGCCGAACATCATCATCGCGACGCCGCCGATCATGAAGATCGGGAAAATCGAACCGGCACCGCCGAAGACGTGCGAGCCGCTGGCGAAGGTCATGGCGACCATACCGATCAGCAGGCCGACCACCAGGACGCCGACCACGACCATCCACCAAGGCTTGCCTTCCGGTGGCGGAATGCTCAGCGGCGTCGGTAGGACGATGTTCTCCGGCTTGATGACCGGCGGCTTCTCGGCTGTCGGCCGGGCGAATCCACGTTTCACTTCGGTACCACCAACTCTGCAGGGGACATATCCATCGGTAGGGTGTCGTGCTCCACCAGCGCATCCGCGCGCGACAACGTCGGGCCTTGCGGGAGCAGGCGCAGCGCCACCCAAGGCGCCAGGCTGGCTTGAGTTTGCAAGCCCAGCGCCTCACGCACCTCGCGGGTGTCGTCCACACCGAAGCGCGCACCCGCATCCGTCAGCCACCAGAGTGATTCGGTGGTTTTGGCGGCGGGATCGTTGCCGGTGACAGCCACGAAGTTCGCGAAGTTGGGCCCGAAGTAGACCTGGTCGGCTTCACGGCCGGTGGTGTCGGCCTTCACCAGCGACACCACGTTTTTGGTGTTGTTCTGCGCGACGGGAATCGTCGGACCGGAAATGATCTCGACGCGCGCCCGGCTCTCACCGGACGTCTTCTCCCACCACCAGCAGGTCGCCGGGTTATCCCGCATGTCCATCACGTTCAGCGGGTTGTCCGGGTACGACGACAGATCGAGCTTGTTGACCACCGGCATTTTGGCCAGCGCGGACGGTTCCACGGTCACGGGTTTGGTGTTGTTGGCGCCGCCGGCGTTCTGCATGATCTGGGCGACCAGGGGTGGCAGCGTTTGCACGCCGTCAGCCAGCACCAGCGAATACTGTTGTGGCCCACTGATTTGCGGCGTGACGATGATGGTGCCTATCGGCCCCGGCGCCCCGGGGAACGTCGCCGCGCCACCCGCGTTCGGAGCTTCGGGCACGGTCAGTTCCGGCCCGACCGGCAACGAGTCAAACAGCGCGCGGCTCATCGGCCTTGCCAGGTTGACTTGTTCGGGCGTCAATCCCAGCGGCAACAAAACCGACCGGTTCGCGGCGTCGATACGCGACCGGCGTCCCTGCCGGATGACCCAGGTGTCGCCGGAGTAGCTCAACACGACGGCATCCGACCCGTTCAGTACTCGGCGGTGGCCGCCGAGGTCAGGCGTGCCGTCGATCACTGTCACCGTCACCCCCGACGGTGTGCCGGTCCCGGCTGAGCCGGCGACGGTGTCACACACCAGCCACGACGAAGAGGACGGGGTCGCGGGCTTGAATGCCGACGGCGCACCCGGGATGCCCACCATCGGCCCGCGGGGAATGCTGGCGATTTGGCCCGACCGAACCAGGTGCGGGTTGTCGGGCCGCCCGGTGATCAACCGTGCCGAGGCCAGGTTCAATGCGGGATACAGCTTGTCTCCGACGCGGACGTACAGCGCGCCGGAGTCGCGGTCGGCGATGATCGGCGATTCGTTGATCTGGCCGGACGGGCTGATGAACGAGTAGAGCAGCGCGCCCAGGCAGATCACCACCGCGGCGGAAACCGACGCAACGATGGCCAGCGTCTGACGCCGGCCGGGCTCGACTTCCATGCGGACCCGCCACCGGGTCAGCGCCATCGAGGTGCGCCGAGCGAGGAACTGATAACCCGTCACCTGGGTGCGCGTAGACAGCCCGAGGCCGTACCCCGTCCCGCGCTGCCCGCGATTTTCTTCCGCCACTTAATCCACCATCCGGTTTGTTAAAACGCCTGCATAGAAGCCCAGCGCGCAAATCACATGGATAACCGTAAGGCACCCGCAATGACCTCGCCATGCGGTGCTACCAATCCTGCCATCTCCGAGTTGACATCGTGGCAAACGGTGCCGGCAGCGGTGTGCACCACTGAGCTGGCACTTTTGGTACGCCCCACTAGATCCCCCGGCCAAGTTCTTTTGGATTGCTGTAAGGAATGGTAACGGCGCAGCGCCGACTCGTCCTGTCGAATGTGTGATACCCGACCAACCTGGATGAGCTGCAAAAAGAAAGTGGCGAAAGGTCAGCCGCTAGCAAAACAAGCGGTGCTTTCCCTTTCTGGTCCCCTCGCCCGCTTCGCCCGCCTCGCCGCCGGCCGGGTGCTGGCAGCAAGATGGGCGGCATGACTGAGCTCGCGCCCTCGCTGGTCGAACTTGCGAACCGATTCGGGATTGCGACGCGGTATGCGGACTGGACCGGCCGGCAGGTGTCTGTCCCCGAGACCACCCTGGTGGCCGTGCTGGCCGCGCTTGGTGTCGCAGCCAGCACCGAGCACGAGCGCAACGTGGCCCTGTACGCCCGACTGCGGTCGCATTGGGCGCGCCAACTGCCCGCGACCATCGTCGGGCGCACCGGTACGCCGACCCGGTTTTGGGTGCATGTGACCCACGGCTACCCCGCCGAAGTGTGGTTGCAGCTCGAGGACGGCACGGTGCGCGGCGACGTGCACCAGGTGGACAACTTCACCCCGCCGTTCGACTTGGACGGGCGTTGGGTCGGCGAGGCCAGCTTTGTCCTGCCGGGTGATCTGCCGCTGGGCTACCACCGCGTGTATGTGCGATCCGCCGACTCCGAGACCAGCACCGCGTTCATCATGACGCCGGACTGGCTGGGGTTGCCTGAGCAGCTCGGCGCCCGCCGCGCCTGGGGCCTGGCCGCTCAGCTGTACAGCGTGCGGTCGCAGCAATCGTGGGGCGTTGGCGATCTCACCGATCTGACCGACCTCGCGGTGTGGTCGGCCTCCCGCCATGGCGCCGACTATGTGCTGGTCAATCCCCTGCATGCCGCCACTCCGACCACTCCGATGGAACCGTCGCCGTATCTGCCGACATCGCGGCGCTTCTTCAACCCGCTTTATCTGCGCGTCGAGGCCATCCCCGAATTCGCCGGCCTGATCAAGCACGGGCGGGTGCGGCGCCTGCGGTCCGACGTCCAAGACCGCGCCGGCCAGCTCGACGCCATCGACCGGGACGGCGCCTGGGCGGCTAAGCGTGCGGCGCTCAAGCTGCTGCACGGGGTGCCCCGATCGGCGGGCCGGGAGTTGGCCTACGTCGCCTTCCTCAACCGTGAAGGCCGCGCGCTCGACGACTTCGCAACGTGGTGCGCGCTGGCCGAACGATACGGCGGTGATTGGCACAGCTGGCCGAAGTCCCTTCAGCACCCAGCGGCGTCCGGCGTCGCGAAGTTCGTCAAAAAACACCAGGAAGCAGTCGACTTGCACCGTTGGATGCAGTGGCAACTCGACGAGCAACTCGCGGCGGCGCAGTCGCAGGCGATTCGGGCCGGCATGTCGCTGGGCATCATGCATGACTTGGCCGTCGGGGTGCATCCGAACGGGGCCGACGCGTGGGCCCTGCAGGATGCGATGGCGTTGGGCGTGACCACGGGCGCGCCGCCCGACGAATTCAATCAACTCGGTCAGGACTGGTCACAGCCGCCGTGGCGACCCGATCGGCTGGATGAGCTGGAGTATCGTCCCTTTCGCGCGTTGATCCGGGCCGTGCTGCGCCACGCCGGCGGTGTCCGCATCGACCACATCATCGGGTTGTTCCGGCTGTGGTGGATCCCCGAGGGTGCGCCGCCCACCCAAGGCACCTACGTGCGCTACGACCACGAGGCGATGATCGGCATCGTCGCGCTGGAAGCCCACCGGGCGGGTGCCCTCGTCGTCGGCGAGGATTTGGGCACAGTCGAACCGTGGGTGCGCGACTACCTCTTATTACGTGGTCTGCTGGGCACCTCGATCCTGTGGTTCGAGTTGGATCGAGACGGAACCGGCGGTCCGCTGCCTGCTGAGCGCTGGCGCGAGTACTGCCTGTCGTCGGTCACCACGCATGACCTGCCGCCGACGGCCGGCTACCTGGCTGGGGATCATGTGCGGCTGCGGGAGTCGCTGGGCCTGCTGACCCGTCCGGTTTCCGAAGAGCTGGAATCCGACCGGGCTGAGCTGGCGGGCTGGATGGCTGAGCTGCGCCGGGTCGGACTGCTGGCCGACGGCGAAGACGACCCGGAACAAGTCGTTCTCGCCCTCTATCGGTACCTGGGTCGAACGCCGTCGAGGTTATTGGGAGTGGCATTGGTCGACGTCGTCGGCGACCGCCGGACCCAAAATCAACCGGGCACCACCGACGAATACCCCAACTGGCGAGTTCCGCTCACCGGGCCCGACGGCCGGCCGGTCACGCTCGAGGACGTGTTCGTCGATCGCCGCGCCGCCACCCTTGCCGAGGCCGTGCGCGCTGCGATCGCGCCTCCGGCCATTTAACTCCGATGTCGCCCTCCAAGATGGCATCCTTTGCCTTAGACCGATTGTCCGAGAACAACTTCCACCTAACACGGATGGTCCGCCCATCCCGCAGGATTGGTGTGCGATGACCCTTTCAGCGAATGACCGGGCGGCGCTGCGCGACCTGGTGCACCGATACGCGGCTCGCGTCGACGACCGCCAATTCGATTCCATCGTGCAGCTTTTCACTGCCGCGGCGGAGCTTGCGCTGCCTGAGCCACCGGCAGCGCTGGAGCCGATACATTTCCACCGGGGTCACCAGGCCATCGCCGAGGCAGTCGCCGCGGTTGCCGCGGTGGCACGCACCGAACATGCCATCATCGGCGAGGTTTTCGACCTCGGTGCTGCGACGGGTACCGCGCGGGGACGCATTGGGTGCATCGCACACCACTGGACTCAACGCGCGGATGAGGTGATTGATGTGGTTTGGCATCTGCGCTACGACGACGAGTACGAGTTGGCCGATGCGCGGTGGCGGATCAGCCACCGGGCGTTGACGATCAACGCGATCGAGACGCGGCCGGTGCGCCGATTGCGGCCGACCGACCCGTCTTAGCTGCACCGATTCGGGAGTCCCCCGCGCCCCAGCGCGAATTAGGTTGAAGTCGTTTGTCCAGGCGGGTTTTCGGGAAGCCCGTGAAAGTGGGCGTTGCGATCCGGCTTGCGAAGCGACAGGGACGGCGGAGATCAACATCATGAGCGACGACGCGCGCGACAGTGTCAACCACGATCGTCTTCCCGGGCGGAACGCAAACGAACCGGCACAGGCTTCGGGCTGGACGCCCGGGCTCAGCGTTGTTCTCGCAGGTGTCCTGGCGATTGTCGTATGCGTGGCCAATTTCGCGCTCGGCGAGGTCACTGCCGGCCTTGCCGCGGCGATCGTCGGCATGTTGGCTTTTGGCGCCGGTCTCGATTGGATTGCCATGGACCGCAGGCGCATTCGCCAAGCAGAACGGGAATGGTTCGCTAGTCATCCGGCGCGGTAACCAGGCCCGTTTTGCGGTTACTGCAGTGCGGCAAGGTTGTTGATCGACTTGCGCACGTCAGACCGCAAAACCGCGGCGACGACCCTTCCGACCGGACCGCTGAGCACTCCGCCTTTGAGATCAGCGATGAGATGAAATGTCGATCCCGGGTCCTTGTCGGCGACGTCCATCGCCACCTTGAGCTGGATTCCTCCGCGGCCGCGGCCCCGCAGTTCAATGGATTTCGGCTCGTCATATCGCGTGACTGTCCAGTGCACGGTGTTGCGAAAGCCTTTCACCTTGACACACGAGGAGACTTTCGAGCCCTCCTCGATTATCGATGGCACCGTGCCGCGCCATCGTCCGAAAATTGTCAGCCACTCACCGAAGCGGCTCAAGTCGGAAGCCAGCTTCCACGCGGCCTCCGGCTCCAGGGCTGACGAGGTCGAGACATCTACTGTTGCCAAAGCTGGCGCTCCTCCTGCGACGGTAATCAAAAACGCCGCTGACACGGCCGGGCATACGCGACACCGCTGGTTGCCCCTTGATGGCGTTACATACCCGGGTGCAGTGCGACGATAAACCCGTATCCGCAGGGCACGCTCAATTGACCGCTCTGCCACGTCGATGACCTGCCCTGCAGACGATTGGGCTGCATCGAGTTCACCCGCGATGTACCGCGCGGTTTGCCAGTGACTCAATGCTCCTAGCGATTACGTCGGGCAGACGCCTTTGACCCAGCCGCTGAGGGCTTTGTTGTATTTCGTGTAGTCAGGGTCATCGAAGTGGGCACCGCCGGTGGTGACGAAATGCTCGATCGCTTCCTTGACGCTCGACGGGGGGTTGTAATTCTCGAGTGTGTCGGCGGCTTTGCGGGCGGCATCTTTGTCCGACGCGGCCAGCAGATCTACGTTTGCACCGGTGACGTCAACACATTGGCTGGAATCCAGCGTGGTCAACGGTGCCGCTGCGGTGGATTCGCTTGATGGCGAGGACGACGTACCAGACGCGGAAGTCGGACTCTTAGTCGTGGATCCGGACGAAGTCGTTGTTTTGCTGCTGAACGAACAGCCCGATATCAGCAGTCCTGCGACCAGCACTGTCGCAACCAGCCACCGGCGGGTCATACCAGCCTCCTACATAGTCGATCTATCAGCCGAAAAGGGTAGGGCACGGCCGTAGACTAACCCACCGTTATTGACATCGGTACCGCTTTGACCGTCGGCTTTTGTCCGGCAATTTGTTTGCCGGGGTAAGTGATGCGCGGTTGCTGGGAAGGCGGGTTGCGCACCTACTTACTGACATCTGTCAGCAGCGGCGCGATAGGAATCCCAACTTCGCTGCGGCCTTGTCGTGCAACGGATTTCGGTTTGCCGTCAGCCCGACATCGCATTAACTCTTAGGGCCAGGCCTCGTTCAGCCGCTCCATAACGTCGATAACCTGCGCTGCTTGCGATTGCGGCGCGTCGATTTCGTCGGCGACGTACTGGGCGACGAATCGTCGGATCTCGCCGTCGACGCCGGCCAAAATCCGCAAGACCTCGCCGCGGAAGGACTTCGACGACACGTTGACAGTGATATCGGAGGGACGCGGCTTCGTGACGTCGACGATCAGCAGTAGCGGGTCTGCGGCGCGGGCGGTAGCGCGCAGGGCGATGTCTCCGGAGACCACAAATCGCTGCTTGTCGAGCCGCAAGTCGAGCAGCAGGTCAATGGAGAGAGGAATGTGAATGACGAAGGTGATGCTGTCACCCAGACGCCGCGTTACCCGGGGCTCTTGGATCTTGACATTCGCGCTGACCTTGGCAATTCCACCAGGGCCCTGGGCGATCGGCTCCATCGCGAACTCGCTGCCCGCGATTTCGGCGAAGGCCCCGGCGACACGCTCAGGGGTCACGGCGACCTCGAAGAATTTGCGGCCGAATTCTTCATAGGTGACATACTCGTGATTTTGCATAGGCTTATACCGTCTCACGTCACCTGCCGGAAAGGCCGTTGATCTGCTCGCGTCGCAGGAATTCGCGTCGGATACGACCTGGTAGAGCACCCGAACGTGATTAAGGACAGTGACGTCTGCCCGTTCCGCCCAGTTGTGAACAACGCCACTCCCCGGCGCTTCGATTCGGTGTGTCGGTGGGTGTCCTGGGAGGCTTGATGCCTGGGGAGGTGTTTGGAGCTTGATGGACGCCCACGAATTTGCAGAGCCGCGCTCGTCGTATTCCCGCGTCGGGGGAATACTCACGTGGTTTGGCGGCGGATACTGGCGCGAACTGGGTGAGCGCCACGAGCGGTCCAGCCACGCCGTTGCCGGCGCGGTTGTGCTGTTGGGAGCCGTGCTGGCCTGGCTTGTCGCGACGTTGGCGGTGAGCGAGTCGGCAAGTTGGTCGATGCTGGCCATTGTCCCGTTGACGCTTGTCTTCGCTCTGCTGGTCGGTGCGGTGACCCGCGGCATCGCCAGCGGATCGGAGCGAGGCTGGCCGAGCACCTCCGGACGCGCGGCCGTCGCGGCGGCAGTCGGCGTCATCGTCGGCGAGCTCGCCGCACTGGTGCTGTTTTCCAGCGCAATCGATCGTCGCCTCGACGAACAGGCCCTCCGCATCGCCGACTCGACGCCCGTCGTCGCCCAGGCATCGGCATCCCTGCAACAGACGAGGGAAGCTCGCATCGGTCTGGACAACGCGGTCGAACAGGCCCGGGTGAACCAGGACAAGGCGTTGATCGTCGCGCGCTGCGAATACAACCCCAGCCCGGCCTGCCCGCAGACCCGGATAACCGGTGTCCCCGGCTCCGGGCCCGAAACACGCACGGCAAACGAGCTTCTCGCCGACGCACAACGTGAGTTGGCCAACGCGCTGGCGGCTCGCGACCACCAGGCACCCGAGTTGGACGCCAGGACTTCCCGCCAGGAGCAGACCGTCGCCGACGCGCGCCAGAGCGCTCGCACGGGTGCCGGTCGGGGCCTCGGCACGCGATGGGTCGCGATGAACGACGTGACGCTCGCCAGCATCGGGGCGTTGACGCTACGGGTACTGGCCATCACCTTCTTCGTGCTCGTCTACCTATTGCCTCTGATCCTGCGGCGCTGGCGTGGTGAGACGACCCACGATCGCCATGCGACGGCCCGCGCGGAACGCGAACGCGCCCAGCTCGATGCCGACACCGCGATCGCGGTCAAGCGCGCTGAAGTTCGCCGCGAGGCCGAAATCCTATGGGCCGAGCATCAACTCACCCAGGCGCGGCTAGCCATCGAAGCCCAGACCGAAATCGACCGCGAGGAGCAACGCCGCCGGGTCGCAGTGGCCCTCGAGGGCCCTGTGCAGGCGACGTCGCAGCGCCCTGTCGAGCCCGTCGAGGAAGAGGTATATCTTCCGATCGCCGCCGAAGCAGAGGCTGCTAGCTGGGCGATCACTCAATTACCCTCTGGCGCAACCGATGCGCAGGCCCACAGCGTGCACAACTTGCCGGCGCCGCTCGAGCCCGGCGGCGAGGTGGAACCGCAGGACGAACCCGCTGCACAGTTGATCCCGTCGATTCCGGAGGTGACCAGGGCGGCGGCTCGCTGGATTCGCCCGTTGGTGCCGCCGTTCGTTGCGCGGGTGATCGACAACACCACGCAGCCACTGCGAACAGCGCGTCAGGTGTTCGAAGAGGTTGAGGAGATCGCTTTTTCGCTCAAACGCTCCCGCAAGGTGACGTTCGACTCCGAGAGCTCTGACGCCGGTGACCAGACGCCACGTCAATCGACCTCCCCCGAGGACCGCTACGGCGCTGGTCCGATCGCGTCGTCGCGCGAAGACGAACCCTCCCGCCAGGCCTACCGCCAGGTGGGAGGGCGCGAGCATCGTTCATCGCTTCAGTTACCCAGCGACGACGCGGAGGCGCTATCGCTGGCAGAGGGCGACAGCAAGCTCGAGTTGATGGAGCGCGACGGACCCGGTGAACTGCGTGCACCCGAGGGTCCGCGCCAGCTGCCGCCCGCGAAATAGTCTGGCAGCGAAAGGGTTACTCGTCGCCGAAAGCGGCGTAGAGCTCGGGCAAGAAGCCGGCCAGATGATTCATCTCTTGGACGCAATGCACAAACAGATTGCGAGCGCTGGTTTCCGCGTTGCCAAGCACCCGTGCGGCGATCGGTCGCACCGCCTTGGAAGCGACGTCGGGGGCCTTGCGCACCGCGATGTGCGGTCCGCCCATCCAGAACCGTGACCGCATCTCCGCGCCATTGGACGTCGACCTGACGTGGTGGATAAACCAGCCCACGTCCACCGGGGCGTCATTGGCGCCCAGGCGTGCACAAATCGCCACCGCGTCGTCACTGTCGGGGGGACAGCCCAGCTTCGCCGGCGCAACGAATTGGATTGCGCCATTGAGCCTGCTGGAGCCGATGTACTCGGTGATCAGCGACCAGCGGCCAATGTATCGATCGCCGCCCTGCCGTCCGGCGTCGTCTCCGTCCTTCCACGCGGCGAACAGGTGCGCGCGCGGGTGCCACAGCTTGTAGCGACGGGTGTCGCAGCCGTGCCAGCCGAACCACCACGACCACATGGCGGGAGTGACCCCGGGCATATCGGTGCGCACAGACACCTGATAGCTGCCATCTTCGACAACCCCGAAGCCGTTCTCGGTCTGCTGGTACCCCTCGTCGGCGACGGTCGCGGCGTCGTCGAATGCCAACAGTGCCATCCCGCCCTGCAGTCCGTGCTCCAGTGCCTCGACGACATGGGCTGGGAGCGCCGCCATTTCGGGCTTGAAGAATTTCCCGTATGGAGTATTCGCGTCGTCGTTGCGGTAGCCGAGATAGAGGTCGCCGGTCATCAGAGCCGTCCCATCCAACTGTTGAACAGACCGTCAGGGTCATAAGCGGCCCGCGCCTTGTCGAGCCGCACCATGGCGTCGTCGCTGGCGAACCGCGCGGGACGCAAGCCCAGATTTTCGTCGGCGAGTTGAATCCCGGTGGCCAGGTGCGACATCGCCGCCATGTTGGAGCGCGCCCAGTCGCCATACTTAGCATCGTCGGATTCGTTCTTCCACGCGCCGTACAGCGCGAGGTAGACCTCATCTTCGATGCTGTAGGCCATGTCAGGGCGCTTCGGCGACGGTCCCCAGTTCAGCCACAGGAAGTGCGACGGGTGGTCGGGAATCGTTTCGATGATGTTGCGGATACCCGGCAGCAGATCCTCGGCGGAGGCAGACGTCCACATGTTGTCCGCGGCGTAGCGATAGTCGGAGAGGTAGTTGCTCATCACGGCGGTGTACCAGGTGGGCATATCGGTTGGCATATAGGGGATTTTGACGAGCGCTTTGTCAACAACCGGAACCGTGCCGAAGATCGCCAGGGCTTCCTCGGCTTCTTTTTCGGAGTCGGCGAACGCCGGTGATGCGAACGTGATGGCAGGCGTGTCCAGGTTCATGTTCGGCACGCTTCTGCTTGCGACAATTTGCATCTCGACGCGGCGGTCGACCTCGGCGCTGACGTTGCGGGCCCAAGTGTAGATTTCGTCGGCCAGCTCGATCGGGTAGACGTATACGGCGGTACCGCAAGCGGCAGGCCGCGGGTAGAGCTTGAGGTAGAAGGAGGTGACGACGCCGAAGAATCCGGGCCCGGCGCCGCGGGCAGCCCAATAGAGATCCGCGTGATTGTCCTCGTCGCAGTGGATCTGCTCGCCGTCGGCGGTGATCACGTCCAGGCCGATGACGTTCTCGCACGCCAGGCCCCAGACGCGACTGTTCCAGCCGTACCCGCCCTGCAGCAAGTAGCCGCCGACGCACACACCTTTGCAGTGCCCGGCGGGAAAGAACAGATTCTGGGCTTCGAGCTCGGCCATCAGAATGCTGCCGCCCTTACCCGGACCGACGACCGCGACGCCCTTTTCGGCATCGATCTGCGCGTGGTCGATCCGGTTGACGTCGAGCAGCAAGGCGTCGTCGCGCAGGTGGTTGGCCGCCCAGCTATGGCCGCCCGAACGGATGTTGACCTTGTGGCCGTTGGCTTTCGCGTATCGCAGCGAGCTGACGATGTCGTCGACGTCGGCGGCCGCAACGATCACTTCCGGGTAGCGGTCGGGCACGCGCTGGTTCCAAACCGTGCCGCGGCGTGCTTCTTCATACCCGTCGTCACCGCGGAAGTAATGCCGGCCTGCAGGTAGCGCACTCATCTCGAGCTCCTCGGATCCGTATTCCGGTTCTAGTCAATTCGGAATGCGGAACACTATAGTGGAAGTGTGCCGGGTAGGGAACCAGATCAGCCGACAAATCGTGACGAGGGCATCCAGGTCTTGCGTCGTGCCGCGGCCGCGCTCGATGAGATCGCGACCGAGCCGGGACGGCTGCGCCTTGTCGACCTCGGTGAACGCCTTGGGCTGGCCAAGTCGACAGCTCGGCGCTTGCTCGTCGGCCTGGTCGAAGTCGGATTGGTCAGTGTGGATGCGCACGGTCGCTTTTCGCTTGGCGAGCGCTTGCTGGGATTCGGCAGTGCCGCCGGACCGCACGTCTCGGCGCTTTTCCGCCCGACGATCGAGCGCGTCTCGCGCGCAACCGACGGCGAAACCGTCGACCTCTCAATCCTGCGTGGCCAGCGAATGTGGTTCGTCGACCAAATCGAATCGTCGCACCGCCTGCGTGCGGTTTCCGCCGTCGGCGTGCGCTTCCCGCTGGAGGTGACTGCGAACGGCAAAGCGGCGCTTGCGGCATTGGACGATGCCGATGCCCAGGCCGTGCTGTCGCGGTTCAGCCCTGAGATGGCCGACGGATTGCGCAACGAGATCGCCGAGATCCGGCACACGGGAATCGCTTTCGACCGCGAGGAACACACCACCGGGATTTCCGCCGCCGCCATCGCGCGTCGCGTGGTAGGCGACAATGTCGTCGCCATCTCGGTGCCGGCGCCCACCGATCGCTTCCTGGAGAAGGAACAGCGCATCGTCGCAGCATTGCGTACCGCGGCCGATTCGCCGGTCTGGAGCCGTTGACAGGGCGTGAAGTCGTCGTGAAGATCCGCTAACGGCCACGTCCTGCGTCGCTAGGGTCGCAGGCACCTATGCCGGTGGCAACCAAGTGCTCTTCGGCGCCGCCGCGAGCCGCGCGACCTTGCCAGCCAGTGCAGCTCGAGTGGCAAAACGTCAGCTTCGGAAGAGGTTTGGCCTACGTCGGATGGATGATGGTTGGCAACGGCCAAGGCACCCCCCGGAACCTCGGCCGTGCCAAGTTCTTGATCACTACTCAACAGGTGGCCATCGCCGGCCGGCCGAACAGCTGACCCCACTCGCGGCGCGCCGCGGACTGCGCCTCCATGAAGCTCGACGTTGTCTCGCCCTCGCCCGCCAGATGGACCAGCGCCCACGCCATAGCGAATACCGGCACCCTGTGTCGCAGTGCCGCGGTGTGCAATTCGTCAAAAGCGGCGTCCGAACGACACCGGCGAAGCCCGATAAGAATCCCCCGCGCGGTGTCCAGGATGCGACCAGAGCCGGGACCGCACGAAGTCTGCGCGGGAACCCAGTTCGTCATCATGCTGTACGTACCTCCTGTTACGCCCTAACGAATCCGCTACCCCACATAGCGAACAAGAATCCTTGCGAGTACGCGTAACTCGTGACCGTGATTCTCAAAGGCGTCCTGTGCCATGATTTGTGGAATGACGCCGTTGTGCCATACCCCCGCTCACATCGATATGCGCCTGTGACCGTGTCGAGATCGGCCAGTTGCCCCCTGAAGAGCGCACATTCTGGCCGGTTGACCCCTGTATTGGTTCAGCGCAGCGGTCTGCCGGGAGGGCACAGTGAAGCACCGTGCGCGGCTCGGGCGCTGGCAACCGAGCCGAGTACGCTCGCGTCTAACGTAAGGTGATTGGGCTCCGAATTAGCCTGCGAGCGATAACAACTCGTCGAAGCTGGCGACGATAGCGTCATAGAAGACGTCGTAGTCGGGTATCGCAGCGGTATCGACGTTGATGCCCAGAGCGCAGGTGTCGACGTAAGTCAGCAGCGTGACATTGACGGAGGCGCCGATCGTCGGGCCGAATGCATATTGCGCGACGACCAGGGCGCCGCCCAGATAGACGGGCACCGGGATACCCGGAACGTCGCTGGCCAGAAAATCGACGTGGCGCAACACCGAACCGATATACCACCGCGGCATCAAGTTGAGTGCGCCGGCAATCCATTGCGTGTAGGGCAGTGATCTTTCATCGCGTACCGCGCCGGTGAGCCGGTGTATCAACTTGATTCGTTCTGCTGGGTCGGCCTCGCCGACAGGCACGTCGAATCGCATCACCGTGATTCGGTTTCCTCCGATGTCGTCGGTTTTTGTCCGCAGGCTGATCGGCATCGTGAGGTGCAAGTCGCCGACCTCGACGCCGTGTTTCTCGTGGTATCGGCGTAACCCACCGGCCACGCCCGCTACAAACGCGTCGTTCACCGCCCCACCGCTGCGATGCGCCGCTTCTCGCAGTTGCGGCATCGGAACCTGGTACACCCCGAGACGCCGGATCAGCCCGCGCTCCGTCACCAACGCAGATCCGGGTCGGGTTATCGGCCGAACCGTCCGGTAGACCGACGCTACGGTGGCCGCAGCCGATCGGATCGTCGTGACTGGCCGCCTAACGCTCGCCGACACCAGGCGAGGTGCCCATTTGACCGCTCCGGTCAACGCGTTACCGAGCAAGCCAGTGTCGTAACGCAACGTGTCGCGGTAACCGCTGAGGGACGATGGCCTGGTTACCTCTGGCGTGGGCGGCAAAGGTTCATGCTCATGCGGATCTTCCGAAAGGTTGAACAGGTGCATGGCGATCTGGACGCCGCCGATTCCGTCGGTGAGGGCGTGGTGGAACTTGCAGAGCATGGCCGCGCCACCGTTTTCCAGACCGTCGATCAGGGTCGTCTCCCAAAGCGGTCGGGCCCGGTCGAAACCCTGCATCTCGGCCAATCGGGCCATCTCGAGTACATCGTCGAGGGTGCCGGCACCGGGAGCGCCCGCGCGTCGGAGGTGGTAGGCCAGGTCGAAGTCCTCGACGTACTCCCACCGAGGCGGGGCCGGCGCCGGCGACTCGACCACCCGCTGCCGAAACATCGGCAGTTTCCTGCTGATCAGGTCGAATCGTTCGCACACTTCGTCCCAGTCCGGGGACCGTTCCAGCAACACGATGCTGACCACGGTTGATCTCAGCCGTGGATCGCTTTCCATCGCCCAGGTGAAGGCGTCGCTGTTGCGCATGAATGTGGTCATGATGTTTCTCATCCACAAACCTACGGCTGGTTGCGGCCAATGCCATCAGATTATTGGCACACAATGACTTTGGTCCTTCGAAATGGGGCCCTTTGTCAACAGCCGGCGACGCAGCGACATGGGTGCGACGCCGCGCGTCCACTCGCCGCCCGCACCAGCATCGCTAAGGGCGGCGCCGCTCACCGTGGTCCAGTCTCACAGGACCGCGTTGAGATCCTTCGCCTTGGCGATGTCGTCCCACTCGACGCCGAGCTCGAGCAGAATCTCCTCGGTGTGCTGGCCGTGCTCCGGAGCGCGGGCCGGCGCCGGCGGAGTTTCGTTGAATTGCACGGGCGCCGCAACGATCCGATATTTCTCGCCGTGATCGTCCACGTTCGTCACCACATAGCCGTTGGGTTCGACTTGCGGATCATTGAGCGTCTCCCGCGGCGTCGCCAGGGCGCCCCACACTCCCGGCTCGTCGCCGAGTACCGCTTGCCAGTGGGTGAGGTCATGACTTGCAAACGCATTCGCGAAGATCTCGGTCGCGGCGGCGGCATTGGCGATCAAGTTGCTCGACGGCACGAATCGCTCGTCGGTGATCAATTTGGCCAGACCCATCCGCTCGCAGAAGCCGGCCCAGTATTTGTCGGGCTGCAGGAAAACCAACTGGATCCATCTGCCGTCTTTGGTCTTGTACCGGTTCACAAGTGGATTGATGGCCAACCCGGGTGGTGCTCCCGGGATGCCGTCGATATCGAAGAAATCGGCCGCCGAAATCGACGGCGCGATGGCCCACATCGCTTGAGCCAGCAGTGATGAGTCGACAATGGTTGGCTCACCGGTGCGCTCCCGGTGGAACAACGCAGCACACACACCGCCGGCCAGCGTTGCCCCGCCCTGCAGGTCACCGAATGCTGGACCCTGGACGGCGGGCGTATCGGTGCCGAACGGGGTAAGCGTGTAGGCGACCCCACCACGCGCCAGATACGTGGCGGCGTCGAACCCACCGCGATCCCGATCCGGGCCCCGCACGCCCAGCCCGGTGCCGCGGGCGATGATGATCTCGGGGTTGAACCCGCGGACGTCCTCGACGGTCAACCGGGCCCGCTCCAAAGCGCCGGGTAGCCAATTGGTCAGGAATACATCCGCACTGGCCAACAGGCGGCCGAACAACTCGCGACCCACCTCTGATTTCACGTCGATCGCGATGCTGCGCTTGCCGCGGTTGCCCAACTCGAGGATGAAGTCGGCGTCCGGGCGGGCCGCTTCGCGGGTGAAACCACCGACCACCAATGCCCGGCCAGGATCGCCAAAGGCGACGCCTTCGACCTTGATTACGTCGGCGCCCCAGTCCGATAGCGCGGCCCCGGCCGACGGTACGTAGGTCCACGACGCCAACTCGACGATCCGGACACCGCTGAGCACTCCTGACATGGGCCAATCCCCTCGGTCAGCATTCTTGCTATTTTAGATATTCTAGCTACTGTAAAGGCTATTGATAGCCCGTCTGCAGCCACGCAGTTGTTCGAAGAGACGCGATGGAGCCGGCCCTTGTCACACCCCGATCCCCTGCCCGGTAGCGGAACTTCCCAGCTGAGTGCGGTTCAGTACCCATCGGCCGATTCACCCCATCTGCATGGGCAGACGACCATGCCGGCCAACGACTTTGGGCCCCACTGGGGGGCGCCGGAATAGACACGGAACGAAGGACGGGCGATGGGCAGGGTAACCGGCAAAGTGGCCGTGATCAGCGGCGCCGCGCGTGGTCAGGGACGTTCGCATGCACGGATGCTGGCGGCCGAAGGCGCGGACATCATCGCGGTGGATTTGTGCGCGGACATCGAGACCAATGAGTACCCGCTGGCCCGGCCCGAGGACCTGGACGAGACGGCGCGACTGGTCGAGAAGGAGGGGCAGCGCGCGTTCACCGCAATTGCCGACGTGCGCGACCGGCTTGCGCTGTCAACGGCGATCGACGAGGGCGTCGCCGAATTGGGGCACCTGGATGTCGTCGTCGCCAATGCCGGCATCTGCCCGCTCACCGCAGGGCTGCCCGCCCAAGCCTTCGCCGACGCGGTCGATGTGGACCTGCTCGGCGTGCTCAATCTGGTTCATGCCAGCCTCAAACATCTGCAGGCCGGCGCGTCGGTCATCGTGATCGGCTCCAACGCGGCCTTCATGTCGTCGATGAACACCGGCGGTATCGATGGAGGTCCCGGAGGAGCCGGGTACGCCTTCGCGAAACTGGCTGCCGCGCACTACGTCAACGACTTCGCCCTGGCGCTTGCCCGCTTTTCCATCCGGATGAATGCGGTGCACCCGACGAACGTCAACACCGATATGTTGCACAGTGCGCCGATGTACCGGGCCTTTCGGCCCGACTTGAAGAACCCGACCCGCCAAGACGCCGAACCGGTGTTCCCGTTCGTCCAGGCGATGCCGATCCCGTACGTCGAACCCGAGGACATCAGCGAAGCCGTGCTCTTCCTGGCCTCAGACGCGGCACGCTACATCACCGGACAGCAGTTGCGCGTCGACGGCGGCGGCTTCCTCAAGGTCAAGCCCTGGTCGGGTGCGTGAGGTGATGGTGTCGCTGATCAGACTGTGGTGCAACGGAACCGGAACGAACGAATGAGCGACGACCACCACGCGACAGATCTTCAGCTTCGTCTCTACGAGCTGATGGTGTTGATGAAGGCGGCCGATGACCGGCTTTCCAAAGGCATTGGGACCGGCGAATTCATGTGCGTGTACTGGCCCTCGCGCGGCCAGGAAGCGATCGCCGCCGCGATGGGCACCGCGCTGCGTCCCGACGACCAGCTGGTGACGACCTACCGCGGGCTGCACGATCTGATCGGCAAGGGCGTTCCGCTCGAAGAGATTTACGGCGAGATGATGGGACGCACCATCGGTTCCGCCCGCGGCAAGGGCGGCACCATGCACATCGCCAAGCCCGACAAGGGCGTGATGCTTTCGACCGGCATCGTCGGAGCCGGACCACCGGTGGCCGTGGGGCTGGCGATGGCCGCCAAGCGCAAGGGTCTCGACCGGGTAACCGTCGTCAGCTTCGGTGACGGTGCCACCAACACCGGCTCGTTTCATGAGGCGGCCAACATGGCCGCACTCTGGGATCTGCCGTTGGTGTTCGTGTGCCAGAACAACCTCTACGCCGAGATGACGCCAACCAGCGACACCATGAAGCTCGACCAGGTTGTCGACCGGGCCGCCGGATACGGCATGCCGGGTGTCCGCGTCGACGGCAATGACCCGTTGGCGGTGAAATCGGCGCTCGACGAAGCACTGCAGCGAGCACGCGACGGCAGCGGCCCAACCTTCCTGGAATGCGTCACGTTCCGCTTCCGCGGTCATTACTTCGGCGACCGGATGCCCTACATCCCCAAGGAGCAGATGGCCTCGGCCTTGGCGGCCGACCCGGTGCCGCGGTTTCGTAACCGACTGGCCAACACCGGCATCTGCAGCCAAGACGAGCTCGACCGCATCGAAGAAGACGCCGCGCGGACGGTGGAGACGGCTTTGAGCGCGGTGATGAGCGCGGATTCCCCGTCGATCGACGAGCTCGACCGTGACGTGTACGCAACCCCGATCAAGTATCCGGTGTGAGGACATGGACAACCAGAACATGCAAGAGCGGGAGATGACGATGCGTGAGGCCCTGAACCTCGCGCTTGACCAGGCGCTGCAGGCCGACGATCGCGTGTTTCTGCTCGGCGAGGACATCGCCGATCCCGGTGCATCCGGCCCCACCGCGGGGCTGTCGACGAAATACGGCCACGACCGGGTTTTGGACACGCCGATCTCGGAGGCCGCGATCGTCGGTGCCGCGATAGGTGCCGCGATCGACGGGATGTTGCCGGTCGCCGAGATCATGATCATGGACTTCATCGGCATCGCTGCCGACCAGCTGATCAACAACGCCGCCAAGCTTCGGTTCATGACCGCCGGACGGACGACGGCGCCCATCACCATCCGGACCCAGGTCTACGCCGGGCTGGCGACCGGGGCCACGCACTCCCAGAGCCTGGAGGCGTGGTTCATGCACATCCCCGGAATGAAAGTGATCGTGCCGGCCACCCCGCGCGACGGTAAGGGCTTGCTAACGACGGCGATCTTCGACGAGGACCCATGCCTATTCGTCGAAACGATCCGCCTGCAAAGTAAGAAGGGCCTCGTCCCGGTCGATCCGGGATTCTCAATTCCGTTGGGGCAAGCCGATATCAAGCGGCCGGGCACCGACGTGAGCGTGATCAGCTACGGACGCAGCGTGCACGACGCGTTGGCCGCGGCCGACACTTTGCAACAGCAGGGCGTGAGCGCCGAGGTTGTCGATCTGCGCACGCTGCTGCCACTCGATGTCGACACCATCGTCGAATCCGCGCGTCGCACCAGACGAGTCGTGATTGCTCACGACGCGGTGCAATTCGCCGGGCCCGGAGCCGAGATCGCGGCCATCCTGCAATCCGAACTCTTTGGCGAACTCGCCGCGCCCATCGAGCGGGTGGGCGGCAGGTTCGTCCCCAGCCCGGCCGCCGCGGCGCTCGAGGCGCACGTGTACCCGTCGCCGGCACGCATTGTCGAAGCTGTCCAGCGCACCCTCGATAAGGCGAAAGTGCATGGCTGACTTCATTATCCGCATTCCACGAGTATCGGTGGCCGTTGCCGAAGCCGAACTCACCGGCCTTCTCGTCGATGCCGGCGAGCATGTCGAAGCCGGCATGCCGATCTACGTGATCGCCACCGAGAAGGTGGAACAGGAGATCGAAGCAGGCGCCTCGGGCACCGTGCAATGGACAGGCCAGGTCGGAACGACCTACGACATCGGTGCCGAAATCGGCATCATTACGTCATAACGAAAGGAAAGCCATATGGATCTGAACGAGACCCGCGAGCGAATCATCTACGAAAAACAAGGCCCGATCGCGAAGATCACGCTGAACTGGCCGGAGAAGGCGAACGCCCAGGACCAGAAGCTGGCCGAAGAGGTCGACGCCGCACTGCTGGATGCCGATCGCGATTACGACATCAAGGTTTTGGTGCTCAAGGCCAATGGCAAGGGATTCTGCTCGGGGCACGCCATCGGCGACAACGCCACCGACTATCCGGCATTCGTGGAGAACGCCCTGGTGACAGGAAATCCGTGGAAGGCGCAGTCGGATCTCTTCGTCAAGCCGACCCTGAATTTGTGGGAGTTCTCCAAGCCCACCATCGCGCAAGTCCATGGCTACTGTGTGGGCGGCGGTACGCACATGGGCCTGACCACCGACATCGTCATCGCCTCCGAGGACGCCTACTTCTCGTACCCGCCCCTGCAGGGGTTCGGCATGCCATCCGGTGAATGTTCCATAGAGCCCTGGGTATTCATGAACTGGCGCCGCGCCGCCTACTATCTGTTCACCGCCGAGGTGATCGACGCCAAGAAGGCGCTGGAGGTCGGCCTCGTCAACGAGGTGGTCAAGCGGGAGGACCTGGACGCCCGCGTGGACGCGATCGCCCGCCACATTGCCCAGGCACCGTTGACGACGCTGATGCTCACCAAGGCCAACATCAAACGGGCCTGGGAGCTGATGGGCATGCGGGTGCACTGGCAGAGCTCCAACGACCTGGTCGCTCTCGCGTCGGTCAGCAAGGACGTGCAAGAACTGATTCAGACCGTGTTCAAGGACAAGGTACTGCCGTCCGAACAAGCCCGACGCCAGGCCGCCGCGGCGGCCGCCCCGACCGACGGCGCCGCCGCCGCCACTTAAGCCTGTTGGGGTGAGCTCGTGAACATCGCCGATCACGCGGTCACTGCCGCGCAGTCGCCGGCCTTGATTACCGAGGGCGGCACCATTTCGTTCGGCGAGCTGTATGCCAGGAGTCGACGAGTCGCCGCGCTGCTGCACGAGGCAGGGCTGCGCCGCGGCGACGGCGTCGCGCTGATCCTGTCGAATCGCGGCGAATTCTTCGAAATCACCTGGGGCTGCCAGCTTTCCGGGCTCTACTACACCGCTGTCAATACCCACTTCACTCCCGACGAAGTCGCCTACGTGATCGACGACTGCGACGCCAAGGCGGTGTTCGTCGACGCGTCGATGACCGATCTCGCCGAACACGTCCGTGACGTGAACAGCGCTGTGCACGTCCGGGTCGCTGTCGGGGGAACGCTACCGGGCTGGCGATCCTATGAAGGTGCGGTGGCTACGGCGAGCGAGGCGCCGCCATTGGCCGACGGCTCAGAGATGCTCTACTCATCGGGAACCACGGGGCGGCCCAAGGCCGTTCGCCGGCCGCTTCCCACCGACGGCAACGGCTCCTGGGCGCAGGCAGTGCTGGAAATGGCGCTGACTCGCCGCTACAAAATGAGCCCGGACAGTGTCTACCTCTCCCCCGCACCGCTGTATCACGCCGCCGGCGTGAATTACACGATGGCGGTCAACCGCGTCGGTGCCGCGGCGATCATCATGCGCAAGTTCGACGCCGAGACCGTGTTGCGTCTGATCGAGACCTACCGGGTCACCCACGCCCAGTTCGTACCGACAATGTTTGTGCGGATGCTCAAGCTGCCGGAGTCAATTCGGGAAAAGTACGACGTATCGAGCTTGCAGTATGTGCTTCATGCGGCGGCACCGTGCCCGGTCGATGTCAAGCACCGGATGATCGACTGGTTCGGGCCGATCATTCACGAATATTACGGTGGCACAGAGGGGTTCGCCGGCACTACAATTGGCCCCGAGGAATGGCTTGCCCATCCCGGTTCGGTGGGAATACCGATGGCTCCGGTGCACGTCGTCGGCGACGGCGGCGAAGAGCTTCCGTTGGGGCAGCCTGGAGAGCTTTACTTCGAAGGTGGGCCCGACTTCGAATACTTCAAGGATCCCGCCAAGACCGCGTCGGTCTACAACGAACGCGGCTGGCGCTCCTTGGGCGACATGGGCTATGTGGACGAGGACGGCTACATGTACCTGACCGACCGGTCGACGTTCATGATCGTCTCCGGCGGGGTCAACATCTACCCGCAGGAGGCGGAGAACCTGCTGGTGATGCATCCCAAACTGGTCGATGCGGCGGTGTTCGGCGTTCCCAACGATGAATTCGGCGAGGAGGTCAAAGCCGTCGTGCAGCCCGTTGACGGCGTGCACCCCGGCCCCGAACTCGAAGCCGAGCTCATCGGATATTGCCGAGCCCACCTGGCCGGCTACAAGTGCCCGCACACCGTCGAATTCGATCCGGAATTACCCCGGGATCCGAACGGAAAGCTTTACAAGAGGCGCATTCGCGAACGCTACTGGCAGGGACGGGCATCGCGGATCGTGTGACGTTGGATGGAGATGATGGATTGAGCACCCTGGACAACGATGTGAATTGGGAGCCGCTACCGGTGCCGTGGGCGGTGCAGAGCGCCGACCGGATTCCCAAGCAGCGGTATTACGACCCGGAGTTCTACGCGCTCGAGAACGAGATGTTCTGGCCACGCGTCTGGCAGATGGCGTGCCGGCTCGAAGAGATCGCCAAGCCAGGAGATTTCGTCGAGTACGAGATCCTCGACGAGTCCATCATCGTGGTTCGCCTGGACGCCGACACCGTGCGGGCCTACCACAATGCCTGCCGCCATCGCGGCGTAAAGCTGGTGGAAGGCAACGGTAATCGGCGCACCTTCGTGTGCCCCTTTCACGGCTGGTGCTGGGGCATCGATGGACGCAACACCTTCGTGCTGCGGCCCGACGAGTTCGACGAACACAACCTGGACCCCGACGATCTTCGGCTGGTCCCGGTCAGGTGCGAGCTCTGGGGTGGCTGCGCGTGGATCAATCTCGACGACGACGCTCCGCCGCTGCGTGACTGCTTCGAGCCGTTCGCGACGATCTACGACGCGTGGAAGGTTGAGTCGCTGCGCGTCGAGTGGTGGCAATCGTGCCGCCTTCCGGTGAATTGGAAGTTGGCGACGGCCGCGTTCATGGAGGGCTACCACGTTCCGCAGACGCACCCGCAACTGCTGCCGTCGTCTGCGCCCAAGACGTCCAAGCCGTCCGGACTGACGCAGACCAACCTGTATTTCATGCGCACGCTCGGCGAGGGCATGGCCGGCATGACGCACGAGAACGACATCCGCATTGCCGAGGGTCTGCAGAACATCGAGCTGCCAACCGATCCCGCCGCGGCGATGGCCACCTGGCGCAGCACGCTCAACGACGCCATCGTCGACTGGCATCGAGCGCGGGGCTGCGACATGCCCGACCTCAACGACTTGGCGCGGCGCGGCATCGTCGAAGCCATCAATTTCGCTTTCCCGCACTACTTCCTACTGCCCCAGTACAGCAGCGCCTCGTCTTACCGGATTCGTCCGCTCGGTCCCGAGGAGACGCTCTTCGAGATCTGGTCGCTCACCCGCATCCCGCCGGACCAGGTCACCGGCAAGCCGATCCCACCCGAACCGATGGCCCCCGACGACCCGCGCTGGCCGCCGATCCCCGCCCAGGACTTCTCCAACCTGCCCAAGCAACAAAAAGGACTGCACTCCAAGGGCTTTGAGTTCATGCGACTGTCCAGCAGGATCGAGGGCCTGATCTCGAACTTCGAACGCGTCATCGACGGGTTCCTGGCGGGGTTGCCGTACGGCGCGCTGGTCCCGGCGATCCAGAAGACCAACACCACCATCGACGTTCCGATCGTCGATCTCGGGTTCACCGCCAATGTGGAGGCACGATGAGCACCAATTGGGACCACTCGGTCGACCTCCTGATCGCGGGCAGCGGCGGTGGCGGCATGGTGGCCGGACTGGCCGCACTCGACTCCGGAATCGAGCCGCTGGTGATCGAAAAGCAAGGCCTGGTGGGTGGTTCGACAGGACTTTCCGGCGGCATGGTGTGGCTACCGAACAACCCCCTGATGCGCGCCGACGGTATCGCGGATTCGCACGAGGACGGGCTGGCCTACTTCGACGATGTGGTCGGCGACATCGGGATGGCTTCGTCGCCGGCCCGCCGGGAGGCGTTCCTCACCGCGGGCTACGAGATGATCAACTTTCTGATGCGCAAGGGCGTTCGGTTCGTCCGATGCCCGGGCTGGAGCGACTACTACCCGAACCACAAGGGCGGCAACGAAGCTGGTCGTGCGATTGAGTGCGTCCCCTACGATGCGGCTGCTCTGGGAAATTGGAGCGACAAGGTCCAGCCCTCGATGGCCAAGAGCTACGGCGGGTTCGTGCTCAAGACGAACGAGCTACGTGCGGTGCAGTACTTCAACCGATCGCCGAAGGCCTTTGCGGTGGCGATGGGCGTATTCGCTCGCACCCGGGCCGCCCGGCTCCGTCGTCGTGAGATGCTCACCAACGGTGCCTCGCTCATCGGTCAGATGCTCAAGGCGCTGATCGATCTCCGTGGCGAGCCGCCGATCTGGACCAACGCGGCGATGGAGGATTTGATCGTGGAGGACGGCCGTGTCGTCGGCGCCCGCGTCACTCGTAATGGAGCTTCGCTGAACGTCGAAGCGCGCAAGGGCGTGCTGCTCGCGGCGGGCGGGTTCAGCCGTAATGCGGACATGCGTCGGCAATACAGCGGCAACCAACCCAACGAGGCCAGATGGTCGATCGCCAACGCCGGTGACACCGGCGAGGTACTGCAGACCGCGATGCGCCTGGACGCGAAGACCGACCTGCTGGACGAAGCCTGGTGGCTCCCATCAATTTTCATCGCCGACGGCGGCGACGCCGCGAAGGCTCTCGGAAGTGGCCGGCAGCGACCGGGCGCCATCTATGTCGACGGTAGCGGCAGACGATTCTGCAACGAGTCGAACTCGTACGTCGAGGTGGGCAAGGCGATGTACGCCAACAAGGCGGTTCCGTGCTGGATGGTCTTCGACGACGGCTATGTAGGCCGATACGTCTCTGGGGCAAACCCGTTCAAAAAGCGCAGCCTTCCCGAAGAGCTGATTGATGGCGGAGCGGTCCTGCGCGGCAACACCGTTGCCGATCTGGCACGTCAAATGGAAGTGCCGGTCGATGCCCTGGAGCAGACGGTGAAACGGTTCAACGGGTTTGCGGCCAAAGGACTCGACCCCGACTTCGGCCGCGGTCAGTCTGCGTACAACGACTGCCTGGGCGACCCGGGTTATCGTCCGAACGCCGCGTTGGGGCCCCTCGAAAAGCCGCCTTACTACGCCACGAAGGTGGTGCCCGCGGACGTCGGGACGTGTGGAGGGGTGGTCACCAACGAGCACGCGCAGGTCCTCGACAAGGACGAGTGCGTGATCGACGGGCTGTATGCCACCGGGAACATCACCGCGACGGTGATGGGCCGAAACTACCTCGGCGCCGGCGGAAGCATCGCCTACACGATGGTGTTCGGTTACGTCGCCGCGCGCCACGCCGCCGGCCGCAAGCTCGCCGGAGAGAAGAGCCGCTAAGCATCGTCGAGTGTGCGGCCAGCTTCACGCTGGCGCGTCACGCCCGGCGTCGGATTCGTTGCGGTCAACGAATTCCCTTGGCTTCATGCCAGATTGCAAGAGCTCGGCACGTCGCGCCTGAACATCGGTTGCCGCGCCGACCATGTTGGTCAGGATGTGGCTGACTTGGAGATGCACCCGCATCCCCATCAATTCCCAGGCACGCTTGACGTTGTTTTTCACCGCCATCAGCGTGGTCAACGGGATCTGCGCGATCCTGGCCGCCATCTCCTCGACCGTGCTCTCCAGGTCCTCGCGCGGCACCACCCTGTTGAGCAGGCCCCACTCGAGAGCCTGCTGTGCGGACAGGGTCGGTGCGAGCAAGAGCCAGTCCATGGTGCGGTGCCAGTTCATCAACAACCACGGCTCAATCATGGTGTGCCCGCCCGGCTCGCCGAGGCTCTGGGCAAGCGGCATTTGGAAATACGCGTCGTCGGACGCCACGCAGAAGTCCGTCAGCAGCCCGAGGTAAATCCCGCCGCCCATGCAATAGCCGTGGATCTGCGAGATCGTCGGCTTGGGGAACTCCCAGAGATACAGAGTCGGCCACAAGAACAAGTCAGCGGTGCCCTTGTACAAGTCCTCGAAGGTATTTCCGAAGTCAGGATAAGGGTTTTCGTCAGGACCCCAGCGCGCCACGTGGCCGCCGCAGAAACCCTTGCCGTTGGCCTTGAGAATGACGACCTTGATCTCGCTGTCTCGGTCGGCCTCATGCAGGCAACTGTCGACCTCCGTGACCAGCACGGCATCCTTGGTGTTGGCCTTGTCGACGCGATTCAGGATGATCCGCGCGATCGGCGGTTCGCGCTCGTAGATGACCGCTTCGAGGACGCGCCGCTCCATGTTCGCCGACCTTACTCTCCCCGAGATTCGTTTAGCGCTTGCGCGATCGTGGCGCGAGTAGTGTCCTGTATTGGGTGGGCATCGGGCAGCGCCACGGCGTAAATCTCGACAACGAATGGAGCTCTTATGGTGACTCCTTTGGACCGGGTGCAGCAGCTGGATCTAGTGGCCCGCCTCAAGTCCGCCTATACCGACCTTCCGGATGCGCCCACGCCCGAACTGATTGACCACGACCGATTCACCGCGTACACGAAGACGCCGCACGACGTCGGTGGCGAGCCCGACGCCCCCATTCCCTGGGAGAACAAGCAATACGAGATATGGGAAGAGAGCACCTATGTCATGTGCGAGGTGCTCGGCTGGCGTGGAATCTGGTTATCGGAGGAACGACGGCGGATGGGCAACGTCGACTTGGGTCGCACCATCTATCTTGGGCTGCCTTACTACGGGCGCTGGCTGCTGGCCGTGGCACGGATCCTGGTCGAGAAACACCACATCGGTTTGACCGAGTTAGCCGAACGCATGGCTGAGGTGAAAGCCCGGTATGCCGATGGCCTACAGGGAAAACCGTTGGAGGCCAAGCCAAAATTTGAAGGTGACCCGTCTGGCGTCCAGCGCAATCGGCACCATCTACACGCGGTCGGAAAGGGCGATCCCCAGGTGTTCGCCGGGCAGGCGGCCGATCCGCAATTCAAGGTCGGCGACAAGGTCGTGGTGCGCGACCTTCCGGTCTTGTTCTATACCCGCACGCAGGAGTACGTACGGGGCGCGACGGGCGAGATCGCGAAAGTCTCCTATGAAAGCCCGGCGGCCGAGGACGAGACCTGGGACGGACCCGACCAAAAACCGGAGTGGTTCTACATCGTTCGGTTCAATCTCTCCGAGCTCTGGCACGGCTACACCGGGCCCAGCAACGACACGCTGCAAACCGAGATCCCCGAGCGGTGGCTGCAGCCGGCCGGCTAACCACGACATCGCCGATCTTTCGCTCGCTTTCTTTCGAAGGGACGCCACATGACTGATCACGATCACGATCACGATCACGATCGCACCGCCGCGCCGATGGTGGACGAGATCACCGACTTCGAAGTACTCGAGATTGCTCTTCGCGAATTGTGTATTGAGAAGGGAATTTTCACTGCCGAGGACCATCGGCAGTTCACCGAATTCGCCGAACAAATCGGCCCCACACCGGCCGCGCATCTGGTGGCACGGGCCTGGCTGGATCCTGCATACAAAGAACTGGTGCTGTCCGATCCGCTGGCGGCCAGCAGGGAAGTCGGCGTCGACTGGCTGCAGCCCACGGGTTTCGGGACGCCGAGCGACTTCACCGCCTTCCACGTCCTTGCAGACACACCCACCGTGCACCACGTCATCGTGTGCACGTTGTGCTCCTGCTACCCGCGTCCAATTCTGGGCAACTCTCCCGAGTGGTATCGCACACCGAACTTCCGTCGTCGCATCGTGCGCTGGCCGCGCCAGGTGCTCGCCGAATTCGGGCTCTACCTATCCGAGGATGTCGAGATCCGGGTGGAGGATTCCAATCAGAAGCATCGCTTCATGGTGATGCCGGTGCGCCCGGAGGGAACCGAGCGCTGGACCGAGGATCAGTTGGCCGAAATCATCACCCGCGATTGCCTGATCGGTGTCGCGCTACCCAAGGCCGGCGTCACCAGCAACATGGTCACCGATACCCGCGCGGCGATCCACCCGGCTGGCCAGTGACGTCGGGGTAGACGGGTGAACTCTTCGAAGAAGCTGTCGGCAGTCGAGATCACCGCATTCGGGTCGTTGGCGAATATCGTCGAACGCAATCAGGTGTGGAACCGGATGGCGGCCAAATACGGAGTCGAGAATCCCGTACCTCCATGGAAAACGAGCCTCGACGGCATTTGCGACGCGCTTGATCAAAGCAGTTGCGGTCCAGAGGTTCTGGACTCAGTCGACCGACGCAACGAAGAGGATGCCTTGTCGGCGACGGTGTATGCCGACCTGCCTTTCCCGGAAAGCCGGCTCGTTGCGTTGGCGCACTCGCTGCTGGCGCGCGGGGTGATCGACGAGTCCGAATTGGAGCAACGACTAGCGGCTGTGCGGGCCCGGCTTCAGGCGTGAGTCAGGCTCGCGCCAGCAGCCATGCACAACCCTGCCCTTCGCCGGCGGCAACGAGGTCGAGGTCGGCGAACGCGATGGGCAGCTCACCGGGTGCGGCACGAAACGGGCCCGGCGAGGCGCCGACTTCGCTGAGCACGACGATTGCCAGCAGGCCGCCCGGCGCCAGCCGGTCGAGGATGGCGTCGTCGAGGCGGCGGTCTCGGAATTTGTGGCACAGGACGGCGTCGACGGGCGGCCCGTCGGGAAGCCCGTCGTCGAGATCGATCACGTCAAAGCGGCA
>Ga0182030_10003313_pt1 | contig 34332 bp, 37 predicted proteins | sample 812S3MmetaG_FD_121299 | JGI IMG/M metagenome (GOLD analysis project Ga0182030, IMG submission 121299) | Permafrost microbial communities from Stordalen Mire, Sweden - 812S3M metaG (Illumina Assembly) | ecosystem: Environmental > Terrestrial > Soil > Wetlands > Permafrost | place: Sweden...
AAAACGTCGGGGCGCCGGGATTCGAACCCGGGACCTCCTGCTCCCAAAGCAGGCGCGCTAACCAAGCTGCGCTACGCCCCGTTTACCTCTTACTTACAGCCAGAGACGCTACTACCTCACCTTTAACGAACTTTTTGCGCGAGGCGTCGCGCCGTGCTTCGTCGCGGGATTGCGAAGGGCGCTGCCTAGGATGAGCGAAAACGGGGGATCGATGGGCTACGAATGGATTGTTGACGCGCTCGATCAGACGTGGTCGTCGATAGATCGGACGCTGCGTTCACGCGAGCCTGTCGCGTACGACCTTCGCACACCATGTCCCGGTTGGAGTGTGCGTGATGTATTGAGTCATCTCGTTGGATTCGAGTTGATGCTGCAGGGCAACCCGGTACCACCTCACGAAGGCCCCTGGCCTTCGCACGTGAAGAATCCGATCGGTGAGTTCAACGAGTCATTCGTCGATGCCTATCGCGATCTACCGGGGGTCGAAGTGCTTGATCTTTTTCGTGAGACGACTCGCGTCTCTCTCGAGCGGTTGCGAGCGCTCGGTGACGAGGAGTGGGAGAAGGTGGGGTGGAGTCCTGAAGGTGAGCGCCCCTACCACCGTTTTCAAGAGACTCGCGTCCTCGACAGTTGGATCCATTTGCAAGACATTCGAGACGCGTTGCTTGAGCCGACCGACGACCATGGTCCAGGAGAGGAGATCGTGGTGAACCGCTTTGAAGCGGCCCTCCCATACGTTCTCGGGAAAAAGGCTCAGGCCCCAGAGGGAACTATCGTCCGAATCAATCTGAGCGGTCGTCTCGCTCGATCCGTTTTGCTGGGGGTACACGACGGGCGGGCGAAAGCGCTCGAGACGAGTGCCGACGTACCGACCCTGGAATTGACGACGCCGGTAGCCCTGTTTTGGCGTCGCGCGGCCGGACGCATATCGGCCGACGCGTTCCTCAACGCCTCGGCGACCGACGTGCGGGGCGACGAGGACTTGGCGAGATCGTTCGTCGAGGCACTCGCCATCATGATTTAGCCGTCGCAAAGCGCGGCGGTACACTTCTGTCTGCCACGAGACTCGCCATAAAGGGGAAAACTATGCGTACCGTCCGACTTGCTCTCGTCGGCGTTCTTGGGGCATCGCTGTTCACGGGGATCACCCTGTCGTCGGGCGTACTCGCTCAGGCGGCCACCTCAACAAATGTGCTGGCTAAATGTAAGACGACGATCCTCAATCAAGAAGTGACGAAAGGGATACTTACCGTCGCCACGGACAATCCCGGATACACGCCTTGGTTCGTGAACAACACACCATCGAATGGAAAAGGCTACGAGTCGGCGGTCGCCTACGCCATCGCGACAGAGCTCGGCGTGAAGAAGAAGGACGTCAAGTGGGTCGTCGAGCCCTTTGACTCCAGTTATCTCGCGGGCAAGAAGGCGTTCGATTTCGACATCAACGAAATCTCGTACACCGCCGCGAGGGCCCGAGTGGTGACATTCTCTGAGAGTTACTACGACGTGAATCAGTCGATTGTCGCGTTAAAGACCGACGCCATCGTGAAGAAGCACTCGCCGTCAGAGTTGAAGGACTATCTCTATGGCGATCAAATTGGCACCACCGGTCTCGCCTACATCTACAACAACCTCAAGCCGACGAAAGCACCCCGCGTGTACTCGACTCTCGACCAGGCCGTCCTGGCACTGCAGACTGGCCAGATCGACGCAATCGTCATCGACACTCCGACCGGGCAGTACATGGCCTCATCACAGATCACGAAAAACAAAAAACTCGTAGCAACCCAGGTTGGGCAATTTCCGAGCACGGGTGAGCACTACGGGTTGCTCTTCTCCAAGGGCGATCCGCTCGTGGGCTGCGTGAACACGGCGCTCAATGCAATGAAGGCGAATGGCACACTGGCGGCGATACAAGACAAGTGGTTGGGGATTTATACCAGCGTTCCGCTCATCAAGCCGTAAAACACGTGACACTTCGCAACGAGACCGACGCCCCCCTGTCGGACGTTCCGATCAATCTCTTCTCTTCTCGACGTAGTCGTCTCTTCGTCGGGCGTCGAGGAATTGTTGCGAGCACGATCTCCACGGTCCTCATTGTTGCCGTGATCGTGGGGTTGCTCTACATCCCTAAGGGTGGGGCCACCGTTCGCTTCACCTTCTTCAATCCTCACTATCTCTGGCTCTCCTTTGTGGGCGACCCGAGTCACGGAATCGACGCCATTCGCGATGGTCTCGTGACCAACATCTGGATGTTTCTGGTCAGCGAAGTTCTGGTGTTGTTCTTCGGCCTGTTGATCGCGTGGTGTCGGATTAGTCAGTCGCCGGTCCTCTTTCCCTTCCGCGTCCTGGCAACGGCCTTCACGGACATCTTTCGCGGTATTCCGGTTTTGCTGGTCGTTCTGTTGGTGGGTTTTGGACTGCCTCAGTTGCAGTTCGGCTTCATCTCCGATCAGTCCCCGGCCGTGTACGGCGTGGTGGCGCTGACTCTCGGCTACAGCGCGTACGTCTCAGAGGTCATACGCGCGGGCATCTACTCGGTTCCGACGGGCCAACTTCACGCCGCTCGTTCGCTCGGTCTTTCTCACCCCTCGACCATGCGACACGTCGTGTTGCCCCAAGCGATACGCAACGTCATCCCGCCGCTACTCAACGATTTCATTTCGCTGCAGAAGGACACGGCCCTCGTCTCTGTACTAGGCGCCGTCGAATCGGTGCGGGCCGCGCAAATATTTGCCGCGGCCGATTTCAACGAAAGCGGCCTTGTCGTGGCCGCCATGTTCTTCCTCGTTCTCACCATACCTATGACGCGCCTCACCGATCGCCTGGTCGCGAGAGATCGAGGGCGCCGGTTGGCGTTGATTCTATGAACGACGTCATCCTCCAACTGGACTCGGTGGTGAAGCGCTTCAACGACAACGAAGTGTTGCGTGACATTTCCCTCGAGTTGCGACGTCACGAGGTGGTCTGTCTCATCGGGGCCTCTGGTTCAGGAAAGTCGACGCTCCTGCGCTGCGTTAATCTTCTCGATCGCATCGACGGAGGAGAGATCACGCTCTTCGGCCAGAGCCTGATGGATCCTCGTATTGATCCCAAACTGGTGCGACGCCATATTGGTATCGTTTTTCAGTCGTACAACCTCTTCCCCCACCTGAGCGTGCTCGACAACATCGTCCTCGGGCCTGTCAAGGCGCAAAAACGCAAGCGCGACGAGGTTCGCGAAGAAGCCATGGTGTTACTCGAGCGCATTGGGCTCAAAGAACGAGCCAACGACTATCCCGAGCGGCTCTCGGGCGGGCAACAACAGCGCGTCGCCATCGTGCGTTCGCTCGCTATGAAGCCCGCGATTTTGCTGCTGGACGAGGTGACAAGCGCGCTGGACCCGACCCTCGTGGGTGAAGTTCTCGACCTCCTCACAGAACTGGCGCATCAGGGCATGACTATGCTGATCGCCACTCACGAGATGAGTTTTGCGCGAGACGTGGCTCACGAGGTTGCCTACCTCGACCAAGGCGTACTCGTGGAAAAAGGTACTCCCGCGGAGATTTTCACCTCACCGCGCGAGGAGTCGACGAAAAACTTTCTCAGTCGCGTTCACTAGGCCCGATCGACCCTCGTCCCGAGGCCCTACGGGCGACGAGGTAAGACCAGTGATCGCCCGGCAGTAGGCTGGCGTCTCTTATGCACGCCACTACCACCACCCTGGAAAACAACCACGTCAAGCTCATCGTTGAGGTCGACGAGCCCGAGATGGCCGAGGCCATCGACGCCGCGGCTGCCAAGCTCTCGAAACAGGTCAGCATCAAGGGGTTCCGCAAGGGCAAGGTACCTAAGAACGTGCTCATGGCCCACCTCGGCGGACCGGGCGCCTTGCGCAGCGAGGCGATTCGCGACTCGATTCCCGACTTCTACGCCCTGGCAATCTCTGACACCCTGATCGACCCGATTGCCCAGCCCGACATCAACATCACGTCTGGCGAGGAGGAGGGTGTCCTGGTCTTCGAGGCGGATGTCGAAGTGCGACCCGAAGTCTTCATCTCAGGTCATGGCGATCTGCGGGTAACAATTCCGTCGCCGGTCGTGACCGACGATGAAGTAAACGCCCAGATCGATCGATTCCGCGAGGCGGACGCCGTGCTGAACGACGTGGATCGGCCCATTGTGACCGGCGACCTCGTGACCATGGACGTTCACGTGCAGAAAGTGGCGAGCGATGAGGACCCCATTGACGTGCCTGACTTCATGTACACCGTTGGTTCAGGTTCGATCACTGAAGGGGTCGATGAACTGATTGTTGGCATGAAGGCGGGCGAGGAACTTAAGGTAAATGGCAACGTCGGACAGGGCGAAGTCGCGACGTACGACCTCACCCTGAAGAAGACCCAAGAGCGCGAACTGCCCGAATTGACCGACGAGTGGGTGCAGGAGAACACGGAATGGCAAAGCGCGGATGAGATGCGCGACACCATCTTCGACCAGATGCGTCGCATGCGGGTCGCCGAGGCACAACGAACCCAACGCGACTCGGTATTGGTCGCTCTCAGTGACCTCGTGGGCGCCGATGTCGTTCCCGATGCACTCGTCCAAGACGAGACGAATGAGCGACTTCACGATTTGGGTCACCGCCTGGAGCAGCAAAAGTTGAACCTCGAGACGTTCCTCCAAGTCACCAACCAGTCGTCCGACCAACTCTTGGAGACGCTGCGCGCCGATGCCGTTCGAGCGGTCCGTATCGACCTCGCTCTGCGCGCACTGGTTCGCGCCGAGAACCTAGAACCGACGGACGAAGAAGTCGACGAGGAACTTGAGAAGACCGCCGAAGCGATGAAGGTCACCCCTGAGCGCTTGCGCTCGAACTTGCGCGACACGGGCCGCGTGGTGACGTTTCGCGCGGAGGTTGCCAAGATGAAGGCGTCGAAGTGGCTGAACGATCACGTGACCTACGTGGACCCCGAGGGCGTGACCATCGATCCGGCACTGTTGACGACGGACGAACCTGAAGAGGTTGACGCCTAAGGTAGTACCGTGAACGACAATTACCGAGCCCAGAACTACCTCGTCCCCACGGTCGTGGAGTCATCCAACCGTGGCGAGCGGGCCTACGACCTCTACAGCCGCCTCCTGCGCGAGCGCATCATCTTTCTTGGAACCCCCATCGACGACACGATCGCCAACTTGGTGTGCGCGCAGATGCTGTTCCTCGAGTCCGAGGACCCCGAAAAGGACATCAACCTCTACATCAACTCACCCGGTGGCGACATCACCGGCCTGCTGGCGATCTACGACACGATGAAGTACATCAAGCCCGATGTCTCCACGTTCTGCTTCGGCCAGGCCGCTTCGGCCGCGGCGGTCCTGCTCGGGGCTGGCTCCAAGGGCAAGCGCTACGCCTTGCCCCACTCTCGAGTTCTGTTGCACCAGCCCTGGGGTGGTGTGGGGGGACAGGCCTCAGACATCGAAATCCAGGCTCGCGAGATCCTTCGAATGAAAGACATGCTCAATGCCATGCTGGCCGCTGACACCGGACAGTCGGCCGAGCGAGTCAACAAAGATACTGACCGCGACTTCATCATGAGCGCCGATGAGTGCGTGGAATACGGCCTGATCGACGAAGTTATCTCGGCTCGGGCGTAGGTACCTCGTTTCAGGGAGTTGGGATCGTAGGATGGGTCGACGGTAGGTCGGTTCGTCGGAGGGTGTCCGTGACAAATTTCGGAGATGGTGGCGACCTCGTTCGGTGCAGTTTCTGCGCGAAGGGTCCCGAGCAGGTTAAGAAGATGATCGCGGGTCCGAGCGTCCACATCTGTGACGAGTGTGTGGGACTCTGCAACGATATCCTGACGATCGAAATGGCAGGCGACCGTGGCTAAGTTCGGCGAAGGCAGCGACCTTATTAAGTGCAGCTTCTGCGCGAAGGGTCAAAAACAGGTCAAGAAACTGATCGCCGGTCCGAGCGTGTACATCTGCGACGAGTGCATCGACCTTTGCAACGACATCATCGCCGACGAGTTCGGTGACCGCCCCGAGTTCGTTCTCGATGAACTTCCCACACCGCGCGAGATCTCGGCGTTTCTGGACGAGTTTGTGATCGGCCAAGTGGACGCGAAGAAGATTCTCGCCGTGGCGGTCTACAACCATTACAAACGAATTCAGACCGGCCCGTTGCACGACGAGGACGTCGAAGTCGCGAAGTCCAACGTCCTACTTTTGGGCCCCACGGGTTGTGGCAAGACGTTCCTCGCCCAGACACTCGCGCGCATGCTGAACGTTCCTTTCGCCATCGCCGACGCCACCGCACTGACCGAGGCCGGTTACGTCGGTGAGGACGTCGAAAACATCCTCTTGAAATTGCTTTCGGCGGCCGATTTCGACGTGAAGCGTGCTGAGCGCGGGATTATCTACATCGACGAGATCGACAAGATCGCCCGCAAGGCGGAGAATCCCTCGATCACGCGCGACGTGTCGGGCGAGGGCGTGCAACAGGCGCTCCTCAAGATTCTCGAGGGAACGGTGGCGAGTGTGCCACCGCAGGGAGGCCGCAAGCACCCGCACCAAGAGTTCATCAACATCGACACCGCGAACATCTTGTTCGTCTGCGGTGGTGCGTTTGCCGGTCTCGAAGAGATCATCGAACGTCGTCTCGGCAAGAAGTCGATGGGGTTCAATCAGCCCGTCCAGTCGAAGCGCAAGGGCGACATCGAACTCTTTCGACACGTCTTACCCGAGGACATGGTCAAGTTTGGACTCATCCCCGAGTTCATCGGTCGACTTCCGATCATCGGTGCGGTGCAGCAACTTGATCGTGACATGTTGATTCAGGTCCTCACGGAACCAAAGAACTCACTCGTGAAGCAGTTCCAGCAAGTGCTCGCCATGGACGGCGTCGAGTTGGTGATCGAAGAAGAAGCGCTTGAAGCGATCGCCGACCTTGCTCTCGAACGTGCCACCGGCGCTCGCGGACTTCGTTCCATCCTCGAACACGTGCTCCTCGAACCGATGTACGACGTTCCGGGTCGCAGCGACGTCGTGAAGTGCGTCGTCACCGCGGCATCAGTGCGTCAACACGAGGCGCCGACCTACGAAATGCGAAAGGCGACGCGAACTCGTCGCGCGAGCTAACCCGTGCGCTTTACCTCGTACGCGGAAGCGTTGAGTTGGCTTGAGTCGCACGTCGACTTTGAGCGATTAGCGCCCAATCACCAGTTAGTTCCTAGTCTCGATCCGATTCGTGACACCCTGGCTCAGTTCGCTGATCCTCAGGGCGACTACCCGACGATTCATATCACCGGCACCAACGGCAAGGGCACCACGACCACGATTACCTGCGCGTTGCTTCTTGCCACGGGTCTGCGCGTGGGAACTTTTACCAGTCCCGACCTGCACGCGGTGAACGAGCGGATCGCCGTTGACGGTGAACCCATCGATGATGAAGCGTTCATTGGCGTTCTCGAGCGACTCTCCGACGTAGAGACGGTGACCGGCATCACGCTCACTCGCTTTGAGCTGCTCACGGTCGCCGCGTTTCTGCACTTTTCTGACGAAGGCGTGGATGTGGGCGTCATTGAAGTGGGTCTGGGCGGCACCTGGGACTCGACCAACGTCATCGATTCCGACGTCGCCGTGCTGACGAACGTCGACCTCGACCACACCGCCGTGCTCGGACCCACCGTGAGCGCCATTGCGTCGGACAAGGTGGGGATATTCCGCGGGGACGCTGTCAACATTGTCGCCACGACCAACGCCATTGTCGTCGAGATCGCGCAGCGAAAGACCGGAGAATTGGGTGCGACGTTGTGGTTGATCGGCGACGACTTCGTCCTTGAAGAGAACGAACTGGCACTTGGCGGCCGGGCCATCTCTTTGCGCACGCCGTATGCCCATTACGACGAAGTCTTCGTCGCGTTGCACGGCATTCATCAAGGAGTCAATGCCGCGACGGCGATCGTGGCGGCCGAAGCGTTCCTCGGACGAGCTCTCGGCGACGACGTTGTTACTTCCACTCTGCGCGGCATCCATATGCCTGGTCGGATGGAGATTGTGGCGCGCAACCCACTGATCGTTGTTGACGGCGCCCACAATCCGGCAGGGGTACGCGCGTTAGTAGCGACACTTGACGGAGCCTTCGACGTTCGCGGACAACGTCGCTGCGTTCTCGGCATGCTCGTCGGGCGTGAACTCGATGACATGATCACCCCGCTGGTGGGTGCGGGTTTCAGTGAGTTCTACTGTTGCGCACCGAACTCGCCTCGCGCCGTGCCCGCGCGCGACATAGTTACTGCGTTAGAGAGACTGGGCGCGACCGCCTATGAACATCCGAGCGCGCGCGTCGCGCTCGCTCACGCGCGCGAGCGATCAACCGATGACGATCTCATCATCGTCACTGGCAGTTTGTATCTGGTCGCCGAAGTGCGCGGGGAGATATTGCACGTTGCATCCCGGCACCTTGCGTGACGCTGTTAGATTGCCTGACGTGAAGAGAACCCTGGTGATCATCAAGCCCGACGGCGTCGAACGTGGACTGGCGGGCGACATCATCTCGCGTGTGGAGGTGAAGCAACTTCGCATCGTGGCCGCAGAACTTCGTACCATCGACGCCGAGACCGCTCGGCGCCATTACGCCGAACATGAGGGAAAGTCCTTCTTCGAGCCCCTCGTGACGTTCATCACTCGTTCGCCCTCACTGGTCATGGTGATTGAAGGTCCCGACGACACGTGGCGCATCGTACGGGCCATGATGGGCGCGACGAATCCCGCGGAAGCCGCGCCCGGCACGATACGTGGCGATCTCGCAACCGCGACGAGTGAGAACCTGATACACGGCTCGGATTCGATCGAGTCAGCGCTTCGTGAAATTGCGATCTTCTTTCCTGACTTGGAATAACGAGTCGCAGTGGTGCGTCGCGACCAAATTGGCCTAGCCTTGTAGCCAAGCGCGCGGGCTCACGCCTCAAAAAGGAAATCTATGGTTGATGGTCGGTTCTCACTTTTGGGTCGTGACATGGCTGTGGACCTTGGTACCGCGAACACGCTTGTCTACGTTCGTGGTCGCGGCATCGTCCTCAATGAGCCCTCAGTGGTCGCCGTCGACGTCAAAGACGGCAAACCTCTGGCTGTAGGCGCCGAGGCCAAGCGAATGATCGGTCGCACCCCGAGCAACATTCAGGCCATCCGCCCCTTAAAGGACGGAGTCATCGCTGACTTTGAGATCTGCGAAAAGATGTTGCGCTACTTCATCCACCGCGTCCACCAGCGTCGTTTCGCAAAACCTCGCATGGTCATCTGCGTGCCCTCGGGCATCACCGGCGTCGAACAACGCGCGGTCATGGAAGCCGCCGAGTTCGCGGGCGCGCGTAAGGCGTACATCATCGAAGAGCCGATGGCTGCGGCGATCGGCGCGGGACTACCCATTCACGAGCCGACCGGCAACATGGTCGTCGACATCGGTGGTGGCACCTCAGAGGTCGCGGTCATCTCGCTCGGCGGCATCGTGACGAGTCAATCGATTCGCGTCGGTGGTGATGAGTTGGATGAAGCACTTGTTGCGTACGTGAAGAAAGAGTTCCAACTGGCGCTCGGTGAGAGAACCGCGGAAGAGATCAAGATTCAACTTGGTTCCGCGTTCCCGCTGGAAGAAGAGTTACGCGCCGAGATTCGCGGTCGCGACCTCGTCACAGGTCTACCGAAGACCGTCATCATCTCGACCGAACAGATTCGCGAGGCGATCTCTGAGCCCGTGCAAGCCATCGTTGACGCGGTGAAGGTGACTTTGGACCGCACGCCGCCCGAGCTTTCCTCGGACCTTATGGAGCAAGGAATTGTCCTCACCGGAGGCGGCGCGTTGCTCGCGGGGATAGCGGCCCGCCTGGAGTACGAGACCAATATGCCGATCATTGTGGCGAATGACCCTTTGAACTGCGTGGCGCTCGGCAGTGGCATGTGTCTCGAAGAGCTTGACGTCTTCGCGCGCATGTTGAAGACCAGTCCTTCGCGGTAACCCGTGGCCACGGACCGTTCGCGGCGACGCACGTGGACCTTCGGCGTGGCCATCGTCGTCACGCTCCTCATCCTGTATTTGACGACCGGCGTCGCGTCGGGTCTGCGAAGCGGCGTCAATATCATCCTCACGCCCTTTAGTTGGGCGGTGAACTCGATCGCTCACCCGCTGGGACACATGTTGGCGGGTACGGTCAACTACAGCGACGTGGTCGCACAAAACCAGAAGCTCCGGTACCAACTGGCCAAGGCCAACGAGCGCGCGAATGAAGGCTGGGCCTTCGCGCGCGAATTGCAGCAGCTAACCACCGGGCTCAATGTGCCCTTCGTTGGATCACTGCCGACCGTCGCCGCCCAAGTCACCACGAACTCTCCCACGAACTTCTCCGCCTCGGTCACCATTTCCAAAGGTCGCGATAGCGGGATTCTCGTCGGCATGCCCGTCGTGGCGAATGGTGGTCTGGTCGGTCAAGTCATTTCCACTTCCGCCAATGGTGCGACGGTGCGTCTGATCAGCGATACGAAGTCCCTGGTCGGGGTGACCTTTAACCCCGGGTCCACGACCCTCGCCGTTTCAGGGCGAGGAGTGAACAACGGATTGGGTGCCACCTCGGTACCGCTCAACTCCGGGATCCAACAAGGTACGAAACTCTCGACTGACGGTCTGAATGGCGCGCTCTATCCGGCCGGTCTGCCCGTAGCGACCGTAAAGACGGTGTCCTTGACGCCCGGCGCCGCTACGTACAACCTGACGCTGCAACCGGCGGCCAATCTTCGACAGTTGTCGTACCTGGACGTCATACTCTGGGAGCCCTCTGCGTGAGACGCGTGCTGGTGCCCGTGACTCTCGTCACTCTGATCATTGTGGCCGTTCAACTGTCGGTTTTCTCCAGCCTGAGGGTGAGCGGCGTCGTCATCATGATCGTGTGGCTTTGGCCCCTCGCCATGGGGCTCGCGGGAATGACCGCCCTCGCGCTCTGGTGCGCGATCCTGGCGGGCGTGTTCTTCGACACACACGCCGTGACGCCTTTTGGCCTCACGGCAATTGTGGCCCTTGCCCTGGCCTATGGCGCCTCGCGCCTCGGCAAGGAGGGAGTAGGCGACCTTGATTCGGCGGCGTGGTGGGTGACGCCCGCGATTGGCGCCGCGGCCGGTTTCGTGGCGCCCGCCATTTTTGTCGGGGCCAGCTTCTTTACCTTGAACTTCTCACTGTGGCGTGACAGCCTCCTCACCGCGATGGTGGTCAACGCTGTGGCGTTCGCTATTCTGGCCCGACCCATGACGCGCTTGGCGCATTGGGCGAGCAACTTCGGCGGAAATCGCCGATGAAGGGTTCGTGGCGTAATCGCCCCACCGGTTCGAGGTTTTCCCGGTTGTGGCGCCCGTGGGTGTCGCTACACCCCTTTCGCGGGCGCGGCCTCACCATCAATGAACGAAAGACTGTCGGCATCCGAGACCTCATGGCCTCGCCCGACGAGGTCGAGTCGCGCCCGGCGCGACGCTGGATCGTGATTGGCGGATTCTTCGTCATACTCTTTGTCGCGCTCATCGTGCGACTGTTCTTTCTTCAGGTGGTTGACTACCAAGCGTCGGTGAAGACAGTGGCCTCCAACTCACTGCGCCAAACGACGATCCCGGCCACCCGAGGTGAGATCCTGGATCGTCAGGGCCACCCGCTCGTTAATAACATCACCACCACTGAGATCCGATTATCGCGCGAAGACGCGTCGCTGTATCCGGCCGTCAAGGGTTCGCTGTCATCACTGACCGGCATCAGCGTCAACAAGATCCAGGCCGATCTCAACGACCTGCAATACAGCCCCTATCAGCCTGCGCCCATCATGGCCAACGCCCCCGCACGCGACGTCGAGTTCATCAAACTTCATCCGGGCGAGTTCCCCGGGGTCAGTGTGCTCGACGCGTCCCAGCGTCACTACCCCAATGGCGGCAACGTGGCCGCTCAGGTCCTCGGGTACGTCGGTCCCATTACCAGCCAGGAAATCGCCGCGAGTCCGGGCGCCGGCTACGAGGCCGACTCCACGATCGGAAAGACCGGCATCGAGGGATACTACGAGTCGTACCTGCGCGGTAAGCAAGGCAAGAGCACCCTGGAAGTTAGCGCCACCGGCCACGTGCTCACCGCGATCAAGACGACTCAGCCGACGGTGGGCGACTCGGTGGTGCTGAACATCGATACCCCCTTGCAAACGGCCCTCGGGAACTACCTCTCCTCAGAGATCCTGGCTGACCGTCACTCCATCGACCCCGTCTCTCACAAGGTTCCCGAGGCGATCAACGGCGCGGCCGTGGTCTTAGATCTGAACAACGGAGAGGTTCTGGCCATGGCCAGCTATCCGTCCTACAACCTCAACTCCTTTGTCACGGGACTGTCGAACTCGCAGTACGCGACCCTGCGCAATGAGGGCGGCTTTAACAACTACGCCATCCAGGGTCTCTACACTCCGGGCAGCACGTTCAAACTCATCACCGCGACGACCGCGTTGCAGACGGGCATCTTTCCGGCCACTAAGTACATCGACGACACCGGCGTGTTTAAAGTGCCCAACTGCAAGACCGCGCCGGGAAGCATCTGTTCTTTTCATGACGATGACAACTCCGCCGCCGGCAGCATCGATCTCTCGACGGCGCTCACCGTGTCGTCGGACTACTACTTCTACAACCTCGGGTACCTCTTCTGGACCCAGGCCGCTCGCTACGGCAAGACGCCCATCCAAAACGTCGCGTCGGAGTACGGATTGAACGAGAACACCAACATTGACCTGCCCGATGAAGTGTCGAGCCGTGTCGACTCACCCGCGGTTCGCGCCGAACTCCACGCCGAAGCCCCTGCGGCGTTCCCCCGGGAGACTTGGTACGCCGGTGACAACATCGAGTTGGCCTTCGGTCAAGGCGAGACCGCGTTGACGCCGATCGCTCTTGCGAACGCCTACGCCACCTTCGCTAACGGCGGCACTCGCTACGCGCCCGAGGTGGCCGCCGCCATCGTGAACCCGCACGGAAAGGTGGTCATTCGCTACACGCCTCGCGTCCTTGGTCACGTGAGTTTGCCGGCCAGCGTTCGCGACCCGATTCTCCAGGGCCTCGAAGGTGTCGTGAATAACCCGTCGGGAACGGGCTATGACCCCTTTCACACCTACGACCCCTCCCTTTCAACGTTCGAGGTCGCCGGCAAAACGGGCACCGCGAGCAACGCGCCCACCGAAGAACCGAACTCCTGGTTTGTCGGCTTTGGGCCGGTCGCCCATCCCGAGTACGTGGTGCTGTGTGTGATCGACGAAGGAGGATATGGCGCCGACGCGTCGGCTCCGGTGGTCGCAAAGACCTTTAACTTCCTCGCGTCGCACCCAGTGCCGGCGGTGACTCTGAAGTCCCAGTTGACGACCCCGACGAAGCCCAAGAAGAAGTCCACCGCTACCACGACCTCGCCGACAGGCCAATCCACCACTACGTCCACCCCGACAACGACGACCAGCGGTCCTTGAATAAGCAGTGTTCACCGCGCCGTGCGGTAGCCTGAAGGGGTTGGGCGTATTGACACACAGGGTGTCAGACGCAATGAACGTCGCGCTAGCGCAGGGTTGTCCTCCGTTACGCACAGTATTGAGGACATGACGTGGCAACCGCCAGTGCGTTACAGCTACTAGGAACCGTCGCGGTTTTCCTCGTCTCGGCCCAACAAGTCTTTCGGTTTTTTCACCTGGTCGACGCCGGTATCTCGCCGCGCCCGACTTCGCGTGGCATTCATCGCCACATCTTCAGCCCCAAGTACGCAAGGAGTACCCGTCGTGAGCGACGAATCCATCCAACCCTTACCCTCATCGTCTAATCCAAGAATTGGTGACACCCGACCAGCCCCACAAATAGGCGACACTCGTCCCGGAGCTCGAGTTCCGGGTCCCGGCACGCCGGGCACTCCCGGAACTGCCTCGGCACCTGGTCAGGGCCGCCGCCGCCGCGGTGGTCGCGGTCGTAGCGGTCAAGGCAACCGCGAGAACCGTGAAAGTCGCGAACCACGTGACGTGTCTACGAACGGCGCCCCTCGTCGAAACCTCGAAGCGCCCGTTGAGGCGTCTGCTCCTGAAGCCAGCGACGGCACCGGTCGCGGCAAGCCGCGCCGGCGCCGAGGGGGAGAGCGTCGTACTCGCGCGCAAGGTCGTTACCTCATGGCCGTGCACACGACGGCCGACGGCACCCACATCGCCACGCTCGAGGGCCGGTCAATGGTCGAGTACACGGTGGCAAAGAACGCGGACGAAACAAACCAAATCGACGGCAACATCTACGTCGGACGCATTCAGAACGTGCTGCCCGGCATGGAGCTCGCCTTCGTCGATATTGGGATTCCCAAAAACGCTGTCCTCTATAAGGGTGATGTCTCGTTCGATACGGAAGACGTCGACGGCGCGCCACAGAACAACAACAAGCGCATTGAAGAGATGATTCGCGCCGGACAGACCGTGCTCTGTCAGGTCACGAAGAACGCCATCGGCGCGAAGGGTGCACGACTCACCCAAGAGGTGTCGTTGCCGGGGCGCTTCGCTGTGCTTGTTCCCAACTCCTCGACCATCGGCATCTCCAAGCGCCTGCCCGACGGGGAGCGTCGACGCCTGCGCAAAATAATCGAAGACGTGAAGCCGGCCCACCACGGCATCATCATTCGCACCGCGGCCGAGGGCGTCACCGCCGATGACCTCGCCCGTGACGTGACCTCCCTCGTAGAAAAGTGGTCGGCCATTGAGGGCGAGGTCGCCAAGTCCAATCAGCCGCGCCTCGTCTATCGCGACCTCGACCTCGCCGTGCGCGTACTGCGCGAAGAGCTAAACGACGAGTACCGAGCGGTCTTGATCGACGACCGCACGCTGTACGAAAAGGTGCGCGAGTACGTCATGGCGGTCAACCCCGAGTTGGCCGACCGCATTGAGTACTACGACCGCCAGGTTGAGGAGTTACCGCTCTTTGAGCGCTACTTCGTGCACGAGCAGCTGCACCGTTCCCTCGATCGTAAAGTCTTCTTGCCGTCTGGTGGATCGCTGATCATTGAGCGCACCGAGGCCCTGACGGTGATTGACGTGAATACGGGCAAAAACGTCGGTACCAACAACCTCGAAGAGACCGTCTTTCGCAACAACCTGGAAGCGGCCGATGAAGTGGCGCGACAGTTACGTCTTCGCGACATCGGGGGCATCATCGTGATCGACTTCATCGACATGGAGACCAAGGCCAACCGCGACGCCGTCGCCTCAGCCCTGCGCCAAGCCCTCTCGCGCGACAAGACCCGCACCCAGGTCTTTGACATCTCAGAGCTTGGGCTGGTGGAGATGACGAGAAAGCGCGTGAACGAAGGACTCTTGGAGTCCCTCTCGGTCGTGTGCAGCGTGTGTGACGGTCGCGGCTTCATCGTAAAAACGGGACTCTGATAGCTCGGCGCGACAGCGCGCCGAGTCATACCTAGGTTCGCCGGGTCGCGAGGCCCGTGGCCTGTCCGCTAGTATGGAACCCTTATGTACGCCGTTATCCGAGTAGGCACTTCCCAAGAGCGCGTCACCGAGGGCCAAGTGGTCCGTGTTGACTTGCGCCCCGAGGAAATCGGTGCCGATGTTGAGTTTCAGCCCGTTTTGCTCGTCGATGGTGACCAGGTCACCGCCGGACCGGCCTTGAAGGGCGCCACGGTAACCGCGAAGATCATTGGCGCTGAGAAGGGCCCGAAGATTCGTGCTCTCACCTATAAGGCGAAGGCCATCCAGCGCCGTCGCTGGGGACACCGTCAGCACTACTCGACCGTCGAAATCACCAAGATTTCGGCCAAGGCCTAAGGAGAATCAATGTCCAAGACCAAAGGCGGCGGTTCTACCCGTAACGGCCGCGACTCTAACGCCCAGCGCCTCGGCGTGAAGACCTTTGACGGCACGCTCGTCAAGTCGGGCAGCATCATTGTTCGCCAGCGCGGTACTCAGTTCCACCCGGGTCGCAACGTCGGCATCGGCAAGGACGACACGCTGTTTGCGCTCGCTGAGGGAACCGTGAAGTTTGGTTTCCGGGGCGGCAGAAAACTAGTTGACGTTCTCGCCGACTGAGTTTTCCTCCTAAAACTAAGAATCCCCCGGGCGAAAGCCCGGGGGATTCTTAGTTTGCAGCAAGAACTACGCGCCCTTGACGGCCTTCTTAAAGGTCGAACCAATTGACACCTTCGGAGCTCTCGAGGCCTTGACCTGGATGGCCTCGCCGGTTTGAGGGTTGCGGGCGGTGCGGGCCTTACGCTCAACACGCTCGAAAGACAAGAATCCGGACAACACAATCTTTTCACCCTTGGACACGTTGCCGACAACGACGTCCTCAAAGGCCTTAAGAACCTCAGCTACGACGTTCTTCGTGGCGCCACTCTCGGCGACAATTGCTTCTACCAACTCGGCCTTGTTCACCGGTCGACTCCTTACTCTTATTGAAACGGAACTGGGCGTTCCCAGCAACCACCGTCAGTTTTACCGTAAAAAAGGGAAAATTTGCGGATATCGCTTAAGAATTGGCAGTGTTCATATGAAGTTCCTATGACGCAATTCACAAATCTCCTGTTCAATGGGGTATTCAAAAGTTGCCCACAGGCCAAGAATTGTGGATGCCCCGCGCGATGGTCTCGAAATCCCTTGAAAACCGTGCATTTGGCTCGCTAGCCCCCGGCATCACGATGGTGACCCTTGGGGTTCTTAATGCGCCAAAAACTCCGGAGAAGACCCCCTACCTAGAATGTGTGGGTGTCCACCTTCGTAGACAGCGCTCAGCTGCACGCCAAAGCCGGTGACGGCGGGGCTGGATGCGTCAGTTTTCGCCGCGAAGCCCACGTGGCCAAAGGCGGTCCAGACGGGGGAGACGGCGGAAAAGGCGGCGATGTCTGGCTGGAAGCTGACCATAACCAGGCCTCTTTGCTCGGATTTAAGGACCACCCCTTTCGCCGCGCTACCGACGGCCAACACGGCACGTCTAAGCGCCAGCACGGAGCCCGCGGCAAGGAAGTCGTCGTGGCCGTACCCGTGGGCACCATGGTCTACGACGCGGACGGGGAGCTACTCGTTGACCTAAAGGGTCCCGGCGATCGCTGGCTCGCCGCGGAGGGTGGGCTCGGGGGCCAAGGAAACGCGCGTTTTCTCTCCAACCGACGCCGGGCGCCCGCCTTCGCCGAGCAGGGGGAAGTCGGAGAAGAGCGCTGGTTCAATCTTGAGCTCAAGCTTCAAGCCGACGTGGCGCTGATCGGGTTTCCAAACGTTGGCAAGTCAACGCTGATTTCACGAATCTCGGCGGCTCGCCCAAAGATCGCCGATTACCCCTTCACCACCCTCGTTCCCAACCTCGGGGTTGTGCGGGTCGGCAACCGTGCGGCGCGCCCCGGCGATGCCACCGAGTTCGTGGTCGCTGACATTCCCGGCCTCATTGAAGGAGCCGCCGAGGGCCGGGGACTTGGTCACGACTTCTTGCGTCACGTGGAACGTGCGCGAGTGTTGTGCGTGTTGCTCGATCTGTCGGAGTTCGCACCGCATCCCCCAGACGAGCAGCTGGAGATACTGCTACGTGAACTCGGCGACTACCAAGCCGATCTGCTTGAGCGACCGCGGGTCATCGTCGGTTCCAAGGGCGATGTGGCGGCGTACGAGATGGACGGAGTTGAAACGATCTCGGCCGTCACCGGCGAAGGCCTCGACGCGCTCGTGGGTCAGTTGGCTGGGCTGGTGAGCGAAGCGCGTCACGAGGAAGCCGAAACCCTGGAACACGAGATCGTCATTCACCGCCCTGTTCCCGACGAGATCACGGTGCTGCGTGAGAGTGAAGTCCATTGGCGCGTCGAGGGACGGGCCGCGCGGCGCGCCGTTCGATTTCAAGATCTCACCGACGACCAAGCGCTCGCAGAAATCGTGCACCGACTCAAAGACTTAGGCGTCGATCGACTCCTCACGCGCGCGGGCGTGCGCGACGCTGACATCGTCACCATTGGGGCGCTCTCCTTTGAGTGGTGGCGCGATGAGGTAGGGACAGGACTCGATCGCGGCGAGCATCACCGCGCGACTCGTCGCGAACGACTGGCCCGACACGGGCGCTTGGATGGTGTCGACGATGACGAGTCGTAGCGTCGTCGTCAAAGTTGGTACCTCCTCGGTCACCGACGCCAGCGGGGGCGTTGACTCCCACGTTCTGTCGGACATCGCCGGCGACGTCGTCTCGCTGCGCGAAGACGGCTGGTCGGTCGTGGTGGTGACCTCGGGCGCGATCACCGCCGGTTGGGCCGACGTCGGCGGGGGACGACCGCGACCGCGCGACGCGGCGACCCTGCAAGCCGTCTCGGCCGTCGGACAGCCCCTGCTCATGCACGCCTGGCGTGACGCCTTCGCGCTGCATTCCGCGCGGGTGGGTCAAGTACTCCTCGCGCCGTTGGACTTCTCGCACCGCGGTCAATACCTGCACGCCCGGGGAACGATTGAGGCGCTGGCCGCACTCAATGTGGTGGCCGTGGTCAATGAAAATGACGCCGTCGCGGACGAAGAGATTCGCTTTGGAGATAACGATCGACTGGCCGCGTTGGTGGCGAATCTGGTGGGTGCCTCGCACCTGGTGCTCCTGACCGACACCCAAGGACTGCTCACGGCCGATCCGCGCATCGACGAGACCGCCACTCTGATTGAAGAGGTGACGGCCTTTGACGCCGACTTACTTCAGGCGGCGGGCACGAGTCGTTCGGGCGTCGGCAGCGGCGGCATGGCTTCTAAGTTGGCCGCCGCGCACATGGCGGCGTGGTCGGGCGTAACGACGGTGATAGCGCCCGCGCGCTCTACTCACGCGCTGCGTCTGGCGGTACAAGACACGGTGGGCTTTGGCACGACCTTTCACCCCCGCCCGGGGCGGCTCTCGGCGCGCAAGTCCTGGATCGCCTTTGCCGTCGCTAGTCAAGGGACGCTCGTTATTAACGACGGGGCTCTCGAGGCCCTTGAACACCATGGACGCAGCTTGTTGCGCGTGGGCGTCGAGTCGCACCAGGGTACCTTCGTAGATGGTGACGCGGTCGACGTGAAGAACCTCCAGGGTGAGACGGTCGCGAAGGGTTTGGTACGTGCGTCGGCCGAGTCATTCGCCGAGGGCGAAGACGTGGTGGTGCACCGCGACGACCTGGTCCTTCTCCGGCGGCGTTAACCCGGCCATTACGCTAAAGAGATGACAACCAGCGCTCTGACGACTCAAGGCGCTGCCGTAAAGCGTGCCGCGGCGGAGTTGGCTCAGGCTTCCAACGAGACGCGTCAAGCCGTTCTCACCCACGTGGCGGATCGACTTCTCGAGAGCGAAACCGAGCTTCTTGGGATCAACGAGGCCGACCTGGAGGCCTATCACGAGTCGGGTCCGGGACGAGATCGTCTGAAACTCGACAGTCAGCGGGTGGCCTCGATGGCGAGCGCGCTGCGAGCGATAGCTCGCGGGAGTGATCCCTTGTTCGAGGTCGAAGACCAGCGAACACTCGACAACGGACTTCGCGCGGAACGCCTGCGTGTCCCTCTGGGTGTTATCGGAGTCGTCTACGAGAATCGACCCAACGTCACCACGGACGTCGCGGGACTCTGTGTGCGCAGCGGTAACGCAGCTTTTCTTCGAGGGTCAGCGAGCGCGCAGCGAACAAATGAGTTTCTGGTCGGACTGTGGCGCGACGCGCTCGAGAAAGAAGGTCTCTCGAGGGACGGGGTCGCCTTGGTGCAGGACTCCTCGCACGAGAGCGCCATCGCCTTCATGCAGTTGAGCGACGTGCTCGACTGTCTCATTCCTCGCGGTGGTCCCAGCCTCATCGCGGCCATGCGCGAAAACGCTCGCGTGCCGTACGTGCTCGATGGTGACGGGAACTGCCACATCTACGTTGACGCCTCGGCCAAGCTGGATCAAGCGCTCAACATCGTTCGCAACGCGAAGACGTCTCGTCCTGGCGTATGCAACGCGGTCGAGACACTGCTCGTCCACCAGTCGGTGGCGCCAATCTTCCTGCCGAGCCTGGTCGAGGCGATGCCCGAGGTGGAGCTACGGGCCGATACGCGGGCGCGTGAGATCGTCCCGAACGCCACGGTGGCGACGGAGGATGACTTTGCGCGCGAGTTCTTGGACTTGATACTGGCCGTCAAGGTAGTGGACTCGCTCGATGAAGCGATCGACCACGTCGCGAGGTACGGGACCGGTCACAGCGAAGCCATCCTCACTGAAGATCTCGCGAACGTCGACGCCTGGGTCAAGCGAGTGGACGCGGCCGCCGTGCTGGTGAATACCTCCACGCGTTTTATCGACGGGGGAGAGTTGGGACTCGGCGCCGAAGTGGGCATCTCGACTCAGAAGTTGCACGCGCGCGGTCCCATGGGAGTGCGCGAACTGACCTGCTTGAAGTGGGTCGTTCGAGGAGAAGGACAGATTCGATGACCGCGCTTGATCCGAGGGAAGAACTAGCCCAGCGTCTTGGCCTCGCGAGTGTGCCGCCGGTGCGCTTCGAGTCTCCCGCCGAAGTCCTCCAACTCCTGGCGGCGCACGACTACCTCGCCGACGACGCCATCGCCTCGGTCGTCTACCTGGCCGACCGCTTAGCCAAACCCGTTCTGGTCGAAGGACCGGCGGGCACGGGTAAAACCGCCCTCGCCAAAGCCGTCGCTGACTCCATCGGCGCGCGACTGATTCGCCTGCAGTGCTACGAGGGCCTCGATGAGTCCAAAGCGCTCTATGAGTGGAACTATCGCAAACAACTCCTGCGCATTCAGGCTGGTCGACCGGAAGGCGCCAGTGGCGAAGAGTGGCACGACCTCGAAGAAGACATCTTCGCCGAGGAGTTCATGCTGACCCGTCCGTTGCTCGAAGCGATCTCCGCCAAAGACCCCGTCGTGCTGCTCATCGACGAGGTCGACCGCGTGGAGCTAGAGACCGAAGCCTTGATGCTCGAGATTCTTTCGGAGTATCAGGTATCGATTCCCGAACTCGGAACGATTCGCGCCCAACAGATTCCTATGGTCTTTCTCACCTCCAACAACACGCGCGAACTTTCGGAAGCCTTGAAGCGCCGCTGTCTGTATCTGTACGTCGGATATCCGACCGTCGAGCGTGAGCGTGACATCATTCTCTCGCGCGTGCCGGGCATCACCAAGACGCTCGCCGAACAGATCGCTCAGGTCGTACGCTCACTTCGCTCGTTGGACCTCAAGAAAGCGCCGTCGGTGTCAGAGACATTGGATTGGGCGCGCACGCTGGTGGTGCTCGGGCGCGACGAGATCGGCGACGAAGATGCTGCGGCGACGTTGCACATCTTGTTGAAGTATCAGTCCGACATCGAGCGCGCCGCCAAAGAGCTGCTCGGGCGCTCGAGGCCCGTTGCTTAACCTGCTCGGCGACTTCATCGGCGAACTACGCGCCGCGGGAATTCCGGTGTCGATGAGTGAGCACGTCGACGCCGCTCGTGCCGTCGAAGTCATCGACCTCGGCGATCGGTCGATGCTTCGGGCCACTCTGGCCGCCACGCTCGTCAAAGACGGCGACCACCTACCAGTGTTCTATAACGCCTTTGACGTGTACTTCTCCATTCGCTCCTGGGAAGGAACCGAGGATCTGCTGGGCGATGAGCTGACCTCGCCTGAGGACCGCCAGGGGGCACCAGGAGCGAACGGTCAAGGACCACGCGGACGTGGCGGCGGCGGTGGCTCGATGAGTGCTGCTGAGTTGGCCGAGATGCTCTTTCGCGCCCTTCGTGACGGCGACCTCTCTGCCTTGCGGGCCGGAGCGAGTGAGGCGGTCACGCGCTACGCCGGGGTGGAACCCGGTCGCCCGGTTGGGGGCACCTACTACCTCTATCGAACGCTGCGGAACTTGGAACTTGATCAGATGCACGCGCGCCTTGTGGGTGAGTCGACCGAGGGTGACGAGTTGAGTCGGCGCCTCGCCCAAGACGAGGCCCGGGTGCGCATCGAGCAACTGAAGGCCGAGATCGAACGGGAGATCCGTGAGCGTCTGGTGGAGGATCGTGGCGCTGAAGCGCTCGCCAAGTCCGTGCGCAAACCTCTCCCCGAGGACTTGGACGTCATGCACGCGAACCGCGACGAAATGGCTCAACTTGAGCGGGCGCTTCGACCGCTGAGTCGAAAGTTGGCGGTTCGCCTCGCGCGAAAGCGCCGCCGCCGCCGCCGCGGACCGGTGGATCTTCGTCACACCGTCCGTCGCAGCCTCTCGACCGGCGGCGTGCCCCTCGATCTGCGTTTCAAGCCACCGCGGCCGGCGAAGCCGGAGATCTTCGTCATCGCCGACGTGTCGGGATCGGTCGCGTCCTTCGCTCGTTTCACGCTGCACCTGGTGCACGCCATCTCCTCGCAGTTCTCAAAGGTTCGCAGCTTTGTCTTTGTCGACGGACTCGATGAAGTGACCCAACTATTTGAGGGAGTGGAAGACCCCGCCGACGCGGTGCTCAGGATCAACGCCGAAGCCGACGTCATCGCCTTTGACGGACACTCGGACTACGGTCGCGCCCTGATGGTCTTTCACGATAAGTACGCGCGCTCCCTGACGAAACGCTCCACCGTACTGATCCTGGGTGACGCGCGAAACAACTACCACCAAGCGCACGCCGAAGTGCTGGCCGACATTCACTACCGTGCGAAGGCGGTGTACTGGTTGAACCCCGAGCCCACGAACTACTGGAACAGCGGTGACTCGGTTGTCTCGCAGTACGCGCCGTACTGCGATCGGGTGATTGAGTGTCGCACGTTGCGCCAGTTGGAAGCGTTCGTGGGAGAACTCGCGTGAGTCTGGCCGATCGGCTCCCGCCCGAAGGATTTCGCCAACGTGGTCCGATGCCCACCGGCACGCGACTGGTGTTGATTCGCCATGGTGAGTGTGTCGCCAACGAGAAGGGGCTCGCTGGTGGACCTCTGGGCGATGGGGGACTGACCGAACTCGGCCGCTCTCAGGCCGAGGCACTCGCGCATCGACTCGGGGACACCGCGGAGTTGCGATCAGCGACGGCTTTCTACACCTCGACGTTGCCGCGGGCCATCGAGACGGGCGACATCGTCTTTCCGGCCATCAACCCGGACCTCGTTCCGCTGCGCGATGAGGACCTGGGGGAGTTGCGCGTCGGTGACGCCGACGGTCTGACGTGGACGCAGATCGAACAGCGATTTGATTTGCCGAACTGGGACGTGGATCCAAGCCAGCGCAACGTGCCCGGCGGTGAGTCACTTCTCGATTTCTTTGGGCGCGCCGTTGCGGCGATCGACAAGATCGTCGCCGGTCATCCCCATGAGCTCGTGGTCGTTGTCTCGCACGGCGGGTTCATTGAACAGGCCATGAAGATCTATCAGGGACTGGATGGCTCGGCGCGTCTACGGCCGCGTATCGAGCACTGTTCGATGACCGAGATCGAGTTCCACGAAGGCGCGAAGCGCCTTCTTCGTTACAACGACCTCTCGCCGATTGGCGTCACGTAGCGCTGGAGATACTCGGCCACGTGAAAGGCCATATCGAGACTTTGTGTTGCGTTGAGACGCGGGTCGCAGATCGAGGTGTAGTTGACGTCGAGGTCCGTCTCGTTCAGACGTGACCCGCCGCCGAGACATTCCGTCACGTCGTCGCCGGTCAGTTCGACGTGCAGCCCGCCGGGCCATGTCCCGAGCGCCTGGTGCAGGAGAAAGAACTGTGACGTCTCGGACAGCACGTCGTCAAAGTGTCGGGTCTTCTGGCCTCCCGAGGCGACGAAGGTGTTGCCGTGCATGGGGTCACAGGTCCAGAGCTCGTTGCGTCCGTCATCGCGCATCGCCTCCACCAAGGGGGGCAACAGTTCGCTGATTCGCTCGTGTCCCATGCGCGAGATCAACGTCAGTCGTCCCGGCACGTTGTCGGGGTTCAATACGTCGACGAGTTGACGCAGTTCGTCCACGCCCATGGAAGGCCCCACTTTGAGCCCCAACGGGTTCGACACGCCGCGCAGGAAGTTCACGTGGGCGCCGTCAAGTTGACGTGTGCGGTCACCGATCCAGAGCAGATGGGCCGAACAGTCGTACCAGTCACCGGTGAGTGAGTCCCGGCGGGTCAGGGCCTGCTCGTAGGGAAGGATCAACGCTTCGTGGCTGGTGTAGAAGTCCACGCTCTGTAATGCCTGGTCGTCGCCCAGATCGATACCGCAGGCCTTCATGAACTGCAGCGCGCGTTCGATCTCATCGGCGATGACTTCGTAGCGCTTGCCTTCGAGTGAGTTCGCTACGAACTCTTGGTTCCAGGCGTGCACGCGCGAGAGCGCGGCGAAGCCTCCGGTGGTAAAGGCGCGCAACAAGTTGAGGGTGGAGACGCTCTGGTGATAGGCGTCGAGCATTCGATCGGGGTCGGGGCGCCGCGCTTCGGCGCTGAACTCCTCGGAGTTAACGATGTGGCCGCGGAACGCCTCGAAGCGTTGGCCGTTGCGCTCCTCGAATTCATCGGAGCGTGGTTTGGCGAACTGTCCGGCGATGCGCCCCACTTTGATGACCGGTACACCCGAGGCGTACGTGAGGGCGACGGCCATCTGCAAGATGACTTTGAGCTTGTCGCGAATGGCGTCGGCGGAACTCTCGTGAAAGGACTCCGCGCAGTCGCCCGCCTGGAGAAGGAACGCCTTGCCGCCCGCAACCTGAGCCAACTGATCTTGCAGTCGCCGGGCCTCGCCGGCAAAGACCAGGGGCGGTTTCTTTGCCAGTTCCGCCTCGACTCGCGAGAGGTGCTCAGGGTCGGGCCAGACGGGACTTTGCGCGACCGGGTAGTCGCGCCACGAACGTGGCGTCCACTTGAGTGACGGCGTTTCCATCGACTCAGCGTAAGCGCTCCTCGCGCGAGAGGACAATCAACGTAGAATTTGTCGGTGAAAGATCGCCACCTCGGTCTCTTTGGGGGTACCTTCGACCCGCCGCACCTGGGGCACGTGGCTGCGCTCCAAGCGGCGGCGGCGAGTGGACGTTTCGATCGAATTGTGGTCACGGTGGCGGGCGATCCCTACATGAAAAGTCCCCACGTGGACGCCGCAGAACTGCGTCTCGCCATGGCTCACGCCGCCTTTGACGACATTCCTCTCGTTGAAGTGTCCACCCTCGAGATTCGGCGCACTGGCCCGAGCTACACGATCGATACGGTGCGTGAACTCCTCGTGAGGTCTGAGGCGATTGACCTGATCGTGGGGGCTGATCTGGCAACCCAACTCAACTCATGGCACGACGCGGGCACCTTGCGTGAACTGGTCGACGTGGGCGTCGTGCCCCGTCCCGGCGCGTCGACGAGTTCGCTCGAGGGATGGCGCTGGTACGAGATCGACATGCAACCGGTCGACCTATCTAGTACTTTCATAAGGGACATGTCACTGAGCGACGCAGATTTGAAAAAGTACCTGCCGGCGGGCGTCATTCCTCTCTTTCTGAGGGCCCGAGGCTAAAGTCGAGGCAATGGCAGTTCGAATCTTCGACCTGACGGAACCGCAGTCGACGCTGCAGGTTCTTGACGCCGCGCCGCGTCGTCAGCATGTTCGACGCACCAAACAGCGCTACGCCATCGTGGGCGTGGCGTCACTGGCCGTTCCTTTCTTCGCCGCTCTGGTTGTACTTGGGGTGGCCCACTGAGTTCGCAGGCGGGGTGGCGCGCTGAGTGACACTGTGACGAGCGGCGAGTTGTCTCGGGGCACCTATTCGACCTACGTAACGACGTTGTTGAACGCGGCTGTCGTAGCGACCGAAGAGAAGCTCGGTATCGACACTGTCGTCTTGGACCTGCGCGAACTCGTTGATGCCTTCGATGCACTGGTCATTACCTCGGGTCGCAACGATCGACAAGTCCGCGCCATCGCCCAAGAGATCGAGCGATTGGTGGATCTCGCTCTCGGCGTGAAGCCCAACCACGTCGAAGGGCTCGTAGCCGGTGAGTGGGTGGCGCTCGACTACGGCGACGTCATCGTGCACGTCTTTGACGAGAGTGCCCGCGACTACTACGACCTCGAACACCTGTGGAGTGCGGCCCCCGCGCTCCGCCCTCAGCCCACTCGCTAGCCGTTCAACAGGCTCCGAAAGTCCCCCGGCGTGACGAGCGTGGCGTGTTTCCCGTTGGGTAACAGCACGTTCTGAGTCACGCCGGCCACGCGAATCACCAGTCCTCGCTTCGCGCCGACCACGGAGGCGGTCAGCACTAACTGGCCAATCGCGAGGAGCTGCTGCTTTCGAGACAGTTTGTCGAGAGAGGTCGCGAAGTTAATGACACCGACGCCGGTGGATTCGGCGACCTTGGCGGAGATGACGAACAGAGACTTCGGCAGGGCCGAGGTGTAGCCGGCCGACTTTTCGATTTTCGTCGGTCCCAGCAGAAGTTGTTCGATGACCGTGGCGAGGGCCGGCGGCTCGGGCACGATCCGGCTGGAGGGTGCGAGATCACCGGCCGCGTCGACGATATAGACGGGCTGGGTGATAAATCGCACCCGTACGTGGTTGGTGCCGGGAATGGTCGGGCTAAGCAAGCTGAAGGGAACTGACTTCACGCGAACAGGTGAGGAGTTCGGGGCGACGAGGGTGCAGCCCGAGAGCGCGAGTGCGCCGACCAAGAATAAGAGAACGACGCGGTACTTCATTCGAGCGCCTCTTCCTCGTAGGGCAGCAAAATCTGGAATCGCGCGCCGCCCTCCGGACTTTCCAGAACGCGGATGGTGCCGCCAAAAGCGCGGACGTGGTCGCGCACCAGAGCGAGTCCGAGTCCCGTGCCCCGAGCGATCCCCCGATCGTGAGCCGCCCGTCCGCGAAAGAATCTCTCAAAGACGCTGTCGCGCTCTTCAACGGGCACTCCAGCGCCCGCGTCATCGACATTGATGGCGAGTTGATCGCCTTCCACGTCAATGCAGACGTCGGTGGCGCCTCCGGCGTAGTAGTGGGCGTTGTCAATGAGGTTGGCGATGACGCGCTCGAAGCGACGGCGGTCAACTGCGATGACCGGTGAGCCGACATTGTCTGTGACGGTGACCGGCGGCTCCTCAAGGCCGTGTCGACGGGCGGCGGAACGAACGGACTGACGAACCAGTTCAACGGCCGGGACGGTCTCGATGACGAGGGGGACCGCACCGGCGTCGCTGCGCGCCATCTCGAGTAGGTCTTCCACCAGGGATTGGAAGATGGAGAGGTCGGCCGTCAAGAGGTCGAGACTCTCCTGGCCGGCGGGTGAGAGTTCACTGCGGTGTTGCTGGAGCACCGAGGCGGTCGTGGCGAGCGTTGTCAGGGGCGAGCGCAACTCGTGACTGACGTCACTGGCGAATCGCGCGTCGCGCTCGAGGCGTTCAACCAGTTGACTCACCATTTGATTGAAGGACTCGGTGAGTTGGTGAACTTCGCGGTCTGCGCGAGTGACCTGAAGACGAGTGGACAGGTTTCCCTCGGCGATGGCGCCCGCCGCCATTGAGACGCGTTTGAGGGGACGAACGGCGCGTTGCGCAACCCAGAGGCCCCCGGCGATGCCGATGAGTGAGGTAAGAAGCGCTCCGAGGAGCAAATTGTGCAGCAACGTACTCAAGGACTTCTCGAGCGAGTTCATCGGGAAGACCTCGTAGAACTGGGTCTCGACCGCGGGGATGGGAATGCCAACGACGAACATGATCTTGCCGTCCATATTCAGAATCTGCGCGGTCGGCTCGCCCTTGGTCACGAGGTCCTGGGTGTCGGCTGGGACGTCCTTGATGGAGGCACCGTCGCTGTGCGAGAGCTCGGTGTACGTCTTTACGAGAACCGCTGAGTCCGTGGCGGTCTCGATGGAGTTGAGGATGCTGTCGAGGTTCGGGGGAGATGTGTAGAGCGTGTAGCGCACCAACTCGGCGTTTTCGAAGCTTTCGTGGAGATCGGTGTGTTGAAGGTCATTCACCAACTCGTGATGCACGCCTACATACGTCAGGGCGGCGAAGAGCGCCGAGAGGATCAGAGCCCCGAGACCAAAGGTCATAAGGAGCCGAAAGCGCAGGCTCCCTTGACGCATTAGATGACCAGCTTGTAGCCCGTTCCTCGAACCGTTACGAGGTAGGTGGGACTTGCCGGGTCGGGCTCGATTTTCATGCGGAGGCGCCGAATGTGCACGTCCACCAGACGGCTGTCGCCGAAGTAGTCGTAGCCCCACACATGTTCGAGCAAGTCCTCGCGCGACAAGACCTTTCCATTCGCCGCGGCCAAATCGGTCAGCAGTCGAAACTCCGTCGAGGTGAGGTGAAGTTCGGCCCCGTCGCTGTGGCGCACAACTCCTTCGTCAGGAATGACGCGCAGTGCTCCCAGTTGGAAGGCGTTGGTGCTCTTTTCGGGACGGCGACGAAGGTGGGCGCGCACCCGGGCGAGGAGCTCCTCGGGTACGAAGGGCTTCGTCACGTAGTCGTCGGCCCCCGACTCGAGGCCGAGCACGACGTCGGCCGTTTGGTCACGCGCGGAGACGATGACGATCGGCACGTCGCTGGTGGCGCGAAGCGCCTCGCAGGTCTGAAACCCGGTCATGCCAGGGAGCATGACGTCGACAATGGCGACGTCGGAGGTCATGCGCGAAAAGAGCGCCACGCCAAGTTCGCCCGTTGGCGCGTCGTCGACGCTAAACCCTTCGCCCTCAAACATGAGTCGTAGTGCGGTACGAATGTGGTCGTCGTCTTCCACAATCAAAATACGAGGCATCCCAACTCCTTTGGAAACATGCCAAGACTACATAGACGCGACACTCGGGTCGAAGTTAACTAGCGTTGGGGTGTGTCGGCTCTTCCTGATGGCGAGCGGCCCACGTCGCGGTGGCGCCTGGAGAAGTACAGCGATACCTTGCGGGCGGCCGACCGCTCTCCGGCCACCGAACGCGCGTATTTGAGCGACGCAAAGGCGTTCGTCACCTGGGCCCAGGAGCGTGATCGGACCGATCCCGCGTTCATCACGAAGAAGGATCTCCGCGACTATCTGGTCTATATGACCAACCGGGGGGACGAACGTAGTTCGGTTCTTCGTCGGCGTGCCTCGCTGCGCAGTTACTTCTCGTGGCTTCTTGAGCGCGGCCACGTCGAGAGCAACCCCGCCGCGCGTCTTCTGGCACCCAAGGCCACGCATCGTCTGCCCAAGCTCGTGGTGCGTGAGCAACTGGACAACCTCTTGGACGACGACTGGGGCGAAGACGAGTGGGCCGTGCTCGACCGCGCGGTGTGCGAGCTGCTCTACGGCGCGGGACTGCGTGTCTCAGAGCTGTGCGACCTCAATCTCGACAGCATCGATTTTTCCAGCGGCCTGGTGCGCGTCTTGGGCAAGGGGCGAAAAGAGCGCATGGTGCCCCTGCACCGTAAAGGTCTCGAAGCCGTCAAGCTTTGGATCGAGGACGCTCGCGAGGACGTGCTGCGCGAGGACTCTCCCCGCGACGCCCTGTTTTTCAATCGCAGGGCGAAGCGACTCGGACCCCGCGACGTACGACGCATCCTGGATCACCGCGTCGAACACGGTCACGTGCACCCCCACGCTCTGCGCCACACCTTCGCCACGCACCTCGTGGAAGGGGGAGCGGACCTCCGTGTGGTGCAGGAACTCCTCGGCCACGAGAGCTTGACCACCACCCAGATCTACACCCACGTCTCGAAGTCGCGCCTGCAGAAGGTGCATCACGACAGCCACCCGCGCGGCAAGTAATCGCCAGCGGTTAACATAGACAGGCTCTCCCAGAGTGGGTGAGCAATGAGTTGTCCTCGTGGTTTCGTACGGTCGCCGTTCGCGGTGCTCCACGGGGTTGAAGCAACCATACGAAAGGAAACTAGATCGTGGCTCTCGTCACTCTGCAGGAACTATTGGACTCGGGCGTGCACTTCGGGCACCAGACCCGCCGTTGGAACCCCAAAATGCGTCGCTTCATTCTCGGCGAGCGCAACGGGATCTACCTCATCGATCTGCGAAAGACCCTCGCCGGTATCGAGTCGAGTTACGCCTACGTCCGCGACCTCGTCGCCGGCGGTGGCGTGATTCTCTTCGTCGGCACGAAGAAGCAGACCCAAGGTCCTATTGAGGACTACGCCAAGGCCTGTGGCATGCCCTTCGTCAACCAGCGTTGGCTCGGTGGCATGTTGACCAACTTCACGACGGTCGCCGGCCGCGTGAAGCGCCTCGTCGAGCTGCGAGCCATGGAGCGTGCGGGCGACTTCGCCAACATGCCCAAGCGCGAAGCACTTCGTCACAGCCGCGAACTCGAGAAGTTGGACCGCAACTTGAGCGGTATTGCCAACCTCGACCGTGTGCCCGACGCCATCTTCGTCATTGACACGAAGAAGGAACACATCGCGGTCACCGAAGCCCGCAAGCTCGGCCTGCCGGTCGTGGCGGTTGTCGACACCAACTGTGACCCCGACGTCATTGACTACGTCATCCCGGGAAACGACGACGCGATTCGCGCCGGCGCCCTGCTGTGTCGTTTGATCGCGGACGCGGTCACCGAAGGACGCTTTATCCGCCAGAACCGCCCCGCGGTCGCCGTGACTCCGTCGGCCACCGCCGTCGGCGCGTAACCCCACCACATTCGAAGAGGAGAACTTACGGTGACAATCAGCGCCAAAGACGTACAGAACCTGCGCCAGGCAACGGGCGTAGGCATGATGGATGCGAAGCGAGCCCTAGAAGAGTCAAACGGCGACATGGAAGCCGCCATCAAGTTATTGCGCGTCCAGGGCCTCGCCTCGGCCGAGAAGCGCGCCAGCCGCGACGCCAGCGAGGGCGCGGTCGCCGTCGTTCGTGACGGTAACGTCGCGGCCATCGTGGAACTGCGTTGCGAGACCGACTTCGTCGCTAAGTCTCAGGAGTTCGTAGCCTTGGCCGACGAGATCGCCGCCAGCGTCGTCGCCGACGGCGACCAGTCCATCGTCCACTTCAAAGAGAACATCGAAGTGATGCTGACGACGCTGAAAGAAAACATCTCCATCGGTCGCGTCTATCGCCTCGAGGCCGGGCCTGATGAAGTCATCGACACCTACCAGCACATTCAAGCCAATCGTGGCGTGAACGCCGTCATCGTTGTCGTGAAGGGCGCGAGCGAAGAAGTCGCTCACGAGCTAACGCTGCACATCGCTTTCGCGAAGCCCGAGTACCTCAGCCGCGCCGACGTCCCCGTGGCAGAGGTTGAGGCCGAGCGAAAGACCATCGAAGAGATCACTCGCAACGAAGGCAAGCCCGACGCGGCGATCCCCAAGATCCTGGAGGGTCGACTCAATGGTTGGTACAAGGAGCGCGTCCTGTTGGACCAGCCCTACGTGCAGGACGATAAAGAAACGGTGGCTCAGTTCTTGAAGGGTGCGTCAATAACGGCGTACGCTCAAGTAGTAATCGGGGGATAGGACAATCGTGCGTCGAATGGTCTTAAAGCTCTCGGGAGAAGCTCTGGCTTCGGCCGCGAGCGACGAAACCATTGACGCTTCGACGGTTGACTTTCTCGCGGTAGAGATTGCCGCCGCCATGGAGCGCGGGGGACTTGAGCTCGCGGTCGTCGTCGGTGGTGGCAACATCTGGCGCGGTGCGACCGGGGAGTTGGCCGGTATGAACCGCGCGAACTCTGACCTCATGGGAATGTTGGGCACGGTGATCAACTCCCTCGCGTTGCAAGACGCGATTGAGAACCATGGACGTCCGACTCGGGTGATGTCGGCGATCGATATGAACCAGGTGGCCGAGCCCTATATCCGACGCCGTGCCGTTCGCCATTTGGAGAAAGGCCGGGTCGTCATATTCGCGGCCGGCATGGGCAACCCGTACTTCACGACCGACACCCCGGCCGCCCAGCGCGCCGCCGAGATTGAGGCCGAGATTGTGCTCAAGGGTACACACGGAGGCGTCGACGGTGTCTACTCAGAAGACCCCCGCGTCAACCCCAATGCCGTCAAGTTCGACGAGATCTCTTTTGACGAAGTCATCGCGCGTAATCTCCGCGTTATGGACATGACGGCGATCACGTTTTGCAAGGACAATCATCTCCCGCTTCGAGTTTTCGACCTGATGGCTGCCGGTAATTTGGGTCGCGCCCTCGACGGGCGCCCCGTCGGTACGCTGGTGAAGTAATGGAGAACGAACTGGTTGACCTCGTGATGGATGACACTCGCGAGAAGATGGCGCGTGCCATTGACCACGTGAAAAACGAGTTCGGCACCGTGCGCACCGGTCGGGCTTCGTCCACGTTGGTAGAGGGACTCTTGATCGAGTACTACGGAATCGACACCCCGCTCAAACAACTCGCGAACTTCTCGGTACCCGAGCCGCGCCTGCTCGTGGTGTCGCCATTCGATAAGCAGTCGATCCCGGCCATCGAAAAGGCCATCGGAAACGCCAACCTCGGCTTGACGCCCTCGAGTGACGGGCAAGTTATTCGTCTCAACTTTCCCGCGCTCACCGAAGAGCGACGCAAGGACTTCGTGAAGATCGTGAAGACCAAGGCCGAAGAAGGTCGCGTCGCGCTGCGGGGCGTTCGACGCCACGCGCGTCAAGAGCTCGAGAAACTCGAAAAAGAAGAGGGACTCTCGAGCGACGTCATCGAACGACTCGATATCGTGCTCGACAAGATGACTCAAGACGAAGTCGCGATTGTTGATGCGTTGCTCGCCCACAAGGAACAGGAACTTCTTGAAGTCTGACGACGACGGTCCTTTCGACGACGAGCCAACCGGCCAGTTTCCGGTGGCCAGTTCGAGCGACCCTCGCGTCACGATCACGGGCGCCGACATTGCCTCCGAGATCGTCGAAGAACCTCCGATCATCGACCCCAACACCTTGCTGCCGCACTGGACGGACGCTCCGACCGGGCAGGTGCCCATTGTGGTGGCTCGCGAGACGGCAAAGGATGACGATCCCTGGTCGGCAGTGCCCGCCCCCGCGTGGCGTGAGGGCGAGGCCGACTGGGTAGCCCACGAAGGTCAGTTCGACGCCTCGTTTCTCGCGGGCGAAGCGAAGGTCGATGACGCTCGTCCCTGGGAGTTCTCCCTGAGTGAGGACACGACCATAGAAGAGGACGACGACGAACCGGTCATCGAAGCCCCGCGTCCCGCACCTCTTCGCGGCCAGCGCACCCGTCAGCGCGTCGCCGCCAATCCCCTCGCCGGCCGCGCGGTGCGCCAGGGCTCCAACAATGTGTCGCTCGCCACCCTGACGGGCATCGTGTTGGCCATCGTCGTCTTTGGTCTCTTCTTCGCCGGTCCGCTCGCACTGACCGTTCTCATCCTCGTGGCCCTCGGGTTTGCCGCCGCGGAGGCGTTCGCGGGCTTTCGCACGGTGGGGGCACACCCCGCCACCATCCTTGGCATCGTTGCCGTCTTGACACTGGGCGTAGCGGTCTACAACAAGGGTCTGGTGGTCGTGGGCGCGGTGACGGTGTTGCTCGTCATCTTCGGCTTCATCTGGTACATGAGTGCGCCCACGAAGATCGACGTGCTCGACGGACTCGGCGCGACGATCTTCGTCTACGCCTGGGTCGGCGTGCTGGGTTCGTACGGCATCTTGATGCTCGCGCCGCACACCTACCCGAATCGCAACGGCATGGCCTTCATCTTTGGTGCCTTGGCGCTGACCATCTGTAACGACGCGGGCGCTCTCTTTATCGGACGTTGGATCGGTAGTCGACCGCTTAACGCGACGCTGTCGCCCAACAAGACGATCGAAGGCACGATCGGTGGCACGATCATCACGTTGATCGCCGGGGCGCTTCTTCTTCCGCTGGTACACCCCTGGAATCTCACGCACGGTCTCGAAGCGGCGGTCGCGCTCAGCGTCGTGGTGCCACTGGGCGACTTGTTCGAGTCGATGGTGAAGCGCACTCTCGGACTCAAAGACCTCGGACGACTCTTGCCGGGCCACGGGGGACTCCTCGATCGGATCGACGGACTTTTGTTCGCCCTGCCGACCATGTACTACCTCTTGCACGTCATCAAGTTGGGTTAGCGATGTCGCCTTCGCGCCAACGCGTGGCGCTGCTCGGTGCGACGGGATCCATTGGCGTCCAGACTCTTGACGTTCTGCGCAGCGAAGGCGAACGTTTCGAACTGGTCTCGATCGCGGGCGGCGAACACATCAGTGAACTGGCGGCCATCGCGCGCGAGTTCAACGTCCAGCGAGTCGGCGTCAAGACTGAGTCGCACCGCGCGACGTTGGCCGACCTTCTTCCCTCCGACGTGACCATCGTGGTGGGCGACCCGGGGCTTGAGGAGCTCGCGCGCGACGGCGACATTGTGGTCAACGCCGTCATGGGTTTCGCCGGACTGCCCGTGACCCTTGGCGCACTCGCGGCCGGGAAGCGCTTGGCCCTGGCCAACAAGGAGTCGCTCAT
>Ga0182030_10003314_pt1 | contig 34331 bp, 45 predicted proteins | sample 812S3MmetaG_FD_121299 | JGI IMG/M metagenome (GOLD analysis project Ga0182030, IMG submission 121299) | Permafrost microbial communities from Stordalen Mire, Sweden - 812S3M metaG (Illumina Assembly) | ecosystem: Environmental > Terrestrial > Soil > Wetlands > Permafrost | place: Sweden...
CCCCCCCCCCCCCCTTCGCGGGGGGGCGTTTTTCTTTTCCTTTTTTTTCTTTTCCCCTTTTTTTTTTTTTTTTTTTTTTTTGCCGATCTTTCAGGGGCTTACTTAGTTTAGGTCGGGCGTTATTGGTGACATGTTTCATTTTCATTAGTTCAGGAGCTCAGGGCTGACCGTTGAAAAGCTTGTTGAGCCTTTGATGGTTGGTGCATTGACTACGAATCCTTGGCGCCGACGACGAACTGCTGAACGACGACGCGTGTCAGGGGGTTGGAAAAACTTTACAAATCGCGTCTATAACTTTAAAAAAGGTGATGAGGCAACAAATAATGTCAAAGGGAAGAATTATAGTCGTGAAATATGTTCATAAAGTCTAATTGTATGTAAAGATCAATGGTATCCTCAGACCCAAAGCCCACAGTGTAAGTAATCTATTTACAGAATCGAAGGTGTGCTGTCAGATGCAAGTTTATAAAACGAATGTAATCGAAGTCGAAACTTCAGAAGTCAAATCAGAAGTGAGAAAAGGGTATCTCCCCCAAACCCCAGTGATAACAAACACCACATATCCTGCCATTGCACCGAATCCATTTTCTTGTCCTTGTCCCCCGTTGTAAAGGTGCGCCATTTTCATAAAGTCATTGATCGATGACACATTGCAGCACGCAAGCGGCGCAGATGTGCATCGTATTCCATCAGAAACCCATAAACCCTATCCAGAAATGAAGATTGAACGGAGTGACGTGACTCTTAACAGCTCAGATAGCACCAGTAACGTAGTCTCGGGAGAAAAGCTCAACCTTACGGCGACGCTCAACCACCTCAGGCTCACCGAGCAAGCAGACGAGAGCGCTGGAACTGGTGCTTTGGGTAGCAATGTCGTCTGGTGCGTTATATTGGTTCTTGCAGTTCTTGTGTAGGCAGCCTGAGACTTTGGCGGTTGAGGACTTGGGGTTCTCGTTGAGAGGGTAGAGCATCTTGACGCCAGATGTATCTTCGTTGTTGACGATGGAGGAGACGTCGAAGTAGAGTTGCTCTGCGAAACCATCGAAGCGGACTTCTCCCAGCATGCCAGGGACGTTTTCAGCTCCCTCGTTGTAGGAGTAGAAGTTGCCAATCCATCCGGTGGGGAAAGTCTGGTTGTACGTGTCTAAGCCTTGAATTTGGACGGGCTCGAGTTGCTCAAGACCAGCATTGGCGGTGAAGACGACGTTTCGGGTTTCGCTGTTTTGGTTTACGAACATGACCATGTTCTCAGCAGATACAATGGTTGCGAGCGTGGAGGCTGCGAAAAGGAGGGAGTTGATGAATTGCATCTTGAAAGTTGTTTGTCCAGAAAAGGGAGGAAGGATTGTTGTTGTGATGGAAGAAATTCCGTCAAGTTGGTCAATCGTGCGGTTGCTTTGTGCAAGGCTGATTGAAGTTGGTTGTGTATAGAAGTCGTAAATGTCGTAGAGACTTTTGCAAACGATGTTCAAATGTCGTGGAGACTAGTTGCTGTCGCGGACAGATAGAGCTGGCTAGGTAAATTCCGTAGAGGATGAAGCTAAGCTAAGGATAGAATGTCGCGATCACAGATCGATAAGGAATGGATAATGAACACTGTCGTCTCTCTCCGAAAAAATGATTGTGGTTGTGGGAGAGAAGATGGGGGCGGGGGGGAATGATCTTGATATAAGATCGCCGAGGGCGCCATGACCAGCAAAGCACGAGAAAGGCGTCTGCGCGTCGGCTTGTGTCCGGCTCTTTGGACTCGGTGGGCATGCGGAACCAGGGCTGGTCCAGAACATGTTTGTCTCCATTGTTTTTTTCGGGGCAAGGCTTACCAGGAATGGATTGGTCTGCTCGGAGACTAGGGGGGCGAAGGGATAAAAATGTTGTTCGTGAGCTATGCCTAACCAGGCAAAAATAGGAGGAGCATTTGTTTCCGAATGTTCCACACTTCAAATGCGATCAGGCGTTGATTGGGTAGAGAGAAAGTTGGTACCTGAAGCCAACGGCCCGCCATGTGTTCCTCTTGCATAGGGCCTGCCAGGTTTTCTGATGGTGGTGTGGAGATCACTGTAAGCAATCTACCCAATTGCTTTGCAGCGGGAGATGTTCAACGTTTCCGTTGTAAGTACCGGGGTGCCCTAGAGGAACCAGCTTTTGAATTCCATTTCAGCCGTTCAAATATGCCTAGATTACTCTAAGGAGAGGAATATCCTTCAACATCCTCTGTCTGCTCTTTTCCAGATCGTGGAATTTCAATAAACTCGAGCATGCACAAGTTAAGTTTAGAAGCACGAGCCAAGTTTAGACATTGTGGCTGTGTTGCGAAGGATCGTGTTCGGACTGAGCCATGATGATCTGCCTCGATCCTGCTACGCAAATAAATCCCCGAGTCCGTTACCTTATCGATTGTTGGAAGCGACTTGGCATAAAAATATCTCTGCAAGTCAGATCTGACAAGTTGAGTAAGCCCGTGAAAAACTTGAGCAAGAATTACTCTATGGTGAGCAGTCAGCGAATCACGGGTTTGATCACAAGTGAAAAGCTTGCATAGCTTTTCATAATTCCCCGTAGCGTAGTCCGAGTTTTCCAAGAAGCTTGCAAGCACGAGTCACCGGTGAAAATTCAATGGATGAATAATTCCGATGAGCCCAACTTACTTTTGCGAATGAAGCGTAAGGTCAAGTCACGTTTGAGAAGCTTCTGATCACGACGACGTCAAGGAAAACATGACCGCGCGCTGGCATCCCAAAGTGCTCAAGGCTCCACAATCTGCGAATCAGAAAAATCGCGCATGCGTCGTGCTGCATGGTTCCTGGCGACGACCGTCGACGTTGTCAAACGGCTGTCGAATTGAAGTGCTTCAAAATGTCTTGCCCTTGCATTGGCTCAGGTACCCGATTTGATCGACAGGAACTGGTGAGATATGCGAGGTCAACCCAACATCTCTCAAGTCATTGAATGCCACATTCCCAACAGCCACAAAATTATATTGATTGCATCACTCAATAGTCGTCAGCAAGGTCCCACGAATTCAATTGTTGAAGTCTATTGAATTCACATCTGCCGATCTTCGAATCGTGACACGGAGGTCTTGTAAATTAAGGTGTGATTGTGGGTACGGCAGTGTGCCCGGAAGAACGATCCAATTCGGGAGGAAAGGCGAGTCGCAGCAAGGAAATCCCAGGACCCAAGTCGCTGGAGCCCCGGCTGAGATTTCCGTTGAAGCGTTTACGCCAATCGCAGTAGATCGCCGTGTTATCTGCTATTGATGAGATTTCGTCGAAGATTTCGAAATTTCTTTTTTCCACCACCCTGCTGGGAAGTTGGAAGGGCCAGCAAACAGCTTACAGAAAGCAGTGATGTCAAGCCTAGTTCCGAGACGCAGTAGGACTGTATAGCCTGTAAGGTATAGTAATCTCGGCGATGAAGAGAATTTTCACGACTACTGTCATCCCCGAGATGCAGCTGCGATTAAAAATCACAATCACATCCACCCTTCTCTTCTGAACGGCTGATTCCGATGTGAAAGCATGGGCCTGGAAGGTGCAAGAGCGAATGAAAAACCCGTTTAACCTTCAGATATTTTCTCCATTGTCTTATTTGGTACTGCCATTTAGGCAGAGCTCGCCGTCGTAGACTAAGAGACTTGACGTTATGGCGCATATTTGAAGAGATTCTAGAATTTTGAGCAGACGGTGCTCGTGAGCAGTTGCCAGATTAACCGTCGCGTCACTGGACTTGAAGCTGTCTGCGGAACTACAACGTCAAACGCGACGGCGCTGAAGATTCTTCTAGCTTATGCGGTAGATACCAGGGTTATGCCGAAGTGCATAAAATCAATAAAAGTTAATGCACGCTGTTGGCGAAGTCGGAGATGCTGATATGTACGCGATTATGCTGTGAATTACGCTGAACAGTGGTACAACGCTTGAACCAGAAACACCCCCCGTTGTACTTTGGGTCTGGGAAAACCCACTGTATTTTGTGGTCTTGGAAACTGAGAAAGAATTACTAGTTTAAATCATCATTAGCAATCGAATTCAATTCGAGGCCTAGACATGAGGGATCGCTCAACGAAACTTACTGAGTCGACAACTCAGGGTGGATGAATCTCAGACCACTGTGTATAGACTACTATTCCGACGACGAATCGGAGTCAAAACGTCAAACGAAATTTCTTTTGCTCAATCAGGCTTGTAGAATCAGCTTATGGCGTAAGACGGTAATTTGTCGGAATGGCATGATCACTATTGGGTGAGGAGAAAGTCTGAATAATGTGTTTGAAATTAGATGAGTGTTACCAGTCTCTCAGTCTCTCAGCCCCCAATGTCGGGATTAGCTTTGCAAAGAGAAAGTTCGGAAAACTATCACCTATTATCGGTCCATGGCATTTGATTCTAAACGTCCATTGCAACGTTCAAGTCGAGTCAGCGGCCTTGCTATCTGGTGTTGAGGAGAAACAAGCAGGTGCGGAAGAAGAATCCATGACTATGAAGACCTAAGGCCGTTCCTGATGTGGCCTCTCACCGTAAGCTATTGTGGGTAATCCTAACATTGCAACACAATTATAGGTACTGGTGGTTGTTTCTCCATTATGCGAACCCTCCATTGTATGAGTAATTATTTTCGAGGGCTCTGGTGAGATTATTTTAGTCTGTGAGGCCTTCCGAGGAAACTGACATAGCTGAACGAAGCCCTATCGAGAAAGGGAATGTGGATTCGCAGAAGGGTTCTTCAATATAAAATCAGAAAAATGACCACCTTTCTACTATCAAGAGGATAGATAGTTGGCTGCTGCGGAAGGTAAAGAGATTTCAGGCGATGTCATTGAGCGTAGATCATTTCCGAAATGACCATTCATCTCTCCAGATTCCCCTGCAAACAGAAGAGTACGAGCTCTTTCGGATATATAACAGTTCAAGGTTATTGGAAGAACTTGCAAGAACAGTCGACGAAATCGAAGAGAGGAGTCAGCAATGTGATGGAAGAAGCAGGTGCTTTTGCGCGACAAGCGTGTGGTATAGGACCGCTCGGAAACATTTGACCTTTGTTGTTTCACAAGCCTTGTGTCATATTATATAGAGTTGGGTTTCTCCTTCGATGACAAGCTTATCGAACGCGACTTCGAGACTTTGTCACCCTCAACTCCGCTCCCTCGGGCCCTTAGCTTGTAGCATTCTCTACGCATTGCCATTCCTATAGAAAGTACTCCACGATTTAGCTCGTGTGCCCCGATTAAGTATGAAGACGTTAGGAGCGGAGAGTTGACTTTGAACACTAGTTCTCAATCTAACCTTCGAGTGTTCCTAGGACTCTTGGTAGCAGAATAGCCGCCATGGATCTCGAGCTCATAAATTGAAGTATTGAAAATAGTCTTATAATAGCACCACGGCTTCGCGCGATTCTCGTATTCCCAAAAACAGACGGGCCGAAATCCAAGGACCTCGCCGCAGACTTGACGTTGAGCCTCGTTGGTTGTTGACACCGGCAGTCATTCCTAATTTCCGAAAGCCCAGATTCCGGGGACGAGATCTGTGTCCTTGGGAAGCGCAAAATGTGAAGGCGTTGACTGAAAAGGGGAGATCGCAATCTTAAAAGCTTCGATGCGCCGTCCTCAAAGGATGCGTTTACGACATGGTAAGCAGATCATGGTGTCTGGTGTCTCGAACAGGCTTGGCGTGTTGCGGCGCAGATCCTCCGCGCTGCTGGTCTGACAACCACCATTAGCAAAAGCCGCTGAGAAAGAGGGGCACAGATACCTAAAGAAACAGCCCACCCATGGGAACTCGTACTTGACGCCCTATCGCTATCACTATCCAGTCAGCGAAATCTCCTGACTAAACCACGCCGTTGACAGCTGTTCTTGGCGGTAACGATTCCATTTCAGGCTACTCCCTGTCGCGCCCCTCCATGGTTGCTATCGAGAAACACTCGTTGCCCGCTATCGTCCTTTGGGTGCCCAGGAACAGGTTTTCTCGTGGAGGCACAAGATCGTTGAGTAAAAATTCTCAGATAGGGCCCCATAGTTAGATGTTCGTCGAGTAATCCTCTCGTATTGGACCTCTTGGGTCGATCATAGTGGGGGAAGGATGACGGTGATTTGCGCAAAGCCAGAGAAGGCGTGAGGTGGGTTGTCTTGGAACTCTTGGCCCAGGTCAGTGTTGCTGCCGGCGGACCGAGTCGAGTGAGATGTTTGTGTATTTCACGCAAAATACGCAAAATTTAGGGGGGAGAGAGAGGACGGGTGATAGATTAGATGGTAAGCTGAGTGGTTTGCTCGTATGTTGTTTGGTCGATTGGGTTTGCTCGTAGAAGCTTACTTTCCATTTTGGGTCGGAGGCAGGCGGGAGTTCCTGCCTTCAGAAATATTTCTGCACCTCGCAAAAATACTTAATCAATCCTTCCCCTCCAAACTCTCCAACCTTCTTTTCTTTCCATCCAAGAAACAACACACATTCGTTGATTAACCTCAATACCCAATAATTCCACCTCTCTCTCGTTGATTTACATCAACTCACTTTCGTTCAAGAAAAGTACATAATCATCCTCGTCAATATGAAGACTTTCCAATCTCTCATTCCCGCCTTTGGCCTCGTCGCAGTTGCTCAAGCTTGGGGCAGTGATTGGAATTCCTCCTGGGTTACTACCACTGTCACCACTGATATCTTGACTACCTTCTGTCCCTCCGCAACCACCTTTACCCAGGGCCAGGTACGGTTCATATCTGCATCTTGCTTATTCACCTTGCTGACTTCTGCATAGCACACCTACACTGCTACTGCTTCGGAGACCATCACCATCACTGAGTGCCCCTGCACCTACGTTACCAGCAAACCATACTCGGCACCCACCAGCTACAGCACTCCTGTCACCAATGCTACTTACACTCCTGTCTGGGTTACCACCACGGAGGTTGTGAGTGAGTATACCACATACTGCCCAGTCCCAACCACCTTCGCCCAAGGAAACCACACATACACCGTGTCAACCCCTACTACGTTGACGGTCACCAACTGCCCATGCACTCACGTCACTAGTGTGCCCGGCACCACTGTCACTGTTAGCACCTTGACCACGTACTGCCCAACTCCCACCACCATCTCCTACTCGAGTCACACCTACGTAGTCTCAACTTCAGGAACAGCTACGATCCCCATCGTCAGCGTTTCTCCTATTTCTTCCGCTACTGTAGCACCAACTGCGACCACCTCCGCAGTCGTCACCAGTGCAACCAAGACTCCAGTCAGCCCAAGCACCACTACATCTGCACCTCAGCAGATCACCGGCGCAGCTGTCGCCAACGGAGCCAACATGGGAGCTCTCGCTGCCGCAGGTCTTGCCGTCATGTTCTTGTAGACACTTCGTCTCTTTCCTCTCACCTCACGATTCTAATGATAATTGATGGCAAGGGTATAGAGGGGACAATGGGAAGGAGTAATAAGGACGGGACATTCATTTGGCATTGGCATTCTATGATGGATTTCAAGACGAAAAGATCAGATATTTGGAGCTTCGCACAACCTTGCTTGATCAATTTGATCGTTAAGCACATAACTCTAATTCTCTTAGTACATAGTTTCTACGATGTGACTTGGAAGCTATGGGCTTCATGGCGGAGGGACAGAAGTTGCTTGCTCAGATAGAGAAGATAACTCTAATACATCATACATACAAAAAACCCCCAATTCCACAAAACAGAAAATGCTACCTGCCGTCCATCCATCCACCTGATGTTTATTGTTGCTGCTTTATGACACAACAAGAATCAATAGTTTATTGAACACGAGGCTGCAGGATGACATGTCGTTCGTATGGCGCCCACACCGACCCTCGCACCACCATCTGATCCTCGTAGCCTAATCCTTGGCAACCCAATCAACCGCTCTCCGGTCCACCAACCCCTCCGCACGAGCCTCTTATTGGACTGATGCAAGCGATGCAACATCGTATCTGTAGTGAAGAACATTCTCGGGGGCTATAGTATGATAAGGAATCTTACATAAGTATCCGATAGACTGGGTAAGAGATGGGATAGTGGGCCGGATGGGGTAATGGAAACGGAAACGGTAGAGGTTGGGGCCCTGTGGCGTAGATAACGGCGTGGGTGGGACAGTCAGGTCAGGTCAGGTCGGCGGCTGGGAATCGAGATGAGGCTCGTGGTCGTGCTCGTTTCGGGGGCGCAAAATAGGAAGGATTCGGCGGCTGGAAATTGGATGTGATGTGCGTTTGTGGCGGGGTAGTTGAGAGAAGTTTGGGGCTGGGTGAGCCTCGATGGAAGGGTGGAAAGGGCACAGGGGTGAAGAGGAGAGACTGGGTGTTGGTGTTTACCTACTATTGTATTTGGGGTCTTACTACTTGATAAATTGCATCTTCATCACTTGCTCACACAATGAGATCAAGCGAGATCTCCAATTTTAATAAAGAGTTTCATTCCATGATATACCTACATCTAATTCAAAGAAAAGCCAGATACGCTCATTATCGATCCGTTGAAGTAACCAGCCTGTCCCAAATGTACAAGAGAAATGAGATAGAACCGGCTTCACATTTCCCTCTCATATACAAGCACTTTACAATCCCATCCTCTTCTTTTCATCTCCACTGCATCCACTAGAATCTCTGATATCCTCCATGATTAAACCCTCCCGGAAAGCCTCTTTGTTGCGGAACCTGCGGATTCAAAGGAAATGACGGACTCCGAGGGATATTTGCGTTGCCACCATATCCACCCGAGTACGCATTCCCAGCACCATGGATCATCCCACCTTGATTCCCACCGTTCCACGCTGGTTGCATCGGACTTTGTGGAATAGGCGACACGATCTGAGGACTCATCGATCTCTGAATAGCGGGACTAGGAGTACGCGACGGAACCTCATTAGCCATGGCATTCATCGGCATCTTCGGCACAGGCGGCGGAGCATCCTGATTATGGCTTCCTGCCCATCCGCCAAGCGCATCTTCTCCGCGGGTAGAATTAGCATCCCATCCTCCTAAGCCCTTCTCTCGTAGCTCCATCTGGTCTTTGTATGCATCCTCGCGTTGCTTCTCGATAGCTGCGTTATAGGCGTCGCGTTCGCGGCGGCCGGCTCGGCGTTGTCGGATGCAGGTAAAGAGGAGGGCGGAGAGGAGGATGGCCGCTCCGGCGGCGGAACCACCGTAGATGGCGAGTTTGGTGCCTTGCGGGAGTTTTTGGAACTTTTGGGCTGCGGAGAGACTTGGGGTTGTGTCTGCGGCTTTGACGATTGTTTTGGCGGCTGTGGAGTTTCCGCTTTCCAAGATGTTAATATGATTTGACGATGGGATGAGAAAGGAAAATGTACGTACGAAATTGACTTGATGCTCTGCCAGCTTCCACTTCGGTCGGTCCATTCATATGCTGATCCAGTGGAGTAATCGCTGATCTGCGCACTTTGAACATACATCGTGTAAGGACCTTTGGTATAATCGGTGAGACCGCCAGCCCATTCGATAGTACCGTTATTGTTATCAGGATCACCACCTGCCCAGATACCAAGACGAACAGTCATGGGAGTTTGTGGGTAGTTGTTGCCTCCATTTGCAGCAGCGTATGGGAGGGTTCGCACCAAGGTGCCATCGATATACCATTCCAGCCTGTCGGACGTCCAGTTGACGGTATAGTTGTGGAAATTCGCGCGGGGGTCGGAAGAGACAGGATAATAGATCGCGCGGTCGAAAGAGGTGGTGTTGCCTTTGCCAAAGTAGTTTGTTTCGGCGTGTGTGCTGTTTCCTCCCATAAATTCCCAGTCGACTTCATCGAGATCATCGGATTCAAGAACGATAGAAGAGATAATTCCTTGGCCGGTCGCAGCTTGCATGATGACAGAGACAGATCCGAAGAAGATATAGAATTGTGATTGGATCGTTGGAGAGTCGCCTTTCTTCGCAACGACGAATTCGGCTCCATTCGAGCCATAGCTGAGAGAGCCAGCGGTAACGTTGAAGGAGTTGGTGACAGTGGTGGAGGTATTGAAGACGAAGTTATTGCTCATTCCAAGTGCTGGGTCGTTAGGACATGTCCCGTTCATAGGATTACAGGTTGTCCATGTTTGGGCTGAAATCGTCGTGAAAAGAGCTGAAGCTCCTAGGAGCGTTAAAAACTGCATCGTGAACTTCTAGAACAGAATTGAAAATAAAGAGTGTATTGCGCGAGGCGCGATTGAACAATGAAGAACAGTTGAAAAAGAGAGTAACGTGCAGAAATGCACTGAGAAGGTCGTCGGTCTAGTTGAAGGATGATGGATGAAGCGTTAAACTCGAGGGGAAAGACATGGAGATTGCGCTGGAGTTGGGGGAGGATTGCCTCAAATCGCTTGATCAGGTTTAGCCTCAGGGGAAATTGATTGTACCTTGCAGTAAGCGTGCCGCCGCCACAACGTATTTTTGGCGTCGGGGGCCTTTGAGCCATTCAATTCATAAAGAGCATGCATCTTGAAGGAATAACCTCAAAAGATATTTTGAGGTCAGTCGAATGTTTATAAGTGCTTCTTCAAACAATTATTTGAATGGATGGATCGTTTGCGTGGCCTACTCCGCTCCTCCACGCACGACTTTGGATCCACACTGAATCACTGATCCATGGTCCATTCCAATGGAATTCCATTTCTTCACTCAGGTCACGTTTTTGCCCCATCTTCAGGATTGTTTGAAACGTTGAACGGCCTTCTTGTTTATGTGGCCTTATCAGCATATTCATTGATCTTAATTAATCAGGCAGGCAATCGTCGTGGATTCTGGTCATTTTTATGACGATCCGTAAAGGCGGCATCGTCATTTGAGACAGTGGCTGAGCAAACCAAACGGCCGAGGTTTGAAACGGTCGACCGGTGATGGCCATGACCTTGAACATCGCCCCAATGACTTAAGAGGTTCAGAGGAAGACTTTAATCCTGTGACGTCTGCTGTGAACTCGTTAATTTATGTTGTGCATCATATGGGGCCCTGCAGTGTTTCTGTCAAAGGGCAGCAGTTGGCTGACATTTGCTGGCCCAAGCAGGGGCTTGGTAGCCCAGGCGGCTATCAAAGCTTTCGAGATGAACAGAGCCTCATTCTTCTTTTCAAATCTGCATAGTTGCAAGATGGATGCATGGACACATCAAGATGGTGCCATACGCGAGAGAACCAAGAAAGAGGGTTCTCGTTGCACGTCTAAGTGATAACATGCCACAAAGTAGAAGAGAACACAGTTTTGTTGCACATCTAGGAGAGTTGGATATAGGTGAAAACAAAAGAGGAGGGGTTTCATTGCCCATCTAAACCGTGCGATGTACGGCAGAAATTGAATCTTTTCTCCTATACTGAGAATGTGCTGGCTGTTAAAGAACCAGAATAGAGGGGCATTATGAAGGAAATTATCTTTTGTTCTTCTTGTTCTTCTCCCTCCAAAACGGTAAGCCTGATGCAAGGGAGACACGAAAGAGCCCGAGGTTGCTTCCTTGCCAGTATGCCAAGCATCAACCTACTTGATTCAGCTATCTAATGAAGTCTCGCATCCGCCTCACCTCATATCACCTGCAGCCCACTTCACACATCATCTTCATCACCCCTCTCCTTTCTCGCAACCGGAGCATCCTTCGCCGCAGCACTAACTGCATACCCCCTATTCCCCTCGTTAACCTTCCCCCTCCACTCCTCCACATACCCCGGTACCCCTTCCACCCTATTATACGGCCCCTCCACCGGCTCTCCCACCACCTCATAAACCGGCAAAACACCCGTCCACACCCTTCCCAGCGTTCCTTCATCCTCCAAATCCGCTTTCTCATCACTCGGCACACCCTCCCTAACCTTCGCGCTCCCACTCTCAATCACAACTTTTAGAATCGTCGTACTTTGCATCTCGGCTGGTGTGGGTGGTACACGGGTGTTTTTCCAGCGATTGGGGACGACGGAGTTGGTGATGAGTTCCATGGCGTAGAGGGTTTCTTCGGGATCGGTGACGGGACTGGCTTGTCCGAAGAGGATGGCGCTGCGGTAGTTGTAGTTGTGTGAATAGGGCGTGAGCGTTAGGACCAATCCGTCGACTTTGGAGGCTGCGATGCAGACGGGGAGACCTTTTGCTGTATTAGGCGATGATTGAGCGCGGGAGAGGTTCATGATTCGTGAGGAGACGTAGCCGTGTAGATAGAGGTCTAAGGGTTCGTCTAGGCCGGCCGAGGGGCGGGAATAAGATCCCATTTGGCCGATTAGGGGAATGATGGCGGGGAAAGGGTCGGTTGGGGAGGGGCTGAAGGAGACGTGGAGGACCGGTGTGGTGTTTATGATTGTGTGGATTGAGAGGAGGTTGTAGACAGCTGGAGATAGTTATTTCTTGGACTGGAGATAGGTAATGGAGGATGACCTTGATGCTTGTAGCGGTTGACGGTATTGTGGGCATCTTTGGGATATTCGAGGGTATGGCGAACCATGATGGTGTTTGTGAGAAGAGATGTGAGCGAACAGTCATACGAATGAGACCAGAGAGCAGATGTAAATGTGTAGAGAAGAGATATAAATGCGTATAAAAGTTGAAGAAATCCAGATGCTTATCTTATCCTTACCTGATTGAGACTCAGAGTACTTACTCTTCAGTCACTTCTAACAGGTGCGTCTGAATTGGACAATCACTCCTACAACGACTCGCACTAGTCCTCAGACCGAAAGTCCAAGCGATCTGCATCTCCCCCACTGTTGAACTTGCAACCCACGAAACGCACCATCTACCAATCATTTATCCTGTCCGGTACACTCTTCCCTTCTGAAGCAATCGAGTCCCGCCACACTGGCTGATGAGATAAAAGAAGTGCTATCCGAGATTGTCGGCAGTGATCGGCAAACCCCTGAGAAACTGAGGGGGTTCCCGAAAACGTGATATTATCTATTCGAATCCTAGCGGTATCTCAGTCCGATGGAAGATCCACCAAGACGTCGATATATCGAGCTCGCCGTCTTCCTTGACAGCTCTAACATCCACGACATATTAAAAGCTGGCTCGCTAGCCGATCGATTAGAAATATGCACGAATCGCTCCGCAGGAGGTCTCACCCCTTCGCTCTCAGACTTCCAAACCCTTCAACGCTCTACAGACCCCAATAAACCTCTCTATGTAATGATTCGTCCCCGAGATGGTGGTGATTTTATATATATATCTAAAGAATACGAGCAGATGAAATCTGACTTGTTAGCATTCAAAAACGCGGGAGCTAGCGGATTTGTGTTTGGAATCCTGGATGAGAAGAATTTGGTCGATGTGGTGAAATGCAGAGAATTGGTTGAGATGGCTGGTGATAGGCCTTGTACTTTCCATCGTGCTTTTGATATAATTCCGCCGGAGCAGATGGAGGAGCAGCTAGAGGTTTTGATTGAGTGCGGCTTTAAGGCTGTTTTGACGAGTGGAGGAGTGGGTAATGCGGTGGATAATTCCCATGTGCTGAAGAGGTTGGTGAAAGCTGCAAGGGGTAGGATTGAGGTTGTTGTCGGGGGAGGAGTGAGGTCGGGGAATTTGAAGATATTGAGGGAGACGGGGGCGAGGTGGTTTCATTCAAGTGCTGTGGTGGATGGTGGGGATGTTGCGAGTTCGGAGGAATTGATGGATATGTACCGAGTTCTTGGAGGAGTGTAGGGGTTAGTGGCTGTGTCAATATCTAGGGAGAACAAAGAGGAAGCTATGAGATGGTTCTGCGAGGGTTGAGAGCAAATTAAGAAAGAAAGTGCTGGCGAATCGTCTCACGAGGTAATAGAGGGAGGGACAAAGAATCTGAGCTTGAAGGAGAGCGACTTTGTTGATTTGGTATAGGGAAAGATGCAATTAGTCTTGCAATTCTTGATACCATTTTGCATGGCATAGGAGCATTAATGTAGGCCTCATCACAGTAAGGAGACAATGAAAGATGGAAAACGGATGGCATACCTACTTACCTTTCTCGTAGCAATTTATCTTCTTTCAATCACAATCACAAAAACGTTCCAGGAATCAACGTCATTCATTCAAATACCCAATTTCTCCTGTTAACATAAACAACGCCGATCCCAAACATCAACGCATAATCACAAGCCCCAATTCCAGGCTCCAATATCCTGTCAAAAATCTCAGAAAACTTGCTAGTTACGAGCCAACTTAGCAAAGAAATCACTAACACATAACTATCCCTCAAAGTTTTGCCAGCAAAGGAGATGAAGAAGAGTAATGCTGCTTTGACAGTGTGACAGGATGCTGTGGTCCGCGGATTTAGTTATAGCAGGGGGCGAATGCGAGCCAAACTATCAAGCCGATCTAGCAGATTGGGTTGAGGGCGAAGCAGAAATTGACGAATGCGGACATGATGGACCTCCTCTCGAGATGTTTGTGAGTAGTCTGTCTTTTTTGTTGTTCTTGCTGTTATGTGAAGTGAGTTTTGAATTTGTCTTTGCTTGTTGAGTGATCTGAATAATCTGTCTTGTTGTTTATTCGAAAAGGTGGAATTTGGTGTAGGGAGGAGGGCTCCAGTCTTTTTATATGTGGGTATGATACCTATCTTGGGTTTATTCACAATGCTTGTGGGGGTGTGATTCACGCTGCTGGTATTATTTCCCAGGATATGATCATGCAATAACACACCAACCCATCAAAATAACTGCTACACTAAAGCTGTGAATGTGAGCAGTGAATAGTATTTTCTTTGAGAGAGGCATAAAGTTTATGCAGCAATCAGAGTGGGAATGACCGATCTCCAAGCCCCAGCTTTTGCTCTAAATATAGCCAATTCAAATCAGGTGTATTTTATAAAGTAATTGCAATTAAGGGATAATAACACGGTATATAGGTAGCCTCGTTCCTGTTCTAGATGTAACGTACTTTTACATATCAGTGCTGATTCTGCTACTAGGTAGCGAGTGACCCTAGAGTCTTCGAGGAGCTTGGAAACGGCTAGTATTCCAAAGATACCGCATCTTTCAGCTTTTGTTGTCGCGTCTACCTTCGTGGCTGTTCTCTGATAGAGATTTTGGAGCATGATCATCCATCCATTGACTAAGCCCTAAAGAGAGATCACGATACTTCGAAATATCAGCGTCGATCAATGATAATGTATACTCTAAGAATATAAATGATTCTCGGAGATGAAGACAGAAGATGATGCAAACGAATGGAATGCACTCGCATAGCCTGGAAAGTATCCATCTAGACACGTATCACGTGTCAGTAAAGGGGTTTTCCGACCAGGCAATTCCTCAGGACTCGAGCACGATCACTTCAAAAGGAAGGAACCTACGCAACCGCACAAAACCAAGAAAAATGAGCAGTGATATCTAACAAAGGAGTTCCTGTAGTTAACCATGGGAATTCACCTGAGGTGAGAAATTCGCGACTTTCCAAATTTTACCTCCATACCAGCCGCGACACTCGCCTCCAAATAAATATAAAGAAACCTCTCTGGCCTCTCATCTTGGATCCTTCTTCTTCATCAACAATAGCCTTGGAGAATTTTGCAACGGGAATCTAGATTGGATTTCTCCGAATTTGCAACCGATTTCTGTTCAGCGCATCTTTTGCATTTGACATCCCCTTCTTTCGAGCGAACTCCATAAAGGTGTAATAACATCTTCCGTAACTACACTTCAAATACCAACCGCAACAATGGTCGGCAAGATTATTACTTACATTACGCACCACGTCGATTCCCACTCCATCTGCGCCATCTGTCTCGAGCCCGTCGCTCAAGATGCAGTCAAACTCTCATGCCATGCCCCTATCAGCTGCGCCGAGTGCATGGGCCACTGGCTCGAATCGCAAATCGACGCGCAAGAGATCGCTAAATGTCCCTTCTGTCGGACTTTTGTTGATTCCAGCAATTTGAAGGCGACGTCTATGGTTAAGGAGAGGTATGGTTGGGAGGAGGACCTAGAGGAAGAGAGTGACTATGGAGAGGGCAGTGAGGATGAAGCGATAGACGGATATAGCGATAGCGATGGAGCGGCCAGTATCAATGGTGAGGCGTTTATGAATGATGGCTGGGAGGAACAAAGTGAGGGTGAAGACATGGAGGTAAGTAGATGTCCTTGATCACAAGATACTAGATACTTTTGAAGACATGCTAACAGATTCATAGTTTGACACTGATGAGGAGGGAACGGAAGATGAGGAGGAGATTGGAGATAACACTGAGCTCACCATCGCTGAGGGAAGCACCAAGGAGGATATCATGAAGGTTGACTCCGTCTCCGCCTCCGTCTTCGAGGTCTCTTTGGACGACGTAAGTTCCCGATCGATTTGCTCTCCCTAGCTGCGGCTTCCATCTCTTCGCACTGCCATCTACTTTGAGATAATTTGAGTTCTCTCCATATGAGCAGAAAATTCAATCAAATCTATTGCCATCAATAGTTTTTTACTTTGCTTTTGATCAAAACGATGCTAACCAAAAACAGGCTGCTAAAGAAACCGATAACGAAGTCTCACCCGCTGCACAAGACGACTCCTCATCTCCAGCATTTCTCCAAGGATTCGGTCTCAGCTACATCGAGAGCCAACGTTTCAAACCTCTCCCACCACAACCTATCCTCTCGCCGACCGAACTTCGCAAGCAAAACATCCTCGGTGCTTCTCTACCAGAACATGAAATCCAGGAGCTACTCGCTCACCACGCAGGAAATATCCCCTTCAACTTCGGCCCTGACAATACCTTCTTTATCCCGAATTTCTCTTACGACACTTCTATTCTAGTTGCTGCTAAGCACCAAGCCGGGGCTCCAATGCATTCAGTAGAATACTACTTCTGGGTGAACGAAAATACGACCATTGGTGAGATGGTGGCAATGTGGTTAAGAGCGAGCAATGGTGTGAGTGCTGGCATGCAGTATATGGATGAATGGCACGAGAAGGGAAAATGGGTCTTCGAGGACAACGTGATGGAGGAGACGAAGACTGTGAAGGAGTGTGGGATGGGAAATGGATCGATTTTCGAGATCAAGAGGGCAGAAAATCGGAGTTGGTAGGAGCTGAGACTGAGTCTCGCAAAATAGATTTGCAGACTTACCGGAACTTGAGAGACGTATTCTGATGGAGTTACTTCGAAAAGAGACATATCTGCTTCGACATGGCTTGGCTGTGGGGCTGTGCTTGTGCTTGGGCTGGTATTCTCACAAACTCCCAATATCGCACACGCATTAATGGACTAGGAGCACAGCGCTTGATGCGCATGCACTCCCCAGACATCATCCATAGAACAAAGCAAAACGTCAAGAAAGCACCACATATAATCAATGCTTGGTTCCATTTCCACCGTGATCAACGAACAAAGATCTCGTCATCCTATGACTATTCAGTAATGGTGCCCGATCCCCGAAATTTCAGTATTGAAATCCCCGTAATCAATGTACCTCCTTCGTAACCCTGCTCCACTCTCCGCATGGTATTAAAGCCCCAAACTTTTGAAAAAGCCCTCATATTTTCAAAGTCTCCATAGTGTCAAACTCGTCGCATTAAAATCCCCATTGCCTCAAGTTAACGTCAGAACTTACCCAAATCAAGTAACATCAGCGTTGTATCGGAGTTCCATCTATCCATCATCGTGAGGAATAAAAGGTCCTGGAATCTGGAAGTTACAATACGCATAAACGGTTAAACTACTGCACGTTTAATCAAGTTCCATTCCTTCGCATTGGAATCGTCCCAATTCAAGAGCCAAACCATCGGGAGCGCAACCATGACGTCTCAAGCTGCTAAGTATTTCCCGGTAGATGAAACATTAAATCGAGAAATAGAGGCACAGCGTTATAAGAAAGTGCCACGGCTATTGTTCTAAAGTTCGTGTTTCTTGCTGTAGTTGCTGTTTGACGTGAAGAGAAGTTTTGGCTTGACGTTTAATTTGATTTGGTTGTTTATGGGGTAGTGCGGAGAAGAACCGAAAAAGAGTGACGAAGGACTCATCAGCGGTTTGGTCTGGGTTGTGTTCTATTTTGGTTTTTGGGCATGACTTGCCTTTTCTTTCGGGATGAGTTTGCGAGATGCATGATTGACGCCGTCACGGAGATAGGGTGCGGGGAATCGGTATGGGGAAGATGAGCAAGAGTATAAAAGAAGGGATAATGTCTAATTTCCTATCGATATTGTCCAGCAATCAAGACATCAAATCCAGTCCTTGATCTAATCTCTTCCATCAACAATCTAAACAAGCATCTTAATCGATTCATAACATTCAAAATGCATTTCACATCCAAAGTCGCCATGGCCCTCTCTCTCCTCTCAGGGGCCCCCCTCGCTCCCCGCGACTCCAGCAGCTCATGGTCCGTAACAAACTTCGAAGCCACCTGCGGCGAAAATACAATCTGCAGCTACAGCTTCGACATCACAGGTCCCATCTTCTCATCCAACTCCCCCGGTACCAACGAGCCCTCCTTCACAACGACCTGTTTTGGCAACGACGTAGCGCCAAATGCCACCGCGTGCCAGGATTCCGAGGTCTCATCGAAACTTGACAGATTGGATAGTCCAGCCGGTTATCATAACTTGATTATTCGGCATTTTCATACGTTTAGTGAGGAGGATACCGAGGGTTGGTTTGGGAATATGACGTTGTTTGCCGGTGAGCAGGGCGATTTTGAGGTCCCGATTACGAGTAGTGGACAAAATTTTCTCGAGTTCATCGTAAGGAGACTGCAGTCGAGGCGGGGTCGGAGATGAGGTTAGGTGATGTTAATGGGTAGAATCTGGTGGGGTTGGTGGTGACTGTTTTTGATTTTGGAAAGGTGTTAAATGCGAGACGAGTGTATGAGTAGCATGAAAGGGAGAAGAAGGTTGCTGCGACTTATGATCTTAGATTCCCTTGTCATTAGGGTCGCTATAATCGATAATAATGCGTCAATGATGTATTGTACAGCTTTCTGAATCTGTTATTCAGTTTTATTTGCACACACTAGACTGCACACACTAGACTGCTGTATGAGCTATGGTCAACAAGAGCTTACCTGATGATGGTGCTTCTATCTCGGACTCGAATTTCTCACAATGCTACTAAGCGAGCGCTTTCAATGTGTAATGAAAACATCCGGTAGGGTAGTGAAATCTTATGTAGCCGTAAAATATAGGCCGCAAGGGCTGCTCATTGTTAGTCCTTGTCTAGATCTCGTGGACGCCATGTGCTTAGTATGAAGTTAAACGATGACGATATTGTGCTTCAATCTCCCATTGCTAGCATAACAGACTCCAACCCAATTTCTTGGGCTTGGGCTTTGAACGAATGACAGGCAGCCAAAATAGCGTGCCTGGGAGCCATATTTCTGACAACGAAAGTACCAAGACGCCGGAATTTGTCCCATTTTCGCTGGTGAGTATTAACAAGGCCTGTTGTGGATATTGTTTTGTGCCGAGATCGAATGAAAGGTAATACGTGTAACAGTTTCGAGGACCCTTCATTATGCACTTGATTATAGGCTTTCTCGAGCCTGGTCCGAGTCAGGCACCACCTTATCAGCAGCTCTGGATTTATCTGAATGACTTGAACCTCAAAATCTGCTGTTTGCATCGTCAATCGACTAAATTGACGAGCTGCCACGGGTATAATGCTACATAATAAGCAGGTTAACTTTCCATTCCGAGTCAAAGACCTGCCACTGACTTGCCCAAAAGGATCATCCCCCTTTCAGCATGACTTTTGCCTTAATTGAATCTACGAGGTATACATCTCCATGGGGGTTTCCTGGAAACAAGCTGGTGACTTCTCCATCAACGGCACCCTCATGGTTGTTCTCAGCTGCTGCACTTGCATGATCTAGTAATATGCGCATCTGCGGACCAAGCTGCTGAGAGAATATATCATAGAGAGCGCCGTTTCTTGTAAAGAGGTTTCTAGGAAGGCAAGAAGCATTGTATATGCGATTAGCACCATAGTGATGGTCATACAACGTGATCGTGTATGCTTGAAGGACGACGTTACATCGATCACTCAGGCCTGGGTGCTTTGGTCACTTTGGCTGCTCTGGAAACATCTTAATCTTAATCTTTGAGCCGAATACGGGGACTCGAGAACTCTCTGTCATCCATAATCAGAACTCATAGTGAATGTATTGATTCATAAATACTCTCGGTTCGAGAAAAGGGTGATGAGGGAGGCGCGCGCTTCTACAGGGAGATCCATTAGCGCGAGCAAACTCCAAAAGTTTGCCTTGAAATCGGCTAATTTAGCGCCTTTGAAAAATTATAAATACTCTCCGTCTCCTTCTAATCCTTCTTTTTTCTTCATCTTAGTGGTATGTCTTGACCCTCTTCTTTTACGCGACGTCATGTTGGATTTAATTATCGATCTACCTTTGGACATATGCTGATTCTTTTTGCAGCATGGGTTTTACGCATATCAGTGAGGATTCGTCCGAGATTGCGTTTTTGCTAGTTGAAAACTATAACCATGACCACTCCAGGTGTGCTTCGGCGTGCCTGGGAATTTTTGGAAACAAACCTTCTCGCGAGAGACTTTTTCATTGCGCTGGTCCTTCGCGGACCATCGTGAAGAAGAAAATTCACGAAATAGCTACTCGACATCTCTTGACTCTTGCAGCGTCCTCAGTTGAAAACTATTCATGACTACTCAAGCGTGCTTCGGCGTGGCTGGGAATTTGTTGGAAAGCGTCGTGGATAAAGGTAGGGAATCCATAGAATAGCTACTTTAATCGAACTACTTGCTTGTGCTCTTGACTTCATGTGAATGTAACAAACTGAGAGACCCGTCGAGCAAACCGCGATTGGGTTGATCAACGGAGCTATCCTGACGAAACGGTACCTGGCCTGGACAACCTCGGCCTCTCCAACAATGGCAAAGACGGCACTTGTCACCGGCGCAACAGGTCTGCTAGGCAGACAAGTCGTTAAAGCATTCGAACGAAAGGGATGGGATGTCGTAGGTACAGGGTTTACTCGTGCAAAGCCACCTACAATCTTGAAGCTTGATCTAGGTTCAGAATCGGAGGTTGCGAAGGCCCTGGAGGACGTGAAGTGTGTCAACTCCAGCTCTCCTATTCCAAGGCATTGCTGACATCTACAGACCACAGGTTGTTGTACATTGTGAGCTCACCAATCAATCAAGCAAATGTTACCAAGCTAACAACTCCCAGGTGCCGCAAACCGCTTCCCAGATAAATGCGACAATGACCCCGAAGGCACACGAGCTCTTAACATCGCCGCATCTGCCTCTCTCGCAAAGCTCTGCGCAGCGAACTCTATCTTCCTTATCTACATATCCACAGATTACGTGTTTCCGGGTACGGAAGGCGACGCACCTTACGAGGTTACAAGCACACCGAAACCACCGAATCTATATGGGGAGACAAAACATGAAGGCGAGAAAGCTGTATTGGGGGAATATGAGAAGGCAGGAAGGTCAGGCTTTGGGGTTGTATTGAGAGTGCCAGTTCTATATGGAGAGGCTGAGAGTCCGGCGGAGAGCGCTGTCAATGTGCTGATGGATGCTGTCTGGAAGGCACAAGAGAAGAATGCAAGCGTCAAGATGGATCATTGGGCTCTGAGATATCCTACGAATACAGAAGATGTTGGCAGAGTATGCCAAGGTACGGTTCCTTTCCCTACTTCAAGATCTATACTTACGTTCTCCAGATATTTCAGTCAAGTACCTCGAATCCAAAGTCAAGTCTACCCTGCCGCAGATCCTACAATTCTCCTCCGAAGACAAATTTACAAAATATGAGATATGCCAGCTCTTTGCTGAGATTATGGGCTTACCGTTGGAGGGTATGATAGCCAATACAGAGGGAAACGACCCAAATGCGGCTGTGCAGAGACCGTATGATTGTCATCTTTCTAGCAACGCGCTGAAGGATTTGGGGATTGATGTCAATACAATGGACTTCACGGGTTGGTGGAGAAGAGAGGCGAGGGCGTTTAGGAAGTGATGTTTAAGCACCTTGGTCGTCATCATGCCGTCTTGAGTCTGTGTCCTATTGGCTTGTCGTGGCCGGATTTCCCTTGGAACGAATGCCTCGAAGAGGAATTGAGGCACAATCATATATATCACGGGTCACGAATCAAAAGGACATGCCAATGGTGAACTATGGTGAAATTCAGATGCTCGCGTGCAAGATCTCCGCGATTTGGTAGTAAAGTTCTCGTATTCAGCCCCCGCTCCTTCACCCATACCCAGCCACCACATATCATAAAACCAAAACCTAGGCACCAGAGCACCCTCTCCATCAAGTTTATATCTTCAATTCCCTTACAAGGTTGGGCTGGGCCACCCGACAAACAGTAGTTTCTCCACATTTTCGGGAGATCTGCAACATCTGACTTCCCTGAACACGCGAAGGAATTTAATTAAGATTGCATCGAGGGCACCATCTGTCTCGACCCGCGCAAAATTGCTCCTGGCCCCACCAACCGCGTACTACTTTGCGCAGAGGACGATGATCGGGCAGGCAGCGCACTCGTCTTTGAGAAAACATAGAACAACCGCTCAATATTTATGATACGCCTTGCACAATGTCTGAAGAGGAGGTTTCAGCCTCGCCAACTCCACCGAAGAAATTCTCCAGGTACAGATCCGTGAGACAACAAGTTGAGGCGGCGAAGACGGAGCCTCCTCCTGTGCCGGAGCAGAAAGATGGCAATTCCTCAATTGCAAGGAGTATGTCTCGGTATAGGAGAACAAAAGCTGCTCCGAGACACGATCAACTGTCAAGTCCTCCAATGCCTCCGAATCCTATTCCTCAAGCGCGCGCTGAAGGTAGCCCTGCTGGTAGAGACACCGCGAGACGCGTGACCGAACCTTCACGATCCCCCGAAAAGCATCAGATACCCGTAAGAAATGATACGGTAGCCCATCGACGTCCTGAAACAGAAGAACAACGCAAACTGCGCAGGGCGAGAGAGATGCGCGAGCAGCAACAAGAACACCGGCGAATACAAATAGAACAAGAGGAGCAAGAATTGAGGAAAGCCGAAGAAGAGGTAAAGGCAGCCCAGCAGGCCGAGGAAGAGAAAGCAAACGCTTTGGCTGAACAAAAGAGGAAGGATTTGGAACGACTTGAAGCAGAATTGGACGCTGCACCTCCACTATCGCGAGTAGCAAGCCCAAGGGAGAAATTTGCATTCTTCTCTAGGAAGCGGTCAGGGACGAAGGTCACTCCTCCTACAACTGCTGGAAGTGGGAACAACTCAGTTTCACGTATTAGGACCAATAGCAATCCACCGCGGGGGATCAATGAGCCTGTCACCCGAGCGAGTAATGACACTCCGACTCGAAAAAGTATTGAGCGTCCAGCTCGGGCAATCGAGCAAGGCGGAGGAGGCATAGTTCCTGGCATTGACGCACCAATGTCTGCCGTCAACGCTGGCGAAAGGGTAAGCTCTCTTTCAATGCAGAGTAAATGTACTAATAACTTTCCAGAGAGTCCTCATTCGCTGCAAACAGTCCTCGATCAACCTTCCAATTACTCCCGAAACTACACCCGTGGATCTTGTGTACACAGCCGCTAATATTATGTCCCAAAACATCAGTCCTTCCACAGCCGTTCTGCTCGAGTCTTACACCCAACTTGGCCTCGAGCGGCGAATACGGCGGTATGAACATATTAGAGATGTAATGAACTCCTGGGATCGAGATACTCAGAACGCTTTAATTCTCCAAAATTCCGATTCTCCAAATCATGACCATGATCTAGAGCCGACCTCAGTACCACGAGAAGCGCCAAAAGATGTCACAGTATATATGTACCATTCTCAGAAGCCTGGGAAATGGAACAAACGCCATATTACGCTATTATTAAGTGGCCAAATATTTATGGCCAAGAAACCTGGAGCAAAAATATCGGACAAGGATATTGTGAGCTTATGCCATTTATCAGATTTCGATATATATACCCCTACCCCTCAACAAATACGGAAGAATTTGAAGCCACCGAAAAAGCATTGTCATGCTATCAAAAGTCAGCAGAAGACAACGATGTTTTTGAGTACTGAAAACTTTGTCCATTTCTTCTGCACAGACGATGAAGTCCTTATGGAAAAATGGTATGTAGCTGTCCAGCGATGGCGAAGTTGGTATTTAGTGAATAGAATGGGCGAGGGCAAGAAAGCCAAAGGAAAAGCTGTGGCAGAATTAACTACCACAACTCCAGCAAGACCGGGCACAAGAGGTGGACCAACTCACAAAGTGAAAGTCTCAGTAGACGAAGATCCCTATACAATAGGATCATTTAAGCCTCTCATGGATCCCGACCGGTTTGGTACACAATCAGATCCCGAATACGATTCTGAAGAAGAAAACCGACCTCGACAAATTCCATTCCATCTCCGCAACAGTGTCTCCTTAACACCTCTCCCATCCCGCAAAGATACAAAACGCCACCCACCCCCAGTTTCATACCGCTTGCCTCCCGATGCAGAAGAAGAGTTCGCATCTTCCGGTCTACTAGGACGATCCTACTCACAACGCCAACACGCTTACAAAGAACGCGAAGCAGCGCTCCAACAATCCACCTCTGCTTTCGTAGAAGGGCCCTCCCTCCTCAATGGCCCAGGCCATCAACGCACCCTCTCTACAAGACGACCTCAAACAGCCGGCGGGCCAGGTCTGCAACGTTCAACCAGTAAATGGGAGAAACCACAACCGCTACTTGACTTCACACCTCAGTTTAAAGAGGCGCCACAGTGGGATAAAACGGGGAAGGGGCATGGTGTCCCAGCTCCGAGTGGGGTGCCGTTGATTGAGGTGGCGACGAACCCGGAGACGAGGATGGATGATATTCCAAAGTCTACGGTTTTCAGGAGGGAAGCTGCAGCGAGACCGGCTACGAGTGCGGGGCCGGGGACAGAAAGGGCGTTTGTGAAGGGTGGATTGATTTTGGGGACAGGGAATGGCGGGAATAGGGAGAGGGCCAATTCTTGAGGTTAATCTTGAGCTACCAGAGGAGGGTATGGGAAAAGGTTGGAGGTTCATATGTGGGATTGGATGCTTATGATTTACGTGATACCATGTAGCTACCATTTGATGAAAATGGAATATGTTTTCAATGATACGCCAGTGCGCTTGAAATGTATTTACCCTGGGATCGAGGCGCAACGTGATACGTATGAGAAGCAAAGGAGTAACCGTTGCGATTTAAATATTTGTTTTTTCCTTAAGCAATTGAAAATTGCGGTATCCTTCTAATACATGATAAATAGGTTGTAAAGGCTGTATCAAAGCCCTGTTATCTACTTCCCTTCTTGGAGGTGAGGTGACGCTCGTAGCGATCAGTAATTGGCATCACGCCTGTTTCGCTTAATCCACCTCCTATTTTGATTCCCGCTTCACCTACTTCCTTTTACGAAAACCGCACGCTCCCGCCTTCAACTCTCGCCACTTGCACAACAAGAACAAAAGAAAGATCGTAAAAGCTTCCTACTTCTCCTGTTCCGGTCGTAGCGCTAACCAGATGCGCCGAGAGTCCCAAGGGGTAGTCATGGAGAAGTTCGTGAAGGTTTTGCCCTTCAATTTCAATATGTTGAGCATGGGCGCAGAAGATATGTTGTTTGTCAATTATGAACAAGACACTATCCTCTTTGCCATGGATAACGCAGGCTTGATCGTGATGCTGACCTCGCCTGATCTGGAAAAGTTCAAGTTGATCAAGAAAGCTGCTTTCCCTGCATACTAGTCAGCCCAATCTGGAAGATGTCAGCTTGCTAATGGAAACCGCAGATAGCAGTTCTCCGGGTATGGATTTAATTCGCCTTCAGGATGCGGCATATCCTTTTGATTGTGCAACGATTACGTAGGAACATTTTCGATATGTGGCTTGGTCCTTAGTATGGAGACTTTGCGACCGAAGTAAACCTCAAGCTCATTTACGTGAATCGACGGCTTCCACGCACATTTTTCTAATGCTGCACATTCTACTCCTCCACCTAGCAACAATTAAAGGATCTCTCCTCCAATTCAGGATAGCCGCCCTCGAAACATTGAGCAATGTACCGGATTGGGGGATGTCAAGTATTTCTGGGTGGGTAATCGGACTGAGAGTTATTTTTAGTGCAGGTAGGATACCATCAATCTGCTGATCGAGTGATACATTCAGATGAATTTTGAATGTGAGAGCTCTTATTCGAACTCAAACACAAGCCTCAGGAACTCTGTGGAGCTCTTAATACCATTGCCCTCCCAATATCCCCGTCCTACTGCAGTACTGAGAACGCCTATTCCCAGAAGTTGTGCAGTACTTCTTTCATGATTGGCAACAGGGTCAAATCCCGATGAGAGAATGCCGAATAGTCGAACTGCAGGATAGAGAAATTCCGCCAAGCCCTGTGGTATACTTCTAGAATGATCCTTCAAGCTTTTTAGAAGCATAGACCGAATTACTCCCTGAATACACAAGCTGCAGAACACAGGAAGCCACCATGATCTATTTCCGCGAAGATTCTTCTTTTGGAAAAGATTTCTTGAGAGCTCGTTAATATAACTCTTGATTGCTTCACTGTAAAGTGTCAAAATGCTGTTATCACATTGGCTCGAAGTGCAATTAAAGTGACTTCCAGGTGAAAGCAAGCTATGATTGCGAATATGAAGACAGAGAACAAGGCAACGGATCGTGATTTGGATCATAGGGTACTGAATGAAGTAGTCAGCTATTCATGCGACTGAATAATATTTCATGAAAAGTTCTTACGTATTCGTCGTATTGTTCCATTCCTTGAGTTGGTGTCCGCACGAAAGAAAAGATAAAGCTCTCTCCAGAGCTAGCGGAGGATGTCCAGGTGACGTCAAATCCAACGATTTGTTGGAGCGCTGAAACTAGAGCCTTCGTATCTACTAACCCTCCTGGAGTATCGTCGAAAGAAGAGTGAAAGCGTTGAGATCTGTGCCCGTGAGATTTTGCGGAAACTGTACAACTGGAGGAGCATAGGGATGAATCGAGCGCCTCAAGGTGCTTCCGTGGACAAAGTTCTGGATGGTGCACGTGGCTCTCCAGAGATCCACGCCTACATTCAAGTTCTTGCCAAGGAGATCCGGTATCTCCTTTGTAACACTCCTGGCAAGGAGTTTTGGCATTGCACTACTATCAACGTGAGTTTAAGAACACAGGCTGGGGCAGTTCTTGCCTTTTTACGAAGAATGCGGCATTTCCAACAAGCGCCAACAGCTTTCAAAACTTTAGAATCATTTTGAATACCTTCAACCTCACAGCGATTCGGTATAATTATTGTGTTTGATGCTATGTGCTGATCTGGAACGAGAACAAAATCGAAATTTCGAGGTGTCGCCGTTAGAGGTGGATTTATGACCTCGATCGACTTTGGGTTTCCTAGATTTGCATCTTGTCTTAGTCAGAATGTGGCTTACCACAGTTTCTAGGTTGTACGTACAGTCCGAATCAAGCAGCGAGAATAGACTGGCATTGCTGTTCTGCAAAGTGTCTTCACTATCACGAACCATTAGATTTAGACCATGTTCAGAATTCTGAATTACATGATTTGAAGAAAATCCATCGGGGTTGATGTGAGGTCCAATTGGAAAGAGGGAGTCCGACGAAGAATCAAGGCCAAGGTTTGGGAAATCCAAGATATTGCTGTTAAAACCTAAATCATCCAGAAATATGTCCGGGAACAAGGAGTTGATACCGTCCTCTATGAAGCCCGGGGCAAGTAAGTCAGGGTTTTCGCTCAAGCTCAGATTTAAGTCGGGGAGTAAAGTTTCATCACGCTCTTCAGATACAAGATCATCCATCGTTTCCATCGGGGAAGCCTTGGAGATCTTGACACGTGTGAAGCTCAGAGAATATTCATACTCCAGATCAAGCTGGCGAGCAAGTGAGTGAAGCAAATTCTGTAATGAACGATTTGGATCGTCGAATGTGATGTGTTCCCTGAAGATATCTTGTTGAAATTTAACGAGCTGGGTGTAGAGATTTAAGACCAAAGGATCGTTCATGTTCGGCTGTTGAAACATATTCGAGTAGCTGCGCGAGTCAGAATTGTCATCGTAGTTGCTGTGACTAGACTGATACACGGGAGAGCGTAGTCTCTCATCAGAGAGGCTGCTCCGGTACCGATGGCGTTGTTCATATTGAGTATCTCCAGGCTTGGGATTTCTCGGTACACGTGAACCTCCGCTGCAGCCCCGAGAAATGACAATAGGCTGGTGAAGAGGTCTCTTGAGTTGCTTGTCCGACTCTTTTTTGGACCTTACTGCAGCCTGCTTTTCCCAAACTTCTTTCGATTTGAGACAAATGTCATCTATTTGCTCCTGTAATTTGAGTTAGCAACACAAGTGTTAGTCTGGAAATTTTACTGGCGCACATCTGTCAAGCACTCCCCAGGAGTGGTTATAAGAAATCCCTCTTCGCCCTGTCTCGGCATAAGCATGTATGCGAAAGGTATACAGGACCAACAAACCTCTCTTGTATACGGACGGACTGTCGATCCCGGTCCAAGGTGATACTGGATTTCTTGAGCGATGACTTTTTTGTTAATTTCAAGATTAGGTATCCAATATTGATTCCTGGTAGTCATTATGGATCGATCGTGCTTTAGGCATGGATGGTATATGCAGCCTTGTGAGTATGGATGAATTTGGAGACCATACAATTTGCTTCTAGCCTTGACTGGAATATAACTTGATCTCAAGGTTGAGACAATGAATAGTAATTGAGATGTATCACCAAGGAGGGAATCAAGTTTTGATATAGGAAGCATCATGGAGGAGGTACCGCTGGCGGTCCTGCGGACCCTTGTCAGCGGCCCTCCATTCGTGGCTTAGCGTTAAGCGGCTGGCTACCGCTATGCGCCACCAACGAGAAAGCTTCCAGTCGAGCGACAGCAGCCCCGTGAAGAGATGTCCAAGTGATGGCCCCAACTTGGCGCTTGATAGAAGCGCCAGGGCCGCCGTACATTACCCCCCAGAGAGCTTGGGGTTCATCTCTATCGGTAAATACCCGGCGGCGAAGCTGATTAGACGAGGTTGCTCTCACTCAATCTCCCCCTTTATCACAAAGAGGAGTGCAACATCTTCTTGTCGTATTGATAATATATCGCCTACATTATGGGCTATTTCTCATACGGCCTACGGGGTAGGTTCTGTCATACGCTTGTCCGTGTCATGATCTCTGTCCTTTTTACACGGTGTAGCTGCCTAGACAATGCTACTACAACTACATCTACATCAACAAATGTAGGCGCTCTCTTCACCGCGACTCCCTCCGGAACACCCGATGCCACAGGAACCGCCACCTTGAGCGCAATTACCCTCCACCAAAGCGGGTTCGCAGACTACACCTCCCCCTGGACCCTCTCCGTCTCCATTTTCCGTGAGCCCGGCGGCATCACACCAGGTCTCTCTGTCTCCTGGCCCGATCCCCATTCTGACGAAGCATACAGCGATTTCTGTGCCGTCTGGATTCCACATCTGATTCCCGAGAACTTTACGGGTGTTAACCCCTCTGCAGCCGGAAGTGGGAACTGTTCTTCGTTGCTGGGTTCAGGTTGTGTGCATGATTTGTTGACGTATATGGGTGTTTGGGGCGCTCAAATAGATTGTGGTAGAACGGGGGTTCCTTTTTGGGGGTTTGCGATTCCGGAGTCTTGTCAGGGTATTAGTGGGAGGGCGAACATGACAGGTCAGTGCCACTCACGTTTCTCTACTTCTGCTAGATTAGGCCGGTCCCCTTGAGTAGAGCGCTGACATGAATTTGACCTAGCTCTCGTTGTTGGCCATCCTACCAATAATACCGCTCAGACAGCTTACTATGGCGAGCCAACAGATGCTAGCAATGCGAGCGCTGTGTTCGAAACAGCTATGCATCGTATTTGGCCTGTTTTCATACTTGAGCAGCTGAGAGATCCTGCTCCGGGAACTGTCCCTGAGGACACGGCAAATTTGGCTTGTGTTCAAGCGCTAAATCTTACGAGTAAGGACGTAAGTGGTGGGAACAGCGCGTCTTCCTCGGCTACTGTGACGGGTGGTGGAAGTAGCACGTCCTCTACTGCGGGGATAAGTACGATTGGGACAACAAAGACGACAGGAGGGTCTAGTACTAGTACTTCTCCTGCAGCTATTTCAACGAGCAAATCAGGCGCAAACGCGGGGTCCGGGATCGATTCGATGATTATGAGCTGCGTGATACTTTTGAGTATGCTTGTTGCTCATACCAGATAGCAAAATATCCCATTCTCGTTTTGGTTCTGTCTTGCTTCCACATTCAGATGTGAGTACCAAAGTTTTATGATCTACACTGCACCTCTAGGAAACCATTCTCCTCTTTGGAAGCTTGTTTGACAGGAATGAAACTGGATCTCGGTGAAGTTCGAATGTGTCAAAAGACTTCAAACTCTTAAAGTCATTCAGAGAGGATTGCAAACTGATATTGAGGATCAATCGTCTTTTCCCGCCGAAATGGATCTATATCTTCGGCTATGCTCCAAGTACCGCCGATAGGCTTCTCTGGGACCCTCGAATAGACAATCTTTTTCTGGAACCCACTACGCGAAAAGCTCTAAATAATTTAGGTCAACTGGACGATACCATTTTAAAAGAGTTGAGATCGATCCCATTCAACATATTTATAGATTGTCTTTTAGCTATGGAAGCGGGATTCTTCGGCCCACTACCGCGAGCTTGGAGAAAATTGGGGTGATGACTCGATTTTAAGGCAGTCAATACACGGATGTCTAGGCTTCTACTTGTTCGTAAGGGCATTCTTGAGGCCCCGGCATTGAGGCCGGTTGGAGAAGTTTTTGAACGCGAGGTCCCTCTTTCCTGGGGGTAGATTTACGAATTTCGGAGCGCTAATGGGACATTGTTTGCCGCCCTCCATGTCAACAGCAAGCCAGCCTAAAGGAGTAGCTGGGTGTGCTGCAAATGAGTGTCCAAACAAAATAGTTGGCCAGGTCAAAATAATTTCCTAATTGAATAACTATGTAATCAAATCAATAAAACTCGACGCAGGTTGATACAAAAGGATACCGTTGTCCCGTCTGCTCTCCTATTTGAAAATGCAGCATTTAGGGGTCTGGTGGTGAGATTAGCAAGATTCCTGCTGGGGGAGTGCCACATGGGAGCTAGGATCACTTCAAGCTCCAATCAGCCTCACAACTGAAACAACTACATCCACGAGGCTTGGTCTCTCCCGTCTCGAAGGATGAGCGAATGATTAACATCTCGGTACGGGAACGCGTCCTGTTCGAGGTCACTCGTGCGCATGGTTCTGCACTTGTAAGGATATTATGATTCTTCTAGAAGCCTTCTATTATTCAGGGCGTAGGGCAACCGAATGCCCCTGAGTAAGGCTAAGACCATGGCAGGCCACCATCAACGAGGAACGAATGATTGTCGTTGAGATCTGAACCCGTTTCCCTTCTGGATATGTGCCCCGAAATTCTCAAACACGGTCCAGCGTTGGGGTTGAGGATGTGTATGTTTGGAGGGATCGATTGTTCCCGCTCGCCGTGGACATTTCCATTTGGGGTGCATAGATTGTTTCCTTTATTATAATCTAGGATGCCTCTCTTTCAGTCAAGGAAAGATTTTCTAAGAGATAAATACTCAACCCGACGAGATTTATAATTTATCATGGCCGAAGCTGTGGGGATTGTGGGATCTGCGCTGAGCATTGTTAGTTTTGCCGGCCAGATCTTGCAAGGCTGTCAGAATATACGCACGTTCCTCGACTCAATCAAAGATGCAAGCAACGACCTCAGGCTCTTCCGCACAGAGGTCAAGATGTTTTCGTCGCTTCTTGAGCAATTTAAGATCACACTTGCACAAGTCGACTGGTCACAAGAGGCGGAACGATGGGAGCTGGCACGTCTTGCTTTGGATTATAGCGATGAGGCTGTCACTGAACTGCAGAGCTTAGTGAATCTGTATGATAGTCACAAACCAGGCAAATGGAACGACGTCAGGTTGGTAATGAGGAAGGGAAAGTTTGAAAAACACCTGGGAAGAATCGAGAAGGCAAAGGGATATATCATGGCTTCAAGGACGAATCTAGCGTTGTAAGTACCCTCCAAATGTCCGAACATTATGTGATTTGCAACTAACACTAAATTATCTCAGTATCCTAGAATTTAAAAAGTCGGGTTTGCATCAACATACAGAAGAGACGACGCGCGCTGTCTCGGAGCTTAACGCAAAGGTCAGCGCAACAGCAAACATCATCTCCAGCGTCCCATAACAGCTTCAAGAAGTTGGCTATACTACTCTTGAGACAAGAGGTGCAATTGACGACTTGACTCGTTCTATTTCTGAAGAATTTGCACATATACCTGCTGGGCTCAATAAGATGCTTGAAGGTACTCTTCGCAGGGTTATCCAAGATACTCATACCCATAGTTTAGGCTCATTCAAGCTACCCGCGGACTATTCTAGCATCCATGACTTGAAAAGAAGTCGGGAACTCTTAATTAATTATAAGGACCCGGAACGAAAGATTTTGAAGCAGAAGCAGGGCCGGATTGGGATCCAGACCTGGTTTGGGGTCATCTTCATTCATTCCACAATGGTGAAAGCTCAAGATACAGTCACACAAAATGGGCTGAACATCCGCTTGGGCACTGCAAAAAGAATTCGGATGCATGTTGAAGTGGCAATCACGCCCTGCTTGCTACGAGTTGGCTTGTTCTGCTCTATCGTTTGGAACAAAATCCCCGAAAACAGATCCGCCTTCGACTTGAAGCTCCGAGTCTACAATAGTGTTGACGAAGCATCGCCGATCATTCAAGCATGCCGAGAGGCGAACCTAGAACAGGTACAGAAGCTTCTCACGTCGGGCGAAGCTTCACCATTTGACCGACTTCGAGGCAAACAATCTCTGCTTGATATTATCTTAGAAGAGATGGTCCTTGTCCCAATGCGACAGAAACCTGATTTTGCGTTGAGAAAGCTGGAAAAACTTTATTTCTTGTTCAAAACGATCACAAATCAAGGCTTAGACCCCGACCAACTCTGGAGCTACCAAGACAACAAGTCCTGCGGATCGCCACTTCCATTCCTGGCTTTATTCTGCTTCTACACCCCACCAGCGTTCCTACCTGTTATGTTGAACACTACTCGTACTATTATTGAACACAGTGTCCAAGATCCCTTCTCCACCGCCGACTTCACAGAGCTGCTTCGCTTTCTACAGAATGCCACAAAACGCACCCCCCTACCAGTCTCACAACTTATCTTGCACCAAGATCACTGGCAGCCAGAATGGGAAATCAAAGAAAAGTTAACTCCATTCCTCAAGGGTCAGAAACCGGAAGATCTGGGCCCAAGCGACGCAGGTTGTTTCCGTACATGGCTTAGACATGGAGCTGACCGTCGGGAAGTCCTCATGGCTTCAAGAGAAGGTATTTGCAGCTTATCCAATGCTGTCTCATTTGGCGGTTTGCCGGATGAAATTGCCGATCGACTAAATTACTCACATCTCGTTGTTTGCCTAGAATATGGCATTGATCTCCAGGATGAGCGCGATGGCCCATCAATCCTTACTCTATTACGAGAAGCAGGAAAGCTTTATCTTATACGAACAGCTCTTTGGTACCATAGCCGGACTGACAATGATATCACGGACCTTTTTGAGGCGGATCTTCTGAGTTCGCTTGTATTCCAACTTGCACATTTAGAACGCCATATTTTTGAGGGCAAAAACCTGCCAGCGGAACTTCGATTTGAACCAACTTTGCCTTGGAGCTGGAATAGCTACTTAGAGACGTGGTGCTCTCGAGACCCGATCAGAAGACTCCCCGCTTAAGGGCGGAATCATATGCACGCCCATTGAGATTTGCAGCCGTGACTGATGCCATGTTGCCCGGTGAAAGCCAACCTGTATCGACAGCAAGAGAAACGTTCAAGGTTCTTGGCAGGTTCTCTCTTGTTATAGTCTCAGTGATAATAATGGCTTTAGCATTAGTTTGGAATATGGCGAAATCGATGATGTTTTGAATTGAAGCAGTTGCTAATGGCCGTAGTTTCGATTCTTTGATTTAAAGTAGTAGAGGATATAAATAGCGCGACACTTTAATTCAATGCTCAGTCAATGAAAGCGAAAGCAGGCATGTGATTGAGCGTAGCAGGATATGCTTAGTCTGGCGTGTCATATGGACATTTTTGCCCAATATAATTTTTTCCGGATTTTACTATTATCTCAATAATAGAGCTTTATTTTATAGTCTTCTTATTAATAATAATATAATTGAATATATACTTTAATTTCTTTAAGCCTTAATCAATTTTTTTTTTTAAATTCTTAACTTTTTAATATATTTTTAAACTTATTATATATTTATATTGAATATTTCTATATAAAATCTATAGTATATTATATAAATATTTTTATTTAATATAAAAGTTTATTAAACAATTTCTTTTAAATAATTCTTTTTTTAAAAAAAGTTATTATTAATA
>Ga0182030_10003315_pt1 | contig 34330 bp, 33 predicted proteins | sample 812S3MmetaG_FD_121299 | JGI IMG/M metagenome (GOLD analysis project Ga0182030, IMG submission 121299) | Permafrost microbial communities from Stordalen Mire, Sweden - 812S3M metaG (Illumina Assembly) | ecosystem: Environmental > Terrestrial > Soil > Wetlands > Permafrost | place: Sweden...
GGCGGCTCCCACGGAGAGAGACAGCGCCAATGAACATGACTCGAACTCAGGCGCAGGCGCAACTCACCGCGCCGGGTGCCGCCTTCGAGATCGACGAGGTGGTCGTGGCCGGCGTTCCCACCCGCGTGTGGAAGCACGCACCGGGCACCCTGGTCGACATCCTGCGGGTCAGCCGGGACCACGGGTCGCGCCCATTTGTGGTGTACGAAAACGAGCGTTTGAGTTTCGAGGACCACTTCGTGGCCGCAGCCCGTTTCGCCCATGTTCTGCGCCACGATCTGGGGGTGATGCCGGGCGAACGGGTGGCGATCGCCCTGCGCAACCTGCCCGAGTGGTCGGTGGCTTTTTGGGGAGCGGCCGCCGCGGGCGCGGTCGTCGTCCCCCTCAACGCGTGGTGGAGTGGCGAGGAACTGGCGTATGGCTTGGCCGACTCGGGGAGCCGGGTGGTTGTGGTCGATCCGGAACGAGCGGGACGCTTGGCCGAGCACTGGCCCTACCTCGATGAGGTGGCCTCGGTGGTGGCGGTGCGCGCCGCAGCGGGCGAGGAGATCCCGGGGGTCGGTGGCCGGGGCCGGCGTTGGGAGACGATGCTGGAGGGGGTTGACCGCGTCGAGCTACCCGACGTGAGGATCAGACCCGACGACGATGCCACCATCTTCTACACGTCGGGGACCACGGGGCGGGCCAAAGGAGCGCTGGGCACCCACCGCAACATCTGCACCAACCCTCTCAGCCTGTCCTACGTCAACAGCCTGACCGCCCTGCGGGGAGGCCACCCGCCCGAGAGCGCGGCCCGCCACGTGTATCTGCTGTCGGTGCCCTTTTTTCACGCCACGGGCTGCCACTCGGTCCTGGTGGCCAACCTCCTTTCCGGGGGCACCCTCGTGTTGATGGGGCGATGGGACGCCGGGCGGGCGCTGCAACTGATCGAAGGAGAGAAGGTGACGGCGTTTGGGGGTGTGCCCGCCATGGTGATGCAGGTCATCGACCATCCTGAGTTTTCCCGCTGGGACACCTCCAGCGTGCGAAGCGTGTCGTATGGCGGTGCTCCCGCCCCGCCCGAGTTGGTGCGGCGCATCGGCGCCCACTTTCCCGTCGGGATCCCCCGCGTGGGTTACGGCCTCACCGAGACGTCATCGGTGACCACCATGAATGCCGGCGTCGACTACGTCGCCAAGCCGGACAGCGTGGGCCCGCCGGTTCCCGTGGTGGACGTAAAGGTGGTGGACCCCACCGGGGCGGAGCTCGGGGTGGGTGAGGTGGGGGAGCTGTTGATCAAAGGTCCCAACGTGGTGAAAGGGTATTGGCACAAGCCCGACGCCACGGCCGAGACGTTCTCCGGAGGGTGGTTGCACAGCGGGGACATCGCCCGCATCGACGAGGACGGCTACGTGTTCATCGTGGACCGGGCCAAGGACATGTTGATCCGCGGCGGGGAGAACATCTACTGCGTCGAGATCGAGACCGTCCTCTACGAACATCCGGCGGTGGCCGACGCCGCGGTCATCGGCATCCCGAACGACGTGCTGGGCGAGGAAGTGGGAGCCGTGGTGCAGGTCCGCCCCGGGGTACCCGTCGATCAGGCCGCGTTGCAGGCACTGGTGGCGACGCATCTGGCCCGTTTCAAGGTCCCGGTGCGGATCTGGTTGGTTGACGAACCCCTCCCCCGCAATCCCGGGGGAAAGATTCTCAAACGGCAGTTGCGCAGCGACCTGCTGGGGGTTTAGGAGCGCAGGGTTTAGGCGCTGACTTTTTCGAGGATGTGGACGCCGCAGGCCGAGCCGAGACCGATGACATGGGCCAGGCCGACCTTGGCATCGGCGATCTGGCGGTCGCCGGCCTCGCCGCGCAGATGGGTGGCCACCTCCCAGATATTGGCGATCCCGGTCGCCGCGATGGGATGACCCTTGGACTCCAAGCCACCCGACACGTTCACCGGCTTGGACCCGTCACGCCACGTGGCCCCCGAGTTGAAAAAGTCCGCGGCGCCGCCTTCCTCGCACAACATCAGGTTGTCGTAATGCACCAGCTCCGCGGTAGCGAAACAGTCATGCAACTCGACCAGATCGAGATCCTCGGGGCCGATCCCCGCCAACTCGTAGGCCTGACGGGCCGCGTTACGCGTCAACGTGTTCACATTGGGCAACACCTGGCACGCCTCTTCCCACGGGTCGGTGGTCAACACCGACGCCGAGACCTTCAACGCCCGACGCTGCTGCTCGAGCGACAACGTCTTCAGTTTGGTCCCCGACACCACCACCGCAGCCGCCGCCCCATCACAGTTCGCCGAACACATCGGCCGCGTGTTCGGATACGAAATCATCACATCGCCCATGATCTGCTCGAGCGTGAACCGCTTTTGGTACGCGGCCATCGGATTGAGCGTCGAGTGCGCATGGTTCTTCTCGGAGATCTTGGCGAACAACTCGAAACTCGTCCCCCCATACTTATGCCCGTACTCCATCCCGATCTGGGCGAACACCCCCGGCATCGTCTCCGTCCCGATCCGCCCATCCACCGGGGCGACCGCCCCGTAACGACCCGACGGCGTCCACGTGTCCCCGTCGGCTTTACGGCTACCGCCGCCCCCCAAAAGCCCCGCACCCGACAACTTTTCCACCCCGACCGCCAACCCGGCGTCGGTCTCGCCCGCCTTGACCGCCATGATGGCCACGCGCAACGCGGTGGCCCCCGTGGCGCACGCGTTGGCCACGTTGAACACCGGCACCCCGGTCTGGCCGATCTGCTTTTGCAACTGCTGGCCCACCCCCGCCGACGCGTTCATCAAATTGCCCGCAGCCAACACCCCAACGTCCTGAATGCCGATCCCGCCGTCAGCCAACGCCCCCAGCGCGGCCTCCGACGCCAAATCGATGATGTCCTTATCGGCGTGCTTGCCGAACTTGGTCATATAGATACCGAGAATGTAGATGTCGTCGCTTGCGCTCATGATGGGTGCTCCTAGCTGAAGGTGATAACTAGCGGGACCAGGGAAAGGGTTGGCGGGCTCAGCCGATGGGTTCGAAACCGAACCCGACAGCCTCGGTGCCCGCCGTGTCCTCGCCCAGGACATAAGTGGCCAACTTGACTTTCATGCCCAACGTGACGTGGTCGGGATCGGCCGGCGTGTTGATCACATTGGCCCGCACGCTCGTGCCCCCGCAGTCCACGATGGCGGACACAAACGGGACAGGGACGCCGGGGGCCGCGAACGTGACAATGGTGTAGGCCCGGACCTCCCCCTCAGTGGGCAGATCGACCTTGGTGAACGAAGTCCCACTACAAGAAGCGCACGCATTGCGGCGATCGAAATAGCGGGCCGCGCACGCAGTGCACTCGTTCGCCTGCAGATGGGGGGCGTCGCCCAGGACGAGGTAGTCGACCAGGGGAATCTGCTGACTCATTGGGAAGGACCTCCATCGGCGGCAAACGTGCCGCTTCAGACTAGAGCCCCCGGACCGGTAGTGCCATTTCCAGCTGGCGTCAGGGAGAACTGCAATACCGATCTAGTCTGGAGGGGTGAGCGCCGCGACCGTCGACGAAGAAATCGGCGCTGCCACCTCCAACCCCTGGGGCACCCTCCTGACCGTGGCCCTCGGGGTGGTCATGGTGGGGCTCGACGGCACCGTGGTGTCCATCGCCAACCCGGCGATCGGCAAGAGCCTCCACGCGTCGCTGGCCGACCTGCAGTGGATCACTAACGCCTACCTGCTGGCCCTCGCGGTCGGCCTCATCCCCGGAGGCAAGCTCGGTGACCGCTACGGCCGCCGCCGCGTGTTCATGATCGGGGTGGTCGGCTTCACCCTGACGTCGGTGGGCGTGGCCATCGTGGGTTCGGTGGACGGCGTCATCGCCATGCGTACCCTGCAGGGCGCCTTCGGGGCGATGCTCCTGCCCAACACCATCGCGTTGCTGCGCGCCGCCTTCCCGCCCGAGCAGCTGAACCGGGCCGTCGGGATCTGGAGTGCCAGCTCGGCTGCGGCCATCGCCGGGGCCCCGGTGATCGGGGGACTGCTCGTGGAGCGCGTCGACTGGCAGAGCGTCTTTTTCCTCAACGTCCCCATCGGCATCGCCACCGTGGCCTGCGGCTTGGCGGTCATGCCCGAGAGCAAGGAATCGGTGCGCCAGCGCTTTGACATCCCGGGGCTTGTGCTGTTGGCGGGGGCGGTGTTCTGCCTCATCTTCGGCGTCATCCACTCCGAGTCGTGGGGCTGGGGCGATCTGCGCACACTGAGCTTCCTGGCCGCCACCGTGGTGCTCAGTGTCGTGTTCGTCGCCGTTGAGCAACGGCGCGAGGCTCCTTTGGTCCCCCTCCACCTGTTTCGGGCCCGGACCATCTCGCTCGGCGTGGTGACGCTCCTCCTCGACTTCTTCGCCCTCTACGGGGTGCTGTTTTTTGTCAGCCTCTACCTGCAGAACGTGCAGCACCTCGACGCGGTCGGCGCCGGCCTGCGCCTCCTGCCGCTGATCGGGGTGTTCGCGCTCACCTCGCCGTTCGCGGGGCGTATCACCACCCGGTTCGGCGCCCGGGTCCCCATCACGGTAGGCCTGGCCATGACCACCCTGGCTCTCGCCGGCCTGGTCGGCCTGCAGGTGCACTCGTCGTTCTGGGCGCTGTGCCCGTCCCTGGTGGGCATCGGCCTGGGTATCGCTCTGGTCGTGGTGGCCTCCACGGAGGCCATCATCGCCAGTGCCCCGGTCGACGAGGCGGGCCTGGCCGGGGGTTTGCAGGGCATCGCCATCCAGTTGGGCGGCGTGCTCGGCTCGTCCATCCTGGGGTCGGTGCTGGCCCTGCGGGTCAAGGACCTCCTCCCGGGCGCCCTGGCCGCCCAGGGCGTACCGGCGTCGGTGGCCGCCGGGGTCACCGCCCGGCGCGACCTGGTGAGCCAGGGCTCCGTGCCGAGCGCCGGCGGGGCCCGGTGGCACGCCGCGGTGACCGCGGCCAGCCACCACGCCTTCATCTCCGGCCTCCACCTGGCCCTCATGGTGGGCGCCGCGGCCACCTTGGCCGGCATGGTGGCCGGCCCCTTCGTACGGGCCACGCTCACCGACTCGGACCACGCGGCGCCGGTCCACTTCTGACCTCGGCCCGCACGGCCCGACCGGATAATTTTCAGGCATGAGCACGAGACGGCGCCTGGCACTCGGTGGCTTGGCCCTCGGCGCCGCCGGGGTGGTCGCAGGGGTCGTGGCCTTGCAACGAGCGAACGCCCGATGGGCCGGAGCGACCGATCCCTGCGCGCCGGCGGACTACGAGCCCCTCGACGGCTCCTCGTTCAGCGTGACCACCAGCGACGGTGCCGTCCTGGCCGCCGGCCAAGCCGGGCACGGCCCCTGGGTGGTCCTGGCGCACGGCTGGACCAACACCGCGGCGGTGTGGCGACCGGTGGCGCACCGCCTGGTGGCCCAGGGTTTCCGGGCCGTGTGGTGGGACCAGCGGGGGCACGGGGATTCCACGGTGGGACGCGACGGGTACGGCATCGACCGTCTGGGCGCCGATCTGGGGGAGGTCATGGCGCACCTCGAGGTCCGCGACGCCATCCTGGTCGGCCACTCCATGGGCGGCATGACCGTCCAGGCTCTGGCCACCTATCAGCCCCAAGAGTTCGCGGCGCGAGCCCGGGGGGCGTTGCTGGTGGCCACCGCATCCACCGGGTTGAGCAGGGGTCACCTCGACGCCCAGGCCGTCGCCCTCATGGGCTCGGCGCTGCCCGCGCTGGCCGTCGGCAGCCCGCTCGGGTTGGCGCTGGTGCGGGGCACGGTGGGTGCCACCGTGGTGCGCGACCACGTGATGCAGGTCCGGGACTGGTTCCTGCACACCCCGGCCGCCACCCGAGGCGAGTTCCTCCGGTCCATGCTGGCCATGGACCTGAGCCAGGGGATCGCCACCATCGCGGTGCCCACCACGGTGATGGTCGGTACCAGGGACCGGACCACCCCGCCCCGGATGTCGGAGCAGATCGCCGAGGCCGTCCCCGGGGCCCGCCTGGTGCGCAGCGAGGGCCACGGTCACATGTTGCCCCTGGAAGCCCCCGACGAAGTGGTGGCCGAGATCGTCCGCCTGGCCGGCTGACGAGATGCTCGACGGGTAACTAGCCCCGCTGGGTCTCAGCGTCCCGGGGTTGGATGCCGGGCGTGTCCAAGCCCCCGTCGTCGCCGGCGGTGGCGGCCAGCAGGTCGGCGCGGGCCCGGGCGACCCGGGAGCGCACGGTGCCGATGGGGCAGCCGCACACCTCGGCCGTGCGGGCATAGGACAGGCCCAGCAGCTGAGTGCACACGAACGCGGCCCGCCGGTCGGGCTCGAGCCGCGTCACCAGATCGTCGAGGGCGACCGTGGCCGCATGGTCCTCGGGATCGGCCCGCTCCACCTCGAGCGAGGGCCTCGGCCGCGCGGCCCGGCGCTTCATGACGTCGATGCACACCCGACGGGCGATGGCCAGCACCCAGGTCATGGCGGCCGACTCGGCGCGGAACGAGGCCGCCGAACGCCAGACCCGCAGGAAGGTCTCCTGGGCCGCATCATCGGCGTCGGCTGCCCCGATCATGGAGGCGCAGAACCGCCACACATCGGGAAGCACGTCGTTGACCAGATGGGTGAGGGCCTCCCGGTCACCGTCTCGCGCCGCGATCAGGAGATGTGTGCGTTCGTCCACGACCGTTCCAGTCAACCCGCGCCGACCCCCGGCCTGCAACCCAGGGGCCCGGGAACTTTTCTCGGCCCGGCGCGCACTACTGCGCAGATGAGCATCGCCTGCGACACCATCACCTCCGCGCTGTCGGCCCGGGCGGACCGCGAGGACCCGGGCGTCGACGCCGACGACATCGACCGTCACCTGGCCACCTGCGCCGCGTGCGCCCGCTTCGTGGACGGTACCGAGACCCTGCGCCGGCGCCTGGACGCCCAGCCCCACCCGGCGCGGCCGGAGCTCAGCGCAACGATCCTGGCGTCGATCCCCGCAGGCCCAGCCCCGCGCGGTCGTTTCTCCAACGGGCGCTCGTTGTCGGGCCCCGGCTTGGCCCTGGTCGCCGCGGTGACCCTGGTGGTACTCATCGGGGCGTTTTTCGGGGGCCGGGCGCTGGCCGGCGGCGGCTCGAGCAGCGGAGGCAACGGGGTGGCCGCCGTGCAGCAGGTCGCCGGCTCCGACCAGGCCAGCGCCACCTATCCGGGAGCCACCGTGCTCCCCGTGTCGTTCTCCAAACCGACGGTGACGCTCACCGACACCCAAGGCCAGCCCTACAACATCGCCACGGCCACCACGGGCCGCATCACGCTGCTCTATTTCGGCTATACCCATTGTCCTGATGTGTGCCCGATCAACATGTCCCTGGCCGCGCAAGCGCTCAGCGCCATGCCCGCGGCCGAGCGGTCGCACGTGACGGTGGTGTTCGTCACCACCGATCCCCACCGCGACACACCGGCGGTCATCCGGGCGTGGCTCGACCACTTCTCGACCTCGTTCGTGGGGTTGACCGGAAGCATCACCCAGGTCCAACTGGCCGAGCACCAGGCCGGCCTTCCCCCCTCGGCCCTCGCCCCCGCCGACCAGGGCGACGGCTACTCCATCACGCATGCGGGCTACACGCTGGCCTTCTCCCAGGACAACCAGGCGCACCTGCAGATCGACGTGTCCGAGGCACCCAACGAGTACGCCACCACCTTGGAACACCTCGTCACCGAAGGCTTCCAAGCGCACTGATGGCTTCGTCGCCGCCGACCACCATGCCCTACATGCCGGGCATGGGCAACATGCCGGGCATGGCCAAAGCGCCAAGCACCGCCAAGCCGCTGTCCCCGGTCACCCATCACCTGGCGGGCATGGGGATGGGGATCGAACCGCCGGTCGACACCCACACCATCGTGACCGCCACGGCGGGCGGCATCTTCCCGGTGGCCGTCACCGTGGTGGCCGTGGCGGTGGCCGTGTGGTACGTGCTGGCCGTCCGGCGCCTGGCCGTCAAAGGCCGGCACTGGTCGCGCTGGCGCACCACGTCGTTTCTGGCGTCGCTGGCCGCGGTGGAGGTGGCGCTGGCCGGTTCGGTCGCAGTGCTCACCAACTACAGCTTCAGCGCGCACGTCATCCAACACCTTTTGCTCATGGTCGTCGCCCCGCCCCTGGCCGCGCTCGGGGCGCCCATGACCCTGGCCCTGCAGACCTCCAAGCGGCCCACCAAGCGTTTGCTGCTGCGGATCTTTCACTCACGGCCGTTCGCGCTGATCAGCCATCCCGTCCCCGTGTTCTTCCTCTACTACCTGGCCATGTACGCCTTCTTCCTCACCGGCGCCCTCAACTACGCCATGACGCATATGTGGTTGATGGACCTCGTCAACCTGGGGTTCCTGGGCGGCGCCACCCTGTTCTGGTGGCCGATGGTGGGCCTCGACCCCATCCCCCATTGGCAAATGACGCCCGGCTTCAAACTGCTCAACCTGCTCATCGGGGTGCCCATCGAGTCGTTCCTGGGGATCACGCTGATGATGATGGGCGCGCCCGTCGCCTCCATGTACACCGTGGGCAGCACCCACTACGGCGGCGGGGTGCTGTGGGTGGGCACCGAGTTGGCCACCTTCGGCGCGCTGCTCCCCATCTTCGTGCAGTGGTCGCGTGCCGACCTGCGCAACGCCAAGCGGGTCGACGCCCGCATCGCCGCGGGCCACGGGATGGAAGCCCCGGTGTTCGAAGGCCACGGGATGGCGTCGACGTTCAAAGCCCTGCGCCGCGGCTGAACCCCCCGCCGGCGGGAGTTCGAGCCGCTCAGGCCAGGCGGACAGGAAGCTTCTTGTACGCGTTGTTGAGATTCGAGCGCAGATGCACCGGCTCGCCGGCCAACTCGATGATTGGGAAGGCCGCCAACAACTCCTCCAGGAACACCCGGCCCTCCAAACGGGCCAGATGCACCCCCAGGCAGAAATGTTCGGCGATCCCGAACGACAGGTGCGGGTTGGGGCTGCGATGGATGTCGAAACGCTGCGAGTCGGCGAACACCTTCTCGTCGCGGTTGGCCGAGGTGTAGTACATCGCCACCTTCTGCCCGGCGCCGATGGACACCCCACTCAACTCGGTGTCCGCGGTGGCCGTCCGGCGGAAATAGTGCAGCGGGTTGGCCCAGCGCAGGATCTCCTCGAGCGCCCCCGCGATGAGCGACGGGTCGGCCCGTAGCTCCGCCAGCTGCTCGGGGTGCTGCACCAAGGCCAGCAGACCCGACGACAGCATGGTCTTGGTGGTGTCGTTGCCCGCGGTGACCAGTTGCACGAAGAAGCTGCCGAAATCGATGTCTGACATGGAGTGGCCGTCGAAGGTGCCCTCCAGGATCAGGGTGGTCAAATCCTCGGGGGCCGGCTCCTGGCGGGCCAGGGCGGCGCGCCGGGTGCCGGCGAAGGCGATGGCGTACATGGCCATGTCGACATTCGACCCCGCGTACTCGTCGCCCACGATGTCGGGGTCCTGGGCGGAGGTGCCCCGCTCCGACAGCTCGTGGAGGTAGCCCCAGTCCTGCTCGGGCAGCCCCATGAGCTGGCCCATGACGCGGGTCGGTAGCCCGGAGGTGACGTCGTGAACGAACTCCACCACCGGGCCTTTGTCGCGGGCCTCGGCCATCAGGTCCCGGCAGATCCCCCGGATCTGGACTTCGAGGCCGGCGATGACCTTGGCCTTGAAACTGTCGGCCAACGGCTTGCGGTAGCTCAGATGGCGCGGCGGGTCCATGGCCAGGAGCATGTTGCGCATCATGGCGAGATTGGCCGGCTCCAGATCTTCGAGCACCACGCCGCCCTCGCTGGCCGAGAACAGGTTGGGCTCGCGGGCCACCTTGACCACGTCGGCATGGGTGAGCACCGCGAAAAAGCCTGGTTGGTCGTCCATCTCCTGCCACGACACCGGCTCGGTGCGGCGCAACTCGGCCAGCAGTTCGTGCGGCGCAGCCTTGATGAACGTGTTGGGGTCGGCCAGCGGCCCGCGTGTGGTTTGGGTCACGAAACCAAGACGTTGGGGCGGGGAAAGCCCTGGGCTTCGCACATGGCGTAGTAGTTGGCCAGCGAGGTGGGACCGTCGGCCACGCTCTCCACGTTGCCCTCGGCGTCGAGGTTGAGGTTCACCCCGTACATCTGGAACCACACATGGGTGTCGTCCTCGATGCAGCACAACGTGTGGATCGAGCCGGCGGGCTCGAAGAGGAACGAGCCGGCCCGGTTGACGTAGTCGTACTCCTTGTACTTCCACGCGCCCGAAGTGGTGTAGCCGTAGACGGGGCCGGTGTGGCGGTGGGTCTGCACCTCGAAGCCGGTTTGGAAGATGTTTTCCACGATCCACAATCCCTCGGCCACGTCGACCTGCAGGATCTTGAGCTTGTTGCCGGCGCCGATGTCGACGAAAGGCAGATCGTCGGCGCCGATGTGCGAAGCGTTGGGCGTGGTCGAGGTGATGAGCGTCACTGGAGGTTCCCTTTCAGGAGAAGCGGTTGGTTTGGGCGGCTGCGTGCCGGCCGGCGCGGTAGGCGAACACCACGCCGTGGCCGATGGTGCCCCCGCCCGAGGGATAGGCCCAGGCGAAGGCGTTGGCGGCGGTGTTGCCCACCGCGTAGAGGCCCTCGATGGGCTCGCCGTGCTGCGAGAGGACCTGGGCGTGGGCGTTGACCCGCGGCCCGCCGTTGGTGCCCAACGTCCCCGGGTAGATGGCCAGTGCGTAAAACGGCGGCCGGTCGAGCGGACGCAGGGCCCCCGGTCCCATCAGGCCTTGGCGGTGGCGGTGAAAGTCGGGATCGACGTGCTCGGCGGCGTTGGCGTTGAAACGCTCCACGGTGGCGGCCAGCGTGTCGGGGTCGACGTCGATAGCGGCGGCCAGACCCCGGATGTCGTCGGCCTGGGCCACCCAGTCGGGGGCGGGCGCGCCCGGCGCCATCGACAGGATCTGGTTGCCCGACTTGGCGCCGTGATCGAAGATCAGCCAGCCCGGTCCCTCATTGGGGAACTCGAGGGCCGACGCGTCGAAGACGCCGAACGCCTTGGGAAAGTCGTTGTAGGGCATGGATTCATTGGCGAAACGCACGCCGCGGCGGTTGACCACGATGGACCCCGGCGTCCCCCGGCCCCCCTCGAACTGTGGGATGGGGGTGCCGTCGTCGCCGACGATGCCGGGGTCGAGCATGGCCGGAGTGCCCCAATACGAACCCATGTTGGCCAACTGCGCTCCCGCCGCGATGGCCATGGACAACCCGTCGCCCACATTGTTGGGAGGCGAGAGGGGCAGGATGTCGTAGCCGATGAAGGCCCGGACCATGTCGGGGTTCCACTCGAATCCGCCGCAGGCCAAGATGACGCCCCGGCGTGCGCCGATGCGCCGCCCGCCGGCTACCACCCCGAGCACCGCCCCGGCGTCCATGACCAGATCGGTCACCGGCGTCTCCAACTGCGTGGTCACCTCGCGCTCGAGCAGTCCTTTGAACAGCGCCCCGATCAGCGCGGCGCCTTTCGGTCGCACATCTTCTGCTTCCCGGCGGGCCAACTCGGCTTGAAGTTCCGCGTCCTTGGGAGCGAAGAGGTCCTCGGCCAGGGTGGTGTACGAGCCCAGTGACATCAGGGTGCCCCGATGGACCAGGCGTTCGCGCCACTCGGGCAACTCCCGGCCGAAGGCGAACGGCGCCGGCTCCAGGGAACGCCCGCCGGGGCAGCGACCCGGGACCTCGTAGGGGTAGTAGTAGTCGGGAAACGCGGTGAGCGAACTGAGCTCCAGCGGTGTGTGCTCCTCGAGGTAGGACACCGCTTCGGGGGCGCTGTCCACGAACGCTTCGAGCAGCGCCGGATCGGAGCGGCCTCCGGTCACCCGTTTGAGGTAGGCCAGGGCGTCGGCCCGTGAGTCGGGGATCCCGGCTTTGGCCATGTGCGCGTTGTTGGGGATCCACATGACCCCACCCGACACCGCGGTGGTGCCGCCCACCATGGCCGCCTTTTCCAACACGGTGACGGTGGCTCCGCCGTCGGCAGCCAGCACCGCGGCGGTCAGCGCGGCTCCGCCGGAGCCGACGACGACCACATCGACGACCTCATCCCACTCGGTGGGTACTGGTTGCGTCATGTGCCGTTCCCCCTTTTTCAGAACCGCATTCTAGCCGGTCAGCGAAAACCGGCGAGGCGCTCGTCGGTGTCGTCGATGGGGTAGGCCGTCGAAGCTTCGTAGTCGAGGCCCTCGGCCTGCCCGCCGTCGAGGGCCTGGCGGTACAGATCCTTGTAGGCGGCAAGCGATCCCCGGCTGTTGGCGGCGATGGAGTGGGCCAGGGCGTCCACCGCGGCGTCGAGCTCCTCGCGGGGGACGGCCCCCACGGCCAGCCCCCACGCGGCGGCGTCGAGCCCGCTGAAGCGGGTCGCGGTATACGACAGCCACCGGGCCCGGGTGATGCCCACGGCGCGCACCAGGCGCTGGCTCATGCCCCACGTCGGCCGGAGGCCGAACTTGGCGTGGGTGTCGCCGAAGGTGGCTTCGTTGGCCGCCACGACCAGGTCGCAGGCCAGGGCCAGCTCCAAGGCGCCGGTGAAGCAGAACCCGTTGACCTTGGCGATCACCACCTGGGGGACCGAGACCAGTCGGCCGATGGCGGCGCGGGCGGGGACATCGATGAAATCGCCCACCCTGCCGCCTTCGAGCTGGCGGGTCCCCAACGCTTTGAGGTCGACGCCCGCGCTGAACGCCCTGCCCTCCCCGGTGAGGACGATGACGGCCACGTCGGGCTCTGCGGACGCGTCGTCGAGCGCTGCGGACAACTGCTCGAGCAGGGTGGGGGTAAGGGCGTTGAGGGCATCGGGCCGGTCCAGCACCACGGTGGCCACCGGGGGATCGAGGTGCAGGCGGACCAGGCGTTCGCTCATCGCTACCGGCCGAGCCGCACAGGCAGGGCCTTGAGCGCGTTGTTGAGGTTGGAGCGGGCCCGCACGGCGTCGCCGGTCTGCTCGATGCGGGGGAATGTGGACAACAGCTCCTCGAAGAACACCCGGCCTTCGAGGCGGGCCAGGTGCACCCCCAGGCAGAAGTGCTCGGCGATACCGAACGACAGATGGGGATTGGGTTTGCGGTGGATGTCGAAGGCCTGCGAATCCTCGAACACCGCCTCGTCGCGGTTGGCGGAGGTGTAGTACATGGCCACCTTGTCGCCCGCTTTGATCTCGGCCCCGTTCAACTCCACGTCGTCGGTGGCGGTGCGCCGGAAGTAGTGCAGCGGGTTGGCCCAGCGCAGGATTTCTTCGACGGCCCCGGGGATCGCTTCGTGGTCGGCCCGCAACTCGGCCAGCTGTCCGGGATGGGCCAAAAGGGCGGCGAGGCCCGACGACAACATGGTCTTGGTGGTGTCGTTGCCCGCGGTGACCAGTTGCACGAAGAAGTTGGCAAACTCCCCGTCGGTCATGGGCGCCCCACCGAAATCGGTTTGCAGTACCAGGGTGGTCAAGTCTTCCCGGGGCTCCTCGGCCCGGCGGCGGGTGGCGAAGGCGACGGCGTAGGCGGCCATGGCAAACGAAGCGGCGTCGGGGTCGTCGTCGATCTTCACGTAGTCGCTGTCCTGGCTGGTGGTCAGTTGCTCGGCCAGATGGTGAATGTATTCGAGGTCCTCGACGGGCAGGCCCATGATCTGGCCCACCACCCGCGACGGCAGGCCGGAGGTGACGTCGTGGACGAACTCGACGTCGCTTTTGTCGGCGGCCCGGGCCATGATCTCGCGACAGATCGCCCGGACGTTGCCCTCGAGCTGGTCGATCACCTTCTTTTTGAAGGTGGGGGCCACCGGCCGGCGGAACACCACATGGCGGGGCGGGTCCATGGCCAGCAGCATCCCCTGCATGCCGGTGAGGCGCCGGTCGTCGAGATCCTCGAGGATCACCCCCCCGGTGCTGGCCGAGAACAGCAGCGGCTCACGGGCCACCGTGACGACGTCGGCATGGCGCAGCACCGCCCAGTAGCCGGGGCTGTCGGGCATGTCCTGCCAGTACACCGGATGGGTGCGGCGCAGCTCGGTGAACACCTCGTGGGGGGGTCCCGCCACGTAGCCATCGGGATCGTAGATATCGATAGGAATCTCGGTCAGCGACATGTGCGTTCTCCTTTTTTTGGAAACTACGTCTTTTTCTGAGGGAGGGGTGGGCAGGGTTATGCTCGCTGCGGAATGCTGTTTGCTGGCTTCCTCGAGAGCGGGGAGGGTTCGGTGTCGAGACTAAGGAAATCGGGACGGTGACGCCGCCCGACGCGACCGGCCCGGAGGATAGCGCCGGCCCGCTGGGATCGATCCGGGGCGCCAACCCGTTTGTGGGCATGACCCGGGGCCAGTTCGCGGCGGCCGGTGCTCGCTTCGCCGCGCAGCTGGCGCGCCGGCCCATGGTGCTCGGCTCCGAGGGCGTGGCCTTGGCCACCAAGCAGTACCGGGTGCTCACCGGGGCCTCCGAGCTGCGTCCCGATCCCAAGGACCGCCGCTTCGCCGATCCGGCCTGGGGCCATCCGGTGTGGCGACGTGTACTGCAGTCCTACCTGGCCACGCGCGACTCGGTGCTGGCCGCTCCCGACGAGGTCGACCTCGACGACAAGAGCGCGGCGCGGGCCCGCTTCGTCCTGATGCAGTTGACCGAAGCCCTGGCCCCCACCAACTCGCTGTTGACCAATCCCGCGGCCATCAAAAAGGCGGCTTCCACCAAAGGCCGTTCCCTGATGGCAGGCGGCCGTCACCTGGCCCATGACGTGCGCCACAACGGCGGCCTGCCGTCCCAGGTCGACACCAGACCCTTCGTGATCGGGGCCACCATCGCGGTGACGCCGGGGTCGGTGGTGTACACCTCCGAGGTCTTCGAGCTGATCCAGTACCGGCCGAGTACCCGCCGGGTGGCGGAGCGCCCGGTGCTGGTGGTGCCTCCCCAAATCAACCGCTACTACTTTTTGGACCTCGCCCCCTCGCGCAGCTTTGTGGAGCACGCGGTGGCCCAGGGCCTGCAGGTGTTCATGATGTCGTGGCGCAACCCGGGTCCCGAGCATCGCCACTGGGGCCTCGACACCTATGTGCAGGCCTGTTTGGAGGCGGTCGAGGCCGCCAACGAGATCACCCGCAGCGAGCGCTGCAACGTCATCGGGTTTTGCGCAGGAGGCCTGACGGTGGCCTGCCTGCTCGGGCATCTGGGCGCCATCGGCAGCGAGGCGGTGGGCGCCGCGGCGCTCGCGGTGGCGGGCATCGACACCGAAGCGCGTAGCGCCATCAACCTGTTCGCCTCCCGGCGCTCGGTGGCCAGCTCCATCGCCCGGTCCCGGCGCAAAGGGCTGCTCGACGGGCGCAGCCTTTCCCGAACGTTTGCCTGGGTGCGACCGAACGACCTGGTGTGGAACTACTGGGTCAACAACTATCTGATGGGGGAGAACCCGCCGGCGTTTGATGTCCTGGCCTGGAACAGCGATGCCACAAACCTGCCGGCCGCTCTGCACGCCGATTTTCTCCAACTGGTGTTGACCAACGGCTTCCTGCATCCGGGGTCGTTCGCGGCGCTGGGCAGCCCCGTCGATTTGGGGATCGTCAAAAACGATCTGTACGTGGTGGGAGCCATCACCGACCATCTGGTGCCGTGGGAGTCGACCTACATGGCCACCCAGACCTTCGGGGGCGAAGTCCGCTACGTGCTGTCCAACAGCGGCCACATCCAGGCCCTGGTCAACCCGCCGGGCAACCCCAAAGCCAGTTTCCTGGTGGGGTTGGACAACCCGCCGGACCCCGAGGAGTGGCGGGCCCAGGCCGAGATGCGAAAAGGCAGTTGGTGGACAGACTGGGCGGAATGGATGGCACCGCGCTCGGGGGAACAGCGGGCCGCGCCGCGCAAGCTGGGCAGCCGCACCCATCCGCCGCAGGTGCCGGCTCCGGGGCGCTACGTTCACCAACACCCCTAGAGGATTGGAGCCCGCCCGATGATGGACGTCGAGCTGAACGCGTGGCTGCTCTTCGGCCACGCGTCGAACCACTTCGCGCACACCGAAATCGTGAGCAGGCTCCCCGACGCAACGCTGCACCGCTACACCTACGGGGAGATGGCCGGCCGCGCCCAGCAGTTGATGCACGCCCTCGACGCGTTGGGCACCGAACCCGGTGACCGCATCGCCACCCTGGCCTGGAACAGCTACCGCCACCTGGAGGCGTACTTCGGGGTGCCCTGCTCCCGGCGGGTGCTCCACACACTCAACCTGCGTTTGTCGCCCGAGGACCTGACCTACATCATCGGACACGCGGGCGATACCACCATCCTGGTCGACCCGGACCAACTTCACCTGCTCGAAGCGGTGGTCGACCAGATCCCCTCGGTCCGCCACATCGTGGTGCTGGGCGAGATCCCCGACACCACCCTCAAAGGGGTGATCGCCTACGAGGACCTGATCGCCGACGAGCCCCGCACCTACGGACCGTTGCCGATCGCGGAACGCGACCCGATGGGCCTGTGCTACACCTCGGGCACCACCGGACGGCCCAAAGGCGCGGTCTACACCCACCGCTCCACGTGGCTGCACGCCAGCGCCGTGGCGTCCACCTCGGGCATGTCCTTCGGGCCCCGCGACGCGGTGCTGGCCCAGGTCCCCATGTTCCACGCCACGGCGTGGGGCATGCCCTATGCAGCGACCGCGGCGGGAGCCAAGCAGGTCTTTTACGGCGGTCCGCTCGACGCCGGCGCGCTGGTGGATCTCATGGACGGCGAAGGGGTCACCGTGGCCGCCGGCGTGCCCACCGTGTGGCTGGCCGTGGCCGAAGAACTGGCGACGGGAAAGCGCCTCCCGTCGATCCGCCACATCGTGTGCGGGGGCAGCCAGCCCGCCCGCGCCCTCATCGAACGGTACCGGACCGAGTTTTCGATCCCCATCGTCCAGGCCTGGGGGATGACCGAAACCTCGCCGTTGGCCAGCACGGCGTGGCCGCAGCAACGGATGGGGGACTGGGACGAGACCCGGCTCACCGACACGGTGCGCACCCAGGCCGGCCAGCCCCTGCCCGGCATCGACGTGTCCATCCGCGACGACCAGGGCGGCGAAGTGCCCTTCGACGGCGAGAGCATGGGCGACCTGTACGTTCGCGGCCCGTGGGTCATCGACGGCTATTTCGGGGACGACGGCACCGACGCGTTCAGCGACGACGGCTGGTTCAGGACCGGCGACGTGGCCATCGGCAACCCCGACGGCTACTTCGTCATCGCGGACCGGACCAAGGATCTCATCAAATCGGGCGGCGAATGGATCTCCTCGGTGGAGATGGAGGCCGCCATCATGGCCCTGCCCGAAGTGGTGGAGGCTGCGGTGGTGTCGGTGCCCGATCCCAAATGGCAGGAGCGGCCCCTGCCCTGCGTGGTGGTGCGCCCGGGCGCCACTTTGACCCTGGAGCGTTTGCGCGAGCACCTCGAAGCGTCGGGTTTCGCTCGCTGGCAACTGCCCGGGCGCTTCGAGTTGATTGAAGCGGTACCCAAGACGGGCGTGGGCAAGTTCGACAAGAAGGTCCTGCGAGCTCGTTTCCCCGGCTAGCGCACCGGTGGTCATGGGCCCGGGGGGCGCTCGGTCATTCGTTCGTGGCGCCCCAGGTACAGGTCGCGCACCACTGCGGCGTCGTCGAACGCGCTGACATGACCACGGGCCACCACCCGGCCTCCTTCTAAGACGATCACCTCGTCGGCGATGGCCAGCGCCTGTTCCACGACCTGTTCCACGAGCAGCACGGCGAGCCCGTCGCCTTTGAGCCGGTCCACCAGAGCAAACACGTCCGCGGCGATGGCCGGGGCGAGGCCGGCCGACGGTTCGTCGAGCATCAGCGCCTTGGGTCCCGGCATGAGCGCCTGGGCGATGGCCAACATCTGCTGCTGGCCGCCCGACATCTTGCCCGCCGGGGTGTTGCGTCGTTCGGCCAGCATGGGGAAACGTTCGTAAGCCTGTTCGATGGCGGCCTTTATCTGCGCTCCCCGCCGGAGCCCGAAGAGCGGGTGGGGCAGGGTTTGGCCGCCGATGACCAGATTCTCTTCGACGCTGCGGCGGTGAAAGACGCGTTTGCCTTCCTGCACGAACGCCAGTCCGCCGGCGATCCGGTCGTAGGGGGTCATCCGGCGCAGGTCGACGCCGTCGAGGGTGATCGAGCCCGAACTCACCGTGGGGAGCAGACCGGCGATGGCGCTGAGCAGTGACGTCTTGCCCGCCCCGTTCCGTCCGAGTACCACGGTGATGGTGCCTGACGAGGTGGCTACCGACACGTCGCGCAGCACCTGGATGTCGCCGTAACCGCCGGAGCAGCCCTGCACCTCGAGGCTCACGCGCTGCCCCCGTCGTCGTCGTCGACCGGCCCCACCTCGGCCAGCGCAGCGCCCGAGACCCGCGACCCCGTGTACTCCTCGAGCACCCGGGCGTTGGACTGGATCTCCTCGGGTGTCCCGGTGGCCAGCAACGCCCCGTTGGACAGCACATGGATACGGTCCGCCACCTTGAGCACCAGCGGGAAGTTGTGCTCGACGAGCACCACGGTGCCCCCCGCGTTACGGATCAGGTCGATGGCCAACTCGAGGCGGTGAAGGTCCTCTTCATCGAGGCCGGATCCCACTTCGTCGAAGAGGAACACCTTGGGCGACGAGGCCAGCGACCGGGCCACTTCCACCAGGCGCCGGGTGCCCAGAGGCAGCGAACTCACCGCTTCGTCGGCTGCGTCCCCGATCCCCAACAGCTCCAGCAGGCGCAGCGACCGGGCGTCTTGGTCCCGCGTGCGACGCCGGAACGACGGCAGGCGCAAGATGGTGGGGACCACCCCGATGCGGTCGGTGCTGAAGGCGCCGCACGCCACGAAGGCCCGAGTGGTGAGCCCCTTGGGGATTTGCGGGGTCTGGAAGGTGCGGGCCACCCCGGCTCGCGCCGTGCGGTCCGGCGAACGGGACTCGAGCGGCCGCTCGCCCAACGCGATGTGGCCCGACGTGGGGCGGTAGTAGCCGCAGATCAAGTTGAGCAGTGTGGTCTTTCCCGAGCCGTTGGGGCCGATGAGGGCGGTCACCTGTCCGGGCTGCGCGTCGAGGGTGACGTTGTCGACGGCGGCTACCCCCCCGAAGAGTTTGCTCAACCCTGACACCGACAGCACCGCCCCGCCGAGCGGTTCGAGCGCCCCCTGCGCTTTGATCGCGGTGGGCACCGCGACCCGCCGGCTGGCCGGCGCCCCGAGCAGGCCGCGACGCCGTGCCATCACCAGGCCGCGACGGGCGAAACCGACCGCCCCGTCGGAGAACAGCAATCCGGCCAGCACCAGGAATCCGCCGTAGACGACGAGCGACCATGTCTGGAACGAGGCGATCCGCTCGGGGACGATCTGGAGCAGGGCGGCCCCGAAGATGGCCCCGTACACCGACTGCGAACCGCCCACGATCGAAGCCGTGAGAATCTCGATGGCCAACGAGAAGGTGAACGAATCGGGCGAGAGGTAGCCCGACAGGAACGCGAACAGCACCCCGGCCACCCCGGCGGGGATGGCGCCCACCACGTAGGCGAACAGCTTGAGCCGGTACACCGAAATCCCGAGGCTGGAGGCCAGGATGGGACTCTGTTTGAGGACCAGCAAGGCGTTGCCGTGCGGGGACTTGACCAGGTTGCGGAAGATGGCGAACCACACCATGGTGGTCGCCACCACGAACAGATAGAAGCTGCGGCCGTTGAGCTGGTGCCCGAAGAGGGTGGGGATGGGAATGCCGGTGAGGCCGAGTGACCCGCCGGTCTGCTTTTGCAGCAGGTCCAACACCGGGGGGATCAACAACACGAGGAAGAAGGTGACCATGGCCAGGGACCACCCGCCGAGGCGCAGGCCGGGGATACCGGTCACCAAACCGATGAGCACCACGCCGACGATGGCCGCCACCAGCGCCAGAAGAATGTCCGACTGGTTGTGGCTGACCGAGACATAGCCGGCGACGTAGGCGCCGCTGGCGTAGAGGGCGACCTGGCCCACCGCCAGCTCGCCGGCATAACCCAGACTCACGTTCAAGCCGCTGACCACCAACGACAAGATGGCGACGAGGATGATCTCCCGGGTCCAGTAGGCGTTGACGCCGAGCCACGGCAGAGCCAGGATGAGGGCCAGAAGGACCACGGTGGCCGCGGGCCGCGACAGGCGCGTCACGTCAAACCCTCCGCTCGGCGGCGCCGCCGAAAATGCCCCGGGGCAACACCAGCAACACCGTGATCAGTACGCCGAACACGACGATGTCGGGCCAGTCGGCGTTGAAGTAGCGGGCGGCGAACGCGTTGACGAGACCGACCGTGAAGCCGCCGATAAGGCCGCCGATCTGGCTGCCGGAACCGCCGATGGCGATGGCCACGAACCCGGTGAGCGCCTCGTTGTCCCCCAGGCTGGGCACCGCATAGGTCCGGGCGGCCACGAACACGCCGAGCAGTCCGGCCACCAGGCCCGCCACGAAGAACGCGGCGATGGTCAAACGCCGCACGTTCACCCCCCGGGCCATCGCGGCGTCGCGGTCCTCGGCGGCAGCTAGCGAAGCCAACCCGGCGGGGGTGAAGCGGCTCCACAGGTGCAGGCCCAACGCGATCACGATGACCAGGACGATGAGGATCAGGTCGCTCGGCTCCACCGTCCCTCCGAAGATATGGAGGGCTTTGGTGGAGACCGGGTCGGGCACCGTCTTTGGTTGCGACCCCCAGATCTTGAGGACCAGGCCGTCGAGGAAAATGGCCACCCCGATGCTGGTGATCAATGTGCCCTGGAGGTCGTCCCGGCCGGTGAGGGGCCGGATGGCCAAACGTTCCTCCAGGACTGCGATGGTGGCTACGCAGGCCCCGGCAAACAGGATGCCGACGAGGAGCGGGGCGTGCAGGGTCACCAGACCCACATACGTCATGTAGGTGCCGAGCATGACCAACTGCGCGTAGGCGAAGTTGAACACTCCCGACGCCAGCAGCACGACGTTGTAGCCGATGGCGACCAACGAGAACAGCGCCCCGATGGCCAGACCGGCCCAGACGGTGGTCATCTATGAACCTGACCAGCCCCCGCTAGGAGGACGCGCCCGGCGCCTCGTAGAGGCCCTGGGAGTTGATGTTGCCGGGTGCCACGAACACGTAGTAGTTGGCGTCCTCCACCGGGTAGTGGTTGGTGGAAGTGTAGAGCATGCCGCCGTACTCGTCATTGGGACCGAAACCGACCCAGGGCACGTTGGTGGGACTGCCCGTCTTGTCCAAGGCCGACGCGATGGCCGCGCCACTGATGGAGTGGGCCAACTGGGCGCCGAAGTTGAGGATCTCGAGGGCGTTGTAGCCCACGTTGACCACCTGCACGCCCGTCTCGGCCAGGATCTTCGATCCGCCGGGTTGGGCCTGGGCGTCCGAGATGAGCTTGCTGATGGCCGGCTGATCGCCGATGTTGGCGGGAAGCAGCTCTTTGGCTTCCTCCACGTAGAGGTTGGTCAACGCGGAGGCCGGCAGCGACGTGGTCCAGGGGAAGACCGACGCCACTTCGTCGGCGTAGGACGGGATGTTCCAGCCCAGCTGGTTGCGGCTCTTGATGATGTAGAGGGCGGGAGCTCCGTAACCGCTCACCACCAACGCGTCAGGGTTTTGGGCTTTGAGCTGCTCGAGCTGCGGTGTCATGTCGACCGCCGTGTCGTCGTAGGCCGCGCCCACCACGCTGATACCGGAGCCGGCGAGGCCTTGCTGGTAGCTCTGGAAGGTGGCCTGGCCGGTGACGTCGTTGCCGTAGACCACCGCGATCTTCTTGTAGCCCTTGGATTTGGCCAGGGCCAGGAAGGCCGGGATGGGGCCGTTGGTCAGCTCACTGTCGCCGAAGTAATAGGGGTACTTGCTCGGATCGTTGAGACTGGAGGCCGACGCAGCGTCGATGGCCAGGATCTTCTGGCGATTGAGCGTGGACAGCAACGCCGTCGTGGTCTCGCTGTCGCCGCCGGGGTACATGGCGTTGGGCGTATCGCCCGACGACAGCTTCTGCTGCAGGAGGTTGACCGCGGTGGTCGGGTTGCTCTGGTCGTTGACCTGTTCGATCTTGATGGGGTGGCCTTGGATGCCGCCCGCCGCGTTGATCTGGTCGGCGGCCACCGTCAACCCCAGCACCTCGGCCTGGCTGTAGACGGAGATGGAACTGGTGAAGTCGCCGTCGTAGAGGAAGATGAACGGCTTGCCCGTGGCCGGAACCGAGCCGGAGCTGGAGGTGGAGGTCGCCGTGGTGCCGGCGCTCCCCGACGACGCAGTGGTGCTGGAGCTGGACTTGCTGCTGCTTCCGCAGGCGGCGACGGCCGTCAAGGCCAGGGCCGCAGTGCCCGAGACCAGCAGATAACGCGTGGTTGCCGCTTTTCGGGCCATGACAGGTCTACCCCCCGCTTTGAGCCAGTCCCCCGGACTGGCTACTTTCCGAATATCGTACTTTTGGAAAATAGGTCTGGCACCCTGGAGGTGTCAACTCCATCGTTTCCGCCAAACCTAGTTCTCGATCATCGTAGAGTCGTGGGAGGGGGATTGCTCGTGAACTTTGACCTGGTGGTGCGCGGAGGCACGGTAGTCGACGGGACCGGCCTGGGTTCGTTCCGCTCCGACGTAGGTGTGCGCGACGGCCGCATCGTGAAGATCGGACGGATCCCCGAAGCCGGGGACCAGGAGATCGATGCCCGCGGGTATGCGGTCACCCCCGGTTTCATCGACGGACACACCCACATGGACGCCCAACTGTTCTGGGATCCGCTGGGCGCCAACTCCTGCTGGCATGGTGTTACGACGGCCGTCATGGGACATTGCGGCTTCACCTTGGCCCCGGCGTCGCGTCAGGACCGCCACCTGGTGCTCCGTAACCTGGAGCGGGCGGAGGACATCTCCGGTGCGGCCATGGAGGCCGGTATCGACTGGACGTGGACGACCTTCGCCGACTACCTCGACGCGGTCGACGCGGCTCCCAAGGGCATCAACTACGTCGCCAACCTCGGGCATTCGGCGCTGCGTACCTACGCCATGGGCGAGCGGGCCTTCGCTGAAGTAGCCACCGACGCCGACCTGGCCACCATGGAGCGCGAACTGCGTGACGCGTTGGCCGCCGGCGCCTACGGCTTCAGCACTTCGAGAACCCATCATCACGAGACTTCCGATGGGCGCCCGGTGGCGTCGCGCCTCGCCGAGTGGGAGGAGGTCCGCCGTCTGGTGCTGGCCATGGGGGACGCGGGCGGCGGCGTCTTCCAGTTGGTGGAGGACCCACCGACCCCCGACGACCAAGCGCGCCGCGACGCGGAGCTGATCGATCTGGCCGTCGAATCCGGCGTTTCGGTGGCCATCCCCGCGGCGAGCGGAGCGGCGGTCCGCCCGTTGTCGCTGCTGGATCGCACGGCGGCCGCCGGGGGCCGCATGTTCGGCCTCAGCCACTGCCGGGGCATCGGCACCATGTCGTCGTTTTTGACGCAGCTGCCCTTTGACGCGCTGCCCGTGTGGCGCGAGGTGCGCGCCCGTCCCTTTGACGAGCAACGGGTGTTGCTGGGCGACCCGGACCTGCGGAGTCGTCTCGTAGACTCCGCCCACCACAGTCCCTACAGAGAAGCAATCGGCGGGGAGGCCAGACCCCCCGACTTCGAACGCCTGCAGGTGCTGCGCCACCCACTCCCGCCCCATGTCACTGTGGCCGAAGAAGCCCGCCGGCGGGGGATCGACCCCGTCGCGGCCATGATCGACCTGGCCCTCGAAACCGACGGCACACAGTTTTTTGTGCAGACCAACAGCCCCTTTGATCACGAGGCGGTCAAAGCGGTGCTGGCCCATCCCCGCACAGTGATGGCCTTTTCGGACTCCGGCGCCCACGTGACGCAGATGTCGGACAGTTCCATCCCCACGTATCTCCTGGCGCACTGGGTGCGGGACCGGGGCGACTTCACGCTGGAGGAGGCCATCCGCATGCTCACCTTGGCCCCCGCCCGGGCGTGGGGTTTCGCCGAGCGAGGGTTGCTGCGCGAAGGCATGGTGGCCGATCTCAACGTGTTCGACCCCGACACGGTGGGCCCGGCCATGCCGCGACTGGTCCACGACCTACCCTCGGGCGCCCCCCGGTTGGAGCAAAAGGCCACAGGGTTTCTGGCCACGGTGGTGGCCGGCCAGATCGCGCATCTGCGGGGAGAGCCTACGGGGGCGCTGCCCGGCCAGCTGCTGCGCGGACCATTGGCGGCGAACCGTGTCCGCTGAACATTGGTTTATCTCCGCAGACGACCACGTGGTCGAACCGCCTCGGCTGTGGTGGGACCGGCTATCGAAGAGCGACCGCGAGGTCGGGCCCCGCGTCGTGCGCGATACGTGCGCCACGGTGCGCACCGCCTCCACTTTGCGCGTCGACTACCTCAAAGGGGGCGACGGCCCCATGATGGATTGGTGGGTGTACGAGGACCTGGCCAAGCCCATCCAGAAGGTGGTGGCCTGCGCCGGCCTCCCCCTCGATGAGCACACCACCGACCCTATTGCCTACGACGAGATGCGACCGGGCTGTTACGACCCGGTGGCTCGTCTGGTCGACATGGACATCAACTTCATGGAGCGCTCGCTGTGCTTCCCCTACGTCCCCCGCTTCTGTGGCCAGATGTTCTACGAAGCCAAGGACCGGGCCCTCGCCGGGCGCTGCGTGGAGGCCTACAACGACTGGATGATGGAGGAATGGTGCGCGGGCTCCGGCGGCCGTTTGATCCCGCTGTGCCTCATCCCGCTGTGGGATCCGCAGGCCGCGGCCGTCGAGATCCGGCGCAACGCGGCCCGCGGTTGCCGGGCCATCACTTTTCCCGAGATGCCGCACCACTTGGCGTTGCCCTCGATTCATGACCCGTCCCGCTATTGGGATCCGGTGTTCGCGGCGGCCGACGAGACAGGCACCGTGCTGTGCATGCATATCGGGTCGGGATCGAAAATGGCGGACGTGAGCCCCTACGCGCCTCGGGCCGCCAATACGGTGATGACCTTCAGCATGGCCCAGATCTCGATGGTGGAATGGCTGGTGTCCGGTTTGCTGGTGCGCTACCCCCGATTGAAGATCGCCTACTCGGAGAGCCAGGTCGGCTGGATGCCGTTTGTGCTCGAACGCCTTGACAAGTGCTTCACCCATACGGCCTACGCCGAACTGCCGTCCGAGATAACCGAGCCGCCGAGCACCTATGTCAAAGACCGGGTGTTCGGATCTTTCTTCGACGACGAAACAGGGATCGTCAACCGTGACGTCATCGGGGTCGGCCAGATGCTTTTCGAAAGTGACTACCCGCATCAAGACACCACATGGCCGCACAGCGAAGCGGTGGTGGCCAAGATCGCCGCACAGTTGAACGAGGACGAGTTGGAGATGGTGCTGCGGGGCAATGCCATCCGGATGCTCGGTCTCGACCCCGCTCCCCTGCATCCCTGAGGTCGCCGCGGCGTTTCGTCGCGCCGCAGCGTTCAGTGGTGCTTGGCCGGGCAGCCCACGATGTGGTCGTTGATCAGGCCCACCGACTGCAGATAGGAGTACACGATGGTGGTGCCTACGAAACGGAACCCTCGACGTTTGAGATCTTTACTCAGGCGGTCCGACAGTTCCGTGCTGGTGGGCAGATCCCCCAGCTTCCGGGGTTTGTTGACGAGCGGTGTTCCTCCCACCCACTCCCACAGATAGTCGGAGAACGTGCCGAAGTCGTCCCGGACGGCCAAGAAGGCCTGGGCATTGGTGACCGCGGAGCCCACCTTGAGGCGGTTGCGCACGATGCCCGGGTCGGCCAGGAGGGCGGCCACCCGGTCGTCGCCGTAGCGGGCGATGCGCTCGTAATCGAACCCTTCGAGGGCCCGGCGGTAGCCCTCGCGTTTGGACAACACGATGGACCACGACAAACCAGCCTGTGCCCCTTCGAGAACCAGCATCTCGAAGAGGTGTGCATCGTCGCGGGAAGGCACCCCCCACTCGTCGTCGTGGTACACGCGCATCAGGTCGGAGCTCTCCGCCCACCCGCATCGCTCGGAGGCGGCCACCCTCAAGCGGATGTGCTGAGCGTGAGCACCACGCCGCGGTCGCCGTAGGGGATGCGCTTGCCCTTGAGCAGCCCGCCGAGGGTGCCCACCGGGGTCCCGTCGCAACGGAACGTGGTCAGGAGTAGGCACTTTTCGTCGCTCAACGTCATTGGGGGATGGTAGGCCACACGGGCGTTGAGTGCCCCGACGTCGGGGTGCTGCACCCGTAGTAGGGTGAGCGCAGGAAGGGGGTACCAAATGAGCGATAAATCACCCCGCAAGACCGCCTCCAAAAAATCCGGCAAGTCGCTGAAGGAAAAGCGAGCGGACAAGAAAGACAAAAAGGAGAACCACAAGGGTCTCTTGGGCTAGCGCCCGCACCGGAGTAGATCTCAGTAGTAGATAGGCCCGGGTACGCCGCCTGCTGTGGGGATGGCGTCGCCCGTGATGGAAACACTGCGTGGTGACGCCAGGAACGCCACCACATCAGCAACTTCACTCGCGGTGACCAACCGCCGGATGCTGACGCCGGCGGCCATCGCCTCCTCTATCTCGGCGGCGGTGACGCCGCGCGCTTCGGCCATTGACGCGAGGAGGCCGGGTGTGCGTTCGGTGACCGTCATCCCGGGGTGCACCACGGTCACGTTGATGCCCGAGGGGCCGAGCTCGTCGGCCAGGTTCTTGGTGAGGCTGGCCACCGCAACATTGCGGATGGAGCCCACCGTCAGGCCGGTTTGGCGGGCCGCCAGGCCACCGATGTTGATGATCCTGCCCCAACCCTGCGCCACCATGTAGGGAGCCGCCGCTCGTGCGCAACGCAGGTAGCCGAGGACCTTCGTTTCTATCTCCACCCGCAGGTCGTTGTCTTCGATATCGCCCAAGGCCCGGGCCTGCGATGCGCTGGCCGGGCGGGCTGCGGAGTTGACGAGGATGTCGACCCCACCGAGCTCCGCCACCGCGCCGACCATCATGGTGCGCACCGAGGTGTCGCTGGTCGTGTCGGCCACGATGGCCACCGCCCGGTTCCCGTGGCGGGCCACCCGGTCAGCCGCGATCTCCAGGTGATCGAGGTTGCGGGCCACCAGCACCACGTCCGCCCCCTCGGCTGCCAGCGTGTCGGCGATGGCGTAGCCGATGCCGCGGCTGGCGCCGGTCACCACGGCCCGTTTGTGCTCGAGATGGAGGTCCACCGGCTGGATGTTAGGTTGGCGAAGGAGTGGGGCGGCGCTCGCCGTCAGCCGCCGTCGGTCGCCGTCAGTCGCCGTCGAGGAGCGAGGTGACCAGCTCGGCGACGGCCGAGCGTTCCGAGCGGGTCAGGGTGACGTGTGCGAACAGGGCGTGCCCTTTCAGCTTTTCGACCACGGTGGCCACCCCGTCGTGGCGTCCCACGTACCGGTTGTCGCGCTGAGCCACATCGTGGGTGAGCACCACCCGCGACCCGCCGCCCAGGCGGGAAAGTGCGGAGAGGAGGACGGGGCGCTCCAGGTTCTGGGCTTCGTCGATGATGACGAAGGTGTCCGAAAGCGTGCGGCCCCGGATGTGGGTCAGAGGTAGGACGTCAATGAGCTTGCGGGCCTCGATCTCGGCGCGGACCTCGGCGGAGCCGATGGCTTCGAGCGCGTCGTGGACAGCCGCCGCCCACGGCGCCATCTTTTCGTCCTCCGAGCCCGGCAGGTACCCCAGATCCTGACCGCCGACCGAATACATGGGGCGGAAGACCACGATGCGCTTCTGGGTGCGGCGCTCCAACACGGCCTCGAGTCCCGCGGCCAGCGCCAACAGGCTCTTGCCGGTACCGGCCCGGCCGCCCAGGGAAACGATCCCGATGTCGGGGTTGCAAAGATGGGCGAGCGCGATGCGCTGTTCGGCCGAGCGCCCCCTGATCCCGAAGGCCTCGTGGTCTTTGACCCGGGCCACTGTTCCGGGGGCCACCACGGTGGCCAGGGCGCTTCCGCTCGCGCCGTTGGTCACCACCACACCGGTGTTGACCGGCACGTCGCGCAGTAAGTCGTCGCCCACCTCGACCACCCCGTCGCTGTAGATGGTGTCGAGCGCGTCGCGGGGCAACCCGATGTGTTCGATCCCGGTGTAGCCCGAATCCGGGGCCTGATCGTTGCGGTAGTCCTCGGCCTGCAGGCCGAGCACGCCCCCCGCCATCAGCCGTACCGGCAGGTCGCGCGATACCAGTACCACCTCGCTCTCGGTCAGCTCCGACTGCAGCGAGAAGGCGACGGTCAGGACGCGTACGTCATGGGCCCGGGACCGTTTGACCGCCTCGGGCAGGCCGGTCCCGTCGACGTGGTTCAACTCGATACGCACGGTGCCGCCGGCGTCGTTGACCTCGATGCCGTCACGCAAGGTGCCGCCGCTGGCTGCCGCGTCGAGACGGAGATCTTCCAAAGTTCGCAGTACGTCCCGGGCGATCCAACCCAGCTCGGGGTCGTCACGCTTGTCCTCCAACTCGCTGATCACGACCAGTGGGAGCACCACCGCATGTTCGGCGAAAGCCCGGAGCGCACGGCTCCCTGCGGCCAGAAGGACACTCGTGTCGAGCACGTACGTACGGCGATCAGACATCAGGCAGGACTCGATTCTGTTGTCGGGGCGTCAATGAGATAGAACCCCCTCCGGCCTCGCAGGTGGGGGATCGTGCCTGACCAGCACCGCGTCGAGGGCGGGGGACACGCAGGTCATGTGGTCGGCACGGGCGGGGTGCCGTCGCCCGCGGGGTCCACCGGGGTGCCATCCACGCCCATCAGGTACCAGTAGCCCCCATCGTCGTCGATGCCCTGGCCGGTGGCGATACGGGGCTGGACGTCGGCGTCGTAGGTGTAGAGGGGCCAACTGTTGTAGGTGACGACCCGGCCGCCTGCGGGGTCGGTGTCGCTGCCCAAGAGGCGCTCGATCACGCTGTGGCCGGCATGGGCCTGGCCCCCTGCGGCGATGTACACGGGAGGCCAGCTGCCGGCGCACAGGCTGACGCAGGTCACGTGGCGTTGGCCGTCCGGCGCGAACATGTAAAGGGCGTAGCCCCGCGAGTTCACCAATACCGTCGCCTGGACCTGGAGTAGGTAGGCGGCGTCGACGGTCACCGACGACGGTCCGGTGGCGCCCGAGGCGCTGCTGGTGGAACCGCAACCGGCCAGGCTGCCCAGGAGGGTGATGGCGGCCACCGCGGCCGCCATCGTTCGCGTCCGCCGGAGGGACCGGCGGGCGGTCAATGACATCGGTGCCCCATTTGCCTGGTTAGAGGGTCGACGGCCGCCAAAAGTTCCCGTGGACGCGAATCAGGCGGGGGCGAAGACGGGGATGGCTTCACCGTCGCCGGGGCGCACGAAACGAACGTGCAACCGTGTCCCTGCGCGCAGTGTTTCGGGGTCGGCGTCGACGATGGCCACCTGCATCCAAGGCCCTTCGTCGAGTTCCACCCACCCGAAGATCGAGGTGAAGCCGTCCCCGGCGGCGAACACCGGGTCGGGCGGCGGGACGTGGTCGACGGCCCACGACACGACTGCGGCAGTGCCGCTGGCCTCCACCCACTCCAAGTCTTCGCTGTCGCTACAGCGGCGCTGCTGGGGGGGATGGAGCGTGCCGCAGGTCCGACAACGTCGGATGAGGAGTGTTCCTGCCGCCGCCGCGTCGTAGAAAGCGGCTGACGCCTCGTCGCGCACCACACGGAAACCCGTCACGATTTGGCCCCCGTCATGATTTGGCTTCCGGGGCGATGACCAGGGTGGCGTGGTAGTCCAGGATCCCGCCGTTGCCGCTCACCAGCACCACGTCGTGGTTGGCGACCTGGCGTTCGCCGCCTTGGCCCCGGGTCTGGATCACGGCTTCGGACAGCGGGGTCATGCCCCACAGGTAGTAGCTCGACAGTTGCCCGCCTCCGGTGTTGGTGGGCAGCGACCCGCCCGGGCCCAGCGCACCGCTCTGGGCCAGTGCCCCGCCTTCTCCTTTGGCGCAGAACCCGTAGTCCTCCAACGTGACCAGCGCGGTGTAGGTGTAGCAGTCGTAGATTTCGCACACGTCGACGTCGGACGGTGCGATGCCGGCCATGGACATGGCCGCCGGTCCCGACACCGCCGCCCCGGTGACCAGACCGAACTCGCAGCCGCGAGCCATCGTGTAGCCCGGATGGGCCTGGGCCGCGCCCCACAGGTGGACGGGCGGTTGGGCCAGATCCCGGGCCCGCTCGGTGGTGGTGACCACCAGGGCGACGCCACCGTTGGACACCATGCAGCAGTCCAGCAGGTGCAGTGGCTCCGCTACCCAGCGCGAGTTTTGATGGTCGTCGATGGTGATGGAATCGCGGAACCGGGCGCGGGGGTTCATGGCCGCCCACTTCCGCTGCGATACGGCGATCGCCCCGAGCTGCTCGCTGGTGGTGCCGTAGCGCTCCATGTGCCGGCGCGCGGCGAGGGCGTAGCCGTTGTTGGCTCCCCGGGCGCCTCCGGCGGCCGCTAGTCCGCTGAACCCGGTGGGGGTGGAGGAATCGCCCCGGTAGATGGCGCCCGATGACATGCCCGGCTCGCTCAGCGGGGCGTCGGCGTGGACGCACACCACAGTGGTGGCCAAACCGGTGGCGACCGCCATGGTGGCCAGTTGGATCTGGGTGATGGCGGTGGCGCCCGCTACGGAAACCTCGTTCATGAACCTCAGGTCGCGCAGGCCGAGTTCGCGCTGCAGACGGAAGTCGACACCGCCGGACAGGCCGTTGCTCACCACCAGGCCGTCGACATCGCCCAGGGCCAGGCCGGCGTCGGCGACGGCCAAACGGATGGCATCGGCCGCGAAGCCTGCCGCGCTGCGTCCGTACACCTTCCCCGTTTCGGTGATGCCCAAGCCGGCGATGCAAGCCTGACCGAATGCGTGTTGTCCGGTGAGGTCGCTCATGCCGGCGCCGATCCTAGGGGAAGCCGTCGGCCCAACCCCACTTTCAACGTCGCCGGCCGCCGGCGCGCCACCCCAGAAAATATTGCGCCGATCGTCATCCAGGCTGGCCCCGGGCCCCGTACACAAATGGACGCAACGGCGTTTGGCCGATGACCAAGGGGGCCTTATGGATACCAGCGACCGCGGTACCGAACCAGCCCAACTCAGCGAAGGTTGGTTTGGGAGTTTGAGCCGTCGCGCCTTTCTCCGGCGGGGAACGCTTACCGCCGCCACGGTGACGGTCATCGGTGCCGTGCCGGGGCTGCCCACCCTCCTGGCCGGCGGCGCGTCGGAGGCTCCGGCCGTGGAAACAGGGGTCACCGAAACGGAGGCAGGGGCCGGCGCGCTCAGCGAACCGCTCTTGGCACATGTCACTGACCTCTCCACCGGTGAGATCACCCTGTTTCGCGGCGAACAGGAAATCGTTGTCCGAAACCCGGCGCTGGCCCGCCAGATCTTCTCTGCTGCACGTCCCTGAGTCCATCCCACTCCTCATTGGAAGGAAACCGTGTCCTCTCATCGCGAAGCCCCAGAAATCTCCAAAGACCCCGTTGCCGACAGCACCGACCTTTACGCTTTCGTCAGCCCCGACGACAAAAACACCGTCACCCTGATCGCCAACTACATCCCGTTAGAGGCCCCCGACGGGGGCCCCAACTTCTATGAGTTCGGCGACGATGTGCTCTACGAGATCCACATCGACAACGACGGTGACGGCGACGCCGACATCAGCTATCAGTTCCGCTTTAGCACGGTGAACAACATCCCGGCTTCTTTTCTCTACAACGACGGCCCGATTACGGCGCTGACTGCTCCGTCGCCCACATCGACCTGGAACCGCCAGCAGACCTACAGCCTCACCCGGGTCGACCACGAACAGCACAATCGCTGGGGCCGGGGTGCCATCTCGACGCCGCTGGGCTCGGGTCTCCTGTCGCCGCCCTGCAACATCGGCCCGCTGTCGACCCCGAACTATGCGGGGTTGGCGGCGACCGCGGTGCACAAGGTGGGACACGGCCCCTTTTCGGCCAGCGTCTTCGCCGGCCAGCGGGCCGAGGGGTTCTATGTGGATCTGGGCGCAGTGTTCGATCTGGGTGACCTACGGCCGTTTGGTCAGCTCCACGCCGGCGCGGCGGCCGCCGGGCTGCTCAGCGGCATGCCCGGCGTCAACTCCACCGCCGACGTCAATGTGCACTCGCTGGCCCTGCAAGTGCCCATCTCGCAGTTGACCCGGAAATCGGCCTCCAGTTACACAGATCCGGCGGCCGTGATCGGAGTGTGGACCACCGCCAGCCGCCAGCGGGCACGGGTGGACGCGAAGGATGGCGGCGAGCACACCTGGGTGGGACCATGGCATCAGGTGTCGCGACTGGGCAACCCACTGGTCAACGAACTGATCATCGGCATCGGGGACAAGAACCGCTGGAATCACCAATCGCCGACGGCCGACGGAACGGAGTTCCTCAAGTACTTCGCCCAGCCGCTGCTGGCCCAGCTGCTCCCGTCGCTCTATCCCGGCGTCTTTCCCAAGCTGGCCGCCTACAACGCGGTGGCCACCAACACCCGCCCCGACCTCGAGGCCATCCTGCTCACCGGGATCCCGGCGGGCATCGTCCCCGGCTTCACCAACTACGGCGGGAGCGTCAAGGCTGACATGCTGCGTTTGAATACGGCGATCGCTCCTGCCACCACGCCCAGCAACCTGGGTCTGCTGGGTGGCGACCTGGCCGGATATCCCAACGGACGCCGGGTGTTCGACGACGTGGCGACCATCGAGTTGCGGGCGGTGGCCGGTGCCACGTTGGCCTTGGTCGACAAGAGCTACACCCCTGACGGGGCCGCCGGGTTGGTTACCTTCGGTCTGACCAGTGGCGGCAGTGACCTCACGGCCCTGGGCACCGAGAAGTATCTGCCTGCCTTCCCGTATCTCGGTACGCCCTACAGCGGCTACTCGAATCCGTCGAAGACGCCCGTCTCGGTCGCTCCGTAGGCCCGGGATCATGGAACAGCTACCAGGACCCAGTGGACCGGGAACGGTGGTCCTCGATATCGGTGGCGACGTGGGCGCGGCCGTTATCTACACCCCGGCACCCCTGGCCGGCGACGAGATCGAGATACGGGCGCTCAGCGAGCCGTGGGACGGCACCCATGTGGCCGTGCGGGCCAGGAACCTGCCGTCGGGTCTCGTCCACGCCGCGGTGTTTGAATCATTGGCGAGCGGCGCCTACGAGGTGCGGGTGCGCGGGGAAGAGATCGGGCCCCGATTCCGCTTCGAGGTGGCCGGGGGCCGGGTGACCTCGGGGAGGTTGGCGGGGGCGTAGGGCTCTCGGCAGCAAACAGTCCCCGGTGCTCAGTCGACGCGAGCGGGGAGCCAGGAACGCAGCGTCGATCGGTACCGCGGATCGTGGTAGAGCTTGGCCGTGACGGCCTGCGCTCCGGGGATCACGGCGAACACGGCCACCGCGGCGAGCCCGCCGAGGGTGGGGCCGATCACGTACACGCCGAAGTTGGCCCAGTGGGGGAGGAGCGCGGCGGGGGCCAGACTGCGGGCCGGGTTCAGCGACGTGCCGGTGTAGGGGGCGCCTTGCCATACCAACGTGGCAATCACGAACCACAGCACGAGCGGCGTCCACCGGGCGCGCCGAACCGAAGCCACCATGACAAAAATGGTGGAGACCAACACCGCCGTCATGAGCGCCTCGACGCCCGCGGCCTCCTGGGCGTTCAGTCCCCGTCCGGGCTGCGTGACTCCGAGCCTCACGCTGCGCGCCACCGGTCCCCAGGCCAAGCGCACCAGCGCGGTACCGGCGAACGCCCCCAGGATTTGAGCCGCCACGTAGCCGGCCAAGTCGTGGCGATGGACGTGGCCGCGCAGCCAGAAGGCCACGGTCACCACGGGGTTGAGATGCGCCCCGGATCGGCGGCCCCAGGGGCTGATGGCCATGAGGGAACCGGTGCCGGCAAACAACAATCCCGTGATGAGCAGGCGGGCGGAATGGCTGGGCACCGCCCGGACCATCGCGCTGCCCGAGCCGAAGTCGAGGCAGACCGCAGAGAGGCCGCCGGCCAGAAGGATCGCCGTCCCCAGGAACTCGCTGGCCCATTCGACCCAGTGCCAACCGGACTGGGGGTGGACCGGTGAGATGCCGGCCCTTCCGAGGATCGGGTCGTCCGCCGACGCCCGGCGCACGGAGGGCCCGGTCACCTACCCGACGCTACTGCCTCCCGGCCCGCGCGCCGCCCGGTTCGCGGCCAACCACGAACAGTTCATTTCGCCTTCATACAGAAGGTCCCTTGACATGTGACTATATGGTCACCTATTCTCGCGGCGTGGACGAGGTGTTCAAGGCCTTGGCTGATCCCACCCGGAGGAGCCTTCTCGACGAGTTGTTCCGAGAGGACGGCCAAACACTGCACGCGCTGGAGACCCGCTTCGATATCAC
>Ga0182030_10003316_pt1 | contig 34329 bp, 31 predicted proteins | sample 812S3MmetaG_FD_121299 | JGI IMG/M metagenome (GOLD analysis project Ga0182030, IMG submission 121299) | Permafrost microbial communities from Stordalen Mire, Sweden - 812S3M metaG (Illumina Assembly) | ecosystem: Environmental > Terrestrial > Soil > Wetlands > Permafrost | place: Sweden...
CCACATCACCTGCATCACCCGCCGGCGCGACCCCATCTACGTTTCCACCATCGTCGGCCGCCCGCCCATGGAAGACTATTGGATGGGCTACGCCGTGGAACGCCTGTTCCTGCCCCTGATGCGGAAACAGATGCCGGAAGTGGTGGACATGCATATGCCCGCGGAAGGCGTGTTCCATAACCTCATGATGGTGGCGATTCGGAAGAGCTACCCCGGCCATGCCCGAAAAGTGATGCACGCCATCTGGGGCTTGCCCGGGGCCATGTTCACAAAGTGCATCGTGGTGGTGGACCACGATGTGAACGTGCACGACTCGGGCGAAGTCGCTTGGAAAGCCCTGAACCACATCGACCCCGAGCGCGATATTCAGTTCACGCTCGGCCCTGTGGATCAGCTCGAACACGCCTCACGCCTGCCCAACTTCGGCTCCAAGATGGGAATTGACGCCACCCGCAAATGGCCCACCGAAGGCTTCACCCGCCCCTGGCCGGATGAAATCCTCATGGACGCGGAAGTAAGAAAGAAAATCGACAACCTCTGGGCGAGCCTGGGGCTTGGCAAATTTTAGATTTTGGATTTGCGATTTTGGATTGAACCACGGGTTCAGTGAAAGGAAGACCAGTGGACTTTACTCGAGGACCGACATGCGACTCTCTCTTATTCAGATGAACAGCCGGGCTGCCGCTCGTGACGAAAACGTGGAGCGCGCCTGCCAGTTCGTTTCCCGCGCGGCAGCGGACGGCGCAAACCTGATCGTCCTCCCTGAGTTTTTCAACTGCGAGTACTTCCCGCAGTTCCGAGATTACCATTATATGGACTATGCTGAGCCGGACAGCGGCCCCACCACGCAGCGGATGCGAGACCTAGCGAAAGAGCTCAAGGTCTGGATTGTCTCCACCATTTTCGAGCTGGAACGCCCGGGGCTTTACTACGACACCGCTATGCTGATTAGCCCGGAGGGCGCGATCGCGGGCAAGTATCGCAAAGTCCATCCCGCCGCGCTGTTGAGCCTGGAGAAGATTTACTTTCGCGGGGGCTCCTCCTTCCCGGTCTTTAAGGTCGGCGAATGGACCGTGGGCATCTCAATCTGTTACGACAACCTGTTTCCGGAGTCGTGCCGCTGCCTGGCGATCCGTGGAGCCGAGCTTATCGTCGCACCTTATGCCACCCCTATCGACGATCCGTGGGAAAACTTCCTGACGACTCGGGCGCTCGAAAATGGCGCATTTTTGGCGGCCTGCAATCACGTCGGCAGGGAGGGCGAATGGCGCATGTCGGGCAAAAGCATGATCATCAATCCCTGCGGCAAAATTGCCGTGCAAGCCAGCGGGTGGGAGGAAGAGATCATCTCTTTGGATATTGCCCGCGAAGATGTGTTTGGCGCCCGGCGGAGCTTCCCGCTCTTCCGCGATCGAAGGCCGGAGGTCTATTCGGTGATTAGCACGCCCGTGGAGGAGTTGCTGGAGTAGCGGCAGGACGCAACAGCACGCCCAATCCTCATGCGCAGTCCATCGGAAAGCGCCATGGCCCTGCGGGCCGCGGCGGGGAGAGGGGGAGCGGGGTGTGGCGCCCGAAATTCCTTTCCGTTCAAAGCTGGGTGACGCTAAGCGTGTTGCCGTCCGGGTCTTTGAACCAAGCTACCTTCGCTCCACCGGGTGCGTGCCAAACTCCGAGTTCGTCCTGGCCCAGTCCCTCATAGTGTTCGAATTTCACGCCGGCCTCCTGCAAGGCCTTCACGGTTGCGGCAATATCTTTGATCTCCCATCCCAAGACGGTGTAGGGCGCAACGACCGCCTTGCCGACGTTCGTCACTCGCAGCATGATGCCGTGCGCATCAAATGCCAGGGCGAAGTGATCCTCGCTGATCAGGCGCAGACCGAGCGTGTCTTGATAGAACGCTCTGGCTTTGGCCGCATCCTGCGTCCCGACGAAGGCCATGATCTTTTCGGAGCCGAGCGGTGATCCTGTGGACATAAGAAATAGTCCCTCTGAAATGGATTTTGTCTAAATCGTGGCAACCCTTTCCGTAATGTATTGCAAACGGTCCCACTCGCAATCGGCCGTCACCATATCGCTTACGCCGAGGATGAAATGGCTTTCACGGCTATAGCGTTCGACTGTCTCATCGATGGAGCCGCGGAATTCGATCTCCGGGGTGCTGCCGGCACAAAGCAAGGTGGAGGGAATCCCGCCCCAAATCGTGACGTGGTCGCCGAAGTTGGCGCGAATCTCTTCCAACCGGCATCGCGTCATCGGGTAGGGGCACACGGAGTCAGCGATATCGAATCCGGCGCGCCGGTACAGGGGGAAAAGCCGCTGGTTTTCGCCGTCGGTATGGGTCATCAGGTATTTGCCCTGGCGATGCAGCACTTCGGCGTAATCGCGCAGGGCAGGGAAGATGTACCTCTCGAAAAAAGGCGGGGGGGTGATGGAATCGTCGTAGTTACCGCCAAGCAGAAGGACCTCAGCGGCGGAGTCCGCCCCGATGGCCTGAATCTGCTGGAAGAAGGGTTCAATCTGTTCCGCCAGCCGGTGAACTTTTTCGGGATAGTCGTTGAGGGCATAAAAGAACTGTTCGAGCGGCATGAGTTCCTTCATGATGTGCTGGATCGGGCAGGCGGTCCCCTGGAGATAGCCGATCGCGAGGCCCTGCTCGCCCACCTCCTGGCGGCGAGCGAGGTAGCCATCGAAGTGCGGTTCGATTTTCAAGTGCGAGAAGATGTGCCCTACCACGTCAAAATCACGCGGCTCGCGAAGGGCATGTTGGGTGATCCAGGGTATGGAGGCGCCGGCATCCAGCATTTCCTCGGTGAATACCGAGGCGGTGCGAATCGGCCCGGCGGGCGTGTGATACTCCACCACTGTTTCCTGGCCTTGGCGGCTGACGCGGCGATCCACGTCTTCAAGGGTGATGCGGTAAGGTATTACCGGGAGATGGAAGAGGCCGAGGGTGCGGTCGATCATGGCGGTTTCCTCAGCGACGTCGGTGAAGTCGGGGATGGAAGCGTAACAGCCTACATCCAGGCGTTCCGTGATTTCGGTGAGCGTCAGGGAACGCAACCCCGGCGGCAGCGTGCCTTGGCGCAGGCGCGCCCGGTGCCAGAATTCCAGGCGTGGAACCCAAGGCAGCCGATCAGGGACTTTGCCACGGATGGCGGCCAGAACACGTTCGCGGTGGGTCATAGTAGTTCTCCCTAACTGAGTGCGACGTAGTATAAAGCCTCCGCACATGTCTAACCAACCCAGTTGGCAAAAATCTTTTCCCCGGTTGATTGTCCTGCTCCTGTTTGCGGGCTCGGTGATCAATTACCTCAACCGCTCGTTGCTGAGTGTCGTCATGCCGCTGGTGCGGCGAGACCTTACCCTGAACAATGCGAATTACGGACTGGCCATTCACGCCTTTCTGGTGATGTATGCGGTTTTCTACATCCTGGGGGGGCGGATTGCGGATCGCCTGGGATACCGCCGTACGTTTACATTGGCAGTCGTCTTCTGGTCCCTCGCCAGCATGGCCCATACGTTTGTGCATGGACTTCGCAGCTTGTTTCTGTGCCAGGCCCTGCTGGGAATGGGAGAGGGCAGCTACTATCCCGCCGCCATGCGTGGCGTTGCGGGGTTGTTTCCACCTGCCAGCCGTGCCAAGGCGGTGGGCACAATCCTTTCGGCAATCAGCCTGGGGATGTTGCTTACGCCTCCCCTGGTGGCATTGACAACTCTTCATTGGGGATGGCGGGCGACGTTTCTCCTCCTCGGCGCGCTCGGTTTTTTGCTGCTTCCACCTTGGCTTTGGGTCCATCGGCAAATGCAGCGCGCGGATGGGACACCTGACCCGGCGTCAGTGGCAGCATCCGATCCCACGGCCGGCGTCTCTACTGAACAAGAGGTGACTCTGGGCGAAGTCCTTAAAACTCGGAAGTACTGGTGCGTACTTGCGGCGCGGGCGTGCTCAGACTCAGTCTGGTATTTCTACCTGTTTTGGATTCCCGGCTACTTTCAGGAAGCCCGCGGACTTTCCCTCGCCAGGGTGGGCAAGCTTCTTTGGGTGCCTTACTTTTGCTCCTTCCTCGGGGCCTTAGCCGGGGCGGCCGCGAGCAGTGCCCTGATCCGCCGAGGTTTGGGCCTGCACCGAAGTCGCAAAACCATCCTCTTGGCGTCTGCCTCCTTATGCGCCTTTAGCGCCTCGGCCGGTTTCGCACCGGCAACGAACCTGGCATTGGCACTGGTGAGCGTGGCCCTTTTTGCGCATCAATCATGGTCGACGAATATTCATACTGTCATCACCGAGATTTCTCCCCCCAAGCACGTGGCCATTCTCTATGGAATGACCGGGTCCGCCGGGACATTCATCGGTGCCGCAGCACAACTCATTATCGGGCCTGTCATCGACGTGTACGGGTACAAGCCGGCTTTCGTATGGGCGGGTGGAATGTACGTTCTGGCGGCGGCCTTGCTCATGAGCGCGGGGCTGCTTGAACCCATTCGCCGGAAAGTGGTCGGTTACCCGGGATCGACTTCGGCTTCTTCAAAGGAAGGTTAAATTCGCTGACCCCCGCCGCGTTGATGCCGTCACCCCCTGGGCCAAAAGGGTTACACTGTTCCTCTGGGTTCCGAACGTTGGCTGCTTGCGTTAAGTGATGTTACGGCTGCGCCGATAGCGGCCCTCAGCGCGGCAGGATATTCGCACCTCGCGGCCCTCTGCCGGACATCGGAATGGATCATGTAGGGACCAGAAGAGGCAACCGGATTGGTGCTGCCGCATCGAGAACGAATTCTGATCAGGGTTGTGGGAGTTGTCACCGCCGTAGGAATGACTCTGCCCGCCGCGTACGTATTATCGATCGGCTTAGCGGATATCTCAGGCTATTTCGCGCGGTCGGACGCGGTGGGTTGGCTGCTTGATTACGCCACCGTCTTCAGCGTCCCCTGGGAGGCTTTCGCCACGGTCCTTGTCATCGCGCGCTGGCGGGACCTTCCTCAGCGATTCTGGATCACTTACTGCATCAATGCCTTCTTGGCTTACGTCTCCCTGCCCATCTACTTGTACCACTTTGGCATCTTTTGGTAAGGCGGGTCTGTGCGGCATTTGTAGCGCCGACCTTTAGATCGGCAGTTGTTGATTCACCTTATTGCACACCTGCATGCTGACCTAAAGGTCGGCGCTACAATTGCATTCGCCGCCCTTCATCGAAACGCTTCTTTGTTCACTACGTAGGGCACGGCGGCGGGATTGCCGTTGCTTTCCAGCACCTGCATGAGGCCGTGGATGCAGCGGCCGGCCATCCCCTTGTTGGGATCGGTGGAAAGCCGCGTCTCCCGTCCCGCGCTGGCAAAGTGGGAGAACAGCCGCAGGCGGTTTTCCAGCTTGGGATCGCGCAAGGGCGAGTCCGCGGGCAGCGGTTCCTTCTCAAACACGTCGAGCGCCGCCCCGGCGATTACGCCTTCGCGCAGCGCCGCCGCCAAATCCGTTTCATCCACCACGGGCCCGCGCGAGGTGTTGACCAGAAACGCCGTGGGCTTCATCAACCGGAAGGTCGTGGCGTTGAATAGATGGTAGGTGGGAAACTTGCCTTCCCCTTGGCGGATCAGCGGTACGTGGACGCTCACGAAATCGCTGCCGCCTAAGACGTCCTCAAAACTCGCATAGCGAATCGTCCGCTGCTCGGCGGTGAATCCGTGGCGGAAGCGAAGATCCATAATCTCTTGAATCTTGCCCGCGAACGCGCGCTGCTCGAACTCGGCGTCGTAACAAAGGAAATTCACGTCGAACCCGACGGCCTTTTTCATAAAGGCCTGGCCGATCCGGCCCGTGCCAATCACTCCTACGGTCCGGCCCGTCACATCGTCGCCCAAGAAGGGAAGATAGGGATGCCAGGTGCCCCATTGCAGTTCGCGTACCAGTCGCTCACTGGGATAGAGCCGGCGCGCCGCGTCGCCCAGAATGAAAAGGGCAAACTCCGCCGTGGCCTCCGTGAGTACGTCAGCCGTATTGGTGAAGGGAATTTTGGCGTGGTTGGCGTCAGCCCGGTTGATATTGTCAAAGCCCACGGCATATTGCGACACTACCTTCAGAGTACCGTGGCCGGCCTCAAAAACCTCCGCGTCGATCGGGTCGCGCAGCGTGGTGATGAGGCCGTCAATGCCGGAGCGAACTTTCTCGATAATCAGGCTCTTCGGGGGCGGCTCCACTTCCGGGTAGACTTCCACTTCATAGCCGCGCGCACGCAGAGTTTTGAATGCTTCTTCGCCGATGTCGCAGGTGGCGAAAACGCGGACGAGCTTCGTTGGTTTAGCCAAATTCCCTCCAGCTTGATTTTGCTTTGCGCCTGCTGCGCGGCCTCAGGCGTCGTTTGAAAGCCCCGCGCTCTTTAGTTCAAACTTGATAAGTAGTGGGGAAAGCCCAAACCGTTCGCAAGTCGAAGGTCAAAGAGCCCATCGGTAAACATAGGAATCCTCGGATGGGCGCAAAGGTCTGGCCCGACCTTCCAAGGATTCCGGCCACGGAGTCCCCACCGCAATCTTCAGCTCGAAGAACGCCGGGTCTTTTTTCCCTACCAACATAATGTCGTCCAATGCGAGGCTGGTTGGTTCCGCTTTGCCCAGCGCCTTTTGGATGCGAGTGTAACCGTAATGGGGGCCTTTTGCGTCAGCTATTGGGGAGATGATCACCAGCTTCCACGTGGCTCTGTCCGGCCAGTAATACCATAGGCCGGCGGACACCGGGAAGCGCTGAACATCAAGCTGTTCGAGCAGTTTCCGCCCGTCGTCGACTAGCGGTTCTACCAAAGCCGTCTTATACATCGGAGCACTCCATGCTGGGGATCAGAAACTGCTTTCACAATCGCCCGCGCCATCTTTTGGCTTTGCAATTCATAGCGGCTCTTCGCGGTCCAGTCCTTAATGATATTCCAATTCACTCCAAATTGCGGATCGCGCGCTTCTTCTCTGTCGAATACCTTTTGAAGGTTGGCCTTCTTTAACAGTTGTTCAAGGTCGTGACTATAAATCTTCCCAACGAAAGCCGGCTCAGGAGGGAAATCGTACCGCTTCGTCTGCTTGGCGAGGCGAGCTTTAAGAGCGCATTCAATGGAATAGCCAGCAAGGTAATATGCCCCAGAGAACTTACGGTTCCTCAGGAGGACCTGCGCTTCTTCTACCCGGCATTGTGCCAATTGTCTGAAATCCGCCCGATTCATAGAATATACCAAGCAAGTAAGCTGGAAAAATCTGATCTCGACACGCTGATTCCTGACCTTCGGAGTTCCCTTAGCGGTGGGAATCTACCCACGTGGCAATCCGCTCCAGCGCCTTCCGAATATTCTCGACGGAGTTGGCGAACGAGAACCGCAAATAACCTTCTCCCCGATCGCCGAAAGCGGTTCCCCAGAGACAGGCCACACCGGCCTCGGCCAGCAGCGCGTCGGCCAGTGCGCGCGAGGATTTGCCGGTCTGCCGGATGTTGGGGAAAGCGTAGAAAGCCCCGTGCGGCTGGCGGCAACTAAAGCCGGGAATACCGTTCAACCCGTCGACGATTACCGCGCGGCGGCGGCGAAATTCCTCGCGCATCGCCTCCACCGAATCCTGCGGCCCGCGCAGCGCCTCAACGCCGGCAATCTGGCTAAAGCTGGCGGTGCAGGAATTGGAGTTGGTCATCAGCAACGTGACCTGCCTGGCCAAGTCGGTGCGCATCACGCCATAGCCCATGCGCCAGCCGGTCATGGCGTATGTCTTCGAGAAGCCGTTCAGGATGATGGTCTTCTGCTTCATGCCTGGGAACTGCGCGATGCTCGCGTGCTCACCTTCATAAATCAGCCGGTCGTAGATTTCATCCGACAGGACGAAAACATCGCGCTCGGCCAACGCCGCCGCCAAGCGAGCGATTGCGGCGCGTCCCGTCACCCCCCCCGTGGGATTGTGCGGGCTGTTGAGGATGACCAGGCGGGTGCGGTCCGTGATCTTCTCCAGAACTTCGTCCACGTCTACGTCAAAGTCGTGGTCCTCGCGCAGGCCGTAGGGAACCTCCTTGCCGCCCACGAACCGAATCATGGATTCGTAAATCGGAAAGCCGGGATTGGGATAGAGCACTTCATCGCCGTCCTCAACAAGCGCCAGAATGGCGAAAAACATGATGGGTTTTCCGCCCGGCGTAATGACCACTTCGGACGGGTCCACGCTGATGCCAAGATGCCGGGCAACATTGGCGGCCGCGGCTTCCCGCAACTGGGGGAGTCCCGCCGGGGGCCCATAGTGAGTCCAGCCCTCGCGCAGCGCGCGGATCGCCGCCTCCACAACATTGGGTGCGGTGGCAAAGTCGGGCTCGCCGATTTCCAGGTGAATGATATCCTTCCCCTGGGCTTCCAGCGCCCGAGCGCGGACGAGAACGTCAAACGCACTCTCCGTTCCCAGACGGTTCATGCGGCTTGCCAAACGCAAACTGCTCGAAACTGTGGCCACAGGTCATCCCCCGTTCGTACTGAATATGAGCCACTCTGCGAATTCATGAGGCACGACAGAATATCTTGAGCCCAAATCAAAGTCCAGAGCCGGAAGATTGTCTGGCAAGCTTAAACGCCGAGAGCCCTCTGCGAGCTTAGCCCGGATTTCTCACCAGACTGAAACACTCTTGGGAACTGCCGGAAGGGCGGGGCTTCAGCCCCGTCGAAATCGCGGCTCCAACCCTTTGCCCGTCCCCCGCCCCTCGCAGCTTGCAGCCGCAAGCTGCGAGGGGCGGGGGACGCGGGAATAATCAGAACGGCCTCTGACGGCGGGGCTGAAGCCCCGCCCTTCCAAAATCCTGGTAAGAAATGCAGGTTAGCGGAGGCCGAGTTGTTCGTAAACTTGGCGGCCCTTGGTATGATAGGGTAAGAGGGTCACAATCCCGCAAGGAGGCGCTACGTTTTTGCCCTATGGCCAAGTCAACGATCGGTCCGGCGGTTGCTCCCGTTATTGATCCCCAGTACTGCTGTTATCGCCTGCGGGCCGCCGAGTCCAGGATTCACCGCTGGGGAGTTTACGCCGACCAGAATATCCCCGCCAACCGCAAGGTGATGGAGTATCGGGGCGAAAAGATTGGACCGCGTGAAGCAAAGCGGCGCGGGAAGACGCCCTACCTGTTTGTCCTTGACGATCACTGGACGCTTGACGGCGGAGTGGGAGGCTCGGGCGCGGAGTTGGTCAATCACTCCTGCCAGCCCAACCTGGTGTCGCGTATTATGAAGGGGCATATTATCTATATGAGTTTGCGCGTCATTCGCAAAGGGGAGGAATTGACCGTCGATTACAACTACGACGAAACGGATGAAACCATGCGCTGCCTGTGTGGACACCAAAATTGCCGCGGCATCATTAATCGCAAGGAATGAGGTGCTCCCCCGGCGACCCCCGCTCAAATTTGGGGTAGGGGAGGTTCGCGAACCGCCCCTAATCGAATAGCAAGTGTCGAATGGAAGGGCGGGTTGCATTTATTCTGCCAGCTTGCCGTAAACATCCCTGATTTTAATCCCGGACTTTATAAAGCGTTCGTTAGCATTACGCGCTATTTGGTTGCGCTGGTATACGGCCGTGGTTCGCTCCCGTTGCTTCTTGTATTCTCCGATGACAGCGTGGCGTTCGTCATCGTATGAATCAGCTATATGGGAAACGAGTCGGCAACTGGGGCATTGAAATGCGAACTGCCACCAACCGCGAGGGTGATCGACGGGGTGATTGCTCCGCCAGGGACGGCCACACCCCGGACATGCCCTTTTGTCCTCCCCGCGCCGCCGGCCCCAATATCGCATGAGAAAGTAGTAGGCGGGGACGCCGGTGACCTTCTCTACTCCCCTGCAGATGTCGCGGCCTTTCTGTGACAACTCGCTGGATGGATCGGCGAGCTGTTTGTAAACAGGGATTTCGAGCTCACCGCAGCCAACCCAAATCTCGTCGTACTTGCGGTATGTGCGTTGCCAAAAGTAGATCGCCTCCCGATCCTCATGCGTGCCCGGCAATCGGTACAGCGGGATCCGCTTGCCATTGTCTCCGCGACACAAAGGTGATTCCCAGTCGTTCATATGCGTGAAAAGGTACAAGAAACGCGCCTTCGTCCAGGTCGTATCGCGCTTGGGAGCATCATCATCCACCAGTATCCATTCTGGCGGCTTGCCAAAGAGGTCCGTTACTTTCTTCAATTCCTTCATTCCGTATTTGGAATGGTATTCCAATGACTGTGCGCGTATACCCTGTAGGTTGACGTAGGCAATCAGATTGCCTTCCCTCACCACGGTGAAGTACTCGCCGCATGCCTGGCCATTGTGGAGCAGAACGCCAATGTAGCTCTCGGCCACATCTTCCGCATCTCGCCTGTTTTTCTTTTCAACACGGCCAAAGATCAATTTGTAAAGGATCATGGCATTATCCCTTCAAGCGAACTCCTTATACGCCCCTGCCTATTGTCCGAAGACCTAAGTTTCGCATTCCTCACGCCGCGGGAAGGCGGGGCGCCACTTGTAGTTGCACGCTGTGTTTCTGCGCGTCGACGACGGCGATGGCGGCCATGTTGACGATTTCCTCCACCGTGGCGCCGCGCTGGAGCACGTGGACGGATTTTGAAAGCCCCATCAGGATGGGCCCCAGCGATTCCGCGCCGCCGATGCGCATCATCATCTTGTAAGCAATGTTGGGAGCCCCGAGATCGGGGAAAACCAGCACGGTGGCGCCACCCTTGAGGTTGGAAAAAGGATACTCTTCCTTCAGAATTTCCGGTACCAGTGCGGTGTCGGCCATCATTTCGCCGTCCACCATCAGCTCGGGATTTATTTCCAACGCCAATTCCACCGCCCGCCGCATCTTTTCTGACTGGGGGTGGTGGTTGCTGCCGAAGTTGGAGAAAGAGAGCATGGCCACACGCGGCTCGACATCGAATTCGCGCGCCACCTCCGCGGCCAGCACCGCAATCTCCGCCAGGTCCTCTGCCGTGGGGTTGATGTTGACGTGGGTGTCGGCGAAGAAATAGACGTCTTTCTTGGTGACGATGACGAAAACGGCGGCGACGCGGTGCACACCGGGCCGGGTCTTGATGATTTGCAGGGCGGGCCGAATGGTGTCGGGATAATTCTGGCTCACGCCCGCCACAAAACCGTCCGCATCTCCCATGTGCACCATCATGGCGCCGAAGTAATTGGGGTTCAGCATCTGCTCGCGGGCTGTGCTCAGGGTCACGCCACCCCGGCGGCGCAGGCGATAGAATTCCTGCACATACGCTTCCAAGAGGGGGGAGTGCGCCGGATCGATCACCTTCGGGCATATGTCCTCAAACCCCAGCTCCCTGAGCCGATTACCGACCACCTCTCCGCGGCCGAGGAGGATCGGGTAGGCGATGCGCTCCTCGATGATCTGATGGCTGGCGCGGAGCACCTTGTCGTGCTCGCCCTCGGAGAACACAATGCGCTTGGGCGCAGCCTGGGCGCGGTGGCGCACGTTCTGCATGACTCCGTAGGTGCGGCCCAGGCGGCGGGCCAGTTCATCCCGGTAGGTGACGAGATCGATTTGCACCTGCGCCACACCCGTGCGCATGGCGGCTTCCGCCACCGCGGCGGAAACCCAGATCAATGCGCGCGGGTCGAAAGGTTTGGGGTTAATGTATTCCGGCCCGAATTGCAACCGGCCCAAGCCGTAGGCCCGCAACACGGAATCCGGCACGTCCTCTTTCGCCAAATCGGCCAGCGCGTGCGTCGCGGCCACCTTCATTTCCTCGTTGATGGCCCGCGCCCGCACGTCCAGCGCCCCACGAAAAATCCCCGGGAAACCCAAAACATTATTGACCTGATTGGGGAAGTCGGAGCGGCCCGTGGCCACAATGGCGTCGGGCCGCGCAGTCTTGGCTTTTTCGTAACTGATCTCGGGTGTGGGATTCGCCAGGGCAAAAATAATCGGCCGCTCCGCCATGGGCTGGAGCATTTCCGGAGTCACGCAATCGCCCACGGAAAGGCCCACGAACACGTCGGCGCCTTCCAGCACTTCGGCAAGGCGGCGCTTGGCGGTCTTGACGGCGAAGCGGGAGTTGTAAGGATTCATGCCCTCGGCGCGGCCCTCGTAGATCACGCCGAAGATGTCGCACATGGTGATGTTCTCTTTGCGCACGCCCAGGCGCACATAGTGCAGGGCGGAGGCGAGGCCCGCCGCGCCCGCCCCGCTAAAGACCACGCGCACCTGGTCAATTTTCTTGCCTACCAACTCCAAGGCGTTCAGCAGCGCCGCACCGGAGATAATGGCCGTCCCGTGCTGGTCGTCATGAAACGCCGGGATGGACATCGTTTGCCGCAAGGTCTCCTCAATGTAGAAGCATTCCGGGGCCTTGATGTCTTCCAGGTTGATTCCGCCGCACGTGGGTTCCAGGAGTTGGCAGAACTTGATGACCTCGTCGGGATTCTGCGAGCCCACTTCCAGGTCGAAGACGTCGATATCGGCAAAGCGCTTGAAGAGCACGGCCTTGCCTTCCATCACCGGTTTGGACGCGTAGGCGCCAATGTTGCCCAGGCCCAGGACGGCCGTGCCGTTGGAAACCACCGCCACCAGGTTGCCGCGCGCCGTGTATTCAAAGGACAGGTCCTTGTCCTTTTGAATCTCTTTGCAGGGCTCGGCCACGCCGGGCGTGTAGGCCAGACTTAAATCCCATTGCGTGCGGCAAGGCTTGGTGGGCGTCAACTCGATTTTGCCCTTGCGGCCCAAGCGGTGATAATCCAAAGCGTCTTTGCGGCGAATTTCCATAAGCTGTTCCTTTTTGTCCGGTTTTCCGATTCCGCCGGACAGCTTTTGCTTAGCAGTTGGAGGGCCAGCCGCCCATAGGGTGATTTAGTGATGGCGTGATTTTGCGATTTTCGAAATCGGCGCATTGATTCATCTTTTCACCTAACACGGCCGATAACCGATATGGGGGAGTGTGTCACGGGGGATTTTGGCCGTCCGTGCTGCCCGTTGCGCTATCCACCCGAACCGGTTACGCTGTCATCCTGAGCGGCAGCGAAGGATCTCGCCCTGCCCCGCGGCACTGATGACAAACCCCGTGGTCTCTCACCAGAAATAAGGACTAACTCCCTTCCTTTCACTAAGTAATCGTGAAAATGGGATAACTCATTTGTTTTCATCAATCCATCCAGAGCACTTCTATTTCCCCTTTGTTTTCAATAACCCATCCAGAGCACTCTTCATTTTTAACATCTTTTGGGTTCAGTCCTCCGTCCCCGGACTTCGAAAGTATAACTTCCTTTTTTTCAGGTACTTGACTTTTTGTGCCGTCCATCGAAATTCTCCTGATCGCTCGCTAACACCATGTTGTTTCATAAACTTATCCGGATAGCGGGAAATATTCGCACCTTATCTCTCGGGCCGAAAGGGAAAATCCCACTACCACCATGACACAAAGATCCCAAGTCAGACACCCCCACAAAGCTGGCGGCTTAATGAGTGGGCCACCTCGAAGGCGGTTTCCCTAACGCTCGCTTTGCTTCCGTGCCGCCCACCGTCGGAACCCCGTAGGGCTAGACATTGAGTAGCTGTGGGCAAGGGCACGCCTTTTTTGTGGCCGCCGCCCACGGATCGCGCTGCTGCCCATTTTGCTGACCCAGCTATAAGGGGTCAACGGTAGTGCCCCCTACCCACATAGGCGCTAGAATAGGCCACCCAATGATTCGCCGCCTTCCTTCCCGCGAAGCGGGACACCGTGCGTAGCCGTAGGTGAAACCTACGGAAACCGAAAGCGAGAAAGGAATTCGGCCCGGAAGGGGGCGACCCTTCCCACGGTCAACCCCGTCGGGGTTGAAGGGGCCATCGGGTTCTGCGAACCGCAGGTTAAAACCTGCGGCTACCCACGGTTGGCCCCTTCGGGGCCGGACCGGAAATTACTTAGTCTAGCGCCTGTGCCCCCTACCCACCTGCCCAGGAACGAGCCGCTACCGATGGCTGACAACTGATGCCTGATGCCGTCCTAACCTTTCGATGTTTTGCCCTCGCGCAGGGGGATTCGGCGGGCGCCAGGCGCGGCGGAACGCCAGCACTAGCCAATATTATAGCCTATATGCGTCCTATGGTCAAGAACGATTTCGGCCTGCTTGCCCATCATCGTAGCCTGCGTCGCGGCCGGAAGACCGTGGCTCATGGCGCAAGCAAGCAGAGCGCAGGCCTCCGCCGTTGAGGCAAACACGCAGGGTGAAGGCAGGGTAGGGGAGAGCCGGGTTGTCGCCGCGGCTCGCCTCGAAAGATGAATATGCTCCGGGTAATTCCCCTCCCGATTCAGGAGGGGTGGTGCGCCGAGCGCCGGGGTGGTTATTTCCTGAAGCCGAAAGCATAAAGTCACAATCAGCACCATCCCCTACCCCCTCCTCAATTGAGGAGGGGAGCATTTTCGTAGCAGCAGGCGGCAAAGCCGCGGGTCACGGCCCTTCCACTTAAGCGCAATTTGGACAAACTTCTTCGCGAACCGCCCCTACGGCATGCAACGCGTTCCGGTTCATGTCGCCGGCGGCTGCGCGCTGTGGTGGGCGGACTGTTGAATTCCCAGCACTCCGGCTTGCGCTTGGACCACGGCGATGGACGCCATGTTGACGATTTCCTCCACCCCGCAGCCGCGCGCCAGGACGTGTACGGGCTTTGACATTCCCATCAGGATGGGGCCAAGAGCTTCCGCGCCGCCCATGCGCATCATCAGCTTGTAGGCGATGTTGCCCGCCTCCAGGCCGGGGAAAATCAGCACATTGGCGTCGCCTTTGACCCGCGAGAAGGGGTAATCCTCGGCGGTCAATTCGGGGACGATGGCCGTGTCCGCCATCATTTCGCCATCCACGATCAGGCCCTCCGCTTTGAGCTTGACCAGTTCGGTGGCGCGGCGAACTTTATCGGCCAGCGGGTGGCGGGTGCTGCCGAAATTTGAAAACGATAGCATAGCAACGCGCGGCTCCACGTTGAACCAGCGCGCCACCTCCGCGGAAAGAATGGCGATCTCCGCCAGATGCTCGGCGGTGGGCTCAATGTTGACGGTAGTGTCCGCAAAGAAGTAAACGTCCTTGTGCGTCGCCATCACGTAAAGGCCGGAAACACGGTCCACCCCTGGGCGGGTGCGGATGATTTGCAGCGCCGGGCGAATGGTGTCGGGGTAGTGCTGGCTGACGCCGGCAATGAAGCCGTCGGCATCGCCCATGCGGACCATCATGGCGCCGAAATAATTGTTGTTGAGCATCCACTCGTGAGCTTCCGTGCGGGTGATGCCATAGCGTTGACGCAGCCGGAAGAATTCATCCACGTAGGGGGAGAGGCGGGTGGAACCGGCGGGATCGATAATCTCCGCTTTCACCTTGCCCAAACCCAGATCCTGGAATTTTCCTTCGATCACGGCGGGCCGCCCCAGCAGAATGGGGTGCGCTATGTTTTCCTCCGCCAGGCGGACGCTGGCGCGGATGATCTTCTCGTGCTCGCCCTCGGAGAAAACGATACGCTTGGGCGCGGCCTTGGCTCGGGACTGGATGTTCTGCATCACGGCATAGGTGCGGCCCAGGCGCCTTTGCAGTTGCTCGCGGTATTCATCGAGGTCCACGGTGATCTGGGCCACGCCACTTTGCATGGCGGCTTCCGCCACCGCCGCGGATTCCCAAATCAGCACGCGCGGGTCAAAGGGTTTGGGGATGATGTACTCCGGCCCAAATTGCAACCGGCTGATGCCGTAAGCCCGCAGCACCGAATCGGGCACGTCCTCTTTGGCCAGCGCCGCCAGCGCGTGCGTGGCCGCCAGCTTCATGGCCTCATTGATGGCGCGCGCCCGCACGTCCAGCGCGCCGCGGAAGATAAAGGGGAATCCCAAAACATTGTTGACCTGGTTCGGGTAGTCGGAGCGGCCGGTGGCGATGATGATGTCGGGCCGGGCCGCCTTGGCTTCCGTATAACTGATTTCGGGAACGGGATTGGCCAAGGCGAACACGATGGGATGGGCCGCCATGGAGCGCAGCATTTCCGCGGTGACGCACCGGGCGACCGAGAGGCCGGCGAAGACGTCGGCATCCTTCAGGGCTTCTGCCAGCGTGCGCCGCTCGGTTTTCGCGGCGAAGCGCGCCTTGTACGGGTTCATGTTTTCTTCGCGGCCCTCGTAGACCACGCCCTTGGTGTCGCAGAGGAGAATGTTCTCGCGGCGCACGCCCAGTTGAATGTAGTGCTCCGCGCAGGCAATGCCGGAAGCACCGGCGCCGTTGAAGACCACGCGGACTTTGCTGATGTCTTTGCCCACCACCTCCAAAGCGTTCAGCAGGGCTGCGCCGGAAATGATGGCCGTTCCATGCTGATCATCGTGAAACACCGGAATCGACATCGTCTGGCGCAGTGTTTGTTCAATTTGAAAGCACTCCGGCGCCTTGATGTCCTCCAGATTGATGCCGCCGAAAGTGGGCTCCAGAAGCTGGCAGAGGCGAATCACCTCGGCGGGGTTCTCGGAATTCACTTCCAGATCGAAAACGTCAATGTCCGCGAAGCGCTTGAACAGCACGCCCTTGCCTTCCATGACGGGCTTGCCGGCCAAGGGTCCAATGTTGCCGAGACCCAGGACGGCGGTGCCGTTGGTGATCACTGCCACCAAGTTCCCGCGGGCAGTGTATTCGAATCCCATCTCGGGTTTTTCGTGAATTTCCAGGCACGGTTCCGCCACGCCCGGAGTATAGGCCAGACTCAAATCCCGCTGCGTGCGGCAAGGCTTGGAAGGAACAACTTCAATCTTGCCCTTACGTCCGGAGCGGTGGTAGTCAAGCGCGTCCTGTTTGCGAATTTCCATGGCACAGCCCCCATAATACAATCCGTCCGTTGCACCGGTGCCCTTTGTACACCATCGCGCGGCGGGCTTCAAGCTTGGTGTTCTCCGGGTTGGAGGTCGGTTTGAAGTAGAGGCGGCTTTACGCCGCCATGTGGCGAGATAAACGCGCCGCTACAAATCCGGACTGACCAACGATCAAATCGTCCCGCACCTTGCGGCAGGCCAGCCCGCGGTGATAACTTGGGCTTAGAGGTTGACTCGTGGTTGAGCGCAGCGCGGGAAAGGGCAGGATATGCGGTGGTCCTGGAGGATCGGCAGATTGGCGGGAATCGGCATTTATGTTCACGCCACCTTCTTGCTCCTGATCCTCTTTATTCTTTTCATCAACTGGCGCGAAGGGAAGTCGCTGGCGACGGCCACGGAGGGCATTCTTTTCATTTTGGCCATTTTCGCCTGCATCGTGCTGCACGAACTCGGCCACGCACTGGCGGCGCGGCATTATGGCATCCAAACGCGTGACATCACCCTTCTGCCCATTGGTGGCTTGGCGCGCCTGGAGCGCATGCCCGACATTCCCATTCAGGAACTGTGGGTAGCGCTGGCGGGGCCGGCGGTGAATGCCGTAATCGCCGGGGGGATTTTCGGCATCAGTTTTCTGGCGGGCGTACGCCCCGAGCTCGCCTCGTTTCGCTGGGCGGGGGGCAGCTTCCTGAATAACCTGATGGTGGTGAACTTTTGGCTGCTGGCGTTTAACCTGATTCCCGCATTTCCCATGGATGGCGGCCGTGTGCTGCGCGCCCTGCTGGCCACGCGCCTGGAATACACGCGCGCCACACTTGTTGCCGCGCGCGTAGGACAAGCCCTGGCTTTTGGATTTGGCTTGGTAGGACTGTTTACCGACCCGTTTCTGGTCTTCATTGCGTTATTCGTCTGGTTGGGCGCCGAGCAGGAATCGGCCATGGTGCAGATGCACAACTCTCTGGGAGGAATTCCAGTGCAGCAAGCCATGCTCACCCATTTCCGAACCATCCAGCCTGACGATCGCCTGTCCCAGGCCGTCGAGCACGTCCTGGACGGCTGGCAGCAGGATTTCCCGGTGGTCTTTGGCGATAACGTGCTGGGTATGCTGACGCGCGAGGAACTGATGCGGGCGCTCGCGCAAGGGGGAGTCGAAACCCCCGTCCGTAACGCGATGCACCGCGATTTTGTAGTGGCGGACTCGCATGAGATGCTGGAGCAGGCGCTTGCCGCGATGCGGGCGGCGAAATGCCGTTCCGCGCCCGTCCTCCATGACGGCATGCTTGTGGGTTTGCTCACCATGGACCACGTGGGGGAGTTCCTGCTGATCCATACCGCGCTCCGGCAAGCGGATCGCACCGCCAAGCTTGCGCCGCGTAATTTAACCTGAATTCCCGCCCGGAGGCCGGCTCGCTTCCTTCGGGATGCCTGTTGGTATATGACTCGCCACTGGAATTCCCCCTTATTCCTATGCCCGTCACGTACCCTGCCTGGTTCGAGTCTCCTCGAGCGATTACCTCTCTACAATATTCAAACTGGTGGTACGATTGACATCAAGTACAAAATCTCAAGGGGGACGACAACTATGAAAAAGATCATTGGGGCTTTGGGCTTGGCACTGCTGCTTGCGAGCTTGGCTTCCGGCAAGAGCGCCGCGACTGCCAAAGCCGACCTTGCCGATAGCAAGGGAGCGAACATCGGAACGGCAAAACTCAAGGAGAATCCCAAGGGAGTGAGCGTGGCTCTCGTGGTCTCAAACCTTCCCCCGGGCGTGCATGGCTTCCATATCCACGCGGTGGGCAAGTGCGAACCGCCGGACTTCAAGAGCGCGGGTGGGCATTTCAACCCCGAAGGTAAGAAGCACGGGTGGGAGAACCCCGAGGGACACCACGCGGGCGACCTGCATAACCTGACTGTTGACGCGAATGGCAATGCGAAGGTCAAGGTCGTAGTCACCGGCGTCACGCTGGCGGACGGGCCGAACTCTCTTTTTCAGGCGCAAGGTACGGCTCTCGTTATCCACGCCGACCCCGACGATAATAAAACCGACCCTGCCGGTAATGCCGGACCGCGTATCGCCTGTGGGGTGATTACGAAGTAGCAACCAAAGCTTCGCTTCGGGCCACGATGGATTGCAAAGGTTGGTGTTCCGTCCCCAAGCTACGCGGGGATGACGTAACCCTTTTCTCGCATTATTTCGAGGTAAGCGTCCTTGGACAGAGGGCAGTCGCTTAAGTCACGGCATTGCTTTTGGGTTATGTGAAGGTCTTTGGGAAGATGACCGTGGCCCTTTTCTTTGGAGGCCCTTCGTACGCCAAATCTCGCAATCAGCCTTCCTCCGACAAATAGCTCGTAATACTTGTGGCCTCTTCGCTCATTCGGGGCGCAGCCAAGTTTTTTGGCGATATCCTCGGCGTCGTCCTGAGTGAAACCAGACATTACCGGTTTTCCACCTTGCACATGAGTTTGTTCAGGATCTTCTTCTGCCGAAGCGGGCCAGGTCCAAGCTGGTCATCTCCGAGTTCATTCAGCCGCTCATAAGCATCAATGAGAGTGTCCTTGAGGTTGGCTACCGCATCCTCCTCAGTGTCGCCGGAAGCAAATATGCTCGCATCAAACAGGCATGCCTCAAAATCCTCGCCGCTTTTTGTGATCACGGCTGTGAACGACCTCAAGAGTTGGTACGGTTCGGGGGCCAGAGTTTCGATTGGGACCATAATGCTTTCAGTGCGGGAACCGACTTCATCGAGTTTCTTTAGTAATTGATCAAGTTTTGTTTCTAACCGTTCAACCGCCTCACAGAGTTGATTGAGCTTCAGAGGACTCTCGAATGTGGCCCTGAGTTGCTCCTCTAACGACCTGCTCTGCCGAACGGCTGTTCGAACTCCGCCCTCATGGAAATGGTCATAAATCGCAGATACTTCGTGATCAACGTCCGCAGTCCATTCGTTGAGCGCATGGTGATAAGTCCTCACAGAGCCTAAGAGGAAGTAGACGAGGTTTTTCTTCGTAGTTGGCTCGTTGGTCTGCTCAACTGGCCATTCAACAGAAATTGGCTTCGATAGAAAATCCTTCATTTACCCTCTTTCGACTTTAAGGCAAGCGCTGATATTCTGCCCGCAGTTTCAAACAACTGCATCGGGGTTTCCTCAGATAGCTTCACCGTCTGCGTAAAGCTAACCTCATGGCGAACGCCCTCGGGCTCAAACGAAACCTCCAATCGATACACCAGTTTGCCTTCGGGATTCTTCTTTACACCTGTGAAGCCGGTGATCGAGTCGAAGATCGCGGGTTGGCCCAATAGGTCGATAGGCTTGAAAAGCGACTCTGCCTCCTTGTTAGAATACCAAAGCGTTGCCGTCACAAATGCTTCCCTGTCGCCAAAGTACTCTCCCATCGCCTCCACTAACTCCCTAATTTGTCCAAAGTCTGGAGGTGGGTCACTAGCCGCTACAAACCAGGAGATTCGAAAGTGGAACCGAGATTGCTTCAAACGGCTAAGGGTTGCTACTACTGCTAGTTTTTCCTTTCCTTCTCCAGGGTACGCGGCCGCAAAAAAATATGGCAGTTTGGAGCGTTTGCCACCGAGGCATTTCTGCACCTTTGAAAATAGGGGCTTGCCCAATGACAATTCAACTTGGAAATGTAACTCCGCGCAATGCGATCGCTTAAATGTTTGGTAAATCGGTGATGCAGGCATTTCCTTTGGCCATCCTAAGATTAGCACAGAAAGAGTAGGTCATCCTAGCACATCTCCACGACGACTCCACCACTCACTGCGCTTTGGCGGTGGTGAAGGCGAGGGCGAGCAAGGTTTTTTGCTGGACCTCGTGCGCTTTGCCGGAGCCTGTCGCCGGGCTGGGGCTCGCTGAGAGCTTCACCGAGAGCACCGAGCGCGGCTTGGCCATCCGCCGCAGGCGCGGCATGAGGAAGAACAGCGCGCCCATGTTGGCGGGCTCTTCCTGCACCCAAACCACTTCCCGTACGGTGGAATATTCTTTTAGGGCCGCAAGTAATTCTTTCTCCGGAAAAGGATAAAGCTGTTCGAGCGCGAAGATGGCGGTGCGCGCGTCGCCCCGCTTCTTGCGCTCCGCCCGCAGCTCATGAACGATCTTGCCCGTGGCCACCAGCACGCGGGTGGGATTCGTCACCTCGCGGTCAGGAATCACCGGTAGAAAGCGGCCGCTGGTGAAGTCCGGCAACGGCGAGGCGGCGGCCGGATGCCGCAGCATCCCTTTGGGAGTAAAGACCACCAATGGTTTACGCCAGCGCCGCAGGGCCTGCCGGCGCAACATGTGGAAGTACTGTGCGGCGGTGGTAGGCTGGCAAATCTGCACGTTATCGCGCGCCGCAAGCTGCAAAAACCGCTCCAAGCGCGCGCTGGAGTGCTCCGGCCCCTGCCCCTCGTAACCGTGCGGCAGCAGCAGGACCAGTCCCGAGAGCAGTCCCCATTTGTCTTCGCCGGCGGCGATGAACTGATCGATATAAACCTGTGCGCCGTTGGCGAAGTCTCCGAACTGCGCTTCCCACAGCACCAGCGTCTCAGGATAGTCGCGGCTATAGCCATACTCGAACCCCACCACCGCGGCTTCCGAGAGCGGTGAGTCGTAAACTTCAAATTCCGGCTGCGGGAACGCCATATTCGCGAGCGGTGTATATGCGGCTTCGGTCTCGGTGTCGAACAGGGTGGCGTGCCGTTGGTTGAAAGTGCCGCGGCGGGTGTCCTGGCCCGTCAAGCGCACGGGCGTTCCTTGGCGCAAAAGTGAACCGTAGGCCAACAACTCCGCGGCGCCGAAATCAATCGCCTGGCGGCCTTGCGTCATCTGCACCCGCTGGTCCAGCAGCTTTTTCACCTTGGGATGAACGGAAAAGCCTGCCGGGACGCGCCCCAGCAATTCGCCGATGGCAATTAGCTCTTCCGCGCGCACCGCCGTGTCCACTTCCAGGGCCGGGTCGTAGGGGCCGCCTTGAAATGCATTCCAATAGGACGGAAGCTGGCGGAGCAGGGGATTCTTGCGGATGTTGCGCGCGCGCTTGAGGGCGGCCTCCAGCTCGCCACGGATTTCCGCAACGCGCGGCGCGGCGTCCGTTTGGTGGCGGCGCGCGTAAGATTCCCACACCGGCGGCAGCGCGGCGATGCGGCGGTAGCGCACGGGTTGGGTGGTGGTGGGATCGTCAATCTCACTGTGACCGTGGCGGCGGTAGCCGATCAGGTCCACCACCACGTCGGTGTGAAATTTGTATCGGTATTCCACCGCCCAGCGCGCGACGCGCACGGCGGCGTCAGGATCTTCAGCATTCACGTGGAAGATCGGGATGGGCAGACGCTTGGCCACGTCCGCAGCGAAACGTGAGGAAACGGTGTCCTGGGGATTGGCGGTGAATCCAATCATATTATTCACGACGACATGCAACGTACCGCCCACCGTGTAGCCGTCCAGGTTCGCCAGGTTGAGCGTTTCTGCGGCCGTCCCCTGGCCGGCAAAAGCCGCGTCGCCGTGCAGCAGCACGGGCAGTACACACGTGGTGCCCCGCCCGCAAAGGCGCGCCTGCTTGGCGCGCGCGCGCCCCACCGCCACGGGATCCACGGCTTCCAGGTGGGAGGGATTGGAAACCATGTGAATCTCTACGGCGGCGCCGTGGGCCGTAACGTAATTACCGGTAGCGCCCAGGTGATACTTCACATCGCCGCCGCCCAGGAAGGTGCGCGGGTCAACGTCCTCAAAGCGCGCGAAGACATCCTCCGCGGACTTGCCCACGATGTGGACCATCACATTCAGCCGCCCGCGGTGGCTCATGGCCAGCACCATCTGCTCGGCGCCCAGGGCTGCGGCGCGGTCCAGCGCTTCATCCATCACCGGGATCAAAGTCACGATGCCTTCCAGCGAGAAGCGCTTGGTTCCGGGATAGCGCGATTGCAGCACCTGCTCAAAATTTCCGGCACGAATCAGGCGTTCGAGCACGCGCGCGGAATCCACCGGCGCCGGGTCTGCTTCCATGCGCTCGGCGATCCACTGGCGGCTCTCCACATCAGGGATGTGCATGAATTCCGCGCCGATGGTGCCGCAATAGCACCGGCGCGCCCTCGCCGCGGCTTCACCTTCGAGGGCGATCTCGGGTGGCGCCAGCGGCTGCAAGTAACCCACGGGATCGAGGTCCGCCGCGAGATAACCCCAACGGCGAAATGCGTCGAAAACTGCTTCGTCTGTGAAAGGTGTCATAATCTTCCAGTATAATCGCACTCGGGGTTTTCGGGAGAGGGGGTAGCGGGAGGCAATGGTGATTTGCGATTTGTGATTTGCGAATGTCGTCCTCACCCGGCGGCCTCGCTCGCAGGAATGCCGCTCCAGGTGCTCTGCGTGGCGGCCGCACAATTCACTTGTGTGAGAGGTTCTGATCTTTCAGTATATCTGCATGCGGGATTTCGTGACAGCGGTTCCTGTCTTTATGGTGCATAGTTGGATTGGGGCCGAAGGCTGCATTCTTGGGTCGCAATCACACATCAGAAATCAGGAATTACAAATCTCCCTGGGGAATTCGAATGCCTCTGCGTGGTTCATTTCGAGCCCTCATCATGTGCGATGTGGCGGACAGCATCCTGCTGGACCGCGTGCGCACCATCTTAGGTGTTCCGGCCGAACGCAGTCCCAGTTTCGCCCATCCGACCCCGGAATACGTGCGCTTCGAGCGGCCTCCCGTGGTGGAGGCCGTTGCCCCGATTGAAATCGAATCGCACCGGCGCATCGAGGGGAAGGTCAAGTACTACGAATACGGTGTGGTGAGCGTCGAACTCGAGCTCCGGTTCGAGCTGGAGTGGCCCTCCCTGGTCGAACAGTCCAGCCGCTGGATCGCCGGTCCCGGAACCGAGGACCGCGCCCTGAAGATCATCCGCCAGCGGCTGCAACTTGTCGCCCCGGCGCTGGTCAAGCCCTACGCGAGCCAGCTCACGGAGGATTACTACATCGTGCACCTGCGCGAGGCGTCCGGCGCGGGCGGCGGCCCTGCACCCGCTGCCGGATTATTGGCTCTCCACGGCGGCGAGATCGCCCAGATCGTGCGGGCAGAGACCACGGCGTTGTCGGATGCGGAGCGCCAGGAAGTGCTGCAATCGAGTATTTCTTACTATCCCACTGATTTGCTCGTTCCCGGCTGGACGGCCGCCTTGGTCTACGACACGGAGGAAGGCGCGGCGCCCACTATTCAATTGCTGGAGTATGCCAACACTCAACTTCTCGAATTCCGCCATTACGATGCGGTGCTCACTCAAGTCCTGAAGGGGGTCTACCGGTCCCTGGACAAGGGCGGCGGATTTCTCTCCCGTTGGAAGCTCGCGCGGGAGGCGGAACGGCTGAACGCCTTGCGCCTCGAAGTTACGGAATTGACCGAGCGCATCGACAACTCGATCAAGTTTTTGAGCGACATGTTCTACGCTCGCCTCTACCGCCTGGCAGCAACCAAAGTGGGAGTGTCTGACTACCGAAACCTTGTTGACCAGAAGCTCCGCACAGCGGATGAGCTCTACCAGTTCATGGTGGAAAAGTTCAACCACGCCCGGGGCTTCGTCCTGGAACTGGGGGTGGTGATTATTTTGATCATCGAGTTGATCTTCCTGTTTAAAGGCAAGGCGGCGTGAGGGCGAGGTAATCCACGGCCTTCTCCTTGGACCATTTCGATTGCTGCTTAGAGAAAAGACGCCAGCTAGGATATAATTCCTGTGGTCCTCAGCGGGCCAATCCCATTGGTGAGTAAATACGAATTCATAAGGAGCGTGATGGCACGTGTTTCGACCGATGTATTGATCGACAGGATTCCCGTAGGCCGGAATCTTGCTACTGACGCGATCTGGGTTATCGCTTTCAGCCTGGTGACGGCGGCCTGCGCACAGTTCAGCATCCACTTGCCATTCGTGCCCGTGCCCATCACCGGCCAAACCTTTGCCGTGCTTTTGAGTGGAGCGGTGCTGGGATGGCGACGCGGTTTTCTGAGCCAGGTTGTGTACCTTGCCGAAGGCGCAGCCGGATTACCGGTGTTTGCCGATGGAGCCGGTTCGGCCCTGCACTTGGTGGGCCCGTCCGGGGGCTTTTTGCTGTGCTTTCCGCTGGCCGCCGCGCTGGTGGGGTACTTCGTGGAAACAGGCGTGGCGCGTTCCACCTGGAAGCTGGTGGGAGCGCTGGTTTCCGCCGACGTGCTGATTCTCTTCGCGGGCTCTGCCTGGTTGCGCTTGTTGTTCCGAGTCCCCTTTGCGCAGGCATGGTTGTTGGGCTTTTATCCGTTCCTGATTGGGGATGCGGCCAAGGTCGCCCTGGTAGGGTGCACTTTGCCCCGCGTGCTGCGTCGGTTTGAGGCAAGCCGCCAGTTGCCAGTCGTCCGCCGCCAGTCAGAAACGCATGAACCGTAGTAGGGGTATTAGCTGAAAACTGAGGACTGAAAACTGAAAACTCCCTTTGGCAAGAAAGTGAGTCCTTGATGGCCGCCTCCCAGAGACTTCTAACCGATGAAGAAGAGGTTTTGACTGCCAACCGGACGTTCTATGCCGCGTTGCATGCTCTCGACATTGCATTGATGGCCCAGGTGTGGTTGCATGCCGATTGGGTAAAGTGCCTGCACCCGGGCTGGGATCTGCTGGTGGGGTGGATGGAAGTGCGGGGAAGTTGGGAGGAAATCTTTCGTTCCACCGGACAGATGATGATTTCGATCAGCCGGCCTCTGCTTCACGTGGCGGGGGATGTCGCTTGGATTTCCTGCCTGGAAAACGTAACCACCGCCTACCAAAACGACTTCTCCTCCGTGATGGTTGAGACCACAAATATCTTTCAGCGTCACCAGGGCCGGTGGATGATGGTGCATCATCACACCACCCCTTTGGCCGAACCCCCGCCCGAGGCATCCGCGCCCGTACAGTGACAACAGAGTTTCTCGCGCGGATTTCTCAGCACTGGAATGTTTTGGAGCTTCACTGCACTGGGTGAGAAACCCAGGATCAAGTCGATGCTGCTCACTTAAGCTGAAGGTTCCCACCATTTGCCCCCCTCACCCACCACCTTGCGGTCCCCCCTCTCCCCCAAGGGGGGCGAGGGCAGAAATGTTTGTTCTCAGTGGTTAATGCCCTCTCTTTCTTGACCCAGAAAAACATACAAATACAGTACCAAAACTAAGAATTCATCGTCCCTCGCCCCCTTGGGGGAGAGGGGGGACCGCAAGGCGGTGGGTGAGGGGGTCTCTCGGGAACAGGTTGATGGACAGTTTCCTCAAACGTCTTATGTGAACCGGAATGAGGCTAGAGGTCCCCTCCCGATCATTCTGACCAGGAGGGGAATCTCATAACTACCTACGCAGCTTTCACCAAGTGGTGCGGATCGATGACGAACTTTTTGGCCGCGCCGTGATCGAAGTCCTTATAGCCTTGGGGTGCTTCATCCAGCGTAATCACCGTAGCGTTCACCGCCTTGGCGATTTGGATCTTGTCATACATGATGGCCTGGAGAAGCTGCCGGTTGTACTTCATCACCGGGCACTGGCCGGTCATGAAGTGCAGCGACTTGGCCCAGCCCAGGCCGATGCGGATGCTGAGGTTCCCGGTCTTGGCGTTATCGTCCACGCCGCCGGGATCATCCGTGACGTACAGGCCGGGGATGCCCATTGCGCCGCCGGCACGCACGACCGTCATCAAGGAATTGAGCACCGTCGCGGGGCGTTCCACCACGGCTTCTTTGCCATGGCCACGCGCTTCAAAGCCCACGCAATCGACCGCGCAGTCTACTTCCGGTTCCCCGATGATGCTTTCGATCTGCTCCCCGAGGGAGGCATCTTTCCGCAGATCGATGGCTTCGCAGCCAAAACTACGGGCTTGCGCCAACCGTTCCGAAATCATGTCGCCCACGATGACGCACGCGGCGCCCAGCAAATGGCAGGAGGCTGCGCAGGCCAATCCCACCGGCCCTCCCCCCGCCACGTAGACGATGGAACCCGGGCCCACGCCCGCCGTCACCGCGCCGTGGTATCCCGTGGGGAAGATATCCGAGAGCAATGTGATGTCGGCGATCTTCGCCATCGCCCGATCCTTCTCCGGCAGCTTGAGCAGATTGAAGTCCGCGTAGGGGACCATGACATACTCCGCCTGGCCACCCACCCATCCGCCCATATCCACGTAGCCATACGCCGCGCCGGGCCGCGCCGGATTGACATTCAGGCAAATTCCGGTTTTGCCTTCTTTGCAGTTTCGACAGCGCCCGCAGGCGATGTTGAAGGGAACGGAAACCAAATCGCCGACCTTGAGGAACTCCACGTCGCGCCCTGCCTCGATGATTTCGCCGGTGATTTCGTGGCCGAGCACCAGGCCTTTAGGTGCGGTAGTGCGGCCGCGCACCATGTGCTGGTCGCTCCCGCAAATATTGGTCGCCACAATTTTCAGAATCACGCCGTGTTGGCACGGACGGGTTCCGAGTTCAAGCTTGGGGAAGTCGATGGATTGTACCTCCACCTTCCCCGGCCCCATGTAAGCAACTCCACGGTTTGAAGCCATTGCGCCCCCCTGAATTTTGGATTTACAGCCCTTGTTGGAGAGTTATTTGTAACAAAAAAAAAGCAGGCGGTCAAGGCATAGAAAGAACCGCGTAGTGGTGTCATTTGCTGTGGCACGGCCATCTTGGCCGTGAGCGTTCACGGGAGGGACGCCCGGGCCACTTCCAAATGACACCACTACGATGGAACCGGTGGAACTCCATCAAGGTCCCATGGGGCTCAACAAGACCCCTCACCTGTCCTCCTCCGTCGGACACCCTCTCCCCCGGAACGGCTGGGGAAATTCTAACTGCCCCCGAGGCAAGCCACTGGTTGGCCCCGTGAGGCTCGAAGAGGTTTGACCGTTGCCGGGTTCCCCGCAAGGGGAACACCGTGAGTAGCCGTAGGTGAAACCTACGGTACCTGTGTTTATAAGAACCTGTCGGCCCTGGCGGGGCCGAACCCTTCGACCCCGTCAGGTTCGGTAAAATGGATAGCGATTCGATCCGTGGGCGGCGGGCACAAAAAGCGTGCCCTTGCCCACGGCTATTCAATGTCAAAGCTGTCCGAATTAGCGACCGTCCTGAGTAATTCACGCGGCTCTGCCGCTCCGCTGTGCGGAAAGGCTCCGCCTTTCCGGGCCAAGTCATATGATTATTTCTCATCCGCGCCGCCTGGAAGGCTATGCCTTCCAGGCGGCGCGGATGAGGTTGGTTGGTGTTCTGGCACGACGGAAAGGCCCAGCCTTTCCGCACAGCAAGCGGCGAAGCCGCAGGCCATGCCTCACTGAACGCTGCGCATTTTGGACAAGCTTGATTCAATGTCAACCCCTGCGGGGTTCCGATGGCGGCGGGCAGGAAAGCCAATGGAAAGGTTCAGGGAACCACCTTCGAGGCGGCCCCACTCATCAAGCCACCCGCTTTGCGGGGGATATGACTCTAGGATCATCGTGTTGTATATGATCTCTAGAGGTAATATTGCCATTGGGAGGAAAAAAGCGGGCGGCAATTCCGCCTTACGGAACCGCCGCCCAAGGGTAGTATGCCAGAAGTAATTTCCCGCGGGGTGGGGTCCCGCGGCTGCCGTTTAAATCTCTCCGTCATGACGCAGCGTGACGCGGAGGTCCTGCATCTGTTTGAGCTGGTCATTGAGCGAGCGCATTTGCTCCTGCAGTTGGCGCTGCCATTCCCCTTGCATCTGCCGCTGTTGTTTTAACACTTCGTCCTGCACAAGGGCGCGTTGGCTGTCCGCCAGCGCGCGGACCTGGTTCGCCTGTGCGCGTTCTTGATCGGCTTGCGCGCGTAATTGCGCCAATGCCTGGTCATAGCCCGGTCCGGTATTGGAGGTGCGCTTCTCCCACGATTGGGAGCGGGTCAAATCCGCGTTGACGGTCTGCTCGTGGCGATCGCGAACGATGGTCAGGCTCACCTTGCGCGTATCGTCGGTGAAATTGTCATTCAAGGCAGCCCGCAGTTCCTCCACGCCGGTGATGGGTTTGCTATCGACCTGCACGATCACATCCCCGGCTTTCAGCCCCGCCTTATCCGCTGGGCCGTCCTTGGTCACTTCGGAGACCAGCACGCCGTTCCCCTGCTTGACGCCGAAGTATTGCGCGAGCTGCGGCGTAAGGTCGTCCGCGGAGATCCCCAGGGTAGCGCGGTGAGGCCCAAAGCCGTAAGGGAACTCGGAGAAGTCCATGGGGGGAATATGAATTTCCGGCACGTTGATGGAGGGAATGTGCACTTGCGGCATGTTGAAGTTGAAGTGATTGGTGGAGGCCTCCAGTTTCGCGCGCAGGATGCGTGTTTTCCCGTCCCGAACGATCTTCAACTCGACGGTGCGTCCGGCAGGGGTCTCACGGATCAGCCGGCGCAACTCCGCGCTGCTGCGCACGCGGACGCCGTCGAATTCCATAATCGCATCACCCTTTTCGATGCCGGCCTTAGCCGCGGCGCTGTTCTTTTGGACGCTGTTGACGATGGCCCCGGCGACGGCGGGCAGTTTCAATTCCTGCGCCTTCTCGGAGCTCACATCGCCCAGGGTGACGCCCAAGTGAGCCGTGCCATCATCCAGAATAAAGGCTTGCGGTGATTCCAGCGGGGAGGGCGGCTCTGGAGCTTCGGGTGGCTCAGGCCGAAGCTCCGGTTCGGGCGGAGGGGCCGGCGTTCCCTGCCCGCGCGAGACTCCGGCGCCGGCCACCAACAGCGCCATGGTCATCACCATTCCCAAAAGGAATTTGTGGGGCATGATGTGCTGCCTGCCTTTCCCCTGCTCATTCCCTCGATCCCTAATTTCCATTTCTTGATTTCCTTTCCGGCGGCCCTCACGTCTTGCCCCTTCAATAGGACGCGCCCGGCGCGGGTTGGTCACCATCGAATTCCTGCGTGCCGGCGCGGCGGGAAAAGTTCCTCATAAATCTTCTTCGAGCTGGCTGACTCGAATGTTTCCGCGCACCGTCCGCAGTTCCACCCGGACCCCGCCCTCGCCTACTTGCGCGCGGCGGGTGGAGTCACCGGGAACCGAGCTGACTTGAAAAGGATAATCGCCCACGATGTTCCCCGCCACGGTGGAAAGTTCCAAGTCCGCGTTCGCGTGCGCCGGCATCAGCAAGTCCACATTGCCATTGAGGGTGGCGAGCTGGATTGGCATGCGGCGATCGGGTAAGGCGCGGAGAGAAATCAGGATGTTCCCCGTCAACGCATGCGCCACCACGGAACCCGACACGTTGATGCCCTCAATATCGCCGTGCAGGTTGCGCGCCTCCATTGACCCTTCCACATCGTGGACGACAATGTCTCCATGCAGCGTGCTGAGCTCATCCAGCCGGACCTGGCGCGGTACGCGCAGGCGGTAATCCACGCGGACAGGCGTATCGAGGCCGGAGGGATAAAGCGTGTGGAACGCCACCCCCCCGTCGTTCGCTTCCACCGCCACTTGCACATCGTCAAGCTGATCGGTAGGAGCCTCACTGCGCATGGCGACGGTGGCCTCCACCTCGGCGCGGTCCCAACCTTCCACCAGGATGCTGCCGTGCACGTTCACCACGGAGACGTGACCGCCCGGGGGAAGCTCGAACTGCTTCTCCCAGACCCGTTCCGTCCCGTACGCGGGCCGGAGCCAACCCCCCAGGCCCAAGGCGAGCATCAGGAGCAAGGTGAGCTTCAACTTGAAACTGGAAGTTCGAAACTCGAAATCTGGCGCGCACCTCGCGAGCGGCGAATTTCGATGTTCGAGTTTCGGTGGTCTCTGGTCACTCGTCATGATCGTCCCCATCCCTTTCCAGTTGGCGCTGCCGTCGTTCGTTTTCCTGTTCCTGGTGGCGCTCTCTTTGCGTCCGCTGCTCCTGCCAGGCTTTCCAGTTGCTATCTTCACGTTGTTGCAGCTCCCGCAGGGAGGCTTCATCGATTTTGCGAATCTCGATGTTGCCGGCGACGGTCCGAATCCTGAGTACTTCTCCCCCGCCATTCAACGCTCCATGGCCGCGCAGGGTGGAGGGAACCAATTCTTCCTTGTCGCCCTGAATGATGAGGGGAAAGTCGGATCGGATCTGGCGGCCGGCGGCGGTGTCGATGGCCGCATCGATGGTGAGCGGCACATCGGAGGGCAGGTAGACGTATACATCTCCCATACTGGTTTCGAGCTGCGAGGGGCCAAAAGTCTTCTTGGTGCAGTTGAATTCCGCCAGAATGCGTCCCGCCGCCGTGGAAGCCCGCACGGCGCCTTCTACCTCGAGCAGATCGATACTGCCGCCGGCGGTCTCTGCCCGAACGCTGCCGCGTGCGCCCTGGAGGCGGATGCTGCCCCCGGCCGTCTCCGCTCGAACGCTGCCGCCTGTGGGCCCCATCTGGATCTGCCCGCCCGCGGTTCGGGCCTGAACTTGCCCGGCGGCGCCGCCCACCACGATGTCGCCACCGGCGGTCTCTGCCTTCAGTGCGCCCGCCACCTCGCCGGTTACGATTTCTCCCCCGCTGGTCTCGATCCTGGCATCACCTTTCACGTCGCCCACGTGGATGGCGCCTCCCGCCGTGCGCGCGAGCAGGTCGCTGCCAATTCTGCCGAGCTGGATACTGCCGCCGGCGGTTTCAATTCGCACCGCCCCGGTGACGTCGCCGGTGCGCACGTCGCCGCCCGCCGTGGTGAGCCGGGCTTCGCCCTCCAGGCGAGATTCCACCGAGATGTCACCCCCCTGCGTTTCCACGTCGAGGTTGTAGCGCTGGGGCACGGTGATTTGAAAATGTACCCGGAAGCTGGCGCCGTGCCGCACCCTTTGCGGCGACTGGCTGGTGATGTACACGCCACCCGCCTCGACCGATCGGGCCGTGAGTTGGAACGCGTCAAATAAGCGCCGAGCATTGGCCTCATCGGAGGTGTAGGCGTGCAAAGTGACAGTGCAACTCACTTTGTCGCCCGGAACGGGGTTGATGCTCACCACTCCGTTATCGGCCCGCAACAGTAAGCGCGCTCCTTCCTTGACGGGGGCTTCAAACTCCGAGATCTGCTGCCAACTGTTCCCATGCCGCACGGGCGCGCCCTGTTTTACGGATGAGACGTCAAGCGCCGCCAGGGGCAGAGCAGGCAGGAAGGCTAAGAGCGCGAATAATTGGACTAGCTTCGTTCGCATGGGTTGAATGGAATCCTCACTTTCCTAATTTCATCGTGGCGTTGGCGCATTGGAGCCGGACGTAAGGATTGCTGTCGGTGATGGCCAGGTGCTCGAGGGCCCGTGCCGTGGGCGCATCGCAGCCCTCCTTTTCCGTGTGATCGACCAGAGCGTCGACGGCCGCCACCCGCACGCCGGCATTGGTATCGTGCTCGAGCGCGTCCAATAGGGCCGCATGGACATCTTTGCCGGATTTCATGTTGCAGACCGCCCCCAGCGCCTCCAGGCGAACGCCGGCATTGGGATCGTTCCGCATGGCGTAGATCAACGCCTGGCGAATGTTGGGATTGTCGGTGTGTGAGCGCAGCGCGTCGAGAGTGTCACGGCGGATGCCGGGATTGTCATAACTCTTCACGGCATAGACCAGCACCTGCTGAATCTTGGGGTCGTCGAGCGAGCCTTCCAGGGTGAAGCGCCGCTCCGCGTCCATGGTGATTTTCACCCCGCCCGTCTGCGGATCGGGGGCAACGCGGCTGATGCCGCTGATGCGCATGTTTTCGAGGTCGGGACTGGCGACGCCCGCGGTATTCACTTCCGCCATAACTGGGGTCAGCCGCCCGGCGTGCGGCCGGAGTCCCCAGCCCAGGCCAAACCCGCCCAGGATCAGCGTGAGCGCCAGGGCAAAACCGGAAGCCGGCTGAAAGCGCAGAATCGGCAGACCGCTGTGCCAAAGGGCACGCCAACCGTGCTGCTGGCTCTCAATCGTTTCATCCAAGGCCATCCGCGCTTCGGCCAGCAACGACGCGCTTACTTCCACTTGCGGCCGCCGCGCCAAGATCCCGTGGAACCGCTCCAGTTTCTCTCGTGCTGCCCGGCAACTTGCGCACCCCGTGAGGTGCTCATCACAAGCCGCTTGCTCCCAAACGGAAAGTTCCCCGTAAAGCAGCAGCGGCAAGTTTTCTTCCAACTTCTGGCAATTCATTGTTGCTGGTCTCCTACTAAGTCCTCAGTTCTCGGTTTTCAATCGTCAGCACCGTTGCCCCCACCGAGGGGATGGCGACATTTATTTGAATTCACTCCCCTCGCTCCCTTGGGGGAGAGAGGGGCGCGAGAGCGCCGGGTGAGGGGGTCTCCCAGGAACGAACTGAAAACTAATTCCCTCCAACCCGTATTGAGAAATCCGGCCTACGCCAAATCATTTAATTCCACCCGCAGTTTCTGTGTAGCGCGGAACAAGCAGTTCTTTGCCGTCTGCTCGCTGGTATTGCAAATCACACCGATCGCCCGCAGTTTCAGGCCTTGGTAATGCTTCAACTCGAAGACCATTCGCTCCCGTGGATTGAGCCGCTCCAGAGCCGCCTGAATGCGGTGGCTGATTTCCTTGGAGTGCCTGGCCCGTTCGGGATCGAGCGTGGGCCGCTCGTCCGGCACGGTCTGCAAGAATTCGGACTGGCCATCCTCGGGTTGCGGCACAAGCACTTCCTTGCGAGTTTTCTGCCGCCGCAAGTAGTCAAGGCAAACATTCATCACCACGCGGTAGAGCCAGGTGGAAAACTTTGACTCCGAACGGAAATGGCGAATCGAGCGGTAGACTTTCAGAAACGTCTCCTGGTACAAATCCCGCGCCTCATCCGGCGAACCCACCACCTGCAGCGCCAAGTGCAATACATTTTTGTCGTAAAGACGCACAAGCGCGTCGAAGGCGGGACGGTCCCCCTCCTGAGCCCGGCGGATCAGCGAAAGCTCATCGGCTTCACTCATCGGCGAAGGCTGCGCAGAAGCTTTGCCAGCGAACTCCAAGCAGGTGCCATCCATCACGCGAAGGTTAGAACCTCTCATTGGGTTTAGACGTCCCCCGGGGAAAAAAGTAAGCGGAAAAATGCCGAAAGGCAAGTTGTTCATCCGTTCATCTCATCGGAACATCCAGGGATCGGGCCGTCGGGCCATTAGTTCATCGGCTGATTTAGCGATTGACGATTGATGATTGATCCATCCGGAGAGCATGTGACTTTTCTGATCGTGCTCGCAAATCGACAATGAAAACAAAAGGTTTATCGGCCAAGAGAACTTCATTCATCAAAAAAGTCATAAACTCTGGGCACAGCGAAGGATCCCGCTCTGAGTATTTTCAAAGCAACGCGAGATTATTCGTCGCCTGCGGCTCCTCAGGATGACAGCGTGAGGGCTTTTTCCGCACTCCGTTTAAGCCCCTCCTGCCACCCGGCCGCAAATTGTGGCGCTCATATCTGCAACTTGGGAATCGAGTATTGGTCCTTAGAAAATCGCGTCTCCCTATTGGTGAAATGAGTTATTACAAGCTATGCCCCGTCTGTTCTTAGCTTGTCAAGTTGTCCGGTTTTCATAGCAAGTGATCTGTCCGGTTTTGGTTTTTCTTCTCCTGCACAAATTTGAGGGCCACCGCCGCCGTCGTCGCTGTGGGAATGTGGGAATC
>Ga0182030_10003317_pt1 | contig 34325 bp, 31 predicted proteins | sample 812S3MmetaG_FD_121299 | JGI IMG/M metagenome (GOLD analysis project Ga0182030, IMG submission 121299) | Permafrost microbial communities from Stordalen Mire, Sweden - 812S3M metaG (Illumina Assembly) | ecosystem: Environmental > Terrestrial > Soil > Wetlands > Permafrost | place: Sweden...
GAACGCTTTGTCACCCTTTTCAGCGCGCACTTCCATCGCCACCTCGGCGGCCGGCTCCGCGCGATTGTGGAACGGAAGCGGCTCATTCCTCCACACGAGGCGAAGCTTGCTTCCGTACTTGTCGCGAAGACTCTTGAGCGTCGGCTCCACGCGACCGCAATACGGGCACTGGAAGTCGCTAAACTCCACGATCGTGACGAGCGCGTTCGGGCCACCGAGCGCTGGACTCGTTCCCATGGGGACCTTGAACACCGTCGTCGTGTCGTCCTTCTCTTCCTCGTCCTTCGCCGGCGGAGGCGCCGCTTTCTTGTTTTCCTTTGTCATCTCGACGTAGACGCGGGCCTTGGGCGTTCCCGAAGCAACTTTCGCCTGCGCCTTGGCCAGTTCCTGGTCGATGGTCTTCTTGAACGCGTCAAACGGTTGCGCACCGTTGATGAAGATGCCGTTGACATAAAAGGCGGGCGTTCCCTGAACACCAGCCGATTTTCCGTCGCTGAGATCCTTGTCGACCTTGTCGGCCCACTTGTGGCTCTGAAGGCCCGCCTTGAATGCCGCGGCGTCCTTTTCCTTAACTCCAGCTTCCGTCGCCCACTTCACGTAGCTGTCTTCGCTGAGCGCAGACTGGTTCTTGAACGCCGTGCCATGGAACTTCCAGAACGCGTCGTTGCCTGCCAATGCGAAAACGCCCTGGGCAGCCTCGGCTGCGGGCTTGGCGTTTGGGTGGAAGGGCAAAGGGTTGTTCTTCCAGATGACTCGAACCTTCTCAGGGCCATACGTGTCGCGCACCTGCTGCATGGTCGGCTCGACGCGTGAGCAGTATGGGCACTGAAAGTCGCTGTACTGGACGATCGTAACGAGCGCGTCGCGCTTGCCCCACATGGGATCTTTGCTTGTCACCGCAATGGGAGAGTCGGAGTCGTCCCACGTCGTCCCGGACGCTGCGCTCGACCCGGTCCCTGGGTGACCGCCGTTCCAGCGATCGAAGCTCCACATGAACACGACACCCGCGATAAAACACACGAGGAAGCCAATGATGGCTACCCCCGTGTTCATGTTGCCGCCTCCGTCCGAACCTGACGGTTCGGGTGCGTAGACGTTCTTTGTATCTTCAGCCATGAAGTTCACCTGTCCTCACAATAAAATGGTCTCTACACATCTTTGTTACCCCGCCCATATCTCGTTCTGGACCGGCCTGCGCCTTTCCCGAACGGGCGGATATTCCTTGCCCGCACCCGACCTTTGTCGAGCGCGCCCTCGCATGACGCGTTTCCAAGCCCCGCGCATGTGATCCTTTTAGAGCGAATCTCCTAGGCGTTGAACACGTTTCGCATCGCTCAAGCCTTGCGAAGCGAGAAGCGCACGCTAAGCGAGCGCTCTTCACCAGGAGGTCGTGTCTCCCACTCACCCGGAGCGAGCCATGTTCCAAGCCGCGAAAGCAAGGCCAAGGGCTTATGATGCCCGGATTTCGGGAACCCGCAGGGGACCACAGATCAGCGTGACGCTACCGCCAAGGCGCCTTTTGGCCACGCAGAAAATCCCCTGCTCATGAATCTCGGAGGGCGCTCCAAGCGATAACGAATGCCAGAGCCTTTCAAGATCTCGGTCGTCATCAGCGCCCGCGATCCGACTCCGAGGCTCGGCAACACCAGCGGCGCAACAAGCATAGAATGATCGAGATGCGCGGATTTGGCGTGCGCGGGTCCGCCGTTGGATCGTTCGCCAGGGTTTTGGCAGAGCCGGACCAAGTCGCGTTGTACGGACACGTCTACGGGCGCTCGCCGGACGGCGATATCTGGGGTCTCGAGCGATGGGGGCGGAACGAGCACACATGCCTCGCGGTCATCACAAAAGCCGGCTGGCATGGCAGACGCGAGCCTTACAAATGTCCCCATCGCGAGAAGTACGCTCGCAAAGAGCCAGAGGCGCGCGATGGGACCCAGCATTTCCGGCGCATACTTTGGATCGACTCGACCCCACACCGCAAGGGCGACCCGATCTCGACGTCGTCCAGGTCACTCAACATTCACTCATGCGTCGCAGCGACGATGCAACCGAAGGGGGCCAACTCCCGGCGCAGACGGGTTCGCTACCGTGCCATGGTCTCCTTCGAAACGTCGACTTCTCGAACGGAAAGACTGCGGGGCATCGCATGATTGTCTGCCCACCCAGTGGCTTCCGTCGTCCAGAGGCTGGCGTGAACCGCTGCGAGCAGGTTGCGAGCACGCGTTCGGCGATCGGCGGTCGCCCGAGAATCGCTGACCGCGTCGATCGGAAGCCCTTGCAGCGCTTGCATCGCCATCACTCCCGCGTCCCTCGCCAACGCAGACATCCAGCTCAAGCCTCCGAATCGAGAGAGAAACCTGCGCATGTCATCGTCAACGGGCGTCCCCCTGGGAGGCATGCTTCCAGCGGCGACCGTAACGACACGGAGCGATTTCGAGTGCGCCGGCCAACTGGAAGCTTCGAAAGTGAGCGCGACTGTGCCTCGCGTACCGGCTGTGGACAGCTCGTCGACGAGCTCGCGCGCGCAGTCAGCCGAACCGGAAGCCACCCAGCCAGTGACGCGTTTTTCCCTCCATTCCGCCAACGGGAATCGAGGTTCGCCCGCTCGCGGACTGACCGCGTCACAGGACACGGGCGAGCCGAAAGTCAGATTGTAGCGATGCACTCCTTCTGCGGGAAAAATGGGGAGTTCGCTGGCGTCGATGACAGGAATGATCGGCGTCGACGCAAACGAAGGAACAGCTTGCGCGAGAGCGTCCGCGACGGCGGATCGCCGCTCGCCGAGGACAAATCCGAAGTCTCCAGGCTCCGTCTGTTCTTCCGGCGCGACGATGGCGATCACGACAACCCCAGTCGCGTTCGCCCATCGCAGCGCCCGCGCCGACGTCGAGCCATCGACTCCAGCGATGATGATCGATGCTCCAGCGCCAGCCAGTTCACCGAGGGATACTTCCGTCGCTTCGGTTCCGGCGGAATCACCGCGTGTGATCAACCTCAAGCCCTGCGTTCGCCACCGCGGATCCCCTTGAAGACCGGCGTCCGGCAACCCGGTCACCCAGGATTGAGCTTCTTGCCGGCTTGACGGCGACGAAGATTCGACTCCCTTCGCACCCTTGGGAAGCCCCAGAGCCCACATCAGGCCGACGAGCACGTCGGCTGATTCATCCCTCAGCGCAACGGTCTCGGCAGGCAGCACCAAGCCCACGGTTCTCCCTTCGACAGTTGCTAGGCCACGCCGGCTGGCAGCCAGCTCACCGAGAGCCGTAGCGGCATCCCGTGACAACAGTGCGTGTCCCGAGCGCGCTTCGAGCAGAGCACGAGCGAGCGCTGAATTTCCGCTGCGGGTGGCCACATCAACCAGGCGCTCGGTCAGAATTCGCTCAATTTCAGTGCCATAACCATAGCTGGCGCGCCGCGAACGCATGGCTTCAAGAGCAGCCTCGAGCACCTCGGTGGGAAGGTCCGCGACGAGCGCAGTCACCTTGCCGACAACGGAATCGTGATCCTCGGCGCTACTCGCCCGAATCCACGCATCCATGTACGAGATCGCTTCGAATTCCCTTTTGGCCGCCAATGACGAGCGAGTGAGCTCCTCCTCGAACTCGGCGACTCCGATGGGGTCGACGCTCTTGCCCACGAGCGGGCGCAGCAGCTCAAGTGCCTCACTCGGGTTGCCATGAAGCCTCGCAATCTCGGCGCAGGCGACGGTCCAAAGATCGCGCGTCGTGCCTGGTTCCGGGCTCGGACCTCGCAATTCGCGCTCGGCAGTGCCGAGCTCCCCTTGCCGAAGGGCGACGAGCGCGCGCAGGACGTGGGCCATTGGAGCGAGGCCATCGCTCGGATAGCGTTCGAGAAAGCCATCGATGCGGGCACGCAAGACCGCTACGGTCGAGGGAGAGAGGCCTTTCCAGGCTCCCCGTATTCCCTCGAAGGCCTCGAGCGATTGGGGGGAAGAGGCGATGGCGGGTACCGGTGCGGATTGCGCTGCACCCCGCGGGCATCCGACTAGCTGGGCAACGGCAATCAGACATCCCGCGAAGGATACTGTCCGAGCGGCACGCTGATGGCGTATCATTTCGTATCCTCAATAGAGCACGCGTGAAAACACCGGAATCGACACAACAGACGTCAGCTGAGCTGCCCTCACGTTCTCGGTGGAGTCGTAGCACCGAAAAATGCTCCCGTGGCCGGGTATGCGCAACGGGTTGGGCGGTCTACGCAGCCCCTTTTTGCATGTTCCTGATCGTGCATGGCGCCATTCAAACCGCGGCGACGGCGTGTCTTTCGGGACCAAGTAGACTCGTGGGGCTTGAGCTACATTTCGCCTCTCTCCCGTGGGCGGTTTGGGGCTTGGCCTTGACGCCGCTGATCGCTCACTCGGTCGCGACGACGCGATCCATTCTATCGCAACGGTCACGCGGAAAGGACCCAGCACGCAGTCAGCCGCTGCAGACATGCGTCGCCTGCTCCGGCATTGGTGCTCTGTGCTTCATCGTCTTCCATATCGTCGAGATGGGCCGTGCTGGCAGCCCGTCGCATCCGAGCGTTGCGCCCATCCGATCTCTCCTGGCGGCCGACCTTTCCTCGACCGTGATCGGAGTGCCGCTCTGCGGGCTGGTCTACTTCGCTGGGACGGCATGTGCCTGTTTCTTCATTTTCGGAAGATGGACGTTCGGCGGCGGGCTCAGCTCCGAGCCGCAGAGATTCCCGGAAAGGGCGTTGCGGCGATGCGCAGCGGCAGTGGGCATCCTCCTGTGGCTGCTTTTCGCAAACGTGATCATCTTCTACGCAACGGGCGCTGCGTGGCTGGGCGCTCCGTCCTCCGCCGTTCCTGCGCCAGCTTGCACCGCGTAAGGGTTTGCCCGGTGCCGGCTTTGAGCCCGCAAAAGCCGAGAACGTTCTCAGGAACATGCGGTCAATCAGAAGACGGCGTTCGTCAACAAACATGGTCTGTCGGTCAGTTGCACACAACGTCGAAAGCGCGATGCTGCACTATGACCGAAGCCGCAAGAGATGAACGGCCCCCAACTTATGTCCCAAGGCACGCGATTCGCCCCACGAGAACTCCCCCGTTGGGCGCGCGTGCGAGCCGCGTCGCGAATGGCTCGTCATGAGCAATCCGTCGGCGAGGATATCGATTGCTGCGCAAGCTTATGAGGCGAGATGGTCGAGCGAGTGAAGGATATGGATGGTGTTGCTGAGTCGGCCGACAATGGCAGAATCGACAGAGCCGCATCCATTCCTACCCCATCTGCTTCCGGTTGGACCAGGCTTCGCCTTCTCAGCGCCGTCGGAGCGCGAATCGCATTGGGCGGAGCTCTGGGGCTCTGGGCTGGCGACGCCCTGCTGCTCGGTGTAACGCGCGCCGGCGCGACGTGGAAGCAATGGATGCAGGGCATCGGAGCGGCGGCTTTCGTCGCTCTTTCCACCGCGTTCGTGTTTGGCTGTTTGCTCGGCCCCCTCGTCGTGCCTCCTATTCGCTCTCTGCTCTCCGCGATCAGCGAGAGGTGGTCCGCGCTTCGCAGCGGAGACGCCGACATTCGAATGAGATTTCTTGCACGAGTGATCGCGGCGGCGGGGCTGCTCGTACTCTGGTGCTACAGCACGTATCACGTCGTACTCGCCATCGTTTACGGAGTCGCGCGTCCCGAAGCGATGGCTCTTGGAATGACAGCCGCGAATATGGCGTTGGCTGCGACATTGCTCATGGCGTGGCCTTGGTCGGTGCGGCTTGCGCAAGGCATCACGACGCGATTGGCCGGCGTGCGTTGGCTCCACTGGTCCTTTCAGCGTACCTGGCCGATCCCCGCTGCGATGACGTTTCCGCTGGTGGTTGCCGCGACCGCGGCCATCGTGATTCAGCGGGGTCAGCTCGCATATCTTCCCTGGGAGGAGTTGGGCCCAGTGGCCGGGATGATCCTTGGCATTGGGTTGGCGGCGCGCTTGCCGCGAGCTTCTGAGCACGTGCGACGTGGAGCTCTCGCATTGGCGATCATGGTATTTGGCTTCGGGTTCGTGGAAGCCATACAACTGCGTTCGACCTCGAGTGCGGCGCAATACCTGGGATTCGACCGTGCCATCAGCGGACACGTGGGATACGCCGCGTGGACGGCTGCCTTGGACTTCGACGGCGATGGTCAGCTCAACATCCTTGGGGGTGGAGACTGCGCGCCATTCGACCCGACCCGCTATACCGGAGCGCCCGACATACCTGGCAATGGAATTGACGAGGATTGCGATGGAATAGACGCTCGCTCGGAGTGGCTCAAAGCTCGACCGCCGGTCGGGATACCGTCAACCGTCGTTCCATCGAATCCGACAGTAATATTTGTGACGGTCGACGCTCTCGCAGCGCCGGAGCTCGGGAGCCTCGGGGGACGCGACACCGTGATGCCCAACGTCGACGCACTGGCGAAAAGGTCGATGCTCTTCACGCACTGCTTCTCCCAAGGGCCCTCCACGCGACTTTCATTTCCCTCCATTTTCACGTCCGAGTGGGACTCGCAGCAGACATTCATCTATTCGTCTCGCCTGCCTTACTCGTTCTCCCCCGATACTCGGACGCTCCAGGACGCATTCAACGACGCGGGATATGAAACCGTAGCCATCCTGCCGAATGACTATTTCGATCGCGGGCGCTGGCCGAGTATCACGAAAGGGTTCCAACGCGTGGACTCTTCCCCCATAAGAGCTCCGGGCGGCCACCAGAATGCCCGAGAGGTCACCGACGCTGCCCTCCGTGTTCTCTCCGAACAGCGCGATCGGCCTCTATACATGTGGCTTCACTACTATGACGCCCATCCGCCCTACGGACTGCCGCCCGGAGCGTCTCCTCTGCCCGCGCGGACTGAGCATGCGCTCTACGACGAGGAGCTCCACTCGATCGATCACGAATTCGGACGGTTGATCGACGCTGTCAATCAGCGATCGGTGACCATTCTTCCGACGTACCTGGTATTCTCAGCAGACCACGCGACGTCCTGGCATCCCGTTGCCCAATCGCGCCACGGTCGGTATGGTTTCGATGTCTACTCGTCCACGCTGCATGTGCCGCTCATTTTCAACGGGCCTGGTCTGCTTACGGGGCGCGTCGACGACGTCGTTTCAACGATGGACATCGCGCCCACTCTCGTCAATCTCGCCCATCTCAATGACCGCGGGAAGTTCGAAGGTACGAGCCTCGCATCGGAGCTCGTGAAAGGAATCAATGACCCGAAGCGGGTCATTTTTCACGAGTACTATCTCCCAGAAAACACATTTCGGGGCAATGGCGATCCCCTCGAATTCATCTCAGCACGATCCAACGAGTACAATCTCATACTCAATCGTAAACGAGGGACGTACGAACTATACGGTTGGCCGCAGGATTATTGGGAAATGCACGACGTATACGAGTCGCAAGCAAGGCTCCCCGATGTGGTCCACCTGCGCTCTCTCCTTGGCGCGTTCCTCCAGAGATACGCACACGCGACACAGTCCCCCACGGCGACTTCATCCATCGCTCACACGTGGACATCGCTTTTTTCGCCGAAAGCGGTCGCTGTTCAGCGCTGAATCACCTCGCAATGTTATTCTGGACGTTGCGCTCCAGATGCCGAAGGGTCTTCGACCTCTCGTGTGGAGCAGTTCTTGCCATGGCATCCAACGTTGCTCACTTCACTCGGTGCTCCTGAATCCATGACCGACACGTTGGTTGCAGACAGGCCTCTGCATTTCACGAGCAAATGACCCTTCGAATTGGGTGCGGGATATCCAGTGTGGACTGGCTCGGATGAGCGCGCCGCCGCTGGCTGACCTTCGCTGGCCGAAGGGGTCGGGACGTCGTAACCCTGAGGACACGACACTCCCGCAAGGACTTCGCAATCAGTTGGATCCGATTTACACGAGATGCTCACCCAATTGGAGTCTCCATCCGGCCCGCGGACAGGTACTGCACGCGAGGCAGCGCATCCCGACAATGCGAATTCAAGAAGTGAGCATAGTAACAGTCCGCGCGCTCGACAAAAGTTAATAGACATACGGAGCTCTTGGGTCTGGCCGAGATCAGGTCCTCGGACGATTGGGGAAGGGCATGGCATGGCATGGATCTGTAGCCCATCTTGAGTACTAACATGAGATTGAATGATCTTGGCGTGGCCGATTCATCCGACCGTCCCAGCTCGACCACAACTCTACTCACCATCCGGAAGCAGGGTACAAATCGAGACGGTGGTCCCGTCTAGCGCTGTCGTCGACTGACAGAATGCGCCCTCGAAGGCCGCGCAGTCTGATTCGGTCGCGCAAACCGGCGCGCAGAAGGCCCCCGCAGACGTCGGGACACTCGCGGCTCGCGCAGCTCGAAAACGCGTTCTGCCCGTTTATATCTCGCCTCGGGACCATTCCAATATCCAACAAGCATCCGAGCAGGGCTTCGGCGACACCGGCTTGACTCTATGCACTGCAACCGCTCCGGCGCTCGGTGGCCCTCGCGGCAGCGGCGCTACGGTGTCGAGCTGCGTGGACTTGAGCACGAGCGCCACGAACTGCGGCTCGTGTGGCGTCGCGTGCGACACGGGAGCGTCGTGCATCGACGGACAAAACACTTGCCAGACAGGCCTGGCGCAATTCGCACGAGGTGCCTTCACCCGGCGAGGCAATTACGCTGAGCTGACGTCCAACTCCGCGAAATGCGGCGCCTGCGGCGGCACCTGCCGCGTCGACGCTGATACACCCCTTTGCTCGAACAGCATGTACGTCGTTCAGTGTTCCCCCGGCCAGGCTCAGTGCGGCGGGAACTGGGTCAGTTTGAATACCGACAAGAATAACTGTGGATTCTGCGGCGCCATCTGAAAAGGACCTCTCAATTGCGTCGGTAGCGAATGCGCGTGTGCCGATCCATTCACCAATTGCTCAGGTGATTGACTAGACATGACGACAAGCTCACGAATTGTGGTTCGTGAGGGACTAGGTGCGTCGCCCCGACTACCTGTAGCACCGGCTCCTGCGGCCAGCGCGCCATGATGCGCGATTGCGACACCCGTATCCGCGAAACCACTCATCTCAACGTCTCGCTCGGCCAGCAAGAACGACCATAACCCATCTACACATCGGGATGGGGGCGTTTGGATCATGGTTTGCATGGAACCCTGAGGATGTCCGCGCGCGTGTGCTTTGTCGCCCTCATCGTCGGTCTCGCTCTCGCGCCTCGACGGGCGGCGAGCCAAACAGATAACGACCAGTTTCGCGAGGACACCATTCTTTGCGATGAAGCGTATGCCCACCTGACAACATGTTGCCCGGGGCTCAACGCGTCGAAAATTCATTGTACGTACTTCTATTCCAGCGGAGGGTGCGACGATGACACCGTCGAGACGCTACCGGCCTTCACGATCGACGAGAGTAACTGCATTCGTTCGATGAGCTGCAGTGACTTGGTATCTTCAGGTATTTGCACAAAGGCAGAAACCCCCGGAAGTTCACCGAGGGTCTGCCCGTGAGCGCCTGGCGCACTGCGCTCATTTCATTCGCTGCTATCGCGACGACGTCCGCTGCCGCGGGCGCGGAGACACAGGAGGCAGACCGGCCATCCACGCTTCCACGAGCAACATGGGAACTCGGCGGCGGCGCCGGTCTCAGAACGCTCTTTGGTTTGAACATCTTGGGCGGTGACGTAACCGCCCGCTTAGGCCTGCAGGCCACCCCGAGGGTCGGCACCTTCGGTGAATGTTCCTATTTTCGTGGAAACACGCCGGCTGGTCTGGCTACGGAAACGGTATCGTGCGGCGTCCGCCTCGACCTTCGCCCGGTCGCCGGACTTCGAGTTGGCGGTGGAGTCGAGGGCGTCTACTTCGACATTGCCCGCCCGAGTGACTCGGACCGCATCTCGACATTGGGGATCGGCCTTATCGCATTCGTGCGCTACATCTTCAACGATTCGCCACAACGTATCCTACCGGTCTCGCCATTTATCGAACTGCAGTTGGACTACGTCTCGCTCGACACACTACACAATCCAGTCGCCTTCTGGGGCCCAACACTCGCCCTTGGCATCCGGTTTTGACGTGCAGGCGAGCGTACTCCGCGCCCGATACTCGAGAGAGTATTCACTCCGGAAGCGACACGTGTCCCATCGCGTCGAGCCCCCAATGTGGATTGTGTGCAACTTCCCATATATGGCCATCGGGGTCCGCGAAGTAGCCGGAATATCCCCCCCAAAACGTCGACTGTGCCGGCCGTAGGAGTTTCGCCCCGGCTTCGATCACCGCAGCCATGGCGGCGTCGACCTCGGCGCTGGATTCAACATTTTGAGCGAGCGTGATGCCGTCGAAGCCAGCTCCTAACGAGTTGACGTGCGCGTCTTGGGCGAGGAGCTCCTTTGGATAAAGGGCCAATACGAGACCGCTGGCATTGATGAACGCGATGTGTTCGTTCGACGCGCTCGACTCCTTCCAGCCGAGGCCTCGGACATAAAACTCTCGCGACCGCTGCATGTCTGCGACCCCAAGCGTAACGACGCTGATACAGGCTTTCATTGCGGTCTCTCCTTCATGTAGGCACGAATTGGACTTGCGCTTCTCGCAAACGTTATCGCTTGTTATTCATGGCCACGCAAGCCGCCGTGCGATGACGCCGCGCTGCACGATCTCGCACGTCGCGTCAGGCTCCGAACGGCACCGTCAAGCGAACGTCAAGTTGCCGAAGTGGACCAAATGCACTGCCCACGAATCCATTCGCGATGCGAATGGCATATACTGAATCGAACACGTTCAGCACATCCAGAGCGACCTCACAACGTCCCAAGGACTCGAAGCGGTGGCGCAAGGTGACGTTCCAAGTCGAGTGACCCGGAACGGTTTGGTTATTATCTGGGCCTGTTCGGAGTCCGCTCCCATATTGGAACAGCACGGACACGTGATTGTCCTCGCTTTTGTCATGCAGATCCATTCCAACGTTACCAGACCATGATTGCACATGATCAAGGATCCGCCAGCCACCGTAGGATAACTGCGATGGCGTAAAAAGGAATCGCAGGGAATCGACCCCCTGCCCTTGCGCGAGATTCCAGCTCGCGTTGCCGAACCCAGAGACATACGAGTTTGCGTGGCCGTGAACGGAGAGCTCGGCTCCAGCGGCGCGCCCTTTTGCGTAGTTATAGTTCTCCGCGAGATTAGTAGAACCTACCGTCAGGACATCAAGCTGCTCTTGTGAATACCGTCCGTACACTGTGAGGTCCGCCGCAAAGCTCCGAGCCACTCGATAACTTATCCCAATTTCACCATACTCGTCAGTTTCGCCCTTGAGGTCGTTGGGCACGGCTTTCCCAGCCAACCCTGGCACAAGTATTCGCGCTGCCACGGCGGCATCTAGAGCGCTCGGAGGCTGCCACAGAGTACCGGCAAAGGCATGCAGGACCAACGCAGCGGACAGATCGTACGAAATGCCGAAGCGAAAGCTCGGCCCTCCAAGGAGCAATCTAGGCTGGGAGGTTCCCGTGAATACCGAATCCTGAACGTCCGCTCGCACGCCCGGAAGAAGCTTCATCCGCCCAAGAGAGATTTCGTCTTCGATGAATATGCCACCAGAAACAGTGTCCGTTGTGTCATGCCCCGATATGGTTGAGTCGGAATCTGGCCCTCCCGACGCCGAGCCATCATTTCGACTGAACTCCACATAGTCAACTCGCGATTCAGAGACGTCGAGCACCACGCCAGTCTTCCATTTCTGACTCTCGGTCGCTGCCCACGAATATGTCGCGTTCTGCCCGACATGAAGCAGTCGACTCGTCACGTTAGAGCAAACCGAACCCGGGTCGGCGGTCGCTCCGAGCGAGCCGAACGGGTCGCAATCTAGTTTGCGATAGGACGAGCGAACGTACGGCGCGAGTTGAAGAGCCGATTCGGAAGAGATGAGCGAATACGACATGGCCACAAACATGTCGCGTTCCATCTCCGTTGGATTGGCGCCGACCGGCACGAAGATCGATGGCGAGTTTCCATAGGTGTCAGTACCTCTCGTTTGACCCGGCGATAGAGGCGCGAGTGTCGGATCGATCGGAATTTGCAAGGTATCCTGGGAATATCTCGCCAGTATCTCGACGCGCTCACGAGCACTGGCTCGATAGTCCGCCTTTGCGAAGGCATGACCGGAGAGCTGGTCGTCGTGAACAACGGGGCTCGGATCCGGAGTATCCAGCCCACGCTGAGAGCTCAAGACGGACGCTTCTGCGAACACGTTCGTGTCACCGACGGACTGGGAATACCACGCTGAAGGCTGAAGGCGCTGCGAACTACCGTATACCATCTGAAATGCGCCCCGCGGCGGGCTCGTTTCGCGGCGAGTCGCGATATCGATGACCCCACCGCTGTTCGGACCATACTCCGCTGGTAGACCTCCTGTGATGACACGGAGACTTCGCACCATGGGAGTGGGCATTACCTCCGTAAATTGTCCGACGAGACCATCGGGAAGTGGTACGCCGTCCACGACATATGTGACTCCAGCCTCTGCTCCACGAACGTGAAGCGATCCGTCGGGGCCGAACGAGTCCGGCGCGAACCCCGGCTGCGTGAGCATGACCTGCGTTAGAGGTTGCGAATCACCGCCGGGCAGCGACTGAATCTCAGTCCGCGATAGTGAGGCGGCACTGCTTCCCGACGGACCTCGCACTTCGGCCCGGCTGCCGCGGACTTGCACGACATCCGGATATAGGGTTACGTCGCACCGTTCGGTCTTCGGGCCAAGGTCAAACTCACGTACTACAGGTGCAAAGTCCGATCGACGTATTCGTACACGAACGGGGCCAGAGACCATCGGACCTAACCGAAAGCTTCCTCGGACGTCGCTCAGCGTCTTCGCAACCGTAACATCAGACGCATCTACAGCCTCCACGAGAGCCCCGTCGATCGGCACACGCGAGGGATCCCGAATTGAGCCTACAATGCTGAACCTCTCCGTGACCGACGTGCCATCGCCCGCCCCAGAGGCGCTCTTCGCCAGCGCATGCGAGCTCGAGAGAAGATCCATTTGGATGAGCACGAGCGCCCATCCCGTCGCGAGCCGCCAGCGTGTCCGTTGACCGGGGCTCCAGCCTCGCCCGCATAGCCCAGGCGCGATCGAAGGATGACTGAAAGGCATCTCTCCGATGCGGCCGCGGTTACCGACAACTACTCCAGCCATGGTCAGATGTGCGTTACATTATTGAAAGTCATTGTCAACAGGAGTGCGCAATCGATTTCCGTGACGTCGGAAGAAGCGCTCGCGACGTTTCGGAATTGGAGAACGGGCTGTGACGGGTTACGATTGTTCTCGACCGGGGTAGACTCGGGAAGTAGAGGGATGACGATGGCCGTTGTAGCGCGGCGCCCCTCCAAACCCAGCCCAGCGTTCCGAAGGCAGATATCTCTCGGACGGAGCTTGGTTTCTCTCGCCGCGATGTGTGCATTCCTGACGTGGGAAACGGCGGCTTCTGCCGATGGCTTTCGAAACTCGCGGTCTAGACGGCGGGACGCCCCCGCCGCGGTTCCACCGATGCCGGCACGGAAGCCGTTCGACTGGAGCGGTCTGCATCTAGGAGGTCACGTCGCTCTCGATCAGGGAGTAGCGCAAACGTCTCTCTCCCTTCGAGCCCCTTCGGCAACGAGCGCGCCCCTCCGCAGCGTGTTTGGCGGCTTTGAGCTAGGCTACGATCGCCAGATCTTCGATCGACTGCTGGTAGGTGTGCAAGCCGACATTTCGTTTCCGTATTTCGCTGACGACGGTGTCGCCTTTTCGGCCCAGATCGCGCAGCGTTCATTGCTCCAGAAGATCGATGATCTGTCGACCGCGCGAGCCCGCATAGGTCTAGCGTTCAACCGGGTGCTATTGTTTGCGACCGGGGGAGTCGCCTGGTCGCAAACAAGGACGACCTCAACGTCCAGCATCGACGGCACCACGACCACGTCTCTGGCGTGGCCCATGGGGTGGACCGTGGGAGGAGGAGCCGAACTTGCTTTTGCCCCAGAGTGGAGCCTCCAGGGCGAATACCTGTTCGCGCGTATGAGCGATGGCTGGGGCCCGTTCGCATCCGGAACTGCATCGTTTGGCTCAAGCATCCACAGCGTTCGACTGGGGCTAAACTGGCACTTCGGAGGATTCTCGGATTCCGATGTGGCGTCCGCCAGACCTGCGGGCGGGGGATGGGGACTCCAGCGATCGGATTGGAACATTCACTGGCAGTCCACGTTCGTCGAGCAGGGGTATTTTCATTTTCGCTCGCCCTATGCCGGTTCCAATAGCCTCTCTGCAGACACCCAATTTGCCAACACGGTGAGCGCAACCGCATTTTTGGGACTGCGATTGTGGGACGGAGCCGAGCTCTATGTTAATCCGGAGATTGACCAGGGGTACGGCCTCAGTCAAACGCTCGGCATCGCGGCTTTCCCCAATGGGGAGGCGCAAAAAGCGAACTACGCGATGCCGCGCTTCGACATCGACCGCCTCCTCGTGCGCCAGACTTTCGGGCTTGGCGGTTCGCAGGAGGTCGTCGACGACGGGATCAACCAGCTTCCGGGTGTGCGTGACGTCTCACGCTTTGCGATCACCGCTGGTCGCCTTTCGGTCGGAGACGCATTCGGCCTCAATTCGTACGCATTCGACCCTCGAACTCAGTTTCTCAACTGGAACATCTATGGGAGCGGTTCGTTCGACTGGACCATGGACAAACCTGGATTCACTTGGGGAGTCGTGGCTGAACTCCAGCAGCGCACATGGGCGTTTCGTTTCGGCTATTTTTTGGAACCGACCGAATCCGACGGCAACTCCTTCGACACCAACATGCCGACTCACGGACAATACCTAGCCGAGCCAGAGTTGCGCTATTCGCTGTTCTCACAGCCCGGAGCATTGCGGATACTCGCGTGGGCAACCCACGCAAACATGGGGAGCTACGTGGATGCTGTCGCCATGCCCGTTGCGACGCGCGGCTACCCCGACATCACGACAACTCGTCAATTGCGATCGACATACGGTTTGGTTGCCAACGTCGAGCAGGAGATCTCCCCCGATCTCGGAATGTTTGCGCGAGCGAGCTGGACGCCCGGTCTCGTTGAGGTCATGGGATGGACCGACTGCGACGAGAGCGTGTCCGCAGGCGCGTCGCTCTCCGGTTTTGCCTGGAATCGAGCGAATGACAGGGTCGGCCTCGCGGGCGTCGTAGAAGGACTCTCCGCCGAGGCGCGTGCCTATTTCTCCGCGGGAGGCATGGGCATTCTGATTGGCGACGGTCGACTCACCTACCGTCCCGAAGAGGCGCTGGAGGCCTACTACTCGCTCCACATTTCGTCCGGAGTCTCGCTCACGCTCGATTTCCAGCTCGTTGCGAATCCGGCGTATAACGCAGATCGGGGACCCGTACCGATATACGCTGCCCGACTTCATGCGGAGCGCTGACACACGACCCACAGCCCGAATACGGTAACGTCGTCGACGGACCTGCTCCCAGGATGCGGCTACGACAAAAGAGAATACGGCGCAGTCGACTTACACGCACCTCAGGGTGCCGAACGTGCCCGAACCCGAACGCACATAGCCCGTACGCGTACGTTAGGCTTCTTCATGTTTCGGATACCATCTACCCGTACCACAACGCGCGCGGGTACGTCGGAAGCGCATTCGCTCCTTTGCGACGCCTGTTCGTGCGACTGACTGACCCATTTGACTCGTAGGCACACCGCATCAACGCAGATGAATGCGCTACCTATGGCGTAATCGCGACAAAAGCTGCGTCCGAAAGCCGACACACCAACGTCTCCGCACACGCCCACAAGGAAGGCACCGGGATTGCATGAGCGGCGGGCATGCCGGAGTTTCCGGATGATTGGAAGGAATGACGCGATGGCGAATGTCACGTTTTCATCTCCCGTCATGGCAAAGGATATTACCGTTTATGCTGTCGCGGGCCACCGCGGAACGGTCCTTGCTGTGGCCAAAGCGCATAAGATTCCCATTCCATTTGACTGCCAGGATGGCGAGTGTGGATCATGCTTAGTCGAGATCAAGCATCTCTCCGCATCCGTTCGGTATGGGGTCAGCCTCACGGAAAAGGAAAAAGAGGTGCTTCGTCAGCTCGGAAAGGTAACTCCCGAGGAGATCAAGGATGCCGAGGTGAATGACATGCCTCCGCGATATCGACTGGCGTGCCAGTGCTTCGTTCGCGACGAGGACATTCTAGTGTCCTTCGAGGGCGACCAGGTGCTGCCTACGCGAAAGCCTACTCTGTCGATTGCAGCGGCAATATATAAGGGTGGTGTCGAGATCGCTAGTCTCGACGAGTTTCTCAGCTACGCCGTGAAGGTCGAGGAGGACGCCGTCGTGCACTTCGAAGGTCTGAGCACCAAGATGGCAAACGCTGGGAACGCAGACGTTGCCGAGCTATTTCAAAAACTAGGCGGCTACTCTCGCCTCCATCTGGCTCAAGCCCAGGCCCGGTGTAAGACGGCACGCGTCGCGGTAAATCTCCCTCCATCATCTGCATGGCCGGATCAGGAGACGCCTGAACGCACGGCTCTATGGGCGGGTGATCCGCGCATGTCTCGTATTGACGCGCTCAAAGCTGCTTTGCAAGGTGAGCGACGGGGCTTCGAATTTTACTACGTTGTTGCCAAGACCGCCAAGGACCCCGATATCGCGGCGATGGCCCACGAATTCGCAAAGGAAGAGACCGAACACGTCGAGCTGCTCAAACAGTGGATTCTCAAGGAGGAGTCGGCAGCGCGTGCCATGGCCGCTCATCCTACGTAAAGCGACGAGTGAACCCGCGGAACGCGGGTACCTCGGCTCCATGAGGAGCGAATCCCATTCTCCGGTTCCACGCAAAGCCACGACAGAAGAAAGCCCTACGACTCTCGCTAGCGCCCAGCATAACCTGGGCGCCGGCGGGCCACCTCGCCGCGAGATTTGAACAACCAGCCAAGCCCCGCCTCCCGCGCACGTCTCATCATGATGGAGTGAGGAGACATTCGTGGATCGCGCTCACCGGCGCCACGTAGGACGAAGTGACGATCGGTACGCCCTTACCGAGCGGGGACCGGTCGACGAGTCGCGAGGACAGTACCGATAGCTCGCCTGCGACCGACCGATCGAGACGCCGGCGCCAACGCGAAGGGATCGCATCGAGGCCATAGTAGCCTCCCGCAATTGCCCCAACGATCGCACCGGTCGTATCTGCGTCGCCACCCTGGTTGACCGTCGCAATGAGACACTCTTCGAAGCTACTCGTATTAAAAAAGTAGTGCAGTACAGTTCGCGCTGTGTCGACCACATAGGCGCTTGACAAATTGCGGTATGGGCTGAACCTCAACACCGGGAACTTCGCCACAAGCTCATCGGCATCCCGACGCATGACATCCCGACTTCGCCCCATGCACGCCAGATGAATGAGGCGGCCGATAATAACGCATACGGCATCGGACAATGCGTGATGGTGAGTGATGTGGGCCTGTTCGACAGCCCAATGCTCCAGAAGCTCGCTATCGGCGAGCGAAGCGACTGCGACTGGTGCCATTCGCATTGCGGCGCCGTTTCCCGCGTCCCCCTCGTTTGGAGGACCCGCGAGCGAACCGTCATGAATATACCGACGAATGCCTCGGCGACACGTATTGCCCACGTCGACGGGACGAGATCGCAACCACGCCGCAAACCGGTCCGCGATATCGCGGAGAGACCAACCGACCGCGTCGATCGACCTTGCGATACACAAAGCCATTTGAGTGTCATCGGTCACTTGTCCGGGAGAGAGCGAAAGCCATCCCCCACCCTTGATGTCCCGTAACACTCCATATTGCGCTCGAATCTCACCCGGCGTCATGAACTCGACCGTTGCGCCCAGCGCATCGCCAACGGCCATCCCTACCATGACGGCCTCCGCTCGCTCTCGAACTTCAGCCATATTCACTCGTACATAGTCCATGGCGCTCCCGAGGACACGCGCTTCGACGTCCACTCCCTACGTCGCGCTCAACCTTCCTCGCCTCGCTTTCGAGCGTTTACCGTAATCGGTAGAGTGGTTTCCGGCGCGAGAGTCGGAAGGTCCAAGGTCCATCCATTTTTCAAGCGCACCCAACCTCCCCAGAGGTTCTCGTGCTCCTGCGCTATGATGGCGACCTCCAGATCTTTCTTGGGAACATATGCCGATAGGCCATCGGAGCCACGGCGAATGAGTACTTTCATGGCTCACTTTCCATTCTTTGAATCCACTACGGCCACGAGCTCCCGCCCCAACATACCTACGATTCGTTCACTGTCTATGAAGTCGACCGCGTAGATATAGTATCGCTGCAGATACGTACCAACGTCCCTCACAAACCCGACGGCCCCTTCGTTGACCAAGACCTCTCCCAAAGTCTTACCGGGATACGTCCCATCGTTCCTTACGGCCGCTATCGCTTGGACCCGACTCCCGGTTTCGAATTCCGGTTGTCCATTCAATTCGACACATGCACGAGGTTTCGTCTCAAGACCATACGTCACGGCTGTCCTCCATTCCGACCTATCCAATCGTCGCGAGTCATGCCGTTTTCTCGACGCTTGATATTGCATATGTATCCAAGTACCAATTCGCTATCCCCTCCTCGAGCCACGCGTGAGCGTACGTGTCGCACACCTCGATGCCCGCTTCTGCAAGCGTGGACCTCGGGCACTCGCCGACCTTTGCGCACAGCAACGCGGTTACGCCGCGCATGAGGTCCACAATCGCGTCTATCGAGTCGTCGTTTCCCCACCCTCCCTGACAGTAGTTCGGTACCTTACGTTGGCCGATGAGCCTCACGCCGTTCGGAGACACTTCGAATACATGAAATTCTTTTGCGTGTCCGAAGTGTTCATTGATGCGACCGCCGCCTTTGGACGCGACACCCACCATGACCGTAGGTCCTGTCGACACCGATTTCAGGCGCTGCTGAATCATTCGCTTGAACCCTTGGTGTTCCGAACGCTCGCGCTCAGCAACAACCCGATACGCGTCTCGCGCTGACGGGTCGTACGCCTCAGAGTCCTTGATGCGGTCCATTGTAAACTGCGCGCCGAGGTCCTCCCCAAGCATTCCGACGGCATCCGCACGGCACTGGCGGCAGTGGCGCATCGCGCGCGCGCCGCTGCCAAGTCGGTCGCGTAGTCGAGCCAGCTCCTCGTGCGTTGGTTCTCTCTGTCCGGAGAGACCAAAACGCGTACCATGCGCTGGGTCTGATATGAGAGGCATGACATTGTGCAGAACAATGCCCTTGTCACTTACGACTTTGTGGACCTCAAGCAGGTGCTCGTCGTTGATGCCTGGGATCATCACGGAGTTGACCTTCACGAGAATCTTTCGAGAAGTCAGCGCCTCCAGACCTTCCATTTGCCTGTCATGAAGTATTTTCGAGGCTTCGAGACCGGTCCAGCGCCGATGGCGAAAGTAGACCCATGGATAGATGTGCTGTCCCACTTCGGGATCCACCATATTGATCGTAATCGTCACGTGCGTGACATCGAGGTCGACAAGAGCATCGATACAGTCCACCAGTCCCAGCCCATTGGTCGACACACACAGCTTTAGATCCGGAATGTTCCGGCGCACGAGCTCGAATGTTCTTCGAACGTCGTCGAAGTTGCAGCATGCGTCTCCGGGACCAGCGATTCCGAGCACCGAAAGCTGTGGGACTCGGCTCGCTACGGCCATCACCTTGCGGGCTGCCTGCTCCGGCGTAAGCCTCTCGGAGACAACTCCTGGGCGACTTTCGTTGGCACAATCGAACTTACGGTTACAGTAGTTGCATTGAATGTTACAAGCGGGGGCAACCGCCACGTGCATGCGCGCGTAGTACTGATGGGCCTCCTCCGAGTAGCACGGATGGTCGTGGATCTTGTCTTCGACTTCGGTCGTCAAAGTCTGCCCGCGTGGGTCAGAGTGGCACCCGGATGATGGGCATCCGAGTGTATTTTGCGACGGCATCCGATCTCGAGAGGTAGGACGCGCAGACAGGGCTTCGAGTGGAACGATTGAACCCACGGTATGCCTTCCTTGGAGGATGGCTAAACATGAGAGCAAGGGCCGTTCCGATCCGTATGTGACCCGTATTCCGAAGCGGCGCACCGATCGAGTCCCATTGCGTGTGAGTTAAGCGACATCTTGTGTACGGTGTCCGACAATCCAGTCACCGGATGTCAGATCTCGCTTGTTCAACACGGACGGACACGAGGCTCGAACCATGCTCGTCACCGAAGCATGACGTCATGTCCGAGCATTCGGAGCAGCACGGCGCGGTGCAGATCGAGAGACCCTCGCTCTCACAGATGGCGCGATATAGAAACTTCTTCCATTTCATGTCTCGCGTATTGCATTCAGCAAGCGGAGCAAAATGGATACTCATCAGGCGCGACAGCTCGGACCTCTCCCGCAGCCCGAGGTCCTGCCAGAGATGATTGGGCCGTTGGGCACGGCGGGCCACGATGGCAGCGAGCCAATGTTCGACCTGCAGACCGTCTGTCGTATTTCGGGATAGCAGATCACGCAGACACGCTTCCTCCGGCGGGACAGCTGGGTCACTTGTCGCCTCAGAGCGAGCAAAGCGGCTTTTTGACCGAGGGAACTGGGTGGCGAGAAGCTCGGCCAGCGACTGAGCGTCTAGACCCGTGCCCGCTACGATGGATGGCATGTCGTCATGACCTTCCGATGCGGCCACACTCAGACTCGATGCGAACACATGGGCGTCGAACGCATTGGGGTCCTCAGGGGCGATCTCGCTCATGAGGCTTTGATACACACGGCTGGCCTTGGGTAGCGAGTAACCGTCCATCGCCGGACTCCGCTGAGTTAGCTGCTTAACGCTGCAGCATCGTGAGTTTGACAGCCCGTCGGACATACCCGCGAGCATGCTCCACAGCCGATGCACGCACCGGCATCGTCGAGCACCATCACCTTGCGCTCGAGCTCTTCGTCGAGGTCGACGATCTCGCCGTCTTCCGAGATACCTTTGAGCGTCATGACGCCGCGCCCGCACACCTTGAAACAGCGGCCGCAGCCGAGACACGTAGCGGGGTCGATCGCCACGAGGTAGTTTGGGGTCCAGGACCTGCCGTCTCGTGTTTGCGCGTTCATCGTGTTTGCCTTGCTTGTGTAGGTAATTCGTAAGGAGCGTGCGCTCGGTCTCGTCGAAACCTGCTCATGCGCGAGCGGCATCGGGATAGGAGTCAACATCCGACTGGGCCTGGGTGATCGCCTGCGCACCGGCGACAGATAGAGCGCTGATGTTATCGAACCCAAAGCGATGAACGTCCCGGAGTGTCTTCGTATAGGCGACGAGCTTTCCAATGATGATCACGACGCGCCCGAAACCCTCGGAGTGCAGACTCGTCATCGACGACGCCATGAGTCCGGTTTTGCGTTCGGTCCCGATTGCCACTGCTCGAAAGAACTGGTCGACGCGCCGAACAGCGTTGCTGTCAGGATCACCGAACATGGGCAGCGCTCGTCGCGCATCCCGCGTAAGAACGAATGGGCCAAGGAGATCAGCGTCCGTCTTGTCATCGCATGCGCCGTATGCGTCCTCCGCGCGAATCACGCTGACAAGAACTTGCAGGAAAAGCCTCGCCGTTTCCTCTGCGTCGCTAGTCGGACTATCCGCAGGCGGTCTAGTAGCCACGCTCAATCATCCCGGTCGAGGAATTCCATCGACCTCTCGGCTTGCGGGGTCATAGCTTTTCGCAGCCACGGTGGCGGCTTGCCCGCCAACATTCCTTGGACCCGCTGAAGAACTGCATCGATCGGCTCGGGCGCTGCGACCTTGACCGGGTGAATCTTGGCTCCAACGACGCGAGCCGCGGCGGGCCCACCGATCGCCAGCACGAAGAGCAGGCTGCATCCAGCGAGGGCAGCTACCTTTGGGCCGATTCGGTCATAGTCATCCGTCGCGTGCGCGCCGGATCCGCTCGAGACCTCATCGAACTCGGCCGCGCCCAGAAATTGGGTCGACCGCGCGCTGACCTCATACAAGGAAAATTTGCGAGCCGAGCCGAAGTGTGCGTCCAGCGACTTGCCGTCCGAGGTCGCCACTGCGATGCGCAGCGACGGCTCTCGAGGCACGCGCTCAGCGGCGGCCGGATTGTCAGCATTTACGACCAACTCGAGTTTACGATAATTCGCGTCCATGTCCTTCATCCTTGCAGCGAGGTTTCACGTCGACGGGACGTGACGGCGTCGGTTCGTGCACTTCAGCGAGAAATACGTTGGCCAATTCGCAAATCCATTCCCGTGTTCCGGTATATCCAACGCTTCGGCGGTGCTGTGCACCAACGCGATCGAAGATGGGAAATCCGACGCGGAGCAGCGGAATGCCCAGTCGCTGAGCGGCTCGGCGCCCATGACTATGCGTGACGAGCAATTCTGCCCGAGCCAATCGAGCGGAGTCTTCAAGGTCAGACAGGTCTCCGACCGTGACTTGCTCGCCACGCGCAAGAATCCCGTCGAGTACTCTGTCGGTCGACGAGATCGCAACCACAACGTCGCCGCCGAGTGACTCGATCACGGGTATCAGTGCCATCAAGCGATCGGGATCAGCACCGATTGCAATCCGCTTGCCGTTCACGGCGAGATGACAGTCAAGAAGGGCGTCGACGAGGCGACTCCGTTCGCGTCGTAGACGAGACGGCGCAGGGTGACCGGAGATGCGCGCCAGAAGTGCCACTAGCTCGTCAACCGGCTGCAACCCCATGATCTTCGGGAGCACCGTCGACGCGACCCCTGTTCTCGACTCCAACGCCTGCGCCGGCGATCGCATGTGCTCGCCTATCGCTATCGTGTGGGCGGAGGCACCCATGCGCGCGATATCGGCAATCCGTGCACCACCAAGACTGGTGGGCACGTATGAATCGGGAACGTGCCCATCGAGCGAGGACGACACGTCGGGAACGATCAGCGCCTCGAGACCAAACGATTCGATGATCGATCGCAGTTCCTCGATGTCTGCCGGTGTCTCGTGCACTCCGGGAAGTACGTTGATAACCGAGGGTCGGCGCTCATTGGTCGCATATCGATGGCCGGATGTGAGGGAGTCAATGAGCGCGGCCGTCGCCTTGGCCCAACCGTCCTCTATCGCGCCGTCGAAGTCCGGAGTCGACGCAAAGACAACGGTCGTACCTTGTAGCTCGGACCGACGGCTCACAATCGACTTCAGCTCCCCTCGTAGGTCTTCTCCTCGGGTCTCGACGAGAGCAGTCGACGCTATTCCTATGACCTTGGGGTTCATGCGCCGCTTGAGATTTATGAGCGCCTCCTCCAGATTGTGAGCCCCACCCAAGATTGTACTCACTTCGTCGAGAGCCGTGGTCTGTATCGGGATAGCCTCCTTGAAGTGCCGCACCGCGAGAACGAGGGCGAACGACGTGCAACCCTGTGCACCATGAAAGAGGGGCACACTCTCCTCGACTCCAAGGAATGCGAGGGCCGCGCCCAGTGGCGCTGAGGACTTCAGTGGGTCGACGCTGCATGCTTTCTGAGATGTTCGAACGCGTGCCATGACTCAGTCCTCCTCCGAGGCCGGCTGGGACACGATCGCCCCTTGAGAGACATCGCGAAGGTCCCAAGGAGCCTGCCGTCGGACCTCCCGCCACACGCGACAGTGAAGCTCTCGGTCGATCTGGCGCGCGAGCTCGACGATACCGTCATATCCGGCATACGCTACGTGCCGCTCCTGATTGACATCGAGCCATGGCACCTTTGCCTTGAATGCCACGAACTGAGTCCGACTTCCGGACAGCATGATGTCGGCATCACCGCGCTTGAGGCTCGCATACATCTCGCGCGGCGGAAGCGACTCGAACATCCGAGCATCCGCGCCCAGAAGGTCGACGATGCGAGCCTTGTCCTCCACCGTCGACTTTCGCACGGAAGTCCCAATAACCTCCATGCCGATCTCCTGAAGTGCTGAAACGATCGACCAAGACTTCACGCCACCCGTGTATAGGAGGACCCTTTTGCCTTCGAGTCGATTTCGATAGGGCGCAAGTCGAGCCCACGCCGACGCTTCGCGTTCCGTCACAAGCGCTTCGACGCGCTCAAGAGTCTCGAACGGCGCTCCACGCTCCACAAGCAGTCGCGCTATGGACCTCAGCGCCGCCGACGTGTCTCCAATTCCATAGAATGATCCCTCGACATACGGAATATCCCACCGCTCTTTCATCGCCCGAGCGAGATTGAGAAGTGCCGTCGAGCAGGCGATCATGTTCACCCGAGCGCGATGCGCACCCGCGATCTGCCTGTATCGAGAGTCGCCAGTGATGCATGCACGGATACGTATTCCGACGCTTTCGAGCAGTGGTCTCACCTGCCACAGCTCGCCGGACAGATTGTACTCTCCGAGTATATTGATATCCGTTGGCCCCACGTCATCAGGCTCCACTGTTCCGATGACGTGCTTCAGCAGCGCGAGACCCGCGAGCTTGCTTCCGAAATTCTTCGATCCCGCGAACCCTGGCGCGTGCACTGGAACGATAGGAACTCCGAGTTTCTCTGCCGCGTGATGGCACACGCCATCCACATCATCGCCGATGAGAGCGGTCACACACGTCGCATACACGAATACGGCTGCTGGGGAGTATTTTGCGACGACTTCTTTGATTGCCCGGTATAGCTTCTTCTCTCCATTCCCTAGCACGACGTCCATCTCGGACAGGTCGGTCGTCGCTCCGTGCCGGTAGAGAGTCGGACCCGAGCTTGCCGCATGCCTACTGTCCCACCCATTGCCTTCACAAGCCAAGGGACCGTGCACGAGATGAATGGCGTCGGTGATCGGTTGCAGAGTGACCTTCGCGCCATCCAAGGCACAGCCGCCCGCCGTGGCTCCGGGTACGAGCGGCTTCGAACACCCTTTGCTTCTCTCATCGGGTTTCTTTGCTTGATTGCGGTCGCAACCGGGTTCGTTGAAAAGCTGAATTCTGTTTGCGCTGAGCTTCTCAATCATTGCGTCACCCGCTGCATTTCAAAGGTTGCGACTTCCGATTCGCTCCACCGCCCATCTTTCGACAACGAGCCATCGTCTCGCCGCCCGCCAGCCAGATGCGGGGGCCCCTCCCTCGCCACGGAGGAGAGGGCCCGCCAGTGCTCGCTTCGGATGGCCGCGTCGAGGACCGATCGGTCAACGCGTGAGGTCGTACGACCGACCCCCACCTCGATCGCTGAGAGCATCGCTATCGAGCTTCTCCAGGATCTTGTCCAATATAGCAACGAGCACCCGAAGACCGCCTTGATAGCCCCAGGTTGGAAAACGGTGATGATGATGCCGATCGAATATCGGAAAGGCCAGACGAACGAGAGGAACGTTCAAGTCTCTCTCGAGGTACTTACCGTAGGAACTCCCAACGATCAGGTCCACAGGCTCGGTCGCCAGCAGCGAGCGCATGTGCCACAGGTCCTTGCCAGCCCACGCCTTGCACTTATTTCCGAATGGGGACGACGCGAACAGCGCGCCCATCTTCTCTTCCCAACCCTTATTGGCGTTCGTCGATAGGCAGTGCCGAGGCTCGCCTCCGGTCTCGAGAATGAATCGCGCCATTCCGAAGACGAAGTCTGGATCTCCGAAAATGCCATATGTCTTTCCGTGCAGCCAGCCTTGACTGTCGGCCATGGCGTCGACCAGGCGCCCTCTCTCTACCTCGAGCTTGCTCGGTATCGCCTTGCCGGTCAGCTCGGACACCTTCATCAGCAGGTCATCGGTCGCTCCGACGCCCATTGGATAGTGAGACGAGCCAACCGCGTGGCCGAGACTGGCTGCATATTCCAGGGTCTTTGTGGTGCAGTACTCCTGCATGGAGAGCGTGGCCTTTGCGTTCAGCGCAGCCTTGGCGGCGTCGAGCGTCGTTCCGCCAGAATACATCTGATACTCGCCGTTAGCCGGCGTATCGAACTGATCTGCTACGTCCGACACGATCGTACAGCTTACTCCCATCAGGTCCATCATTCGCTGAAGCTCGCGGTTGTTCGCTACCGCAAAACCGTCGAATCCGGGAATGATGTTGAGCCTGTCGTCTTCCACGCGCTGCTTGTCGGTCCACAAGTGAGACAGGATGCCTTTCATCATGTTGTCATATCCGACGACATGACTTCCGACGAAGGCCGGAGTATGGGCGAACGGCACATCCAAGTCGTTCGGTATGGTGCCCTTGCTCTTGGCGGTCTGTATGAAGCTCTGGAGGTCGTCGCCGATGACCTCGGCCATGCAGGTCGTCGACACTGCGATCATTTTTGGCGCGTAAAGCCTATGGGCATTTCCGAGACCGTCAACCATGTTGTTGAGGCCACCGAATACGGCAGCATCTTCCGTCATAGATGAGGACACAGCAGAGCAGGGTTCCTTGAAATGACGCGACAGGTGTGATCGATAGTACGCGACACAGCCCTGCGATCCATGCACGAAGCTGAGTGTTCGCTCGAATCCAGCGGCAGCAAACACGGCCCCTAACGGTTGGCACGCCTTCGCTGGGTTTACCGTGAGCGCCTCGCGAGCGAAGTTCCTCTCCCGGTATTCCCACGTTCTCGTCCAATCGTCGACCTGTTGCACACGTTCCTTCGGTGGCATTCCCTCTCCGGGGGCCTTCCGGGCAAACATCTCCTTGTATTCGGGCTCTCCGAAGAGAAGTGTATGATCGAGAATCTTTTCTGCTGTCTGGGACATGACGCGACCTCTCTATGGTGTTTCGCGCTTCCACGGCGCACTGAACATTCCCCATACGGGGTTGTTGATGGCGAGGTCCATGTCTCGCGCAAATATCGAAAACCCATCATAACCGTGATATGGCCCTGAATAGTCCCACGAGTGCATCTGACGGAACGGAATGCCCATCTTTTGGATGGCATACTTCTCCTTGATGCCAGACCCCACGAGGTCGGGTCGCACGCGCTCTACGAATTTCTCCAGCTCGTAGGCGGTGAGGTCATCGTAAATGAGGGTTCCCTCTTTGACGTAATGACCGGTGCGCTGGTAGTCGTCGCCATGTCCAAATTCGTAACCGGTACCCACGATCTGCATTCCAAGGTCTTCGTAGGCGGTGATGACGTGCCTTGGACGCAGGCCGCCTAGATATAGCATCACCCGCTTTCCCTCGAGCCGCGGCCTATATCGAGCAACGATCTGATCGACGAGGGGCCTATGTTTTGCAATGACGCGTTCCGCACCTTCTTTGATTCGGTCGTCGAAGCTGGCAGCAATCTTTCGAAGAGAGCTTTCGATCTGCGTAGGCCCGAAGAAGTTATATTCGAGCCAGGGCAATCCATACTTCTCTTCCATGTGCCGGCAGACGTAGTTCATGGACCGGTAACAGTGGATGAGGTTCAGCTTGGCCTTGGGTGCCCGCTCGATCTCCGCAAGAGTGGCATCTCCCGACCAGCTCGCGACGACACGCAGGCCCATTTCTTCAAGAATGACACGCGAGGCCCAAGCGTCTCCGCCGATATTGTAGTCGCCTATGATATTGACGTCGTATGGGGTTGACTCGTGCTGCACCGGGCGCTTGTCGAGCACCCAGTCGCGGATCGAGTCATTCGCAATATGGTGGCCGAGCGACTGTGACACGCCGCGAAATCCTTCGCAGCGCACGGGTATGATCGTCTTGTTTGTTTCCTTTGACTTGCGCTTTGCCACCGCTTCGATGTCATCACCGATCAACCCTATTGGGCATTCAGACTGAACGGTGATGCCATTCGCGAGGGGAAACAGTTCGTTTACTTCATCGATCAGCTTGTCTAGCTTTTTGTCGCCGCCGAATACGATGTCCTTCTCCTGGAAATCGGAGGTCATCTGCATCGTGCCGAAGGCATCGATTCCTGTCGTGCCATTGTAGTAGTTACGACGTTGAGACCAGGAGTACTGTCCACAGCCCACGGGGCCGTGGCTGATGTGCACCAGATCCTTGACAGGCCCCCAGACAACACCCTTAGAGCCGGCGTACGCGCACCCACGGATCGTCATGACGCCCGGAAGCGACTTGATGTTCGACTTGACTTCGCATTCGGTCGTTGGCGAGCCCGGGGCTTGCTTCGTTTCTGGATCTGTCGACACCTTGGCAGTAGTCAGGTGTTTTTTGCGGTTCTTCTGGGATTTCTCGGCATACGCCTCCAGAACTTCTGTAATGAGTTGCGAATGAAACTCGCCGTCGTTTTTGTACTCGAGGCCCATGTCGATAATCTCCGCGTTGAAACTCGCGATAAGGTGACGTGTCAGGCAACGGCGGCGGTGGCCGTGCGCTCTTTGGCTTGAAGCTCGGCGAGCTGTTGTTCCTCGGTCTTCATGAGGCCGAAGTCGAGCAGCATCTGCTCGAGCTCGTCCATCGTGATCGGCGTCGGGACGACTCCTTTGCCGACGTTCTCGTGAATCTTCTTTGCGAGTTGCCTGTATTCGTCAGCCTGCTTCGACTCCGGCGCATATTGAATGACGGTCTGGCGGCGCAGCTCGGCGTGTTGCACGATGTTGTCGCGCGGAACAAAGTGAATCATCTTGCAGCCAAGCCTCTTCGCGAGGGCTTCAGCCAAGTCATACTCGCGGTCGGTCTTTCGCTCGTTGCAGATAAGGCCGCCGAGGCGCACCGTACCCGACTGGGCATACTTCAGAATGCCCCGGGAGATGTTGTTGGCAGCGTAGAGTGCCATCATTTCACCGGACATTACGATGTAGATCTCCTGCGCTTTGTTTTCGCGGATGGGCATCGCGAAGCCACCGCACACGACGTCGCCGAGAACGTCATAGGATACGTAGTCGAGGTCGTCGTATGCTCCATTTTCCTCTAGGAAATTAATGGACGTGATGACACCGCGACCCGCGCAGCCGACTCCGGGCTCAGGGCCTCCGGATTCCACGCACTTGATTCCGCGGAAGCCGACCTTGAGGACATCCTCGACGTCCAGATCTTCGACCGTTCCAGCAGCTGCGGCGAGGCTCAATACCGTGTTTTGTGCCTTCGCATTTAGGATGAGACGGGTCGAGTCGGCTTTCGGGTCACAACCGACGATGAGGATCCTTTGCCCGAGCTCGACGAGAGCCGCGAGCGTGTTTTGGCTGGTGGTCGACTTTCCGATTCCCCCCTTGCCATAGAACGCTATTTGACGAAGTTTGGCCATAATGAATGCCCTGTCGTTGTGCGGCTCGAGACCGCGGTTTGGAGGCGTTCGCGGAATCGCGTCCTCGTGTTCGAGCTTTCAGCACGTCGCATGCCAGTGCGCGTTTACGTCATATCGTCGCCGATTCGTGGGGGTCGACGCGTTTGTCGGACAATTCGTGTCGTGATCGCGACAAAGGCAACAGGGTGCAGTCTTGTCGGGCATCGAACATTTTCCGAGATGGGTCGACAACCTGGCCGCGATTCGACTCGGGGTATGCTCGTTGCTTGGCTGGAGAGGAGCCACCCAGGAGGTACTCCTATGCGACCCGTTTACTTGGACAACAACGCGACCACTCGGGTCGACCCGCACGTCGTAGACTCGATGTTGCCGTACTTTACGGAGCACTTCGGGAATGCCTCGTCGGTTTACGCCTCGCAGGGCCCTGTCGCGGAAGCCCTGGCCACCGCTAGGAACCGTGTGCGGAGACTTGTGGGGGCGGAGTTCGACGACGAGATCGTCTTCACCTCAGGGGGCACGGAGTCGAATAACCTCGCAATCGCGACAGCCGTCGAGGCCGCCGCGGGTCGCGATGAGATCGTCACGACACGAGTCGAGCATCCAGCGGTATTGGAGTGCTGCAAGCACTGGGCTAAGGACAAGGGGTTGAAGATTCGGCTCGTACCGGTCGACTCACGCGGCCAAGTCGACGTCGAAGCGTACCGGGCGACACTGGGGAGCCGCACGGCTCTCGTGTCGTTGATGTTAGCCAACAACGAAACCGGCAATCTGTCCCCCATCGAGATGCTCGCCGATCTCGCCCATCGAGCGGGCGCGATATTTCACACCGATGCGGTGCAAGCGGTTGGCAGGATACCTGTCGATGTAGGGTCCAGCCACGTCGATATGCTCTCGCTTTCTGGCCATAAGTTTCACGGTCCAAAGGGGGTCGGGGCGATCTACGTTCGGCGTGGCGTGCGCGTGCATCCACTGCTGCAAGGAGGCCGGCAGGAGAAGGGGCGTAGGCCGGGAACGGAGAACGTGCCGGGAATCGTGGGTCTCGGGGCGGCCGCTGATCTGGCGCTCGCACGCTTGCCCGAACAGCACACTCGAGTGCGTGAACTGCGTGACCAACTGGAAAGGACGATTCTCGAGCGCGTCAAGGATTGCGAGGTCATTGGAGACCGAGAACATCGTCTCGCCAATACGACCAATCTGGCGTTTGAGTTTGTGGAGGGCCACGAGCTGGTGAAGCTGCTGGCGGACCGAGATATCGCGGTATCGTCTGGTTCCGCGTGTAGCTCCGGTGCGATCGAGCCGTCGCACGTGCTACGCGCGATGAACATACCCTTCGGATTCTCCCGCGGGGCCATCCGGTTTTCGCTTTCGCAAGACAACGATGCCGCGGATATAGACCAAGCGTGCTCAGCGATCCCAGTCTACGTCGCGGCCCTCCGCGAAGGCTCTCCTCGGTGGCAGAGGGCGCAACAGACCCGCAAGAGCCGTCCAAGTATCCGTCCCCGCGCCCTGCCAGAGGGTCCGTCGTCATGGCTCTGACAAGAACCAAGTCGCGGCGCATTGTCGTCAACGACAGCACACTTCGCGACGGAGAGCAGGCCCCCGGGGTGGCATTCGACACCGACGAGAAGGTCGCGATTGCGCTCGCGCTCGAACACGCCGGTGTGGATGAGATCGAAGCAGGGGTTGCTGCCATGGGGCCGTCCGAGATCGATAGCCTTGCACTCATCGGCGCTGCGCTTTCCGAGGCGGAGGCCATAGCGTGGTGCCGAACGATGGAGAAAGACATCGATGCCGCAGTGCGAACCGGTCTGAGGCGCGTGCACGTGTCCGTGCCCCTCTCAGACACTCAGATTGCCGCGAAGCTTGGATGTACTTTCGAGGAGGCTCTGGCAAGACTCGATCGGGTCGTTCGCTACGCATGCGCACAGGGGTTTCGAGTCTCGGTCGGCGGTGAGGATGCGAGCCGAACCCCCGTCGACCGGGTCATTCGTGCGATCCACGCGGCGGAGAAATCGGGCGCTCACCGGTTTCGTTTTGCCGACACCCTGGGCGTGCTCGAGCCATTCGGAACCTACTCCATATTTCGACGCCTCCGCGCGAATACCGACCTAGAGCTTGAATTCCACGGTCACGATGACCTCGGGTTGGCGACGGCAAACACGCTTGCTGCGGTCCGCGGCGGATGTGCACACGTCAGCGTGTGTGTGCTCGGGCTCGGAGAGCGGGCGGGCAATGCTGCCCTCGAAGAGGTGGTTACAGCCCTTGCGCTGCTGGCAGGGCGCCGGACGGGTGTTCGGCCGGAGCGCCTGGCCTCATTGGCTCGACTAGTTTCCGCGGCAGCATGCAGGCCCATTCCTGACGGAAAAGCCATCGTCGGAGGCTCCGCATTCACGCATGAATCTGGGATTCATGTGGCGGGCCTGCTGCGAGATCCGACCACGTACGAGAGTCTCATGCCGGAACGATTCGGACGGACTAGACGCATCGTGCTCGGGAAGCATTCCGGCCGCGCGGCCGTCGCTCACGCCCTCGGCATCCTCGGCGTCGCATCCGACCGTATCTCCATGCCCGTTCTGCTCGAGCGGGTACGAGCGCGCGCCGTGGCGACGAAGAGAATCGTGACGGGAGACGACCTTCTGGCGCTTGTCGCTGACGCCGACAGGACGAATCCACCCCCTGTGATGACGTAGGAGTCGATCGATGGACACTCTGAACGAACTTCAACACCTGTCGACCGCCGAAGACTTCTTTCGCTACCTCGACGTAGAATACGATCCGGATGAACTCCACATCGCCCGTCTTCACGTGATGCGCCGTTTTGGCCAATACTTAGAACGCGAATCGCTCGAAGGGCTAAACGACGAGGATATCAGACGGCGCTGCCGAACGCTTCTCGAAACGGCACGCGACGACTTTGCCCGCCGTTCGACGCTCGCAGGAGGCGACTTTTCGGTGTCGAGAAACGCGAAAGCGCTGTCGACGAGCGGATGGGTCCCCGCCTCTGCACTCAATCGGCAGGCTCGACTCCAGGGGACCACACGAGGCGGCACGACACGCTAACGAGGGAGGTCTCCGGACTGTTTCAGATTCGATTTCCGCGACGTTGCGGGCCTGTTTCATATGGCACGATGTCGACGATACGCTGGCACGAACTGCATAAATGCGCTATTCATGAACAACATATGGTTTATCGATATGGCAGCATGCATGCGTATTTCAACGTTGCCTTTTGACGGATCGAATTCCCTTGGCGCGGGCATCGTGCCTGCTCCGATGCGGGGATCCAGCAGACCGCGACCTGTCGTCGCACGCAGCGCCGACATCGCCTTGTATGGCATCTACGAAATATCCAAAGTCCTTACGGCTCCCGGCGAGCTCGAAGCGACTCTCGGAAAGGTGTTGCAGCTTCTCTCTAGCTTTCTCGATATGAGGCATGGCCTGATAGCGCTCCTTGCAGAGGATGGGAGCCCCGAGTTGGTGGTCGGATCGGGATGGACCCGAGCGCGGGCTCAGCGCCATTTTGAACGCCTGCCAGAGCGAGTGATCGGTCAAATCGTCGTGACTCAGGTACCGCTGGTGATCCTCGACGTCGAGGAAGACCCTCTATTTGAGGGTTTCGACTTGACCGAGTGGGGCGAGAGCCGTGCCGAGGTGGCGTTCGTGGGTGTCCCCATCAAGGACCAAGGGCGCGTGATCGGAACTCTCACGATCGACAGAGACCGAGCCGCCCAGCCGCAGTTCCGTCTGGATGAAGACGTCCGTTTTCTCGCGATGGTGGCCAATCTCGTCGGCCAGACGGTGCGGCTGCATCGCCTCATCCTCGACGAAGGAACGCGGAGAGAGGAGGACAAGCGGCGCTTGCCGTCGGTGACGGGGCCCTCGAAATTGGAGGACTCAACCGCGATAGAGGGCATCGTCGGTACGAGCTCGGCGATCCGTGCGGTGCTCGACAAGGTGCGCCGCGTCGCGCGAACCCATTCGACAGTACTCTTGCGAGGAGAGTCGGGAACGGGCAAGGAGCTGGTCGCCCGCGCGCTCCACGATCTCTCGCCCCGGCGGGACCGCCCATTCATCACCGTCAACTGCGCGGCATTGGCCGAAAGCGTTCTCGAATCGGAACTGTTCGGCCACGAAAAGGGCTCGTTCACCGGCGCGGGAGCTCAGCGAAAGGGGCGGTTCGAGCTCGCCGACGGAGGGACACTGCTGCTCGATGAGATCGGGGAAATCTCTCCGACATTTCAGGCCAAGCTGCTGCGGGTGCTCCAACAGGGAACCCTGGAGCGCGTCGGGGGCACGACGACGCTCAAGGTCGATGTGCGCGTGATCGCCGCGACGAACCGCAATCTGGAAGAGGCCGTTGCGCGAGGCGAATTTCGCGCAGATCTCTACTACCGCATCAGCGTCGTCCCCATCTTCGTGCCTCCGCTGCGCGAACGAAAGGAGGACATCATTGCGCTCGCGAGCGAGTTTCTCCGCCGATTCAACGAGGAGCACGGAACGGATATCACGTTTCTGAGGTCGGGACTCGACGCCCTCCTGTCGTGCTCGTTCCCGGGCAACGTTCGCGAGCTCGAGAACTGTGTGCGTAGGACAGCCACGCTCGCGTTGGGTAGCGAGATCGGCGACACCGACTTTGCGTGCCAACGGGAAGGATGTCCCTCGTCGGCATTGTGGAATCATTCCGCGACTGAATCGTGTCCCGCGATCATTCCGAAATCTTTACTCACCCCGCTCCGGCCTTCGCGTTCCTTCGGCGACATTGAAACACGCCACTCCTCGACATCAGGGGTACCTTCCGCTCCCGCCCCGTCCGCCCTCAGCTGGCGCGCCGGGGTGAGCGAGAGCGAGCGAGAGCAGCTCGTGGCCGCAATGGAGGCGGCCGGTTGGGTTCAGGCCAAAGCCGCACGCCTTCTGCACATCACGCCTCGCCAAATTGGCTATGCGCTCCGACGCCACAATATTCCGATCAAGAGGTTCTGAGGTCGCGTCGATGAAGATGTGTCCCGCGTCGCCACTGGGATTCCCGGCGTGGCGTCTGAATGTCGGCGACATGGGGGACCACTGATGGGAGCCGGTGAGGTCGATCTTTTGGAGCTCGGAGCGACACTCCCGCCTAGGGCTCGATGCTCTCTCAACCGGTGCAATCTGCCCGCCGTGATCCTCGGCAGCAGAACCTTCCAACGTTATCCTGAGACCCTCGAGATCGATGGAGTCACGCGGTCGCACC
>Ga0182030_10003318_pt1 | contig 34324 bp, 29 predicted proteins | sample 812S3MmetaG_FD_121299 | JGI IMG/M metagenome (GOLD analysis project Ga0182030, IMG submission 121299) | Permafrost microbial communities from Stordalen Mire, Sweden - 812S3M metaG (Illumina Assembly) | ecosystem: Environmental > Terrestrial > Soil > Wetlands > Permafrost | place: Sweden...
AAGTGTGGGATAGGGGGAAGAGGCGGGTATATTCTTGTGTATAACGCCGTAATTGATCAGAACCATGCACCCATATCATTCCATTATCACCCGTGACGTCGAGCGAAATTACAAAACATGCCTCGAATCCTCTCCGTATAAACTCCAAAAACCAGCACTTTTATTTGTCAAATGAAAAGAGAAAAATTGTTGTGAATGTGTATTCCAATGTTGAAACAGAGGTGGAGGTATAACGCCACCAACAGTAATCTGCAGGGTGGGTATCTTTATGGAGATTTCCGGCCGAAGGTGAGAAAGGAGACTATTCCAGACAGTGTTCAAAGAAATTGGGCCGAGAAGTAACCAGTAATGGTGACATAGTAAAACAATAATGCACACTCGAATGTGCGCCGAGTGGGTTCAAACCAAGGTATAGCGGATTGCTCATGAGAGATTGGACAAGGGAGCATCGTCCTGAGTGCCTAGATAATCGGATCGAGTTAAGGCGATGCGAAAGGCAAAAGAACAATTGCGTCGAATAACATTCGTTTGAGTAAGATATCCGTAGTGTCGTTTAAAATCGGTGGTCGTAACCGTTGGCTCCAGAAGAGGGGTTATGGTATTGAACACCATTCATGGAATCAGGACCGTCGGTCATTCGAAGAGGTGGCAGTTGCTGAGCAGTAGTAGGGCGACTCAAGTAGCTAGATCCCTGATCAGGTCGAGAATGAATGGAATGTTGTTCAGCCCGGCTTCTCTCGAAGTCTGAGGGATATCCATTGGTCAATGGCGGACCACCTCGTTGCATCTGATCAGGAGGTATGTTCACAGTCATGGTGACTCCATTAGCGCTGGGATAATTCGCTCGAAACTGTGCGTTTTCCAGGCGCAAGATTTGGTTTTCACGTCGGAAATGCTCCAGTTCCGCATTTGCCTTGTTAGCACGACTTTGTTCTCTGCTGATGGTCTCTGTGAGTCTACCATACTCAGCAATTGCTTTGAAAGTTAGCTATGTACAGACAACTGGTGCGATTTGAGCTTTACCTTTCGTGAGAATTTCCCATTTACTCGCTTTCGATCCACGCTCTTGTGGCATCATGTCTCGCAATTGGTCAAACAATTCTTTCATTTCAGTACGTCTCTTGCGCTCCGCGAGTTTGTGGGAGACTCGGAGCTCTGGAGTTCGCGAGTATGGTTGATTACTACTAGGGGATCCGGCCTCACTGGCCGTTAGGTCGGCCACTTGTTTTTGTGTTGGCTGAAGGTGATGATGATGGGTCTGTTGGAATTCCGAGGATGTTCGGGATTGTCGATTGTATTCATAATCATTTGGTATCCCCTCGTCTAGTCTGCGTTGCCCTGTAGGAAGTCTGGATTCGGTAGTGTATTGACTACTCGCGACAGAAGCGAGACTACTGCGCCTTGAATCAAGGAAAGAAGTTCCCTGACGGCTTTGGCTCTCTCCGCTTGGCCTAGCTGCAGATGGCATTTGTCGTACTTCTTCCTCGGGAAATGCCCATCCATGACCTTGTGTAGGCTCTGGCGCACGAGCGATTGCACCGTCACTAGGACCAGCGATGACGGGAGCTTGAACAGGACCTTCCTTTGGATCACGCTTGGGCTTGATGCATTGGTTGAAGTCCCGTTGAATTGGTCCGCTTGAATATCTTGTAAGAACAGGAATGTGTCCGCCGGGGTTGCGTTGCTGCTGCAACGTCGACTGGATGGACGTAGTTGATTGATTGGCACTGGCATACGGAGAGTTTGCCAGTCGCAGATCCCCTAACGCCAATTGACTGTTGACCGATTCCCTCCGAGAATTGGCATCACTGTTAATTGAATCATGAGCATAGGAGTGTCTGTTGTCCAGTTTTCGAAGCATCGACTGGTCTGTTGTGGGGGAAACCATTGAGGCGACGCTCATCGAACCAGAAGCTGGAGAAGGAAGCGGCTGATTTTGTCCCGTCGCGATGGGAGAGGGAGTGTGCTCGGTAATTGAAGATTGGTATCCGGAGTGGGGAGGAGTCAGGACGTGGTGCCCATTGCTGGACTGGGTGGACGTATCTGGGGTTTTTTTGTCAGTTCTGGAATTGGATGTCGGGGAGAAATTTGAGGCTCACGCTTCGAGGAAGGGTCCATGTTGGAATAATATGCAGAATCTCGGTGCTCATCTGGTCTATTCAGAACGTCTGCCAATCCTGCAGGAAGAGTTGAGGTGGTGTTCATTGTGAAGACGGTTGGGGAATGGCCGATAAGCATAGGCTTCTAGAAGGAAAGAACAGCGAAACGAGTGACGCTGCTACGAAAGTCCGTAGACTCGAGCGGGATTGAGCGCACGACTCTGGATTTCTTTATGTCTGTCAATCACTGCCCACGGAAATTGAACGTATGTCAAGAAGGGGAAGGGAAGGACAGAGGATTCAGGGAAAACGGCCAGGCCGCGAAAGGGTGATGGGACTTTGACTCGCTAGTGCTAGAGTAGGGGTACCGACTTACGACACTTGAACAAACGTGATGCTCCACTCCACTCCGAGGGAACGAAGAGCAAGAAACTAACAAGGAGGCGTCGTCGAACTTGGATTAAATCGAAGAGGATTGAAAAGTCGAAGCAGAGATCAAGCGCTCCTCCCTTTGTCTTGTCAAATTGTGTCAGCATAGGAAGTCGAGTCCTGACGAGTCTCATCGAAGAAGGTACCGTAGCTTGGAAGAGGTTAGGTAGAGGAACGGAGGGATTTGTATAAGGAAGTTGACTTTGAAAGATGACGGGGGTAACCTGGGGAGAACTAACCAGGAGCAGAAGAAACGTGTAGACTTGGGTTGTGGTGAAAGAGTGGGTACGGGAAAAGTGCTAGAGGGCTTGATGGACTGTGGACTGTGCAACCATGCCTGGCGTACCAGGGTTCGAATTGAGAGAGAGAGAGAGAGAGAGAGAGAGAGAGAGATAGTGCAGAGTGCACCAGGTGTGTGCGTGGTTGCGGTTGCCGTTGCCGTTGCGGGAACAAGGATGAAGACGACAGGAACTGGTAGCAGTACTTAACGCAGTAGTAGGTAGGTAGGTTGGTGGTGGCATACCTAAACCTATACTAGGTAGGTAGAGAACAGAGTTGAGCCAAAGATGATGGCGGGCCAAAGGTAAGGTAAGCACTGGGCAGGCTTAAGCAGGCTTAAGCATGTTAGTGGCTGTGGCGGCGATGCCTCGGCGGGAAAACTAGGCCTGATAGGGGTTGAAACCACTAACTAAGAACACTGAAAGTCTCTCAAGGGGCCCTGTCTTCGATCCCTATCAGTAATCAATCAATCAGCTCCTTCAGACCCCGCCATAAACTGCTGATCGATGATGGCCTTGCCCCTCTCCCTCCCTGGTTCGCGAGGTATATGGCGCGGTTTGGCGTGGAAGAAGAATAAGGATAAGAATAAGAATAAGAAAAAGAAAATACAGAAAAATCAATTCTGCTCTTTAGATGTCCAGTATCCTGTTCAAACCTGCATTTGCATTTGCATTATCAAGCATTATCAGCATACTGGCTTGCATGCACTTGGTTCATCAATCTCCCGTGTCGTGTTGCAGACGCCGGGGCAGTGATACCACGGCTCGTTTCCTTCAAGGTCACCCGTGTATAGATGAAAGTACTAGGTAGCACACTTCGACTCGGGGAATTTGCATTCAAGACTTCCACATGATTAGCACCGTCCATCTACCATCTAGAATCTCTACCTTCTAGAATTTCTAGATGATTGTATTATCCCACTCGAATCTCATGGATCCTGGGTCCCATGCATGTCTCGCCAACCGACATAAGATCTGGCACAGGAGATGCCTGGGGTCGAATTCCTTTTGTCCCTCATGGCGACCCCCCCCCCTTGAAGGCGGCCGTTGAGCTGTCAAAAATGGCCTAAGATCTCATCGTATCTGGTCCCAATTTTAGAAGGCTGATGTCGGTGGGGAAAATATATACTACAATTGTGGCCTTTCCTGAGCGGGTTCTCATGTGTCAAAAGCTACCTACCTTAGTCCTCATCATCTACCTGGCACTTTAAGACTTGGCGCAATGGGAGTCTGTGCTACATTGTTCTTCTCAACGGCTGTTCCAATTGACAGCCGGTAAAGAAAGTGAGACAGCCAAAGCTTATCTGCAAAGCCTTGAACTCAATTTACGGATCTTCCAACTAGTACCCTATAGGGAAGTCAGATCAAAAGTCGAGTCGTACCTGGCAGGTTATTCTCCACTCGTTGCTTCCCGCGCCGTCTAATACAAATCCGGTCACGATTGAGAAACGACGGCCTCGAACTCTACCCAAGTCTTGCTCGCGCAGAACCGGTGGTAGTTCGGAAATGGGAATTCCCAGTTTATCCAGATTAACTATTTGATAGAATGATTGGGTAGCTCTGCTGTTTCAAGCAGACGTCCACGCTGTTAAGCTTAACCTGGACATCGTGAAGAGGGCCCATGTTCCCCGGCGTATCACCTAACCTGGTTCCTCGCATGGCAGCCTTGGGGGCCCCCATTGATTTCTTCCAGGGGCCCCTTGGAAATATCAGGCCCGGATTATTACTGTGCCCAAGCGCCAAGAAAAAGCTTCAGGGCTTGAATGGAGAGCAGATCCATATCGATGTCTTCTTCCGATTCAGGCTCAATTCCCTAATCGGCGCCATTCCAGTGCAAATCACCGAGATCAATACAACGACTTGAGCCCCCGGTATGCCATGCTGGCGCTTGATGACCCTCGAGGATAATAGACGCATGGTCCAGCATTTTGCTCCGCTCCAAATTTCCCTCTCATTATTGATACACAATTAAGCATGTGACTCCGTCGAGGATCACCATTTCAAGACTGACGAGGTTAAATGAATATCTGCAGGATGCAGACCAGCCTTAGCCGCGTTCTTCTCGCTCCAGACCCTGACTATGAGTATGGGATTCCCTTACGACAAATGTACAATCCAACAACAATTCTACAATGTTCAGCGAGATGTCAGCATGCCGATCATACCCCTTCGATCCACGAGAGACGCAAACGTTCCACCCCAGCTCGTGGCTTAACTCGTACGGCCCCGATTATTTCATTTCCAGAATTTCCATCTGTATCCCCCCCCCCCCGTCTGTGAATCGGAACATCAAACACGGAACTGTCTTCATCCCTTCTCACCATGCGCCGAGCCACCTTTGATCCCCTGGACCAGGATCAGCATACTGGTCACAGCCAGCAAATCGGACCAATAATGAATGCTCCACGGCATTACTCAAATCACGAAGACACAGATGAGACGGTACATAGCCTCGTGGGACAACATGATGATCTGCGTTTTTCATGCTTTTTTGTTGGCTACCGACCGTTTGGGAGCAGACCCATTGCGATCTTAATTGCAAAGCGTTCTAGCCGATGCATTGATCTTTCAGCGCCTCCAGGATCTCAGAGTGCACCTTCCGTGTCTTAAACCCCTTCCTCTTCTGGGCTGGGGGGGAACTCGAAAGTTTAAACATCATGCTTTTATCTTAAAAAAGAAGATTGCCGGCATGGTCAACCAATCATCTGAATTTTCCTTCTGTCGTACGAATTTGGCGGCCTTTGGTGGCGGGCCGTACTGCAGCACTGCAGCACGTCAGCCAGGGGGGGTGGTGTGGGGCGATGAACATCAAAACGACGACCAGATGGTCAGCTCTCCATGGCCTGAGCTTTTCTTTTGCTTCTCTTTGTGCATCCGACGTACAAGCATCGGCCATGTTGGGTTGTCTGTCACGGAAGCCATGGCTTGATTGACGGACCCCGAACACGATCCGAGCGCACACGGGGAAAAGCAAATCCCCTGCATGTGCTTAAATTATGACATTAGATTTCAATGTTCTCCGCATGAGGCAGATCTTGAGCTGGACGAGCTGCAGCCAGGTCGCCATCTTGATTTGGGTTCGTTCGCAAGGCAACAAGGTGTGGTTACACTGACCAGCTGGTGCAGCGGCATTCAGGCTTCATCATTGATGCAGAGCTTGAGACGGTACAGCGTGAGCATTAATCAATCGCTGCTGTAAGCACTGGCAATTCCCCGGTTTGTCTTTTCAATGAGAATTCAAATTGGCAAGTGTACCAAGGAAATCACCCGTCTGCCTCTTCCCGAGCTCGTACCCTCATGATCTGAAACTCATTGCGGATATCATGGGCCAGCTCAGAGCTTATTAAATATCCACTATTGATATTAGTACCTCCACACTTTGATTATACTCTATCCTTTCCTCTTACGTTCATATGCGTCAAACAATCAAATTCGGGCGTCGACTCTTTGACCCACAGCGGCTGGAAATCACGCATTATCTACCCAGCAACCAGAGTTGAAAGACTTCCGCGTATGCACGTCATGCACACTAGTACCCCGAAACGGAGCTTCTCTGATACATCAAGTTTCGCCGAAACAAAGAGATCAGGCTGAAAATAATATTTGGCTTCATATGTTAATACTTAGGGCTTCTCTGGATAGAGCCGACAGGCACCACCCCGCACGCGAAGGATAATGTCCAAGACACTAAACAGCAGACTCGAAAATCTTGTTCCACACGGCAAGGCAATTCGATTGTTTCTAGAAGATCTATACCCGAACGGCTAACCACATGCTATTGTTACTTTGTGGACCCAGTCACCTTCTCGAAGCCATTCATCTGCACTATCAGCTCACTATGGTACAAATGCTCCCATAATCAACGCTGTCAAATCGCCTCGTCTCAGCCAATTCAGATCCAGCAGCACAGCGTGCATCACAACATAAGGTTCTTATCCGCACGATCGTGCCGGTACCAACTCCCGAAAATCCTCAACATTAACAAATCCCATAAGATTCTACCACGTTTCACTACCGACATATAATCCAAGCTACCACATTATTCCCAAGCCATCAATTCTTCATGGAGTCTCAGAGCCCGAAATTAGAAACGAATAAGGGCGTGTCGGAGGGAGGTAGATCAAGTAGCTTTCCTTTGGCACGAATGGCTTGCATATTCTAACTACGCCACCTCTTTCCCACCCCTTTTCTTTCATTTCTCAACGCGTGAAAGTATTGCTGAGTCAAGTGGCCATTTCTTTTGCCAGAGTATCAGGAACACCACGTGTTTCTAAAACCTCCTCACGCGTGTCTCGGATCCAAGAAGCAAACAAAAGTCAGACCACGTTGTCAACGCTCCTTAACGACCAGCCTCGAGTTCCCAAAAGCCTCAAGTAGCAAGAACGCGATGAGCTCTTTCCCAATCCCAAGCCTCTTGCCAAGCTGAGATGCCGCGTAAGTCTCTCGGTCGGCTACCTACATCCTTAGACTGGTCATGTGAGGTAGTACACCGACACCAGATGCTGCAAGTCATTGTAAGCTACTGCTGTCCCAAACTGAATTTTCTTATTTGTACCGAATGCTTGGTTGGTGTCACGGGTTCCTGGATATGTGGGTTTGGATTGTGTGGTTGACTCTGCTTGTCCTCCCTGCAGTCGGGGAAGTCCGAGGGATATAAATACAGCATATTGGACGAATTGGTGAGTGACATATGGATGGGGAAGGATATTTGCTTCATCTTGTGTCCTGCTCCTTTGTTTAAGATAGATTACCAGAAGTGGTTGAGATCTTAGGAATGGGATAGGCAGTTGGGGATCGCTGTGATAGATCGCATGGTTGGTGTGGGATGATCTTGATACCGCCAGCGCGGTCTCGTTCTACTATATCCCTTTCGTATCATTTGGGTGGTTGTAACTTCCCCATATGTGTCTCCAATCTCGAGAGATAGGGCTCTTCTCTACCAGTGTGCGCCCCCGGGTAACGAAACAATGAATGGCTTTTGGCCTTCTTAAATATTGCACATGTGCATCGGAATGGTCTATGAGCAAATTTTCTAAGAAAGCTCTCTAGGTGTTTCATGAAAGCATCAGCTTCTGACTTGGATTGATGTTCACTCAACGTTAATACAAAAGATACTTCGGAGAAACTTTTATCCCTGAATCAACCGAAAGGAGGGTTCGCTTGCTCTGCTTTTATTTTGTGTAACCACTTGGTTTAGCGAGCAACTGCTCTCCTTTTCCATCCCACTTCATCACATGCTTAATTGAACTTGGGATAATTGCTAAACAATTATTTCTAACAATGCATCAAACAATGAGCCTCGTTGCCAATGGCATTGACATTTGCTACAAAGCGGGGTATCTCACTGACATTCAGTAACGTCAATCATGCAATACTTCCCAGTTCTCGCGTCACAGCTCCCCCGCATATCGACCTGACATATCAAAACATCTCAACACCACCATATCGTGGCTATCACGGCACTGGTCTGATATCTCGTATCTGTTGGCCTGCGCGAGACCCCCACTTTCAATTTAAAGGAATCGATGAGGACGAATTGTTGTGATGCGAAGAAGGGACGCGAAGGCGCAATGAGGGTGCAAAAATGCCACGATGCCTTTATTCCTCCGTAAAATCCGATAAATGGGCCCATCAATGCATTCTTAATGGAGATACGTGGGGGAATGGTCTCTGTGAGTCCAGAGCTGAGGCAGCTACATAAGACCCCCTTCACCCTCCGCAAACCCAACTCCCCGTCTCGAACATCACAGAAATCTAGAGAATATTTTCAACAATCAACAAAGGGCCGATCAACACCTCAGCATGGCACCACCATCCGCAGACATCGACACCCAACCCGCCCACACCCCATCCTCTCCAACCACCAAACCCCGCACCATCCCCGAGATCAAACGCAACAATATCCAGGGCCTCACCCAATCCGCCGGCTTCCCTACCCCACTCACCTACTCCGGTACCCTAGACAACTATGAATCCTTTGACGTGACATCCGTCATCGGCCGCGAATTCCCAAAGTTGCAACTCAGCAGCATCGTGGGTGATGATGCGAAGATTAGGGATCTGGCTATTCTTGTCAGCCAGGTGCGTAAATGTTTTCTTGCCCTTTGTCTCCATATCTCTTTCTGGGAAATTTTTTATATATTGACAAATATGCAGCGCGGCGTCGTCTTCTTCCGCAACCAAGATATCGGGATCGAGGATCAAAAAATTCTAGGTCAAAAACTAGGCGAGTTGACTGGAAAGCCTGAGTCTAGCAAACTACATAAACACGCCCTCTCAAACAGCAAACGCGGTATTGCGGTCGATGAGCATGGGAAATTGGATGATGAGGTTTCAATTATTTCAAGTGAGCAGCAGAGGAAGTTATACCAGAATCGGTTTTTTGGCGCGAAGAAGCTGGCGAGTATTGGCTGGCATGCGGACATCACATTCGAGCGGATTCCGTCTGACTATGCGATTTTGAAAATTATCCAGACGCCGGAGGATGTGGGTGGTGATACGTTGTGGGCGAGTGGGTACGAGGCTTTTGATAGGTTGAGTCCGACGTGGCAGAGGTTTGCGGAGGGGTTGACGGCTACGCATCATCAGGTACCTCCCATATTTCCCCCTTCCCCCGGTTCCTTTCAACTCACATAAACTTATTATTTTCAAAAGCCAAATTTCAACAAAGTGGCCCAAGAGCACCAACTCGAGCTCCTGGACTCCGAGCGCGGCGCCCCCGATAACAAAGGGCTCGATTTCACAGCCTCGCACCCCGTGGTTCGCACCAATCCTGTCACAGGGTGGAAGAGTTTGTTTGGGGCGGGGCATCAGGTGCATAATGGGTGGATTGATAATGTTACGGAGGTAGAGAGTGAGATTATTAAAGACTACTGTTCGTTCGCCACCATGCCATGAGAAAAGGAAGATATTAACAACGTGTCACCAGCTTTGAAGCTTATCGCCGAGAACCATGATTTACAGGTTCGGTTTCGGTGGAACAAGAATGATTTGGCTATTTGGGATAAGTGAGTCTTGTTCCTCTCCCTCGCTTGCATCCCCCTTCAAGTATCAAATAGGGTGAAACGGAAATGGCTGATGAAAACAGCCGCTCCGTTTTCCACACCGCGACGAATGATTATGAGGGTAAGCGGCAGGGGAACCGCGTCGTGAGTCTGGGTGAGAAACCGTTTTATAATCCGGCGAGTAGGTCGAGGAGGGAGGCGTTGGCTTTATCTGCGGGTGTGTAGGCTGTAGGGTAGTGATGGGAGGCGGGGTAGAGAAGTGGTCAGAAGGTTGATTTGGGGGCTAGGGGACTGGGGGGTGTGGTTATGATTATGATATTTGGAGGAGATTGTGATTGTATGGGGATTCTACAGTCAAATATTGCATTACGATGAATGAAACGATAATCGATCTGCTTATCCTTTTCTCACATCTCTATACCTATACGAATGATTTTCCTGAGCGCGGCGGGGGGCATTTTCTAACGTCGTCCGAATTTCCTCGAGCACATTAGCGGTATTCAATCAAAGGATCGATCGCAAATGGACGGGAATCTGGGCATCCCGAAGCGAGCACGACCACGAATCAGATATCGTGAATCCCCTAGGGCTGCATCGCGTTCCTTCCTGTCAGAATAAGCGCCGTGTGATTGACGTGAGGTGCTAGCTAACGTTAGTTTCGCCGAGAACTGGGCACAATACCACCGAGCCGCAATGGAAAGCGGGGGTGTCGGACTCGGCGGCGCGGTTTAAGTATCTGGGGATGCGGGGGGGGAAGTTTGTTTCTCTTACTTTTCCCGTATCTTGCTTTTTTTAAGACAAGAGAGGAGTTTTGCGTGGAATCATGAGCGCTGTTCTTGGGTATTCTGGGGTTGGAACTTCTTGCGTTCGTTTATTGCCCTCTTGTCTTGTTTACAGTTATATACTAATGGGTTATATATATATCTAGTGCGCAAATCTCGCCCATGCTCTCCCGGGGATTGTGACGCTGCCTGGAAATGCCACCTACGCAACGATATTGGGGGACTACTGGTCACAGCAAGAATCCGCCCTCCAACCATCCTGTATCCTGACCCCGTCCACCACCGCCCAGATCGCCACGGCGCTCCCAATCCTGACCCAAGGTCAATGTCCCTTGGCGATAAAAGGCCAGGGCCATGCTCCCGCGTCGGGGTTCGCAAACGTGCAGAATGGGGTCACGATCGATATGTCGGGTCTCAATTCCGTCGCCGTGTCTCCCGGTAATGACATTGTGCAAATAGGAGCCGGGAACGCGTGGTTGGATGTCTATGAGTATTTGAATGATTTGGGACTCGCTGTAGCGGGCGGGAGGAATGGTGCCGTTGGTGTAGGAGGCTTGACGGTGGGTGGTGGGATCTCGCATTTCTCGCCCAGAGTCGGGTTTGTGTGTGACACTGTTGTGAATTTCGAGATCGTGCTCGCGTCTGGGGAGGTCACGAATGCGAATGCGACTTCAAATTCCGATCTCTTCCGCGCGTTGAAAGGCGGAGCAAATAATTTCGGGATTGTGACGAGGTTTGATTTGCAGGCTTTTCACCAGGGCGAGATTTGGGGTGGGAGTCTTGTCCATACGATTGATCAGAGGGAGGCGGTGTTTAAAGCGTTTTCGGATATTGCGGGTGCGAAGGACTTTGATGAGAATACGTCGCTGGTAGCAGGGTTCATCTATAATTCATCGACGAAAGGGTGGATTATTGGCAATGGGGTCGTGTATACGGAACCAGTGGAGAATCCGGAGGTTTTTGCGGAGTTGTTGGCGATTCCGAGGGTGAGTGATAGTGTGACGATCACGAATTTGAGTGTGTTGGCGAATGAGGGCAAGGGATTAGATCCGAAATTGTAAGTTTCTGGGCTAGTTTTAGACATTCTAGTCACTAGCTTTAGACCCACTAACTATTGAGTAGCAATTGGGTGTTCTACACCGGCACTTACGGTGTATCAGCTCCCCTCATGAGCAAAATCTTCGACACTTTGAACTCAACCCTATCTGCTTTTGATATACCAGGTGGAATTGCATGGAGTATCGCTTTTGAACCGCTGCCAACTGCCATAACCAAACATGGGGACTTTAATGGAGGGAATTCGCTGGGCACAGAGCCGATGGATGGAAATGGCTTCAGTATGTCTTTCTCCACTTGCTTTGATGAATGTGTATTAACCACAACAGTAATGCTTCTCTCTCCCCTTTGGAGCGATGCATCTTCAAACGATCTCGTTCAAAACACGGCTCAGGATCTAGGAAAGCGGATAGCTGCTGTTGCTAGAGATGAAGGGTTACTACACCGCTTCCAGTACTTGAATTATGCGGATCCGAGTCAGGATCCGATTGGGAGCTATGGCTACGAGAACGTTGACTTTTTGAGGAGTACGAGTAAAAAGTATGACCCCAGATCTGTGTTTCAAAAGCAGGTGAAGGGAGGATTCAAGCTGGATTTGTGAGAAATAGACCCTAAGACAGGAGACTCGATTAAGCAATAGATACACAATTGATGAGGTTGTCACTCGACAGGCCGATGAGGCGCTCAATTGAGATTTCAGAAAAGCGATAAATACTAGACACAGGACTTCAATATCTTGAAGTAAGGCGAAGGAGGAACATTAAAGGTCAAATTGAGTGTCGCGTTATCATAGGGAATTAGGACGATGGATCTCGCTCCTCTCTAATTCTAACTCTGATCGGTACAGTACGGGTATGTATCCTTTTCAGACCTTGCCCCATCGGTATTAGCGCTTACCAGACTTACAAATACCTTCCTAACACCATTCTCTTCTCACTCACTGGCCACTTATTAATGACTTCCAAATACATTAAACTGGGTAACCGTGATATTCTTGGCGCTGGTTATCTTACCGGACTCCGGTCTATCACGTGTTCGCTTAATGAGCATGGGATGAGATTTACAAATCTAAGCAGGTCCCGCAACGCGGCTCTCAAGGCCCAACTGTAGGGATATTTTTACGCTTTCTTTCTATCAAACCTGTAATTGTGGAAGTTCACTACAAAAATGGCCAAGTCTAATCTGATCAGTTGTTTAGATTTGACGTTGTTACATTCTGCTAATCGCTGTCCTAGTCTTTTTGATTAGACGAGGTCCCCTTGATCTTCAGTACTAGTATTGGCGAGAGAGGTTACACAAGTTGCTGACCACTGCCAAACCTTGCTTTCCTTACTATCATGGTACTAAATCAGTAAACCAGCTACTACGTTCCAGTGGATTCCGCTAGACAAAGCTGATGTGAGATAAATCTTACCTATATGGTATCCAGATGCCAAGATCGAGTGCTGACATGACAGCACCAGTGAATGTCAGGATTCGTGCCGCAATTTAGCGAAAACTATTTGAAATTTAATAAAACTAATATTGTTTAAAAATTACAATTATCTACTTTTAAATAATTCGAGTATTTTATTTAATAAAACTTTATAAGATTATGGTTGAAATATAATTATTGAAAAATAGAGTCTTTTTTGGAGCCCTGAATTTTGCGGCACGAATCCTGACATCCACTGGTGCAGCCCAAATTCAGGGGCTTTTGGTAATCGAAACCTCGGCAGCTGACAAACGTGGACCGAAATCCCGAACTTCAACCGATCCAGAATTTCTTCCGACAACCACGTCATTGGAAAACTATTGAAACAGAAGGAAAACCCTTTTTTGGAAAGAACCTTAACGACGGATGTCTAAGCGGAAGACATTATTAATCATGTCCGAAAAGGCGTCTCAGTTTGTCAGGCAATCTGAGGCAAGCTGCAAATTGAATATCCAATGAGATGTTGTCCAACTCACGACATCCCACCCCACCAGAGTGGGAAGGTACAAGTACAAAAGGTAATGATGCTCTCTATTTCCCTCTTTCCATTCCATTTCATTTACACTTATCTCAATCACTCACACACAATCAACAACCATGACATCCAAACTCTTCCAGCCCCTCAAAATCGGCAATGTCGAACTCTCTAACCGCATTGTTTTGGCCCCACTAACCCGCTTCCGCGCCGACGACGACCACGTTCCTCTCCCCTTCGTCCCCGAATATTATGCCCAGCGAGGCTCCTACCCCGGTACCCTCCTCATCACAGAGGCTACCTTCATCGCGCCCCAAGCAGGCGGCTTCTCCAACGCCCCTGGCATCTGGAGCCCCGCGCAAATAGCTTCATGGAAGAACGTCACAGACGCGGTGCATAAGAAGGGATCGTTCATCTTTCTACAATTATGGGCTTTGGGACGAGCTGCGGAAGCAGATCAGTTGAAGGCCGAACTTGGAGACAAGGGCGTGGTCAAAAGCGCGTCGAATATCCCTTTCAAAGGAGGAGCAACACCACAGGCCCTGACTGAGGAGGAGATACATGAATACATTGGACTCTACGCCCAAGCAGCGAAGAATGCGATAGCAGCTGGTTTTGATGGCGTGGAGATCCACAGTGCAAACGGGTATCTGATCGATCAGTTTTTACAAGACGTGAGTAACGACCGGACGGATGCGTGGGGCGGCAGCATTGAAAAACGAGCGAGATTTGGATTGGAGGTTGCAAAGGTGGTGGTTGAAGCCGTGGGAGCGGAGAAAACTGGCATTCGTATCAGTCCCTTCTCCGGGTTTCAGGGGATGAAGATGAACGAGCCTAAGCCGCAGTTCACTTATTATCTGGAGCAGTTGCAGGAGTTGAAGTTGGCGTACGTTCATGTGGTGGAGTCGCAGATCAGTGGAAACGCGGATGTTGAGATGACTGATAAGATCGATTTCGTGATTGACGTTTGGGGCAAGACGAGTCCGGTCTTGATTGCTGGTGGTTTTAAAGCGGATTCTGCGTATAGAGCTGTCGATGAGGAGTACAAGGACAGTGATGTTGCGATCGTTTTCGGACGGTACTTCATCTCGAATCCGGATTTGGTTTACAGGGTCAAGGAGAAGATTGAGTTTACACCTTATGATCGGAAGAAATTTTACAACAAGAAGCAAGTTGATGGGTATACAACATGGGCTTTCAGCAAAGAGTTCGAGGCGGCGAAGTTGTAGAGGGCGCTAAGACTATAGAAAAGACTTCATAGACAAATACCAAAGGTGTTCATAGAGTTTCCGTTGCAAGTAGCAGCGGGTTTGTGCTTCGCAGCGTGCCCTTAACTTTCTTCCCTTAACGATATTCAACATTCTTAGGTTCTCATTCATACCGAGAGAATTTATCACTATGTTTATCTTTCTTGGTGCGAATTAATACCCTTCGCCTCTCCCTTCAATGTCTTGATTGTATCACGTGGCCAGAAATGTGACGGTTGTTCGATCAAGATATTCACCCTATCAATCTAGCTCGACTAGGTCTTAATCTTTTCTTAATCTTTTCGATCTGGAAATCTTGTGAGTCAATTGATTTAATTTGTGGTAAGAAGTGGTGGCTGCTCCTTCCAGAACTAGCGAGCGTGTACCTTCACTTCTCAACACGCTCTTCAATCCCATCATCCCTCAAACAACAAGCTCCCCAAACTATCAACTTCAAACAATGGGAAGATCAAAAGCCTCCATCCAGCCTCCGAAAGCAATCAAAACAATGGAAGGCTCGACAACATGTGGTGAGATCACCGAGGAAACCACCATGCTCCACGAAACTGTAAACATGGAGGAAGCCACGGGTCCACGCCGAAGTCAAAGATTGAAAGCAGTGGCCATGCTCCGTCGTACTACCGTCACCGAGGAAGTAATGATCCTTCCAACCCATCCTCCCGAGCTTGGAGTTGCTTCTCGCACACGAAGTCATACTGTACTTAATCACGAAACTAGAATTCAAGAATTGGCTACAGCGAGCGTGGTGAACGATCATCGCATGGAACCATTACACAGAGATTGTGCCCGATCTTGGATGGAAAGTGCTGACATTGCCTTGTCCCGCATCCGCGAAGCACAAAATAAGACATCAATCACACACGAGACCACGACCACAGAGAATGCTAGAAATGACTACACAATGGGCCTTTCACCTATACGTCGTGTCAAAGATGGACTGGCTAGTACTGAGGTTGCATTGTCTCGCGTACGAGACGCAATCGGCATGATCTCCGACCATGTCATTGCTTTGATGAGCGATAATCCTTTGCCTTCTAAGGAGAAGGCCTTGCAGGATGATCTCGGAGAACGTAAAATAGATTCGGAAGGAGATTCTGAGAAACAGCTTGGCATGCTACTAGAGGTATGGTCACTCCTTTTACTCAATGTCTCGGTTTCTTAGAAACAATAGGAAGCTCCATCTCCTGCAACAAAGGAGCAGACAAACGCCAAACCCAAAGATAAAACCATCGTACGGGTATTCTCTCCCGCTTGTACTTTCTCAGTGTCTAACTCTTCACAGAATTTCGAAGTCAAGGAAACTAAAACCTCGCCCAAGCAAACAAAGAAGCAAAGGAAGAGGCGCAAGCGAAACAAACCTCAACCTCAGCCACTACCAAAAAAATCCAAGAAGAAGCCTCCATCGACAGAAGAGGAGATCAAACGGAGGGAAGAAGAGAAAAAAGTGATCAGAAAAGCTCGGAATGCCCGTCGAAGCGCGAGAAAGGCCGCCCTTCGAGAAGCTCGAGAACAAGAAAATACTGCGAGGCCTTCAAATGATCCCCAACAACCTTTACCCACCTTTGCCAAGGCTGCTAATAGTGTCCCACTCGCCTTAAACAGACTTGCTGGGCAGCAGCCTCCAATTTCTGTGGGTGGACAGCACACTCAACCAGCGATGGAGATTCAGATTCCAGACATGCACAATAAGCTCATTTCTGCAGCTGGAGTCACACATCAACCATTGGGTCCTATCTCGCCCCCTGGAGTCACGCTTCTTCAGCCTGCGTATACTGTCTATCCCCAAGGATTTGGAGCGGCCCCATATGGATTTGTAACTCAATACGCAGCTGGATACCAACCTTACATGCCAGGGTCTTCTTCAGATCCCACTTTTGTACAATATTCGAAAACATTCATGCATCCTCATGGATATGCTTTCCATACACCATTAGAACAAATGAATCCCCTACCTTACGGCCACTGCCTTCAACCAACAATGCAAAATCCATACGTGGCGATTGGTCCGAAGTTCGTTTATGGTGGAAAGGAGTGGGATCGAGACGGCAAAGTCTATACAGAGACAACTCCTGATGATCATGATATACATTCTGTTGCTGACACTATTTCTGAAGCTGGCGATGATTGTCGCATCTCTGATCAAGCACTACCTGAATCAGACGATAACCATGACCGCTTCTACAAGGATGCCCGTCAAGGATTGCCAACAGTCGAAGAGGACCCTATGGAGGATGTCGACTTCTTCCCGAATATCTTACCCGCCCTGGAGATTCCCACAGCCTCGACCTCGATTAACACAAGCTCTGAGTCTAATAGCGAGACACCGGTCTTCCACTTTGAGAGAAGCCACTTGCCCCTAAAAACCCTAATCCTCGATCAAAACTCCGCAAGAACCGCATAGCATACAAGGATGGAGAGGTCGTTGGAGAATCGGCACCGGAGCTGGAATCTACGAATAGGGGTAGAGCGATGCTGATGAAGATGGGATGGAAGTCTGGAATGGGTTTAGGTGCGGAGAATAATAAGGGGATCTTGGAACCTTTGGCACCTGTTATTAAGGTTACTAAAGCTGGCTTACGCTGAATGCTGGGTATAGTGGGTTTCATGATGTGGTGATGGTTCGCTGGGCTAGGAGGATGTTATGAGCATACTTTATTGCTGGATGAGGAAATGGTTACTGGACTTGCTATTATTGCTGGCACAATGATATGCTTTTAGGAAGATGGAAGGTAACTGAAAGTACGAGAAGTATTCTCTTGCTCAGAGCTAAAACAGCCATAGCTTGCTATAAATACATTCGTTCATATTGACACGAACATCAAGACCCCACGCCACAGTCCATTCTACTCCCAGAAGCAAAATTCCACACAACCCCGGAACGTACTCAACACCATGGCCTTCCAAGTCTCAAGATCCCTCTGTATTATCAAACTCCATTCCCTCAACCTCAGCCTCAACCTCAACTTCAGCCTCATTCTCTTTGTTCTTCTTATCCTCTTGTTTTCCCGTCCTTCTCGCCATCCGATTCAATTTCAATCTATATCTGTGGCCATTCCCAATTTCCATGCCCGCCCTCTTCTCAATGTCAACCTGTCTTCGGGCGAGCTTTGCTTGAGCCTCTGCTCCTCCTGGGGGTTTCTGTTTCTTGATATTGTTGATGACGCGCTTGCCGCTTTCCTATAGAGGTGTGCGTTAGTTGGGTATTGGGGTTTGGATTTGGGATAGGCGTGGAGAGTGGAAGGGATGAACGAGGTATGGGGAAGTTAAGGGGAAAGTGTATACCTGGAGGACAATATAGGGCTTTTGCTTGGTGATGGCAGAGATGTTTAGTGCAGCATCCTCGAGGACTTTGCGGGGTTTGTTGCCGTCACGGACTAGGTTGTCGAGGTGATCTTGGAGTTTTTTGAGGGTGGTGGTGTTGGTTAAGCTGGATTTGGGGTTGCGTTGATAGCCTATATAGACTGGGATGGGGTTGGAATGGTTGATAGGTGTGAAGGAGTTGGTGTTAGGAATTAAAGACGTAGTTGCAGTTGTAGAGATGGAGGTGGAGGTAGAAGGTCTGCTGGCGTTGAATGTGAACCAAGCGGGATCTTTGTCCTCTGGGGTAGGAGGTTCGATTACGTCGCCTGATATAGAAATTTGAGGGCGAACTTCAAGGCCAGCTTTGGTGGCTTTAGGGGAGGGATTCGCGGAATAGCTATTGTTAGAAAGAAGTGCCTGAACGTTTTCGTCTGTGTAACCTAGGTATACTAGCCGCTGCGCAAGCTTGAATCTTTTTGCGACATTATTTTCATTCTTATTGGACAGATCTCTGGCAAGCTTATCCTTCAATTTTTCAATGGTCTTAGCTCTGAATTCGGCTTTCGTATCGAACTTGGCGTTTTGGATCTTTCATTGTGTTAGCTACGGCATTTCAACGATCTTTGAGGCAACTCACGGAAGCGATGCCTGCTTCAATAACCACCGTGACATTTTTGATCTTGTCTCCTGGCCCAACAATTTTTTTGCAGATGTTGTGCTTCAATAGAGTTGATTCAGCCTTTCTGACTGCAATCTTCCATGCAGCGATGTAGTCATCCCGCTGAAATTCGAAATCTTTGTTGCTCTTGTCAAGTTCCTGGGCAAATCTTCTGTGGTTCTTCCAGATCGTCGGATTGAACTTCCTCTGATACTTATGAGAAAGTGCCGATGGAACCTGGAGGTGCGTAAAGTCATAGGGCGTGGAAGCGAGCGGCATGTTGAAGGAAGTAACTGAAGAGTTATTTCTGGCTTGTGGTCGGGATTCAAGAATTAAGTCAGCCCTCGATTCCTCGCTCTCATTAGATTCGCTGGCCCATTTTTGGTCCGCCATCTCCTTATCCTCGTGGTATGCCGGCGCAGCTGACTCAAAGTGAGAATCACCCTTCACACCCTCCAGCTTGACACCAGAGCTTCCTTGTCTCTCCTCTTCAATATTTTCCTCATAAGCTAATGGAAGTTCCTCAAACCACGGATCATGCTCAGGCTTCACAGGCGGCGATCGACAAATTAGAGGTCTCGGCGACAATCCTGGCGGGTTATCAGGCGTGCTGGGTCGAGATCGAGCGACTGAAACCCTCCATTCGTGGATAGGAGAAGAAGGGATGTCGAATCGTGAAGATTCTTCTGGAAACGTGACCGGCCAGTAAACAGTCTTTTGCTTAGGAGGGGGAGCGCGCGGGACTTCAGGCTCAGAGAGTCGAGCGAGAAGGAGGTCGTAGATGGAGAAATCTTCTGTGTCTGTTATCTTCATTAGCTTTGTATTTCAAACAAGGAAACTGCAATGGTCCTTGCCTTGCGAAAGATCCATCGCTTGTGTTGTTGACATGTTCGGAAGTTTTGCGATAGGTTTGTAATTTCGAGGAAATATGGAAGGCGTGAGGAAATTCGTGTAGCTTGGGGATATAGATTTCTAGAGTTCGCGAAGCGAGTTACCAAATTGATGGAATTGGTATTCACGATAATGCATTTATCTCCGGACCTGCTCATGGTGACTGGAAAGACTTAGGCTAGATGTTGGAATAATGTTGATTCAAATATTTTGGAGATTATCACGTGCCATGAAGCCTAATGACCGCCAGCAGATTCGACAAGAGGAAGGAACGTTCGAGATAAAGTACGCTATTACTCCAACGAATTTCTAGGTTTTGGTTTTCGTCGAATTCTTGTCTTTCCTTTTCTCGCTGATCTCTTAATAATTTTCTTGAGGGGTTGCATCTGGATTTCCAAGCAGAGTCTAGCATGACTTCATATGATAGATCAGGTTGGTCTCCATGAGCTTGCGCGAAACCATGGTCAAAATCACACACTCCATTCATAGTTCAGATGAAACAGTCGAGCCAGCCATAGCTCTTGACTATGCTTTCAAAGCTTTGGGAGCCATTTTCAGAGCTACGTTTTGAATGCCGATTAAGCGAGCCCCTTTTGCGGGGCGCCAGAAACATCACGTTGCCCAAAGTCTTTCGTACGGGAAGATTGTTCTAGGGATACTTTAATCGCATTCATTAGTCCCTCCAACCTCCCGGCCCCGTTCCCCGACATGTTCTATTTGACTTCTTGTGATGGCGGGGAATCCCTGCCCACATACCGAATGCGATCTGCCGAAGATTAAAGTTCGATCCAGCTTCAACATACAGGAAAGGTCGGAATCCATACTCAACACTTCGAATGCTCAATTATGGATTTTGCATTTCCCATCTTCATGTTGCGTATAATTTGCCTTGTGGCTGTCCTCCTTTCTCTTTCCCCGATAGCACAAACTTTATATCGGCCGGTACTAGTCCTCTAAGGAAGATCCCAGGACCATAGCATGCGAGAACCTCATATATAGGGCTGAAGTAGCATGTTTTACGAGAACATAGAATTCACTACATCCACGAACTACTTGCCAAGTACGGCCCTATGGTCCAAATAGCTCCTAACGAGGTTGCGATTTCCGACCTTGATTCATTCCGTGAAATTCATCGGATCGGAAGTGGATGCCTCAGAGTTTCATGGTATCAGCAGTTCAACGTCTCGAATTCACCGGTAATATTTCCAACGATTGATCCCAAGGCCCATGCGGTGAGAAGAAAGCTCTTCGCGCAGGCGTTCAGCAAGTCCTACCTTAGACAGAATTGGGAAACGGTGATCAGATCCAAGACAGAAATGGCAGTAGCAAAGATCAAACGGGACGCTCAGAATAGGGGAGCAGATATTTTGAAATAGGGGACGTTAGTAGCCACGGATGTTATTAAACATATTTCCTTCGGGGGATCCTTCCGCATGCTAGAACAGGAAGAGGTGAATCTCTTTCTTGCTTTTCAATACATTTCGTCAGCAAGGGCTAAGTTGGTTTTGTCGAAAGAAAACTCCATATATTCGGGACCTAGAGATTGCTTTGTTCCAAGGAGGTATCCGAGCAGAAATACCCTGGCTGCACGCGATTGGAAAGAATATCCCGCTTCCGTCAATCAAGGAGTTACTTCGCGGGGACGATCGTTTATTCCAATATGGACCACGTGCAATTGACAATCACCATATTTTGCAAAATGAGAGTTGAAGGAGGAGACGGTTCGTTAATGGAGGTCGACATAAAGCAAGAAGCATCCAATCGTATCGTCGCAGGTTCGGATACGACAGCTGTGACCTTGATATGCTTGGTGTGGTCTATGTTAAAATTTCCGGAACTGCAGAAGCAGGTGCAAGAACAATTAAAGGGAATCCCGGACAGATTTTCGGACTCGGTCCTTGAAAAACTTCCATTTTTGAATGCGGTAATTGAGGAGACACTTCGCCTTTACGGCGCAGCACCTGGAAGTCTACCAAGAACAGTCCCTCAAGGTGGACGAACGTTGTGTGCATTTTTCATACCGGCTGATACAACTGTGAGCACACAAGTATATAGCATCCACCGCGATCGCAAGATCTTCCCCAATCCGGAAACATTCAATCCAAAAAGGTGGCTGAAGGGCGTTTCGTCAGAAGGAAAAGCGGCATTCAGCCCATTTGTTGCTGGGTCTCGGACTTGCACGGCTGCGTACTTGGCTCGTATAGAATCTACGCATTGCCAGCGCGCTATTCTTTTGGCATTGCTCCAATGCTCGACTTACTCCTGGACAGACCGAGAATTACTTTTTGATTGCGCCGGTTAGCCACAGGTGTGATGTTATTTTGTAATCAATATGCAATGCTTTATGCAGGTGCTATTCATATTGAAGCCAGAATTGGTCACTGCAGGTCTGTAATTTCCAACTTATTTCTACAGATTTGGTGAATGACAGGGAAGCACACCTATGTGAAGCAAGGATTCCCAGTGAAGAAGTTCGTCAGCATCTAGCTCCCATCAAGATCAACAACGAACTTAGATGATTCCTCTAAATTAACCTTGTTAGCATCTAATTTCAATGATATGGAAAATATTTAAGGATCAGAGGATCTCATTCAGTCATTAGAAATGCTTGAGCATCTTAGGATGGTGGTCCCTAGCAATGAGCTCGCGACTTCCTTTTGCACAATTTTTCCTTCCAGAAAAGGAAACAACGTAGGAAAATAAGTCTCGATTTACCTCCTTCGCAATTCTATGCCCATTAACACTGCGTCAGCTTCAAATCATTCTTTATTTCTTTAATTGTTAATACAGAATACAGACACGATGTTACGAGGTCTACGTTTCAGAATTCCCTCCAAGGATGGATCAGACACAATAATGCACGATGCCAGCTGTAAGTTTTTCATCCCATCAATTCTAGGTGCATTCTAACCTGTTGAGAATAGTTAGCGAAGAAAATCCTAGCCTCCTCCAGACACCATCTCGGCAATGTACTGAACCACAATTGGGAGAGTTACTACACTCGCTGCCCCAGGGTACGCAAACTCAAACTTGTTCCTCCTATGCCACACAATCCCAGTTTGAACAACTCGCTTCAACTCCTGTGCCGAAACCTTTTCAATATACCTTCCCTCGACGCACTACACCTGAATTTGGCCAGACATGGCAATACTGGGCTAAGACTAAACGCCTTACTACCACTTCACCTCAAAGCATTCAAAATCAGTATGTGCCGGAACCGAGTATCGAGCCACCGCTTAGTACAGCCCTATCTTCTTCACCCTACGAGATAATGGCTAACCTCACAAGGTCCTTCCAAGCGCAAGGTTTACACTTCTCAACTTCAACTCCCTAACGTATTACGTCCGGAAGCTCTCAACATCAGAAGCAACCTGAAACATGCCGAGGAGCTTTGGGTGAAGATAGAAGACTTCGTGAACATCCTTCGCACACTTAATCCTGGAATCGAAATTGCTCGGGGCCAATACCACGAAGCTTGGAATCTGGCGATTCAACATTCACTGAAAGTCTTGATCCAACTTGGCTATACCATTGATAACGGACAAGAACGAAAATTTATCGACAGTATCGAGAAATGGATTTTGAAGCCCAATATACAATGTGTCACGGAAGAAGCCCGTTCATTAGATCTAGACACGAGACGAAAGACACTGCTCAGCTTAGTACAATCCCCGGAAGAAGTGGGAAAAGAGAAAGCCGACCTAACGAAGAAGGCACTCGAGGATCAGTACCGACAGATCACACATACTGAGCGTTCGAAATTGCAACAATCACTCGAAGAGCGGAGAACAGCAGAAGATGAACGAGCCGAGAATGTCCAAAGCCAGTGGGCACAAGCACAAACGGAAAGACGGGCTGAAATGGAGCTACAATTATCACTCATAATAGACGAAGCAAGAGAACGAAAACGGGCACGAGCAGAAGCGGGAAGCAGAGATAAACAGCGCAAGAAGCAAGTGACTCAACAACGCTTGGAGGCTGAAGCCATGGAGAGAGACAGGAAACTGTGTGAAAAGGAACGGCGCTTAGATGTTGAAGCCGAGAGAGCCAAAAAGAAAGAAAAGAAGAGAGCCCGCCATGAAGCTCTCATGCGACAGCGACAACTTGCGAAAGCCAAGAAGCAGGAAGCCAAGGCCGCAAACGTCGTCTATGACAACTGGGTTAAAGGTGCTCCATTCGTTCCACTTGTGCTATACGTTCAGAGCCTGCCAGAGCCAATGAATGCAGTACCACCGCCATCAGCAGCAGCCAAAAAAAAAGGGGGTAAGAGCGGAGGAGGTATGGGTAAGGCGATGAATAAAGAAGGAACTATTGTAGGAGCAAGAGCGCCCGAGATTGCAGCTGGAAATAAGGGAAGGGCTATGTTGGAGAAGATGGGATGGACAGCGGGTACGGGATTGGGAGCGAATGATAACAAGGGTATTACGGCTCCAGTTGAAGTTGTTGTAAAGCATAGCACCCTAGGCTTAGGCGCAACGTTCTCCTCTGTGCGGGGCGCGAGAATCATAGGGACAAGCCGGGTGGAGAACAGCTCATTTGCCAGTGGTGGGACTTTCCAGCTTTGAGGTGACTAATGGTGGATGAGGGGTTGAGTTGGTATTTGGTGTCCTTTGATATCGATTCCAGAAAGTGGCATTGGTGGCTGGGAATTATGGAAGGAAGTCATGGTGCTAGATTGTTAAGGTCCAAGGACCCAGGGCATTGATTATAGTCGCTCTTTTACTTTACTCATTTTATTCCAAACAAAGCATGTTTGCAACGAAAAAAGCATTACAGATTCCGCTAAGCTTCGTGAAAATTATGGGTTTTCGGAATAGTCTTCCAAATTTCAAACATTAAAATCTACCGTGGTTTTCATACCACTAGCCCCTAACTTTAATTAAGGGGACCACCAAAAATTTCAAAATTTACAGGAACTGCAGTATACTAAGTGTATTCATGATTCAATACCTAGCAACTTAGGTTGTCTTGTGCAAATCCTCTGGAGGGTTTGTAAGCAAAAGCCAATCGACACCTGTCCTGAGTTTCCTCTTTACTAACCTCCTCAGTTGGTCCCCCCCTTCCTAACCACATTTCGGCAGTAGTTCCCTATGAACATTCGGATATCCTATTGATTTGTATCGATTTTGAAAATGGTTCACATATTAAATCCTGTGCAGTATGCTGCTAAAAATGCATATGGAAAACAAGCCCCATGCTCAAGCCGGCCTCTCAACTTTCAACACCCTAAGTCTTTCCCCGACTTCACCACCAGAACCCAAACCTCTAAAAACCTGTGATATAGTAATAAACGGAAGCCGATATCGCAGGCGACATATCGACAGCAAATTCCTTTTCGGATCGATAATCTAGATCAAGCTCGCAGACCTATTAAACACCCTCGAAAAGCTAGTCGCGCGAACCCGCAACGTCGTGCTCGTGGGTCACGACTTCAGCGCAGACATACGCGTGTTACGAGCGATTGGATTAGATTTGAGACTACAGTCGTAGGTATTCCAGGTACAGCTAAATTCGCTAGGTTGCGTCTGAGGAGTCTTCTGGCTATGTTGGGTGTTAAGGTGGAGGGATGTCATGTAGCTGGGAATGATACTTTAAGAGAATAGCTGATTTTGGCTGTGAAGGGGGTTTCTGGGGAGGGATATGAGGGTGATGATATTTTGAGGGAGAGGCGCTGGAGAAGATTAAAGATATTGGAAGGTCTCCCTATTCCTAGATATTTACCACAGCCTCGTAAACCTTCCCCTCCGCCTTTAAATATCCTAAAGGAATAGATGTCAGCAAAAAGTGAGGGAAATGAATTAAGCTCCCAAGGATAAAACTTACTCCCCTAAGCGAAGAAGATGATATTTGGCTTCTCCATCTGTTCTCATAGAGGCTGCACGCTGGTTGAAACACCCAGACTTCGCACAAAGACTATGTCGCCGCACCCGATTCACTCGCATGAATCCTCGATTATCTTGGTTTACTGGAATTGGTCGATCTCGGACCCAACCGGAAAAGCTGCCCGGAAACCCCGATTTAGATTTAGCAGCAGTATTTTATCCGATATCGACGAGGATTATAGGGGAAAGAGAGAGACCAGAATTTGTCGACAATGAATTTTTGAGATGAGATAATGACAGCCGATAGCGTGCGACACTTCAAATGAAGGCGGGAAAAGGAGACATTGATGGTCAGACATTGAGGGGATGATTATGTACAGTAGCTGAAATGGTGAAGTTCAGGGACCGATTTTCCTCTTTAATCGAATTCTTCATTGTACCAAAAATTCCCAGAAATTGAAATCAACTCAAACATTCGGATCAGCTCAGACATTCAAATCAACTGTGATGATTGAAAAAGGGTATATGCAACGCCACATCTAACATACAGCAACAAACTAGACACCAACCTTTCTGCATCCATCCTACAGCCCATTCACACCATTAACATTGTTCGGCATCGCCGTAGACTCCAATCTTGCAATCAACTTCTTCACTTGCGTCCATTCTTCATTCCTTGCACTTTCCTTACCTCCCAAATCAGGCCCTACTTCAAATATCGTAACAGCGCCATCGATCCCACCAACTGCAATACGTTTCCCTTCTGATTCCTCCCATGCTACTTTGTTCAAACTCTTAGACATTATGCTTCGGCCACCTTTCCGTCCACTGGGTTGTATTTTTGTGACAGGGACTTCAGTATCGATGGTGATGTCCCATACCTCGAGATTTCCTGCTCCGTCTACGACGGAAAATACCCCTGGTTTGACGGGCGACCATGCCGCATCGTACACTACGTCTTCGCGGGTGAAGTCGAGAACTGGATACACTGAATGACCCTCTCCAATCACGGACGTCGTAGAAGTTGCGGCCGGAGCACGTACACGCCATAATTTGACGGACCAGTCTAGGGAGCTAGTAAGGACCAAATCCCCGAGATCAACAGGTCCACGCGCTGGGTGGAAATCCATTGACATGACGGGAGCAGCATGGCCTCGATAGCTGACACGTTGATCGACGCCTGCTTTGGCACCGGCACGGTCGTAGCGGTGGCAGGGGAAGATAGTGCCTTCTTCGGAGCCGACAAGGAAGTAAGTTGGATCGGTTTGCGGGAAGGCCATGCAGGTTGGGCTTAGATCTTCGGTTTTAGCTGGGGGTGGAGTAGTGAGGGCAAGAAGTTCTTGAGGCTGAGCGAGCATGTCGACAGTCCAGCCACAGACTACACCGTCCGTGGAGCAGGAGATGATGTTGTTTGCGTTTTGAGTGCCTACGATATCGACGGAATAGACTGGGTGGGTATGCCCGGATCCGGTGAGAGGGGTTTTCTGGACAGGGGATGACTTTGCGCGAGTATCCCATAACATGACTTGTCCGCTATAGGCTCCTCCAACGATGAGATTAGGATGGAAGGGAGAAAACTTTGCTGCGAGAACATCTGACTGGGCATGGAAGACGAATTCTGGTCGATCATGGAGGTGCATATTCCAGACTTGAACGAGTCCATCTGGATCATGGGGTGCTGAAGGGTTCTTCGTGTATGCTGCAAGTACGAGTTCTGGAAATTTAGGAGAAAAATTGATGGCGCTGACCATCCTCTTCTTTGACCACCGTTCATCGTAGAACTGAGTAACTTCCCTTATTCTCCGCCTACCCTTACTCCCTCTCGTGTTTCCATATTCGTCGTCATCTTCCTCAACCCCAGCATTGCCACTAAGAGCATAATCTGCTAGGATATCGTATTCTTGGTCTAATGCCCTCTCAATCACTTTACTGGATCTCTCAACGAAGTCCATAAAATCCTCAGAAGAAGTAACAGCGTTGAGCTCCTCGGTCGTTAAAGCCCTTGCTGGAAAGTTTGCCGTAGATGTCGACTGCGATCCCGGTATCAAAGGACCATCGGTCACAAGGTCTCTGGTTGCTTTTAACTCTTCCTCAATCTCTTTTCGTATGTTTTGGCGTAATTCCTCCTCCCTGTCCCGTTCTCTCCTGCTAAGCCGTTTGCTAGGTGTAGAAGTGGGAATGTCTCCATCTTCTTCGTCCGACTCTGAAAAAGCTAGTGGTCTTGATGTCTGTGTAGCCCATTCTTCCGTCGTTTGTACTCCTTTACTATAGGAGAAGACCTCCTTTACCGGCGATGGGGGAAATTCGTAGACCGTAGATAAAGGAGCTGTCGAAAGGATCTGTGTTGATATAGATACCGGTTGAGAATTTCTGTTGGCTTGAGTTGCAGAGTCCGAGTTCTCGTTACTGAGCTCTCCAGCACTTAACACGCTATTCGGTCGACTTCCTTTGGCTATTGGGGACCCTGAGCCCGCAGGACCGGTTGAGCCAGGTCTACTCTCCCCCACCAGATTCTTTATCAAGTCATCTAGCTTTTCGCGATCACGGTCTGTTCGTCCTGGAGTTGGTGATATGAGCTAAGGTGGATCAGCATGTGCTAATCGAAAGGGGGAGGCTTCCAACATCACTGGAGCTTCCTATGCTTTGCCTGGTCGCAGAAACTTCTCTCGTCCGTAATTCTCTCTGCCGCTTCAGCTCCGCAAGCTTAGCTTTCTTTGCCAGGATCTCATCTCTTCGTTGTTGCATGCTAGCCATGCTTGCCCATGTCGTTGTTCAACGAATTCCAGCTGGATTTTTGTCAAATAGAATCGCTCCAATAGCTTTCGTTTTGTCTTGGCAGATTTCGTAGAGTCAGATACCACAATTTAAAAAGCCAAAGAGTTCCAATCAAAGGCGCACAACGATGCATTATCGCGTCGTTCAAACCGCGCAGCAGTGTACCTAGTTAATTTGGGATCACGTGGGTTTTAGTTCAGGGAAAAGCCGGGTCCAACTTTGGAGCTTTTTCCCCAACCTCCAAGAGCTTCACTTTACCCAGGACAACACTCGTCGATCCTCACGTTCGCGATAGCACGCCAATTGACACCTCTCGGTCTATCGCCATCGATCCGATCACCGGAAATCCACCATCTCCTCTTAAAGCTCGCCGGGTAGCATTCTCATGGCTTCGACCGGGGTAAACGTACGTTCAAACTTTGCGCCCCGAAGCTACACAATTCTCGTGCAATTGTGCGACTTCAAATGTGTCTTTATTATACCTGGGTTTAGCAACTGCTAATATTTACTTCGTTTAGGTCCTCCGCTACTCTGCGCTGGGCGCCGGTATCTTCTACGGCATTTACCACCAAGCAAAACTATCAACAGCTGCGAAATTAGCCGCAATCGATCGAGAATATCAGCATAAGCAAAGTTTGATTCAGCAGGCGAAGGCAGAATATACAAAGAAGAACTTGCCTCCAAGTTCAAAGACAGAGGGTGGAGATAGTACGTTAAAGACACCTTTCCTTCGAGAGTCCGGGCCGAGATCAGTACAAGTAGAAGTGTTTTCCACGTTATAACAAATCAGATATGGTCATGGAAATATAGCATTGGCTTAACTAACAACTTTGTACAGTTATACGGGATCCCGATGATTCACGGTTCGATTTGGAGGCGTTCTTGAACGTTGTTGCGGCCGAGAACAAGTAGGAGACAGGCGGGGGAAGGGATGTAATGATGGAGGAAGATAAAAGGGATTGGTAGGAGAAGCATTTGATGCTGGTTTGGCCTACAATTATGGGTTGTGGTTCATACAAAAGCCTATAGACGTCACTTCGCATACTTCTTGTACATTGTACTATAGTCCGAATCGACAATTGGAGAACTTAGAGCACGATTTCTCACAATTTGTGAGACAATGGAGCTCTGCCGCTTCTCTATTTATTATAATTATATGCCGACTTGAGCTTGACTTAAACGTAGCCGATAATGCGCTTTGCAAAACGTCACAGTCAACTTTTCGACTCAGTAACAATACCTGGATTCTAATCTTCATCTATCTAATCTTCATACTTACAAAACAAAAGCATAAGTCTCATGTTGACTATTATCCTTGAATGTCTATTTTTTAAAACAATGTAGCCTCAGGTTTCAACATTGCCAAGAACGGGTTAACGCGGCCGCCCAAGCTTCAGTCAGATCAGAACAGATACACACCAACGAGGTCGACAACTTTTTATCCATCAACGACAAGATGGTAGCCACGACAGCAGAACCCTTCTTCAAAGGGAGTACGGGGAGAAATACTCGAGGACTTCTGCGGCTAACAATTCTATGCTTAATTGCGGGTGCCGCTGTTGCCAGTCGTCTTTTCTCAGTTATTCGTAAGTTCCGCTCCCATAGCAAACAATAGCTCTCATTTCGCCCTGAAGACTACAATTGGCATTTCAAACGGGTTGTAGAGTCTGGATAGTCGCGAGTCTACTATTATACATTTGCTAACCTGAAAGTGTGTAGGATTCGAAAGTATTATTCACGAATGTTAGTATTCGGCCCCTTGAAATTCGAGCAGTCCTTCCAGCTCAAAGGCACATTGAAAGCTTCATAAACTGACGAATATATAGTCGATCCTTGGTTCAATTTCCGAGCAACAAAATATTTGGTAGCAAATGGATTCTACGATTTCTGGGATTGGTTCGATGATAGAACGTGGCATCCACTTGGTCGAGTTACAGGAGGAACTCTTTATCCAGGTCTCATGGTGACCAGTGGTGCTATCTATCATGCTCTCCGAGCTCTCACAATTCCGGTCGACATTCGAAACATTTGTGTCTTGCTGGCGCCGGGTTTCTCCGGATTAACAGCATTCGCGACATACCTCTTCACAAATGAGATGTCCACGTCTCCTTCTGCTGGCCTACTCGCCGCTATTTTCATGGGAATCGCCCCAGGTTATATCTCGCGTTCAGTTGCTGGCAGCTACGATAACGAGGCTATTGCCATTTTCCTTCTAGTATTTACCTTCTATTTGTGGATCAAAGCTCTTAAGAACGGATCGGCTTTCTGGGGTGCCCTTTGCGCCCTATTTTATGGCTACATGGTGTCAGCTTGGGGTGGATATGTTTTCATTACCAATCTGATACCTCTTCATGTTTTTGTGCTGGTGTGCATGGGACGTTTCAGCCCAAGAGTATACGTCAGTTACTGCACCTGGTACGCTCTCGGAACGTTAGCAAGCATGCAGATTCCTTTCGTGGGCTTCTTGCCTATCCGAAGTAGCGAACATATGTCTGCTCTAGGTAAGATTACCAAATGTCACTTAACGCTTATTGCTAATTCTGTCAGGTGTCTTTGGTCTTCTCCAATTAGTTGGCTTCGTCGAATTTATCCGAGGAAGCGTGCCAAGCAAACAATTTGCGACTTTGCTATGGGCTTTCGTTGGCATAGTATTCTCAGTCTCCCTCGCTGGCTTGGTTCTATTGACTGTATCCGGTGTAATCGCCCCCTGGACAGGTCGATTCTACTCACTCTGGGACACGGGATACGCCAAGATTCACATCCCCATTATCGCATCCGTATCGGAGCATCAGCCTACTGCATGGCCTGCGTTTTTCTTCGACTTGAACCTTCTCATCTGGCTCTTCCCCGCAGGAGTGTATCTTTGCTTCCTCAACCTCAAGGATGAGCAAGTCTTTGTCGTTGTCTATTCCATCTTAGCGAGTTATTTCTCTGGTGTCATGGTTCGGTTGATGCTTACTCTGACCCCTATTGTTTGCGTCTCAGCAGCTCTAGCGATGTCTCACATCCTGGACACATACCTTACCATTGCTTCACCAAAAAACCCTGGTGATGCTGCTGCCATTGCGGCGGCGAATGGCGCATCTACCGCCAGCAAGAAAGAGAAGCACTCGGGTATGCGCGCTATAAGCCAACCCCTTGTCGGAATCTATACCTCATTCTCTAAGGCATCGGTTGTTAGCGCTCTGACCTCCTACCTCTTGATCTTTGTTCTTCACTGCACATGGGTTACTTCCAATGCTTACTCCTCACCTTCGGTTGTGTTGGCAAGCAGACTGCCTGATGGAAGTCAACATATCATTGATGACTACAGAGAGGCATACCAATGGCTTCGACAAAACACGAAGGATGACGCAAAAATCATGTCTTGGTGGGATTATGGATATCAAATTGGTGGGATGGCTGATAGACCAACACTTGTTGATAACAACACCTGGAACAACACCCATATTGCCACTGTTGGAAAGGCGATGAGTTCGAAAGAGGAAGTCAGTTATCCAATCATGCGCCAACACGAGGTCGACTACGTTCTTGTCGTTTTCGGTGGTCTCCTTGGCTACTCTGGAGATGATATCAACAAATTCTTGTGGATGGTCCGAATTGCAGAGGGTATTTGGCCCGAGGAGGTGAAGGAGCGCGACTTCTTCACTGACAGAGGAGAGTACAGAGTGGATGACGGAGCCACTCAAACCATGAAGGACAGCTTGATGTATGTTGAAATATGCAATTACGTGAGCTTTTGACTAACCGTTTTGTAGGTACAAGATGTCTTACTACAACTATGGATCGCTGTTCCCCCCTGGACAAGCCCAGGATCGGGTACGTGGCGTTAAGATGCCTGAAGTCGGCCCGGTCTTGAATACTGTAGAGGAAGCATTTACTAGTGAGAATTGGATCATTCGGATTTACAAGGTGAAAGACCTTGACAATGTTGGGAGAGATCATGCATCAGCTGCATCGTTTGACAGAGGGAATAAGAAGAAGAAGATCGCGAAGAGTAGGGGACCAAAAGTTTTGCGGGTTGAATAAATGTGGACGATTAGCTATTGTATCATACTTTCGTGTTGGGCTTGGCGCAGTGTAAAAGTCCAGCGCTGTGTCTCTATCATAAATGTACGCGTAAATAAGTCCCTCTTCTCAAGTGAGGTTTTGTTGTGATCATAGTAAATGTATTTTGCATGGCGGCCTTTGTTGAGGAAATTATTCACTCCCAAATTTCATTGCCGAAACAAGCAACCGAAAATGACAGGAACGACCAACGCTTCCTCTCCCAATAAAACATCAAGCCTTTACATCAAGCCTGGAATTTGACCTATTTATTTGTTGCTTTTTGCTTGAAAGATAAAAGGTCGCACTGTTCTTAACCAACACTCACACAATTGTGACGAGAAGGAATTTTGACCAGGTGGGCAAGATGCTTGTGGCGTAAGCTTTTTGATCATCGCGGTTATATTTACACATTTCTGACCCAAATAGTTACCCGTCTCCGCCGAAGGCGACAGGCCAAACCATAATACCTGCTGGAAAGCCATTTCTTACAAAGGTCAACGGGAAACTTGTGATGGCGCGCGAGAAGAAAGACAAACGAGCTTCATTTGCTGTCGACTTACTTGGAGAAGCATTTGGCATACCTCGAATTCCTCGCAAACGGGCCAAGTCATTGGAGGGTTTGCCACCACCAGGGACACCGCTCCTTATTGGCAATGTGCCCTACTTCCCAGTACAATCTCAGCCACCCACACCCACCTTACCGCAGCTCACCTTCCCACCCAATGTTCAATTCCAGCAGATAAACCCGTACCAGCCACCGACGCAATATCCACCAGCCAATCCGGGCCCTTCTGCACATTATAGCGTTGCTCCCCCGAGCCCCACAGAGAAGGATTTCGACGAGCTTAAGAGCATCAACAGGCATTATAGTTCAATGCATGGGAAGAAGCCACACAATAAAAAGTTACATAAGAGAATGAGCTCAGCTCCTCTACAGAGCGTGGACGAAGAGTTTGGTTCAACAAGTACAATTACAGCTTCGAACACTACAATTACGATCACCAAGCATATTTGCGCGAATTGTCAGAGAATCAGATCCAAGAAGTATCACCAAGAGCATCCTATCAAGGCAGGAGAGACACCCGCACCTGATTTTTGCAGGAAGTGCCAACGGGAGGCAAGCTCTACGAGCGGATCTGACAGCGATAGAGGTCTCAAAAAGAAGAAGCCGAAAAAGCAGAAGTCCAGGGACAAAAGCAAGAAGGTAGCGGTCTCTTCTTATCAATTTGTTGAGGTCTAATTGACAAAATTCCAGCAAAAGCCAGGTAATGGAGAGAGTGAAGATGACGCTCTACCTACGTCTAAAAAACAACCGAAGGAGCAGAAAAATGCGAAGGAGACTCCTAATATGGCAGAAAAAGAAGACTTGCAAAAGCGCCAACCGAACAAAAACAACCTCCGACGAGTAACCTCGAGAGATATCATTGTGGTGGAGGAAGAACACCCACTGGGGCCAGAGCCAAAAAGATCCCATGCTACAAAGGTTAGAACTAGAAACACTGGTATAGAGCCAATCTGTACTAACAATCGACAGAATAAAAAGAAACCAAGACGAAAGCCATCCGAGGAATACATTGTCGTCGAATATTCCGAAGAAGAGGATATGCCAAGAGGAAGAGGAAGATCCCGCCAGCAAATTCAAGATTCCGACGTTGGTACTGCTAGACGCACATTGTCACCATTGGCGAACGAGTCATTTATTCAAAAACTACGTTCAAGAATAGGGGGACGACGAATGAATAATGCATTTCCAGCTGGTAAGCGATCTCGATACAAGAGAAATGAAGGACTGCATCGGTCGCCTTCTCCAGAATATGGACGAGGACGAGAACGCCGAGATCTTGCGCATCCTAGACAAGGAGGTAAGAGATGGTACCCAAATGAGCAAATTGAAGATTCCTACGAGTCTGCAATCTCATCACAGAGATCTCAGGACTATCCAGAACGGGGGAACAAGGATCAA